>Ga0209164_1001928_pt1 | contig 24090 bp, 21 predicted proteins | sample MTBNYHSulfiMetaG_FD_187458 | JGI IMG/M metagenome (GOLD analysis project Ga0209164, IMG submission 187458) | Enrichment culture microbial communities from rom New York Harbor, USA that are MTBE-degrading - MTBE-NYH (New York Harbor Sulfidogenic)... | ecosystem: Environmental > Aquatic > Marine >... | reverse complement strand
AGGGTGTTGGGAGTAACGGACCAGTATGTCTCAAGGGTGACCCGAGCTGGGATCCCCCGGATCGTGCCGCGCTTGCTCCAGGGTTCGCAATTAGGAGGCCCCATAGCTGCACACGGGATACGGATGGAGTCCGCAGCGTGGTTCCTGCGAACCGCAAATGGTCTTGGGCTAGCCTTTTGTGCGGAGGATGCCTTGGGTCCTGTCCGGCTCATAACGTCCTGGTCTAAGTATCGTGATATCCTCCGCAAACATCCCTCCATCCGGTCGGAAGAGATGAGAGAATGTCTGTATTGCTATCATAGACTCAGTAGCCCAGGTTGATTATCGGACGCGTCCTGGAAGGCACAGGCTGCGAGTGGCCCACCTTGCAGCAATAAACCAGCAATACACGGACTTTCCGCCGCCCTCCAGTTCTATATCAAGATGCCCTTGATATTTCCCGACCCTATTATTCAGAGCAGAGTGTTGGAGACTGACCATGAACAGAGACTCACGACCGCAATCCTAATCGCTCCCTTGAGAGAACGATCGTTGGCAGGATCGAGCGGGTCAGAGTTGGAAAGAAGGCCAGTGAAGGGAGAACTGATGGACAGCAGAAGACTGTTTTACGAGTCAGGTGTACCGAAGGTGATGGACATTCGCTCTGGTCGCTTGATCACCTCCTCTCACCTGTGGCTGAGAGTGAAGGACGTGATGAGCACAGACGTGATTACGATCACTCCCGATGAAACTGTGGTCTCAGCGGCGAAGGCAATGTCTGTGAATAACGTTTCCGGTATCGTCGTTGTGGACAACGACAGTGTAGTGGGCATAGCCACGGAAAGAGACTTCCTCGCCAGAGTCTCTGACAAGGATGCGGATCTGAGCAGGACAACGGTGGCGGAGATCATGTCTTGCCCCGTGAAGAGTGTACCCCCTGATATGTCCATTTTTGATGCCAGCGCCATTATGGAGGCCACACACATCAAACGACTGCCAATCTTGGCCGGGAAGCGACTGGTTGGCATCGTAACACAAACTGACCTGACACGAGCTCTCACATCCTATTTCGTGTGGAAAGACGTTTCAGAGATAATGAGTCGGGATGTGGCTACAATCCAGAGCCGAGCGACCATTGAAGAAGCTGCGGAGATCATGCACGCCCGCAGTCTCTCGTGTATTGTGGCTCTGGAGGGAAATCGGGTGAGGGGGGTCCTGACGGAAAGAGATCTTCTCAAGAGAGTTGTTGTGCCTCAGAAGGACGCCGGTTCTGTCAGGGTGGAGGACGCCATGTCATGTCCAGTGATCGCGATACACCCCGCTTACTCCATTTTCGGCGCCTTCAAGACTATGGATAAGATGCATGTTCGCAGACTGGTCGTCATGGAGGACGAGCGGTTATGCGCGATTGTAACTCAAACAGACATCTTTCGAGCGATGAAGAAAAATCTGCAAAAGGATGAGGAGGCACACCTCCAGTTGCTGGAACATTCTGCAAGCAACATCTATACGCTCGACCCGAATGGGAGGATAACCTATGTCAACGCGGCATTCAGAAGACTGCTGGAGGTTTCGGGCCCCGCGGAATTGACCGGCCAGCTCTTTTTGCCCGAACGGTTCTGGGTCAATCCGAAACAGAGAACACAGTATTTGGAGGAAATGAAAAAAGGGGATGTTGAAATGAGAGAGTTGGCCCTCCAAACGGCCACAGGCAGGAAGATATATGTCACTCTCTTCTCCACCTTTGCCAGAGACATTCATGGTCAAATCAATGGAACTCAGGGAGTACTTCACAATGTCACAGACCGCAAGCTGGCCGAAGAGATGCTACGGGCAAGTGAAGATAAATACCGGTGCCTCTTCGAGAGTTCCCGTGATGCCATCATGACCCTTGAGCCTCCTGCCTGGCGGTTCACCTCCGGAAACCCGGCCACCGTGAAGATGTTCAAGGCAAAGAACGAGGAGGAGTTCATTTCTCATGGGCCATGGGAACTGTCTCCCGAACGGCAGCCGGACGGGAGCGCTTCTCTCGAGAAAGCCAAGGAGATGATTGAGACGGCCATGCACGAAGGCTCCCACTTCTTCGAGTGGAAGCACCGGCGGCTCGACGGCGAGGAGTTTTTCGTCACCGTGCTATTAAGCAGGATGCAGTCAGCCGGAAAGGTGTTCCTCCAGGCAACGGTCAGGGATATCAGCGAAAGGAAGCGGACGGACGAGGAACTTCGCAGGCATCGCGACCATCTGGAGGAGTTGGTCGAGGAGCGGACCCAGGCTCTGGCGCAGGCCAAAATACAGGCCGAGGCGGCCAGCCGGGCCAAAGGTACATTCCTTGCCACCATGTCGCACGAGATTCGCACCCCGATGAACGCCATTCTCGGCTTCTCGCAGTTGATGCAACGCGACCCGGCCCTCACGCCGCATCAGAAGCAGTGCTTGGATACTATCAATCGCAGCGGCGAGTTTCTTCTGGCAATCATCAATGATACCCTGGAAATGGCAAAGATTGAGGCCGGCCGGGCGGCACTGAACCCGACGACTTTCGACCTCCAAGCCCTGATACACGATGTGGAGACGATGTTCCGCGCGCGCATCGAGGCCGGGAATCTGAAGTTCATCATGGACATTGCCTCTGATCTGCCACGTTTCGTAGTGGGCGACGAGACCAAGCTACGCCAAATGTTCATCAACCTGCTCGGCAATGCCGTCAAGTTCACCCGCCAGGGCCGGATTGTCTGGCGTCTCCGACTAAACGCCGACCAACAGAAAGGACTGCGTCTCATGGCGGAAGTGGAGGATACGGGACCTGGCATCGCGGCTGACGATTTCGACAGGCTGTTTGAAGCGTTCGAACAGACACAGGTGGGTGCGCGAATGGCCGGCGGTGCCGGATTGGGTCTGGCAATCAGCCAGCGATTCGCCCGCTTGATGGGCGGCCAGATCACGGTAACGAGTGAAGTGGGCAAAGGTAGTTGCTTCCGGGTAGAGGTCGCCATCCAGGAAGCACAGGGACCGGCGGCAATGGAGCGGCATGCTCAACGCCGTGTGATTGGACTCAAGCCGGGGCAGGAGCCCTATCGAGTGCTCGTGGCCGATGACCAGCAAGAGAGCCGTATCCTGTTATCGGAGATGCTGAAAGCCGTTGGGTTCGATGTTCTGGAAGTCCGCGACGGTCGAGAGACGCTTGCGTGCTTTGAACGATGGAAACCTCACCTCATCCTGATGGATATGCGCATGCCTGTAATGAATGGGTACGAGGCCTGTCGGGACATCAAGGCAACCGATGAAGGACGCAAGACGGCCATCGTGGCCGTCACGGCTAGTGCCTTTGACGATGTGCGGCAACAGGTGTTCGACGCCGGCGTGAACGCGTACATCAGCAAGCCATTCTCGGAGCACGATCTGTTTAAGGTGATCCGCACTTGCCTGCCGGTCCAATACATGTATGAGGGAAATGCGGCACCGCCTGTTGTCGTCCCTGCAGGCGATGAGACGTTAGGGCCTGACAGCGTGGTTACAAGCATTGCAGCCCTGCCGCCCGACTTGGTGGAGGCGATGCACCAGGCCACGATCCGTGCCGACCTCCGTCACTTGCGTGGCCTGATCCGAGAAGTGGAGAAACGATCCCCACAGGCTGCCGCTCACCTCTTGGAATTGGCGAATCGTTACGAGTACGTTGTGCTGAGCAGACTTCTAAAGGGGGAGCTATGTGTAAAGTGATTGCAGATCATGCAGCTGTTGCAGACATCCTGATTGTAGATGACACACCAGCGAACCTTGACGTCCTTGTGGAAATGCTTGAGGAGCAGGGATATAGCGCACGTCCGGTCCCGTCGGGCTTCTTGGCACTTCAGTCCGCGCGGGTCCAGCCACCCGACCTCATTTTGCTCGACATCAACATGCCGGAGATGAATGGCTACGAAGTATGCAAACACCTCAAGGCCGACGAAAACCTCAAGGACATCCCCGTCGTCTTCATCAGTGCCCTCCGCGACACCACGGACAAGGTCCTGGCTTTCGACGCCGGGGCGGTGGACTACATTGCGAAACCGTTCCAGTTTGAGGAGGTGAAGGCTCGGGTCCGGACCCATCTACGCATATACCGCATGCAGAAGCAACTCGAGCAGCAATGTACCGCGATCAAAGCACTGGAGGAGTTGAAAGACAATCTGACCCATATGATCGTCCACGATATGGCTTCGCCGATCCAGACGATTGGCATAGCGGTCGACTTGGTCCTGAGTGGCGAGACGGGTCTGGGCCCTGAGAATGTCGACGTACTGTTGCGGGCGTCTGACGCATCGCGGAACCTGATCGAGATGGTCAATTCCCTGCTGGATATCAGCCGGATGGAGGCCGGTCGGATGCCTTTGCATCTGACTGATGTTGACCTGCGGCATCTTGCCGAGGAGGCTGCCGAGACGATGCATCTGCTATCCGGTGCAAAGAACATCCGCCTCACCGTGCAGGGCCCGCAGGTGCCCCTCCGCGCCGACAGAGACCTTATCCGCCGAGTCTTCGTAAACCTCATCGGTAATGCGCTCAAGTTCACTCTTGAAGGTGGCGAAGTCATGGTCATGGTCTCGGCATCAGACGGCTCGGCCAGGGCGGAAGTGCGCGATACCGGAATGGGCATTCCAGAGGAATGCCACGAGCGGGTCTTTGAGAAGTTCGGTCAGATTGAGGCCGGCCACCACGGGCACGAACACTCGACGGGGCTCGGATTGACATTTTGCAGACTGGCGGTGGTCGCTCACGGTGGCATGATCGGCGTGCGAAGTCGTTGCGGCGAGGGCAGCATATTCTGGCTCGCACTGCCTATAGGCATTCCTGCTGCGAAAGAGCCATGTCTGGATGTTGATGGTCAACAATAGAGGATGGATGCCGAGAACAATGGTATTCAGGCTACGCGGAGGACCTCGCAGAAAAGACAGGCCTACATCTTGGATGATGCAATGTGGGCCGCGGCAGTTCTCGACGGCCTCTCCAATCCACGAGGCTCGGACCCGATCGACCGTCTCCGGTCGGACATAGTATTGTTCCAGCATGACAATCTCCTTTCTGAAAATGAGATCATCATGCCCTGAGTGCTACCGTTATGTGCCCAGTTTTTCCGTATTGAGGCCGCCACATCTCCATCCGAAAGCAATCGGCCACATAACACGACGGGGCACATAACTATGATTATGTGTCCGGACACATAATCAATAATTGTGGTCTGTGGAACGCCGCCAAAGTACCAGAAGGCGTTCTCCAGGCACCGCAGAAAGTTCTCCGTCGTCTGATGGTAGACGACCTCGCTGTAGGCCTTCCGCGAGAAGCTCAGCACCACCCGAAAGACATGCGGCCGTCGGCGTTGGCCCTCCGGACGCACGATCGGGGCGCCGGCGCCGAAGTCCACCTGCGCCTGCTCGCCCGGCAGTACTTCCAGCCGCCGAAACGGCAGCGGCCGACTCTGATCCAGACGCTGAAGGAATCGGCGAACGCTGGAGTAACTGGCGGTGAAGCTGTGCCCGTCCACCAGGTCCTGATAGATCCGTTGGCCCGTCAGTCCCTGCTGGAACTTCTCCTCAATGACCGCACGAAACGGCTCACAGAGGCTTGGCGGGCCGGAGATCGGGTTCGGGATCGGTTCGGACCCGGGGATCGGGTTCGTGGCTGGTTTTGCCTCCGTCCGTGGCGCATGCACGTACCGAGCGACCGTCTCGCGGTCGATGCCCAGCACTTGAGCGACCCGCCGCTGTGACCAGCCTAACTACGTCAGTGTCACTATCGCGTTCATCATAGTCACTTTGAGTTGGTTTGGCATGCCGAACCTCCCGAAATCGCAACATGATCGATTTCGAGAAGCCTCTACGACAAACCGACTGCTCCTCAAAGTGGCTGGTTTTGAACGCGATCCGAGTGGCTGGGTTTACCCGATCCTTGACAATCGCCGCTTGGATCAGATGCAGATATTCGATTGACCGCCGCCGCAGGCGGCTCCCAAACAACCCGCTTTGAGCGGTTCACATTCCAAGCCTCCGGCTTTGCCGGAGGTATTGACTCACTCTCTGCAGGGCATGCAGCCTGTTTCACAATTCCCAACATACGGTGTTGATCCCATTTCGGGCCAGCATCAGGCGCCTACCTCAGACAATCCCAGTGGATAGTCTGCTATGGTCAGGGTAGATTTCGGGGTGTCGGAACTCCGACCATGCTTGCCAGTCTCGCCAGGCTGTCTTGCGTTTGGAAAATCTGAGTCTCTAGTTCCTTGAGGATACGGTCATGTAGCGTGGCCTCGTCCTGATCGCAGTCGCAGATGGCCGAGCGATGGGATGCAGCATTCTCTCGGGACTCTGCCGTCTTCGGACACTCGCCGATAAACCTGCGATGACAAAGGACTTCCTGGAAGAGGTCCTGAATCGATGACAAATTCGTCATCGCGGAGTTGGCCAACCGCCCCACGTCCGATTTCGTCTGCAACCGGGCCTGGCGTGCTTCCTCCAGCTTACGCTGCACCGCCGCGATGATATCTGTCTGGGTGACGATGCCCTGGATATCGGTGGTACTTCCCACGAGTAGTCTGTGGATACGCATTTGATCCATCATCCGGCTGGTACTCATTACCGAAAGAGTGGGCGGGACGGTCACGACGGGAGAGGACATGATCTCGGTTATCGGGGTGGTCCTCGGATCTTCGCGGGACAGGGCGACACGCTGGAGAATATCCCTTTCCGTGGCGATGCCTACGGCTTTGTGTCCCCGCACGATCACGACACACGAGATGTTGCCCGTCGCCATGAGTTGAGCCGCTTCGGTCATCGTAGCGGTTTCGCTGACGGTTACCACATCGCGCGTCATCAAACTGGCAATATCTCTAAAGGGCGACATGGAAGTCAGGGCACTGGTGATGTCCGTCTGCGTGACCACCCCGACCGGACGCTGTTCCCGGATGACCAGTAACCGCTTGATCTTTTTGCACGCCATTAGCTTGCTGGCCGCCAATACGGTCGTGTTGGGATCGACGGAAATCACGGGTTGCGACATCTCCTCTGCAATGGTCGCGCGGACGAAGTCGCTGTAGCGTGTCGCGATGCCTCGGAGTACGTCTCTTTCCGTAAGGATGCCCACCGCTCTTCCGGCGGTGACCACGAGGATGCAGGAGATCTTGTACCTGGCCATCTCCTGGATCGCCAATCCGACGGTCCCGTGGGGGCCCACGGAGATGATGGTTTCGGTCATCATATCTCCGACGTTCAGTTCCGTGTCGCTAAATTCCAGCGACAGCCCTGTTTCGGTGGCAGCTGGCGTCGCTCCTGTACCGTCGTCAATCTCGTTGAGGTCCAGCATTGAGTAATTCCTTAGTAATCAGATACTAATCTGCACGTTCATTCCGCACGGCCGTCGGGCTGTTGGGTAGAGCCTATACTGTGGCCAGAACATCGAGCCTATCACTTACAATCTCAGAGACACTATCCAGCGCCGTGACCGAGAGGATACCTCTGGTTACCTGGTCCACACGGCTCAGCAATGATCGCCGCCCGCAGGAGCCTAGCGTATCTCTTGGATCCAGCAGCGAAGCCAGCGATCTGGCCGCCTGGATCGCCACGCTACTGAAACCGGTCGCTATATCACAGTCATCTTGCCCGTGGACATAGCGAATGACGCTGTTGAGTTTGCCGCTCGTCTCCGGCTCACTCGGCAGCTCCAGCAGCACAACACCCTCTCGCCAGGTTTTCTTGCTCATTCACGTATATGCTGTCCGCTTGGAGAATCATGCTCCTTCAATCCGGAATATCGGTGTCTTGCCGCGACCCAATCAGGAGAATCCCTCGTAGACTGAAATATCTCCAGGAAATACGTGTTTCTACGTGCGTGCATATTGGCAGGATAGGCCCGTCCGATATTGTCCTGCTAGATCAGTTGTCCTGCAAGAGGTCGGTCGAATGCCCAGCCACGCGGTAGAGATCGGCAACGTACCTCAAGAGACGGACTTCTTCCGCCGCAGAAGAACGAGCCCAGGATTTGCCGCGACCTCCACCTTTTCTGTCAATGTGCACTCGGCGTGTGCCGATGAGGTTTCTGTGAAGGTAGGAAGCCATTGAAACCATGTTTGTGGGCCCTAGGTTCAGGGGCGAATGGTCGAGAGGTTCGAATTAGACAAAAGAGACTTTGGGAGGTGTTCAATCATGAAAGGCAGCAACAGAGTAATTTCCTATTCCGCATGGCGCGAATTGTCAAAAGTCCGGCCGGGTCTTGTTCCGCTCATGGTCTTCACGGTGTTGCTGGGTGTGATGAACATCCTGCTGGTCAACCAGAAGGTCGTTCTTTACGTGTTCTATCTGCCGGTTATCGTGGCGGCCTGGACACTCCGCAAACGGCATGCGGTCAGCGTCGCCATTCTGGCGGCCGTGCTGGTCGCCGCATTTGCCTTCTTTATTCCCCAATCTCTGGTCTACTCCGGGAGCGTTTCTCTGCTCTGGGCCGAGTTGCTGATTTGGGGCGGCATCCTCGTGGTGACGGCCTACGTAGTATCCACCCTGCGGACCTGGACCGAAGAGGCCATGCGCAGCCTCGAGCGCGCCTACAGCGGCGTCCTCGCGATTCTCTCGAAGTTCATCGAGACGATCGATGCCGATACCGAGGCGCATTGCGTTCGGGTGGCGGCGTGGTCCATCAGCATTGGTCGGGAACTCGGCTTGAAGGGTGTCTCGATCGAGGAATTGAGAATCGCCGCACTCCTCCATGATGTCGGCAAGGTCAATATCAGCGTCGGTATACTCCGAAAAGCGGCGGCACTGTCCACCGATGAGCGTCAGATCATACAGGAACATACCACTGGCGGCGCCTCTTTGGTTCGCCCGATAGGTGGGATGCTGGCCAATATTGCCGATATCATCGAAGCACACCACGAAAACTACGACGGCACGGGAAACGCGGGATTGAAGGGCGAAGCGATACCGCTTGCGGCGCGGATCATCGCCGTGGCCGATGTCTTTGACGCCTTGCTTTCTGATCGGCCGTACCGCAAAAGTATCGGCGTCTTCAACGCGCTGGACAACATCGTGCACTCTTCCGGGGGCAAGTTCGATCCGAAAGCCGTCGAAGCACTCCAGCACATCATCAACCGTGGCGGTGAGGAAGTCATCGCCGAAGTTCTGCAAGGCGCCGGTAGGATGCTTCCGGTCGAGGTCTAGCGGTTCATGACAATTGCCTTTAGGAATCTGTTTCTGTGAGCCGACATCTCCACTGGATCAAGGATGATTTGAAGGAGAACGGTTATGCAGAAGAAGTTTGTGGTTCGGCTCACAATGGCAAAACGTACTTGCGGTAGTTGTCAAGTCGAATGAGACAATCCCTTTTTGGAATTAAGCTCTAATTCATGGTCTGGTTTTGGGGGTTCTTGGGCGGGTTGATCCAGACGGCCTGCGGCGACAGAGCCGCCTTGGGTGGCTTGCGTACGAAGCGGTTTGGATGCCGGTGATAGGCGGCGTCCAGGGCCGCTTGCCGCTGTTGGTGAACCTCATGCACGCGCCCGTAGTGGACGCCGGCGGCTCGTCCTGGAGGGCTTGGACGCGGCCCTCGAATGCAAGAAACAGGTTCGCCCCTCCCGCCAACGGAAGCTGGATGGCCAAGGAGAAGCGAAGTTGATTGCCCTGGCCTGCAGTCCACCGCCGGAAGGCCGGGACCGTTGGACGCTCAAATTATTGCCCGATACCCTGGTCGAACTGGACGTGGTCGAGGCGGTCAGCTTCCACGGTGTCGTTTTCGGGGCCTGCTCGGTGTTCACTGCGCGTTATGGCCCGCATGGTCTGCTAACTCCGTAACGGAGCCTTCTCTTGGAGTGCTTCCGCCCATTTGTCACCTCCTCAGCTGCCCCCCAAGTGCTTCCGGCTGGGACGAGCATCGCCGGTCGGGATTTCCACCTGAGGATTCAACGTGCCTTCGCAAGGCACACCCAACCAGATCAGTCGTCCCGCAGGGGGTCGGCCGAATACCAAGCCACCCGGCAAAAATCGGGAACGTGCCTTAAGAGATAGGCTTCCTCCTTGCGTAGCCTTGCCGCAGAGAGAGCCGGTTCGAGTGTGCCTGCATAAATAGCCTGATGGGAGTGTAGCTCACTTTGGCACCTTGTAATCTTGACCTCGAGGTCCAGTATTTCTCCATCGTGAAGCTGGACTTGCAGATTGATAATGCTCCCTATAGTCAGGTTCACCGGACACTCATCCTGTTTGCCTTCCCATCTGAGCAATACCCCTTGCTGAGAGAGGTTGATGACTTGGAAGTTGCTATTGAGGGTCTTTGGAATTAGCGTCAGCGGATAGACGATCCTGAAGAACTGCCTCCTCTCGCCCCGCCTCCTCTGTACCTGGCGTTTCTGACCTTCTCTACCGCCTTCTCTCTCCTTTGCGGGTTGACTTCTTCGCCGCTTTTCAGGTGGGTCCATAAACTTTACTCCATCACGATAGGCTCTCCATGATACAACAACAGACAGCCAAATCTCAACACTTTCCACCATCAGGGCAGGGCAATCGCACCTTAAGTGATTGCGGGAAAAGAACGTAGCCGGTATTTCGAGCGGCCGTGGTATGAACCGTCCGCCGAAAGCCCCATTCCGGCCAGAGAAGACGAAATCCTCGACCAGCACGTCAAGTCCAGAGAGCTTGACGACCGTGTTGGATCAGCTGGAATTGGACAACTGCTATCATTAGCCCAATGAGTCGCTGTCTCGGTTGACGTGTGGATTATCGACTGGCGTACGGCATTCGTCAAGTGCCGTGTGCGATAGCGACTGGCGTGGCCTCCGCCTTCAGGCTGTGTCACAATAGCACAGCGTGTACCGTCCTTGAGACCTTGCCGTCTGGGTTTCAGAAGCCCGCCGGGAAAATGCCAACCATCTTGAAGGGTCCGTCAGGCAGAGTGTAGTCCGTGGCGGTCCGTCCTCGTTGCGGTGCCGGGTGCGGCTCAGCAGGCCCCGGAACATCCTCTTACAGACTCGACAGTCTCGCGATGAGTCCAGAGACCCCCAGCAGCCCAATCAGCCGGGCCAGGTTGAGGTAACTGCTCAACAGCGACATCTCTGCGCGGACACCAGCCAGACCACCCAGAAGAAAACTGTCCACGCCCAGGTTCCGCTTGAGGTGGCCGAAGGGCAACTCCATTTTCTCCTTGCGACGGGCGTAGATCACCTGGGCCCTGGCTCTTGCTAGTGGGTCGCTAACCGCTCACGCACGGCCTCATTCTCATAGTGGATAATCTGACGCCCAGTCGTGGCGTTCCTCGTGCAGACCCCGTACTGCCGGCAGTTTCTACAGACCGTCGAGCCGGTATAATACCCGCGTTTGCCTTTGCCCTCATGGATGTAGCGAAATGACAGAGGATGCCCATCCGGACAGAGACACACATCGGCCTCGCCGTCGTAGCGAAACCGGCTCTTGTCAAAAGGCCCTGGCGTTTGGCCTTGCGCATGCTTGGCCGATGGAATGATCGCCTCGATGTCTTGCGCGTCGGTCTTCTCCAGTTCCTTGGCATTGGCAAAACCGGCGTCCGCACAGGCCGCCTGACAGGGCTGCTCCAGCGTCGTATTCGCCTGGTCCATCTGCTCGGCGAACTGGCCCAGGTCGTTGTTGTCGTTGACCACCTCGCTGTGTACGATCAGGCCGTGCCGGTCATCCACGACGGTAGCTGTCAAGTCGGATGCGGGCCAATCTCAATCCTGGATCATCGCCTTGAGCTTCTCCAGGCTGTCCTGAAGCTCCGACATCAGGCTCTGGAGCTCCTCGCGATCAGGGTCGCGGTCCGGGGTAGAAGGACGCTGGCACAAAGAGTCTGCGGGAGGCCTTGATCCTCCGGCCAAATCTTGAATCGACCACAGCTTCCTGCTAGCCAGGTCGACCAACTGGCTCATTTCCCGCTGGCGACCCACACGTGCCTCTCGCGTTTCTTCCAGATTTCTGCGTACCGCTGCGATGATATCTGTCTGAGTGACGATCCCCTCCACCTGCTGAGCGCTGCCCACCAGGAGTCGGTGAATATGCATCTCCTGCATCTTCCGACTGGCGCTCATTACCGAGTAGGTCAATGGCACCGCCACCACGGGAAAGGACATGATCTCGGCTATGGGGGTGGTCGCGGGGTTCTCACCACAGGTCACGACTCTCTGGAGGATATCTCTCTCTGTCACTATGCCGGCAGCTTCCCTGCGGTGCAAGATTATTAGGCATGAGATATTGCGTGAGGCCATGAGCTGAGCTGCTTCTGTGACGGGGGTGGTCGGGCTGACCGTCACGACGTCGCTGGTCATGAGTTCCGAGATGTTTTTGAACCGGCACATGGAAATCAGACTCTGGGTGATGTTGGTCTGTGTGACGACTCCGATGAGGCGCTCTCCCAGGACGACCAGCAATCGCTTGATGCCTCTCGACTCCATCAGCGCGCTGGCTTCCAGCGCCCGCAGATCAGGAGGAACAGAGATCACGGGATGAGACATCTTCGCTGCCACGGTCGCCCCGAGGAACTCTTCGTATCCGGCCGCCACACCCTTGAGTACATCTCGCTCGGTCAGGATGCCCACCGCCCGCTCCCCGTTCGTGACGGCGATGCAGGAGATGTTGTGCTCGGACATTCTCTGGGCCGCCGACAAGACGGTCTCCTCCGAAGCGGCCGAAATGATGGCTTCCGTCATAATGTCTTCAACCATCACTTCGGTCTCTCGGAACTCCAGCGACTCAGGGGACCGCATCGTGGAGATCGCAGTTCTCAGTCCCTCGCAACTCTCAGTCCTGTCTCGCATCGCGTTGTCTCCAAAGACAATATAGTGACATATGGGCCGCCGTTCCATGGACCTACAGACCTATACCTCTTATCGGCTAGAACCGCACGCGACTTCTCAAAAGCCGGCGAAAGGTGTCTCCTCGGGCCCCCAATACACAAGAGTATGTAGTTGCCTCCATCGCAACAGGGGCATCGGGACGCTTGGCGGATACACTGCTATCATGGATTTCGCATTTGCCCCTGCCAAGGAGGCTTCTACCCTTCTCCACTCGCCGTCGCCCAGACTCTCCGATCCGGATGAATGCCGCTTTTCTGCTTCTGCCGACACAGGTATGCGCTACTTCTCGGACTGTAACGTTGGAAGGGAATTCCCCAGAAGTCCCCCCATTCGGAGCCGATCGAATGGTGGGATGGAAGGTCCGAAATATCGATTTCCCGGAGCACTCAGGACCTTCTTCCTTCGGGCCTCCCTCAACGAAGCCCCCTCCGGCTTATCGAGTCCACAGGTCTCAGTTGGGCTAAAGCCCCGACCGCATTCTGCCGATGACAGCGGTACCTTTCCAGCCTCAAGGCCCCATGCCTCGCCCCCCGTGGCTCGGGGTCTATCCATACTCTGCTGTGGCCCAGGTCCTCGCTGCCCGCATGCCTCCCCGCTCACGGACTCTTCGACTCGATTGAAGTCCCTCCTCGATTACGCCGATGAAGACAGCATCCCTCCAAAGTCGGGCCCTTTCGGAGGAGGGGTCCGTCCTCTCTGCCCCCAACGAAATGACCTGCCCTACGGATGGTGGGCGCGGGAACCGCAACCACCATCCGTAGGGCAGGTCAAAAAAGGCCCGCGATGGGTTAGGCCGCAGGCCCCAAGCGATGACGAGTCGCTAGCGTGCTGTGCATCTGAACGGTAACCGTACGGCGAAGTGTATCTTTTCTTGAGGGTTGAGGCGGGGATAATGTGCCGTCGGAAGGAGATTGACGATGGCACATGGATCGACACCGACGTTGAGCGAGCGGGGTGAATACTGGCAGGGGCATCTGCGGCGGTGGGAACAAGCCGGCACTACGCAAGCCGAGTATTGCCGCCGGCATGGATTGTCGGTGGCGGCGTTTCGCTGGTGGCGGCGAAAGTTCCTGGGCGAGGGCAGGCTGGTGGCGCGAGACGATGACACGGCGGATTGTCGGCGCAGGAGTCATCCTGGATTCGTCGAGATGGTGGCCGCGATGTCATCAGCCCCAGAGTCCTCCAGTGTCTATGAGATCCTTCTGCCCAATCGGTGGCGTCTTCGTCTCTCCGGTCGCTTCGAGGCCGACGCGGTGCGCACATTGCTGTCGGTGCTGGAGGGGCCGTGTTGATCTGGCCGCCGGCGGTTCGCGTCTTCGTGTACACCGCGCCGACGGACATGCGTCGCAGCTTCGATCGTCTGGCGGCGATGGTCGAGCAGTTCCTGGGCCAGGACCCGTTCAGAGGCCACTTGTTCGTCTTCGTCAATCGACGGGCCGATCGCATGAAGATCCTCTTCTAAATATGCCGACATGCACCTGGTCGGACGGTCACTCTGAACGGTAGGAGGATCGGCGCGACGCGGGCCCAGCAAGTTCCTGCCTTCACCTTTCTCTCGGCACCCCAGCTTGGGGTGAGGGCGGATTACAGTGGGGGCGATCATCGGGCGTTTAGAGATAGCAGCATGAGATTTCAAGAGGCCTCCGCTATGAAGAACAAGCACACCGGCACCGCGATACTGTGGTTACCGGGCTTGACATGGCTTCCGAGAATTACTGCAGTATTCCGAGTTCTAGGCCGATTCTATGAGAGGTACAATGACGATAACCGGCAAGGAGACATAGGATGCGACTCAGAAGAACCTCGCGGACGAGAAGAAGGCATCGAGCAGGCTTACCCTGGGACTGGAAGGAAGTTGATGTTCTTATGGGACTATATGCCGATCACACCGATGCCGAGTTGGCTCGAATGCTCGGTCGATCTGAATGGGCCATAAGGGGCAAGGCGCGGAATCTGGGATTGGCCAGGAATCACCGTACACATCCTGGTGGATCCGTTCTTCGCAACAGCAGAGCCTGGTCGCCGGAAGATGTAGGTCTACTTTGCGAACTACACCTGACCACGCCCTACGAAGAGATTGCCGAAAAACTCGGCAGAACGCGGAACGCTGTGCACCTGAAGGCGAGGAAGCTGGGCCTGCAAAAGATGAAGTTTTGGAGCGAAGACGAAGATAAGCTCCTGCGGGAGCAGCAGTCCACGCGTGCCTATAGCCAACTCGCAGAGACTCTCGGACGCACCGCGGGAGCAGTAAACGCCAGAGTTACTACTCTGGGGCTTGAGCCAAAGGTCCATGCTTGGGTAACAGGAGAAGTCCGCGCTCTGGCGCAGGACTACGGTAAGGTTAGCACCGAAGTGATGGCTGCTGACTTGGGACGAACACGCCTTGCTGTCCTTGGGAAAGCCTATCGGGAGAGAATCGTCCAGAAGCGTCGATGGTCAAAGGCGGAAATCGGTAAGCTCCGCAGTCTCCTTTCCTCGGATACAGTCCGTCAAATCGCGGAGGAGATCGGGAGATCTCACGCTGCTGTACGTGGCAAGATCCGCCAACTCGGGCTCAGCACGACGCGCAAGACGGCGCTGTGAAGTTACTGCCAAGGAATTGTCTCACTCGGTCTGACACAGAGGGTGCTGGACCAATTCACGATAGGCTGAATCCCATGCCCTTCAGCATCCAGCGTGTCGTGGATTTGCCTAATGATTCTGCGCGGCCATTGGAACGCTTCTGGTCGACAAACGGCTTGAACTTCGCGAGGCCGTTCACGAATCGGTTCAAAGCCTGCGCGTAGTCAAGAATATGGCCAATGCTCTCGCGTTTCTCTTTTTCTGACGTACGCTGTCCGCTAAGAATCTTGTCATGAACGATCTCTGCCGCCTCAAGCTCCTGTATCACTTCCTCGGGAATTGGTTTGCCGAAGACCGTTTCGAACTGCTTTTGAAAACCCTCTCTCCTCATATGTTGTGCTCCAACGGCGGCTCTGGCTACGTTTCGATCAGCCTTGTGGACTTTCACCGCGCCAGTGCAAAGCGTTGCGTTGTGCACCTGTTGGATTTGGGTGAACAGATAACTGATCGAGACTTCCAAAGGGAAGCTATCCAGAAGTCTTGGCAGGTCCGAAAAGTAGGTACGAATCTCTTTCGGGCATGAACCGAATTGATCCATCACAATACGGCGTTGCGCACAGACAGCCATGCTTTTCTCCTTTACCAAGTGGTTTCCCTTGTCGCTTTGCCCTCTATGGTTCTCGGCAGGTTACGTACCCACCCGCGACCTGGCAAAACATAGAGCGGCAACGTCAACGACTGTATGGCCTGTATCGGTGGAATCAGGCATAGGGTTTAGCAAAACCTTCCCCCAGCGAAGTCATTGAGCAGAAGATAGCTGCGTATCCGGATAGAGGCCATGCCGTCATCGCCAATCATTCAGACCTCAAGTCTCTCTGGATAGCCCGGATATTTCACGCCTCATACGGGGCTGTTTCCTGCGTCAGGTCTAGCTGTTTATAAGGCAAGAGGTAATGAACAGAACGGCCTTTGACATGAGCCTGCCAGCCTTGCCCGCGGTATAGACCGGATCGCTCGAAGATCTTCAGGACACGCGGTCAGAGGCCGTGAGTCCAATGACGGACTAAGGTCCTAGAAAGGCCAGGCGGTCGAGGGGAAGACAACGTCGCACGCTTCCGTGGATGGGAGACGCGGTCAATGCCACCGCACGCGCCGGCCTTCTCGCCGGTCACGACCTTGCGGATGTCCTTTCTCACCGCTGATGCAGACAAAGCAGTAACCTTACGTTGAATTCCAGACGATAGAACACAGAGCACGAAAATGTGACAGGCGCGAAAGCCGCATCCTGGTCCAACGTTAATCTGAAGTGAGGTACGTTATGAACGAAGACGACTTCCTGAACGACATCGTAGGTTTCGGAGAAACCGATAACAGCGTCGAGACAAATGTCCAGAAGGTCAAGAAGGGCAGCGCAATCCGATGGATTGTGCCACTGATTCTCCTGGTTCTGGTGCTCGTGTTTGGGGCGGTGGCAGCTTCTTCGAGTTTATTGCCAATTGGCTTCGGCAGGGCTGAGATTGTCGTGTTCATCTTGAGCGCCCTTCTCTGCAATCTTGTGGCGGCATCCATCACACTGGCAGGCTTCAAAGAGTACTTCACAACACTGATGGGGGACACCGAGCGGATAGCCGCGGATGTGTTCAGTGTTCGGAGCGAGCAGTCCAGACTCCAGGAGGCGCTACTCAACAGCGGTGAGAAGCTGGCCGACCGCTTTGTCGTCATGGAGGAGACCCAGCGCAGAATGGAAGCCAACTTCGGCGACCTCCGGAAGACAAATCAGCAGACCTCTGAGAAAATCGGGACCCTTATCGAGAAGCAGGACGCGCAGCAACAGGCCGTCGACGCGGAGGGTAAGCGGGTAGTAGGGAGTATGTCGGCCCTGGCAGTTGTGCAGGGACAGCTTGACAGCAAGGCGGCTAGTCTACGAGATCTCGTCGAGAACGTTGCGGGCAATATCACCCGTGTGGCCGATGGACAGGCTACGCTGACCGAGGCGCTAGGCGCCCATGCCGAAGCGCTTGCCACTCAGATGGCGTCACTTATCGGCGCCCAGGAGCAGCTTAACAGCAACTTCACACATATCATTGATGAGCAGTCCGCATTCCATCACACGCTGCGAGATAATACCCAGGTTTTGACAGACAGCTTGAGAAGTGTCGCGAACTGTCAACAGGTCCTTCAGACGGAGGCCGGTAAGGTGGCCGAAGCCGGACAGCGCCTCGAGGAGAAGGCCGGTCAGATGGTCGCCGAACAGAGCGGCCTGAGTGAAGGGATAAGAAGTAGAAGCGAGGAGCTATGCGGAAAAATGATGGCGCTCCTGCAAAGTCAACTGACCCTCCATGCCGCCGTCCAAAGCCTTGACGAAAAGGCGAATCACGCCGCTGAAGAAATCACGGCCTTGGCCGCCGAACAGGCCAAGGTTGAGGAGACCTTGCAGAGCCACACCGGGGCGGTCGTCTCTCAGATTGACGGCCTTGCCGCCGGTCACGCACAGCTTGATGCGGACGTCGAAAGTCTGCGAAAGCTTACCCAGGACCTTGTCAGTAGCGTCAGCGACGTCTCCAGTGGACAAGCTGCTCTGCATCAGTGTCTGCAAGACAACACCCAAGGACTTACCGATAACATCAGAGCGGTGGAGCAGAACCAGGAGATTCTCCAAAGTGGCATTTCTGGCCTCGAGGAGAAGGCCGGTCAGATGGTCGCCGAACAGAGCGGCCTGAGTGAAGGGATAAGAAGTAGAAGCGAGGAGCTATGCGGAAAAATGATGGCGCTCCTGCAGAGTCAACTGACCCTCCAGGGCGACGTCCGTAACGTTGGCGAAAAGGCGAGCCAGCTTACTTCGGACTTTGCCGGTGTAGCAGCCGAGCAGGTTGCCATCAAGGAGGCGCTACAGGCCCATGCCGAGGTATCTGACAGTCAGATGACCGCACTCGCTGCCGGGCAGCGAGAGTTGAGCGTCGGCTTGGGTAACCTCCACGAGCTTACCCGCACGGTCACGGACAGTACCGCAAATATCACCTGTCAGCAGGCGGTCCTGCACGAAACGGCCAAGACCTCCAACGAAAAGTTGAGCGGCCAACTCTCAACCATCTCCGAGAACCAGCGCACTCTCTGCAGCGGCATCAATGGCCTCAATGAAAAAGCCACTCAGTTGGTGGCCGGCATCGACTCCGTGGCGAATGAACAGCTTACGGTCCAGCAGCTTGTGCAGGATAACAAACGGGAGTTCTCCGAGACAATGACTGGCGCGGCGCACGAGCAGCAAGCGATGCGGACCACCCTGGCTCAACTCCAGAAGACCGGCCAAACCGTCTCCGACAACATCGTCGCTCTGGCCGAGACACAGGATGCGCTGAAGGAGACACTAAACTACGTGAACGAGCAATTGACTGGCGGTCTGACAACCCTTTTGAGCAACCATGGACAGCTTCACAGCGATGTCAACAGTCTCCGAGAACTCGCCCAGACGGCTGTCGGCAATGTGAAGAATATGGCCCACGAGCAGGCCGCCCTGAACGGAACACTGCACGGCAGCGTCGACGCGATCGAGCGGAACCAGAAGACCCTGCAGTTAGAGGTCAACACGGTTGCTGAGGCCACGCGGCAGGCGGCTGCTACGGTGACAGTGATGGCTGCCGAGCAGGCAAGACTGCTCGATGCCATCAGGGTCGGCAACGACGAGCTGACTGGACAGATTGCGGCGCTCTCGGAGAATCAGCAGGCCGGCCTAGATGAATTGAACGCCGTCACGAGCCGGGCGGCCAGCGACCTGACCGCCATGAATGAGGAACAAGGCAGACTAGTTGAGGCCATTCAGGCTGGCCGCGAAGATCTTCTGACCAAACTGACTGCCGTCGCTCAAGACCAATATGAACGGATGGAGCGATTCGACACCGCCCAGGCGAAGACCCACGCAATCATGGTGAGTCTGGACACACTTGAGCAAAACGCCCGGCGCTTTGAACAGACCCTGTATGCCAGCATTCAAGACTTAACCAACCTCCTTAATGCCGAGGGTCAGCACCGAATGCAGTTCGAGGAGACAGTCAATCAGGACTTGAAGGCCATCGCGGATGCGGTCTCCCTGATCGGCGAGATTCGAGCCTCGCTCGAAGCCCGGATGCTACCGGCTGAACACGGCGCCAAAGCGCAGCCTACGGAGAACGATTCTCAGGCGATGTGCCACGATATTAGTTGGGCCATTGAGCAGCTGAGGAAACGAGCCGGCCAGTCAAGACCTGGTAACAACAGTGAGAATTTTGATCTGCCTAGCCCGGTCCACGCCGAGAGCTTCGCAACAGAATAGGAAAGGGAGCTCGTGACTCCTTTTGACATTTGTGCTAAGTCCATCCAGCTCATCAAAGATGTTCTCGATCTCGAGTCCGACCTCGAATCGCCTTCGCTGCTCAGTCAATTGGTCGCCGTCAAGCGTCAGTTGGCTGAAGTCCAGGAGCGGCTCAATGAAAGCACCAGGATATCGCACGAGAAGGATGCGCTGATCTCTAAACTGCGGAAGGCGATGGCTGCTCAGGCCAAACCCTGGCCGACTACGCCGGCTTTCACGCGTTACGAAGACGCTCCTCCGTCGGTGGCATCCGTCTCACAGCCAAGACAGGCCACTCCAATCGAGGCCCCGGAACCGATCGACGCTCCGGCCTGCCGGCCCGAACAAGCGACAAGTCCACAGGCTGAACCTCCGGAAGAGCTGAAACTGCCTGCGCAGGCGAGTTGTCCGCCTCTGATTCAGACTTCTGACGCCGCTGGCACGTGTGCGGTGGTCCAGACGACGGCCTCCCCTGCCGAGGCCGCAACTACCTCGAAGCCAACCTCGCCGGCGCGCGGGCAGACAACATCCCAAAGAACGAAGCCGACCCGTACACGAGTGGCAAAGAATACCGACTCCAAGGCCCCAACGACGGTCAGGCCGAAAGAAGCCACGCGGACCAGCAGACAGGCTGTGACTGGGAGAGCTAAGCCGACGCGTACCCGTGCGGCCGCCAAGAAGAAAGCATCAAACCGTCCTTGATCCAATGGGGTTATCGGCCGATGCAGATACATCCCTGGCGGCGGGCACGACCCACGCAGGCCAGGCAAATGCTTTCTGTCCCTTGGTGACGTTGGCGAAAGTCTGAGCCGTACCCGGATCACACCATCCATTTTGGTTGGCGTTTCGCTGGCATTCGTGTGGGAGAACCGTAGGGCCTTCCCTCAGCGCGATGCGTTCACGCGACAGGTCTCGGTGGGTGAGTCCAGATCGGGAATTGGCTGATCCAAGTGAACGGCGATGCGGTACGATTCATCGGAAAGCCTGTCGACGCGAAATACCCGACCCGCCCGGCTTGTTATTGGTCCATCGCGAGATTCTTGCGTAGCACTCAAGGGAAGACCGAGCTGAATGATGAGTCGCTGGCCGGTCTGGGGGCATGGGCACTCGGCTGCGCAGACGAAAGCCAGACTATTGCGGGTAAGATCAACCGTCGTCCCAAATCTCAGAGTGAGAAGACTCTCGCCGAACCAGATGGCGGTCCGGTGGAAGAATCGTTTGTTCCTGCGTCTGTCGTTCAACATGGACATCCCTTCTTCACGTGGGTGTAACGAGCGAAGCCCTTACATGCTATCGACGATCGGGTGAGGCAGCTTTAGACCGGAGACAGGGCTAGCCCTGTTTCCGCACCATTGGTTGGAGAGATTCCTTGTCCTGTCTTGTGTGGGACGGAGGACGGAGGATCGTTCCCACACCTTGTTTTGGGACGTGAACGGAATCTTTTCTTGGATCGATGGTGGATCACCCCGCCCGCTCGACTAGGCGGACAGCCACCAGAAAATGTGCGAACGGGCCTTTCCACTGCCGTGAGATGCACGAGCAGCCTTGTACCCTAGCATTTCAGTTTCAAGTTAATCGGGCCGGCCAAAAGGTCGATATGGAGTGGTAGCGATACGACCGGAAGCTGTGGATAGCGCAAACAAAAGAGCGGCGTATCCCGGAGTTGCGACATTGTGTTGAGACTCAAGTGAAAGGACACGCCACGTGCCAGACCGTACTGCATTGAGCGACGTTGTGCCAACTGGCTCCATCCACAACATTTGGCAATACTCTATGAAGTGACAAAGCAGATGTTTTATGGTCTTCATACGACTTGAAATGGGATTTCTGAGAAAGGACTCAAGCCATTCGTTCTGGAAACGGAGAACATGGCTACATATATCTGAAAGAGAGGACCGATAACTGTCGGTCTTTGTGAACCAAAGGCTCTGACACGGTGCTGGGCATTGTCCGTGCACCACAAGGAGTTGAAGCGTAACGGGCGCTGCCTGTGCCGGAAGACGCTGCTTGATAAGGCTAAGGCGAAACAAAGCAATGCGCAAGCGACAGCCATCCAAAGTCGCGAGACTTACCAAGATTCTCGTGGAGACAGATGCCTTGTTGGCGGCACTCAAGCACTACCGCCTATTCGGACGATACTTACCCACGTTCCCAGAGAAGCCGTACTTTCTGTTTTCCCAATGCGCACGCATGTTGCACGAATTTGAAGTTGCCCGCGAGGGTTCTGACATGAGCACAGAACCTGGAAATGACCACTTCATGCGTTTCCTGGGGAAGATCTACCTATGTCGGCTGAGTGTCTTCCGCTGTGCCGGGCAGCCCGTGGTCTTACCGGGCGATACAGGCCCGTTCAGAAATGAATCCGCATGGTTCAGATTTTGGCTCGACGTCCTAAAGGAGACCGAGTGTATCACCTGTGTGGAAGCTGAAAAAGCATACCAGAGTCTACTTGGTTGCGTGGGTGGGTACGGCGCGCTCAATGCCGAGCCGGATAAGTCCAAGAGAAAGGCTGTCAATCGGTTCTTCAAGACTGCAGAGGCCGGGCGACTGATAGTCCATTCGGAGTGGATTCTGGAGGATATCTCAACCGCGATCATGTCCTGGCTGACAAAATGCGATGTTGAAGAGCACATCACCGGACTCCTTCAAGCCACAGCATGCGCGCTGGGACAGGAGCGGCGGCTCATCCTTTGGAGTGCTGCGCCCACAGGCCCGTATCGCTTGACGAGGGATGGCTGTTGGGGGGGGGCCGGCGGCCTCGCCGGCTATCGTTTGCGCGGTACAAAGGGTAAACTTACGATAGCCATGAGAGATGACGGCGGAAAGATCGCATGTGTTTTCGAATGGCGGACGAATGCTGCGTTGCGGCAGAAGTCTTGGCTGGTAGATACGAGCAAGTTTCACGGCAGCTACGAGAAGGCGCTCTTTGAGACATGGGCATACGATACAGGCGTATTTGCCAAAGGCCCCAGAGAAATGCAGGAAACACCTGCCTCCTGGCAGATTGAGCGATTGGACGCAGACTATCTTGACTTCATCTCTCGATGGACCAGTGCATTGGTGGACGTAATGGGTCGCCACCCTTCCTATGAGCCGCTGGCCAATGCCATCCGGACCAAATTGCGAGAAGGCAAAGCCAAATGGGAGCCCGGTCGTATCCATTGGACCTACATCAAGGAGATGGACGCACTAATACGAACCATAGATTCCATCAGGCTCAAAGATCGGTCCCAGGGGAAGCCTGTTGACTCTGTTTACCAGCCGCGACCTGAGTTACATGATCGCGTAGGGCTTGCGCTCACTATGAATCATGCTCGACGGGGAGGTGAGAATGGAGAAGAAGGCCAACCTGAGAGCGGGTCGATCCCGAGCGGATCCGCGCTAGGACCAAGGCCACTATCAAAGGAAGACTCCCATCCGATACTGTTTCCGATAGACTCGATCTCTGAAGATCTGATATCGCCTGGGCTGGAAGGAGAAATGGACCACGGGGGTCCTGAAAAGAGCGTTGCAGAGGGATCACAACCGCAGGCCAAGACGTGCGACGATTCTGTTCCAATCGATCAGCTCCGATTCTCGAGTCAGTCAGGTTCGCATGCAGATGCGGCACAAGACCGGGGTGCGAAATCGCATCGGGAGACCCAGCACGAAGTCTTGACGGACAAATCCCGGCGGGAAGCCGATCGACAGGAAGCAACCGGCCAGAGGGCCCAACAAGGGCAAACCAGTCGTACTGACATCGCTGAATCTTCATTTCAGGCGGGTCCTTCAACAGCACACGAAGCCTTCGTTGACGATCCGGTATCGATGGGAATACAGAGGGATACCAAGCCTTGCCGCAGTTCTTTGTCGACGCAGTGGGCATGCGTTGTTGACGGTCATAGTTCCAACGAGAGCGCCTCAAACAAGGCAGAGCAGCATGGCCAGAGAGGAGAGCCTGTATCGGAAGCGACTTGCGCCTCGGTCAAAGCGGATCCAAAGGAAGCGAGGCGTCGACTAGTTACGACACTGCTCAAATATCATTGTCCCAGCGGTGGAACCGTCAATTACGAGCCCCTGTCTCGAAAACAGTTACAAGAGGATCTCGAGTGGACAGAATCGGAGGTGCAACGCGTGATGGCGGACGTCTTTGGCAGGAAGCCGTTTACCGTCTACAAGCTCAAATGCCGGGAAATGACCATCGATGAACTCTTGAAGGACCTAACGCTTGGACACCGGCCGGCCAAAGGCGCACTTGTCGCATATGGATGACGAAGCCAGAAAGCACCCGAATCTCTGACCAAGGAAGAAGGGGAGTCTGATATTCGACTCCCCTTGGTTCTTGTTTGCCGAATATGAAGGTTCAGCGTTTGGCGGTGAGGGCCTTGTAGGCGTTCTCGCCTCCGTTGATCAGATGGACCAGCGGACTGGGGCG
>Ga0209164_1001927_pt1 | contig 24094 bp, 27 predicted proteins | sample MTBNYHSulfiMetaG_FD_187458 | JGI IMG/M metagenome (GOLD analysis project Ga0209164, IMG submission 187458) | Enrichment culture microbial communities from rom New York Harbor, USA that are MTBE-degrading - MTBE-NYH (New York Harbor Sulfidogenic)... | ecosystem: Environmental > Aquatic > Marine >... | reverse complement strand
TGTTTAAGACATGGTTTACCGTCATGGTCACATCGGAGGCCATGGCCTTTTGCTCGAAAACCTTGTGCGCCTCTCGAAAATGAAACAGATGATACATCATAGCATTTGATCTCCTTTACTTTTTTGTTCGAATGTTTCGGGAAAATCACGCTGAAGAACTTCGGGGAAGGTTTATCGTTTTTACTTCTTTCCCAGAATCTCATCTAAAAAGATCGACTTGTTGGTGGGTTGTCCCAGATAGTTCAAAGGGTATGAAAGAAACAGCAAGCTCATAGCCCGAGATATGGCCACAAAGCAGATTCGTCTTTCTTCTTCCAGGTTCCCCTTTTTGCTCGGCATCAGTCCTTCGACCAATCCAATGACGAACACCACGGGAAACTCCAGACCCTTGGCCTTGTGCACCGTCATCAAGCTCACGCCCTCTTTGTCGTTGGCAACGGCTTCGTCCTGGAAGCTGTCCGTATATTCAAGAAAGGCACCAATGCTCGAATACCTGGAAGCGGCCAACTGGAGTTGATTGATGTTGGAGATCTTCACGTCATCCGGCGAGGGAATATCCTCATCCACGACAAAGCGGTCATAGTCCCAGGTGGTGCGTATGTTTTGTATGACCTCGACTGGTTCAAGAGATGGGGCGCTTTCAATCAATGGGTCCATGAAGTTAACGAATGTTTTGATATTCTTCCGGACGAATGGCACATCGACGATCATGGACTTTAACCCCTGGTAGAGATGAATTCCCCGACGCCTGGAAAACTCTTTGAGCTGGTCCTTGATTTTGTTGCTCACATACCGAACCGGCACATTGAGGATATTGAGCAATGCCTCGTCTGCTTCATCGCTGTCAGGAGCATGGATTACCCGCAGATAGTCGAGCAAACACTTGACCTCGTAGCGATCATAAAAGGTGCGCCCGCTTTGAATGTGATACGGGATCTTGTTCTGCAGGAAGGCCTCTTCCACATAGCGGGATTGAAAATTGGCCCGATACAAAACGGCAATGTCGCTGTATTGATACCCACGGCGCTCGATAAGATCCACGATTTCATTGACCACGCCCATGGCTTCGGTCTCTTCGTTGGATGCTTCCAGTACAATGATATCATCTCCATCCGGATTGTCGGTTTTAAGCTCCTTGTGGATCTGCTTGACGTTGTGATGGATCAGGTTCTGGCAGGCACGAAGAATCTGGGGCGTTGAACGATAGTTCAAATCGAGAATGAACTGCTTGGCCTCCGGGAACATCGATTGAAAGTTTAAGATGTTGCCCACAGACGCTCCGGTAAAGCTGTAAATGGCCTGATGGTCATCGCCGGCCACCCAGAAACTCGATGGACGAATGCCCTCCCTGATCAACAGGCGCAGGATCTCAAATTGAACAGGGTTGGTGTCTTGAAATTCATCGACAAGGATGCTGGTAAAGGTCTCCTGGTATTTGGCCCGCACTTGATCGTTATCCCGCAGCAGGTAGTAAGTTTCAAGGAGCAGGTCATCAAAATCAAGCAGCATCTTTTTGCGTTTTTGATCATCGTAGGCCTGATAGACGTCCGCGATCTTTTGCATTGTCCCATCACCTTCAAACAATGACCTGAACTCTGTCGCATCGATGATGTTGTTTTTGGCCAAAGAGATTTCACGCAGCACTGTTCCCACGGTCAAATCCTTTACTTTCAATGACTGCATCACCTTTTTCATGAAGACCATCTGCTCTTTTCCCGACAGGATATCAAACACCCGGCCTTCCATTCCCAAAAGCAGATGACAAAACGAATGGATCGTCGATAGCTTGACCCGTGAGGACAGATCCCCCAATACGGGCACCAGTCTTGATCTCATTTCATCCGAGGCATTACGGGTAAAGGTCAGGCCCAGGATGTTTTCAGGGGCAATGCCGTATTCTGTGACCAGGATGCCGATGCGCTCCATCATGGTGCGTGTCTTGCCGCTACCTGGTACTGCGATTACAGCGGCAATGCCCTCTTTAAACTGGGCGGCCTCTTGTTGTTTGGAATTTAGTTGCTCGCTCATGCGGCCTGATCCTCCTTTTCAAGGTTGCGAATGGTATTGATGGCCATCTTGATGCGGAAGCGCTTGGCCACCAGTTCATTGATCTGGGAACTGGTCTTGTCCTCCTGGATGAGTCTGGATAATGCTTTGCCATAATCTTTGTGAAGCTCTTGCAAAAATGACACGACCGCCTCGGGTGGATGGCGTCTGAGCAACAACTCCACATTGACGATCTGATAGACACGGTCCCCGTCTGACTGCATGAACGTTAAAAACGATTGAACGTCATGGATGGCTCGCTTGGTCATACTCTTCTCCTTCCAGATAGGCGTCACATGCCTGTTTATAGGCGCACCCCTTGCACTTCCAGCTGGTGTCATTGGCCACAAACACCCCCTTTGAGATCCCGTCCCACACCTGAGCGGCCTTTTTGATCAGGCGCCGTTCATCAAGCTCAGTTCGGGTGGTCCAGTATTGTTCGAATTTGGGCGTTTTGGTCTTGATCAGGGTGTCGAATCGCAGCAGAATTTCATGATCGGCATAACCGTTTTGCTTGGCCGCGATCTGATACATGGTCAGCTGCTGGTTTTGATCGACTTCGTCTTTTGAATAGGCCCGGCCGCTGGTTTTAAAGTCTGTGATGATGATGGTGCCGGCATTGTCCTGTTCGACTAAATCCATGGCCCCGATGATGGGAATGTCGATACCGGGAAGATTGAAACTAAACGCTTCCTCTATGGCCAGGATGGTGAAATCGTCATCGGGAAGCTTGGTATACCAGGCAGTCAGTAGATCTCTTCCGTACATCAAAAGGGAGTTGTAATCGTTGCCGTCTGCATACCGGATGTCATCTCGGCCCCTTGCCATATCCAGCCAGGTGAACACGAAAAACTCGTGGACATCTTTGAGCAGCATCCGATCGCCCATCATTTTTTCCAGGTAGAAGTTTTCAAGCACCCGATGAATGCAGGTGCCAAACTCAAGGGCATCGGATTTAAACTCCATGGGCAGCTTGTCGATGCGCCCGAATTTATACAGCAGCGAGCACTCCACATATTCATTGATACTCGATGCCGACAGGTGGGGTGATTCCCGAAGCTCACTTAAAACCATTATAAGTCACCTCCGTGCAGCCTCCCGATACGCAGGATGCTGCGTTTTTTTAAAATGAAAAGGGCGACAGGATCTTGTCCGACAAACGAGGCACAAAATCCTATCGCCCTTATGAAGCGTGTAGTTTGATTCCCGGTCCCAAAATCACACATGCCAAGACCCATCGTGGGATTTGTCAGTTTCGATCCAGGACAAGCCAGATGGGATCTCGACCTCATAATGGGGCACCAGATGGCAACTGACTGACCAGTTTGAATCTGATCACAGCCAGGGTAATCTTCCAGAACGATTCTGATCGATACGATTGATCAAGTTTGGTTCTCTAATTTACCGGTTTCATTCTGGGCATTTCCAGTTTCAATCTGGGAAATATCCAGTTTGGTTCTGGGGATCATCTGGATTCGGGAATCGAACTGATAACGGGAAGAGTTTTGATCTTACGCGGCCTGCTGCAGATTGCGGATAAACGACGAAGCATCCTTGGAGGACAGATTATCAAGGGACACACCATAGGATTCTTCGACCATGCACTCGACCTCATCCACGCTGATGCCACGACGACGGGACAGATTGAAAATTGCTCTCCTTTGAGCCTCACTCATTCCGGCAACGGCATGACCCTTTGAATCAACATTTGCAGGAGGCTCCTGTTGATTTTGATTTTCATCGGCAGGGGGAACTTGCTCTGCATCTGCTTTCGGCTGGTCATTTTCAGGTGCACTCTTTTTCGGCGCCTTTGCAGCAGCTTTCCTCGCCGGTTTGGATTGCGCTTTGGGACTCTCATGGTTTCCCCCTTCGTTGATGGCTTCATTAATATCAGCAAGCTCTTCAAGTGCGGTCATCCCCACATTGGTATAGGACCGAAGCGCTCTTGCAATGGCACGGGTACTGGCCATCCTGAGCAGATGCTTGGACACCTTGCTCGAACAATTAGAAGGGTTGGCATCTCCGATGTCAGAATACGTTTCACCGAGCTTGGACATCACGGTTGCCCGACAGACGGCAAAGTTGCCATTGTCACCGGTGGGCATCTGGACGATTTCAACTTCGATACTCGATATGCCTTTTTGATGTCCAAGATCTAAAAGGCCCGGATATTTGACAAATTCCTTTCCCTCGATCTTGGTGATCCAGCGTTCATCGAGTTTGGGGGCCTGTCTTTCAAGAAATGTGGCTCCTTCAACCTGTTTGGTGGGAAGGGCGTTGTATACGGCCAGGATGTGCTTGCACTTGAAGTTGGGCTCTTTTTTAACGTTTTTGGCAAAATCCCCACAGGTGCAGGTATCTCCCTCATCATCGATGACCACATTGTAAAGGATCTTTCCCTCCCCACTTTCCACAAAGTATTGACCGTCATCGGTTTGAAGGACTTTTAACTGCTCGGACTTCTGGTTTCGTTTTTGGATCTCCTTGGCTGTCATGGTTCCTCCTGTTGATTTTATGATGGGTGGTATGAATCAGTTGAGACGATTATTCTGGGTGGTTTGAATCATCAAAGCCCCTGCCGTCCGTCTTGATGAATTCGATGGTATTGGCAATGACTTGAAAGGAGCTTCGATTGACGCCTTCATCGGTCTCCCACTTTTGCTGGTCCAATGTGCCGATGATGGCAATGCGGGCGCCTTTGTGAAGATGACGCTCGGTGATTTCTGCCAGTTTGTTAAAGCAGGTGATCTTGATCCAGCCGGTCTTTTTCTTGGATGACCGGAAGGCCAGGTTAAATGTGGCTACCGGGTCGCCCTCTGATCCATAGAACACTTCCGGATCGGCACCCAGATTACCGGTTAATACGCAGTTGTTGAGCATATTGATTACTCCTTCATTGACTTTGGTTGTGGGGTCATGTGCTTTGTTTGATGCGTAACGCACAGTATGCGAGCACGACGATGAACAAGATCCAGATGATCTCTTGGGGCAGGATGGACAGCACGAAGGCAACCGAGATGATTGCCAGCACCAGGACGATGAACCAGACCGAGAGCTTGTAAAAGTTCAATAGGCGTTCCTCCTTATTGTGTTGGGTGAGATTGAAATGAAATTGGAGCTATGGTTACAGTAATTTATATATATAGATGGCCGGTGATATGATGGATTTGCAGGGCGTGGGGATGGATGCTGTTGGGTTGATGGACCCGAAATCTTTTTTAAAATGGGATTTTTAGAACTGTCGGGAGCGGAGGTTTAAATCAGAAATCGACGGTTCTGGGGGATATTATTTGGGGAACTGTAGTTCGACGGTAAGAGGTTTTGAATTAGAAAGTGCTCAAATATGAGAATGAGACAGGTTTATGGGTCAACACACATCCATTATTTAAAGAGTCTGCTCTCAGTGCACATAAATCAGGTGGTAAAGTGGGAATTAAATTTATGCTTGTTAAATCAAGCCATCCTTGTCTATAGTACGAACAGGTCACGAATAAGCCTTCAAATCGATTGGCAAAATACCAGTAAGGATCGCCGCAGACACAGGGGGATATTACCAGTTTCGAACCCGCAAAGGCTTTCCGAAGGGAATTATTATATGCAATCTGAAAAGTCCGAAGGCAACATCACAATTGAATTCGACGCCAGGATTTATTCTGAACAGGCCGTGAAATCAGCTATTTATGATTTTAATATAGCTGCTCAAATTTCCCTAAAGGGAGATGATAAAGAAATAATCCTCGTAATACTACAATCGCCAGTGGATAGCCGCTCATCTATTGAACAACAAATTTACAAATCCGTATTGGACCACCAGGTCAGAATAGATGTCGAAAAGGAGTTTGGCCCTATTAGGAAATTGATATTAGCCCAAGCCTTTTTCCCTTGTGAAAATTTAGACCAGATAATAGATGAGATGGATTTGTGAGTACCCCCTACCACTTTCTTCCCTTCCGGTTTAAGCGCAATGGCCAGAATGTCCTTTTGGTCAACGATATCGGCGAATTTCAGTTTTTAGAAGAAAATCAATTTCAGAGTTTTATCCAAAAAAGAATGGATATCACATCTGACGCCTTCCTAAATATACAATCAAAACATATGGCAGTCATTGACCAGATCTCCCATAATATCGACTTTTTGGCCACAGCTTATCGAACCAAGAAGCGGTATCTGTATGATTTTACATCTCTTCACATGTTTGTTATTACGCATCGATGTAACCAACAATGCACCTACTGCCACGCATCCTCTGTTGGAGATAATGATAATGCCTTGTATGACATGAGCATCGAGACAGGGAAAAGATGTGTTGATGTCGCCCTTAAAAGTCCCTCACAGAATCTGAAATTCGAATTTCAGGGCGGGGAACCGTTACTGAACTTTGAGGCTATAAGAGAAATTGTTGAATATACGAAGAAAGCCAATTCAATCCAGTCCAGGCATATCGATTTTGTGGTTTGTACCAATTTAACGAAACTTACTGAGGAACACCTGTCTTTCTTAAAACAAAACAAAATCAGTCTTTCGACTTCGCTTGATGGACCAAAGGACATCCATGATCAGTGCCGCAAAAAAAGAAGCGGGGGGGGGACTTATGATCTGGTCATCAAGAACCTGAATTGGGCTTCTGAATATCTTCAAAAAGATCATGTATCGGCTTTGATGACGGTTACCAAATCAAACATAACCCAGCTCGATGCAGTCATTGATGAATATGTCAGGGCAAAATTGCCATCGATTTTTCTTCGCATGATCAACCCGCACGGCGCTGCTTTAGATCACTGGCGCACCGTGGGTTACAGCGTGGATGATTTTGTTTTAGCTTACGAAAAAGCACTAAACTATATTATAGATCTCAATTATAAGGGCATCTTTTTTGTCGAAGAATTTGCGGCCTTGCTATTGACCAAGATCCTGACTCCTTTTTCCACTGGTTTTGTGGATCTGCAGTCACCGTCCGGAGCTGGCCTTGGTGGGGCTTCCTACGAAATTAATGGCGACGTTTTTATTGCCGACGAAGCTCGAATGCTGGCTAAGAAGACCAATGATAATACTTTTTGCCTGGGCAATGTTTTTCGAGATACCTATGAATCCATGTTCTGCGGGCAAAAGCTGTTCGAAATCGCCCGGTCAACAACAATTGAAGCGCTTCCCGGGTGTGCCTGGTGCGTTTATCAGCCTTATTGTGGCAGTGATCCAATCCGAAGCTATCTTGAATTTGGAGATTTTGGTGAATCCCAAGCAAAAACCGGATTCTGCAAAAAGAATAAAGCAATCTTCGATCTTTTATTCCGATTTTTACAGAGCAACGAAGATAAAGTTATCGATGTTTTTTGGTCATGGATCTCACGAAGGGATCTATCGCAAATAAGATTAGAAAACTCGGGACACAATGAAGAGTTTTGTCTTCAAGCTTAATGGTATCTGCGATGCCGTATTGGGAAAAGTCTCCGCTACTCCTGTCGGTGAATGCAAGGATTTAACCTTTGTTGGGGGTCAAATATCGGAACTTTCAAATCAGCAGAGCTCCAATGGGTTGTGTGTCTATCGAGTTCCTTCCTCAAAGTTACCCTTGAAAAACAGTAATGGTTCAAGTCTTTCGCTCAATTTAGGAGATGTGATTTTTTTCACCCCTTCTGGGGCATGTACAATTGAATACGAAAGTCATTCTCGCTCAAATTGCATATTACTTACGGAAAGGTGTAACAGCAATTGCATCATGTGTGTTCAGCCTCCCAAAGCAGGCTCTGACAGAACAGCTTTGGCAGGCGCTTTGATTGAACTCATTGATTCACCAACTGATTGTATTGGCATCACAGGTGGTGAGCCTACTCTGGCCTGGGATGGATTATTACAGGTTGTGCACCGTTGTCGTGAGAGATTTCCTTCAACAGAAATTCAGCTGTTATCCAATGCGAGATTATTAAAAAACTATAAAAAGGCCCAGGCGCTTGCTGAGGCCGGCGGTGATCGTCTGACGGTCTGCGTACCGGTATACTCTGATATTAGCCAGATACACGACACCATAGTGGGGACCAAGGGCGCTTTCTGGGAAGCTATTGAAGGAATATATAATCTTGAGCGTTTCAATATCCCCGTTGAAATCAGGACAGTCGTTCAAAAGCTGAACTATCGCCGGCTTCCACAATGGGGTGAATTTGTTTATCGGTTTTTCCCTTTTGTTAGTCATGTTGCCATTATGGGTATCGAGCCAATAGGCTTGGCCTTAAAAAATTTAGATGCTGTATGGATTGACCCTTTGGACTATGCGAGTCATTTGGATGCATCCATTAGAACCCTCAACAGAGGGGATTTGAAAATGTCCCTGTACAACTATCAATTATGCACATTACCACGCCATCTGTGGAGGTTTTCTATGAAGTCGATTTCGGAATGGAAAAATGTGTTCCTTGAAGAATGCGATCGGTGCATCGAAAGATCTAATTGCGCCGGCTTTTTTGCAGCTTCAAAGAATAAAAGAAGCAGGGGAATTACCGCCATTACATAAGGGGGTTGAAATGGCCAAAAAAATGTTTTTCAAAATTTGGACGAGCTTGTTATCCTCATTAACCTTGGTAAATGCTGACGTTATTGCGGATTCGCCATCAGGAAATATCCAAAAGGAAGGCTCAAGAACCCAAATATCCGCAAAAGAATCAAACGCGACCGATTTATTCTTGCACCATGCAAGGGATGTCTATTCCGATCAGATGTTATTCGCCGGCCATAGAAGCCACAGCAGTCATCGTAGTCATAGCAGCCATCGCAGTCACTATTCGTCGCGGTCATATGATAATACTACACCGCCTTCTGCGGCGCCGATCACAACAACTCCACCAAAACAAATCTCACCTTCAAAAAATCAACCAGAAAAAGATAATTCCTCTGGTGTTGAAAAAAAATCACCAGCTCCAATCAAAAAATATAATATCGCTGATGTAAAGATGATCCAGATAGCTCTAAATACAATGGGGTATAACGCCGGTAAGGTTGATGGATTGGAAGGCAAGTCCGTTAAGGAAGCCCTAAACAAGTATCAGCAATCTTGCGGGCTGCAGGCTGAAGGAAAAATTGACAGCCAAACATGCCTAAGCCTTGCAAGGGGAATAAAGGAAAAGTTTCCGGAGGATGAGAATGCAAAAAAAATATATAATAATTTAATGCGGTTATATATAAAACTTGCAGTTGAATAATCTTAACTCCACAGGGAGGGTTTTCATGCTGAAAGCGGTACACCATAAAAAAACCTGGTTTGTGCTCTCGGCAGCGGCCTGGTTGATTCTATCCTGCATTCTTTCCTTTGCACATGCCGAGACTTGGTCTGGAAAGGTCGTAGGCATATCAGATGGTGATACCATCACTGTGATGCATGAAAACCAGGGGGTAAAAGTCCGATTAGCCGAAATCGATTGCCCTGAAAGCGGCCAACCATTTGGCAAGGCGGCCAAGCGGTTAAATTCAGATTTGTGTTTTTCAAAAGTTGTAACCGTGCAAGCTGAAACAACGGATAAATATGGACGAACTGTGGCTCATGTTAAGCTTCCGGACGGCCATGACTTGAGTGAAGAATTATTGAGCGCTGGATTGGCTTGGCATTACAAAAAATATTCTGATAACCAAACTCTATCAAAATTGGAATCAGAAGCTAAGGCGGCAGGCTTAGGCATTTGGAGTCAAAAAGATCCCATCGCACCTTGGGATTGGAGAAACGGGGCCACACGGTCCGGAACACTTGGAGCCGAAAAAGCCAGCCCATTAACGGGGGCTTTTCACGGAAATATAAAATCGAAGGTGTTTCATAGACAAGGATGCAGATATTATAATTGCTCAAATTGCACTGCCGTTTTTGATTCACGTGAACGAGCCATTGGCGCCGGGTATAGACCATGTAAAATATGTAGCCCTTGAATATAGATAGGGTTTCCTGAGCAAATCACATAGCCACGTGGAAAGCCAGATTTCTTGTTATAGTTCGACAAAAGACTCCAATTCCAAGGCTGTGCTTCTGATCCTGCTCTTTGAAAAATAGACACAAAAAGATGACTACCAGCTACCTCTTCAGGTTCATTACCAGGAAGCAACGTGTGATGGCCGTTTTGCTTGTTGACGATAGCTTCAGATAATTGAAACGATGTCTATGAATCACACACTTTACCAACGAATTTACCTGCAGTATTAATTCAATATTGCAACTAATTATGAAAATTTGGAAACGGCTTCCTTTGGTATTACGCCGCTCAGATGACCCCGGCTCCTTTAAGTATCCCGAACGCCTTCACAATAGCATCGATTGCCTTTGATACCTGCTCCACTTTTGCAGAAATATCCTCAAGCTTCTCGATCTGCCTCTTGATCCTGCCGTTTATATTATTCAGTTTCTTCGACTTACTTTTCAGGTCATCAATACATTCATTCAGCTCGTTTAACAGTATCAGCTTGTCAATATCCCGCAATACGACCGACAAATCATCTAATGCATTTCTTTGGCGCTGAGTCAGATCTGGTTCGGCAAGCGATTTGGTAACGGCGCTTTCAATCTCACGGATCTGCTTCAGGATGACCATCTTTTCAGTGTTCGCCATCAGCAAAGCTCCTTTCATATATAGGACATAACATTACAGATATGCTATTTATTCACTTCATCTTTGACTTTGTTCGCAGCGCCTACCTCTGCTGCAAGCGCTTGGACCTGACTTATGGCCTCCTTGAGCGTCATTTTTGTCCGTGTGTTCTCGACCAGTTCTGCATGCGCCTTCTTATATGTCTCTGCGGCTTTGGCGACCTTATCCGCAAGAATGATCGTTTGGCGTGTCTTGTAGAGGTTGTCATAAACAAATAATACAGCGGATACGTCCAAATTTTTCTTATTGTTCGCCAATGATTTGAAATCATTCTGCAAGTAGTTGTCCTCGTAATTCTGAAGAGAGGGCTTGATTTTTTTTAATGCGATAAGCTTCACTTCATCCATTAGCCCAGCAATCAATGGGTCTGCATCCTTCAATGTCTCCTTAAGAATCGATGCCTGCTTCGCTCGTATATATAGGCCGCCTGTAGAACGAACCGCCATTGCGATTGTTCCGCCGATCATTTTTAAAGGTTCATCAACCCTATATCTTTCATTGTATGTGTCTGTCGCTTCATCTAATGATTTCCCGAAGGCCTTGGCCGACCCGCTCAGCGCCTCGGTGGAATCACCTGAAACCAAGGATGTCAATAAGTCTGAATATTTTTCCAGGATCAAAAGGGCGGCATCCATTCGTTTGCCGGCCTCCTCAAATTCCGTTTCATCCTTGTAAGCATCCCGGATTGAATCCCATGCGTCATTAGCGGCAGAGGTATCAATTCTTCCGTTCTTCGATATCTGTCCAAACTCCTTGCGAGTCACAATCAGTAAATTGCTATTTCGAACAAGTTCGCCATAAGACTTAGCCAATGTTCCAGGCAGCCCGCTGTAACTCTCGCTTGCTTTAGCAAATTTCCCAACCTCTTTTACCTGAGATTCTGTCAGGACAGCGCAACCAATCACGGAAAGGATCAAAAATAGAATAAAAACAAGGGGAAATTTCGTTGTGCATTTATGCTTCGTGAAGATCATATGGCCTCCTTAGTTATTTACATCAAATAAAAGGAAAAATATGAAAAAATGCATATGGGAGGTAATTAACGGTTTAATGATTTTTAGGAAGCTGTCACGATTTTTCACACTATTCCGGCGAAATTAAAAATTCTAATACCCGGAGCATGTACAGGAAGGACTATAAGTTCCATCGCAGCAAACTATCCTATTTTTTTCTTTGTCACACCCACAAACGCCTCCATGATGAGAACAACAACCCCTCCTTGCTAAATCGGATATTTGATCAACAGATAACCTCTCGCCTATCTTGTCCCTATTATACCTATCTATCACATTTTTCTGATGAGAAACGGATATCTGCTTATCGTTTACTGCCTCATTTTCCTCCGCGAAAATCTGACTTGATGATAACAGAGACATAAAGAATAACAGTAAGAGAATAGGAACCGATTTTATCAACATTCGCCCCTCCCTTATTGAATAGTAATTGTTTGTTTAACTGATCAATTAGTCGGCCACAGGCCGGGCGACTTATATTCCCGTACTGTATGAGCTTTAGCAGAATCATCAATCTCTAATTCGGTTAAAAAATTTATCCCGGTGCGATTCTCAATATCGCTTATCGCAACGATATGATCTCTTAGGTAGGGCCATCGATCAGCGCCAGTGATGCTTTCATTATTGTGGGGCAAAAGAATTGAAATTGTCTCTATAGAGCCGTCTGGAAGCATATGAAAAATGATTTTGTAAAAATGTGATGCAACCGCGATCCGTTCATTGCCATCATCCTTTTTGGTGAGTTCATCAGGATCTCGGTGCCCATCATTGTCGTTATCAAAAACTGCACCAGAAATTATGTAAATGTTGCTTTTTAATGCTGCCCATTTGTTTGCCTGATCCTCAAGGGTCCTCCATATCTTTCTGTTAAAATTAGGATATTGCGGTGCCATGTTGGTTAAAAAGAAGGAATTTGCATTAGCTATCCTCGATCTCCTCATATCATTGGAATTGGCAATATGCCCGCGGTCAAAACTGTCCTTGTCATAATCATCACAGGTAGGAGGTGTTGTATCCGCATATAGATCTGAAGGAAAATCCCGAAAACAATCCAAGCGTTTTACGTATCCTGGCTGATTTTCATCCACATGTTCAGCTGTTAATCGATATGCGACCCATGTGGCCGTATTTAGATCGGCATCGTAATTCACAATAAAATGGCGCTGTATAATCAGAAACTCATTTTTCTGGTTAATTGGATTGCGGGGTATTCCCCACGGCAGGTGACGTTCTATGGACTCGATTCTTTCAACATTCGTCAAGCGCACTGCCATATCGAATATGGGCACCTGATCGACAATCTGGCTATCACATTGGCAAATCTCGGCATATGAAGGTGGGACACATCCAATGGCCAGTGTGAAAAAGACAATAGACCTAATCAAAATCCTGACAGCCGGATGCATCTTCATGGGGTTCACCCATAGACTTATTTTTTGGTTCGATTGTAATTGGAAGGCACGTGAGCTAAATCAATTAAGCAAACACCGAATGAAAAATCAAATAAAAGATGACCTTTGTAGAAATTTTCTTCTGGTAAGGAGCATCAGGCCAAACTCAAAATTTTTATTTTACAATACTAAATTTTAAAAAAATGTGATGTTCGTCACAGACAATATTTTTCTCTTATATTAATATTATTTTGAAACTTTTCCGCTATTTAAAGAGCAATTTGCCCATTGCTAATTTGAACGTGAAGATAAGGTTTTTTAATTCGAGCATGCACCCGAGGAACGCAAGTCGAATGATTGTGATTAAAAGCACCACTTATAATTAACCAAAGCCCTAAAAGGAGATAAATCATGCCAAGTTATTATGTGAACAAAAATGCTCAAAGTAATGGTGACCATGAAGTTCACAGCTCAGGTTGTTCTCATATGCCAGATCAATCCAACCAGAAATATCTCGGTAATTTCTCTAACTGTCATGATGCGGTTAGAGAGGCAAAAAAATATTATCCGCAATCCAATGGATGCTACCATTGTTCACTGGAATGTCACACATCATAAAAAATTCGTCCAACTTTCTGATTAAAATTGTATTAATAAACTGGCTTTGTTTGCGTTGGCAAGAAGATGGCAATTAACTTCACTTCAGGTTTTCGAAATTGATTCCCGCAATGGCGATGCTTTATAATTTACAAAATTATTTCTCAGCAGCATATGCCCTGTATTTCAATCTTATACACATTTAATTGACCAACTTCCACAAATAGCATAGTAAGCTTTATGTTAACCAAGCTACTTCTCTATCCTCTCGCCAGCCATTATTCTTAGGGCAAACGCTTCCTCGACTATTGCGTATACCGTCAGCTCGCACCCTGATGGGCATTTGGTCATGATATATTTCCTATCTTCTCTTGACATGTTATCAATATCAACCACAACTGCATTTGGATCGTTTAGTTCCCCTCCTATAATAAAAGTATCATTTAGATAAGTACACACACCTCTCACTGCGACCCTTTTTCCGATCAAATCATTATAATCCAACTTGAGATCCACAAAAGACATAATCTTAATGCTGTCGCCTTCCGAAACATCATTTTGTGTCGTCGCATCCATTCTATCGTACTGCACAACCACAGCCTTATCGCCAGATTGATTATAGATCCCCACCGTAATAATAGTATCCCCAAAGGCTTTATACTGAAGGTTGCCGCTTTCATCCTTCTTGAAAGACTTGCCAAAGGTCTTTTCATATTTTGCTCTAATTTTTTCATAAACATCTTTAATACGCTCATCCTTATTCTTTGACTTATAATAATACGCCGTACTGTGAAGCTTATTATTATGAAGCTGGTAAATAGCCAGAGCCATGGAAAAACGGTCATCATCAAAAGCGAATATTATTTCTTCTTCTGATTCTTCAAAGATTTTGCTGTTGTCGGTATTTTCGGACTCAAGATTTTTGATTGTATCTATGGATATTTGTGAATCCCAATCAAACTGGTTTCCCCTAAATTCAAATGCATGCCCCATAGGGATAGTTAGTAAGGAAATTATCACTGCAATTGTCATTATCTTCATTTTTTGACCTCCAATAGATCATTGAATACATAAACGGGGATATATCCAGCAATAGTATTTCAATTGTGAATGCCGCTGAGGTTTAAATATTTGTTCAAATGCCAATCAACCCATACATATTTCACATGGGTTCTGTCTGAACTTTTTGCGTACCTGTCTTAAGGAGCTCAATTTCTTTCCCGCAATGTTTACAGATTTTAGCTTCCTTTTTGATTAACTCAGCACAGTAGGGGCACTTGATCATCGATTCGGCAATGTATTGTTTTTTTCGTTTATTATCGAGAATGACCATATCAATTGCCATTAGGGCGTTCATAACAAGCCACGTCCAAAAGATGTAAAATAGATTTGTAGACAGATAGATCCCGACGACCAGTAACATGGCGAGAATCCCCACAACGATTTTCCCCATGTATATGTAGCCTATTCCCGGCAAAAGGATGTTAAGACCAATCGCTAATGGAAGACTCTTAGGTGATGAATTTGTCATTGTTCCCTTCTCCTTTAAAATGTGGTTGTGATCTTTAGCCTCTTCGACGCTTCGAAATGACAAAAATTTGTCGAACTTGACATTTTCACGACATGCTACGATTTTCAAAAGGCCAGGTTTTTGGATCCAAATTGCCCCTCCTTTGAGTGCGCCATCATAACTGGCTTTTTTTACAACATATCCGCATCGTTCTATGAGGAACTGAATTTCAATATTTTTTGGGCCTGTTTAATTATTGTTCCCAAATACCACTTATAACAATTCATTGCAATTGCTATACCACTATTAGGTGTCTGTATGGTTCCTCCACCTTCATTTATAAAAATCATGGAGGTGTTGGATGGACCTTGAAGATGTTCAAAAACGATTGGGATTAAGATTTAGACAATTTCGACTGGCCAAGGGATTGCGCCAAGAGGATATGGAGCCACTTGGCATCAATTTTCGATATTATGGGAAAATTGAACGAGGCTTGGCCAACTTGACTTTGGAAACGATGTTAAGATTGTGTGAAATTTTCGAAGTGACACCTGTACAGCTGTTTTCATTTTTCGAAGATGGAAAAATTTCCGAAGACAGAGAGGCGGTCGCCACAGAAATTACCAAATTATTCAAACAAAAAGGGGATACAAAAGTTAAAAAATTGCGGCTTTTTTTAGAAAAAATACTGTAATTTTACCCTGAAAATTGCGGTGGTCCCCAAAAACTGGACAATGTGCTAAGCTCTGGGTCACACTCTAAAAGGAGCTTTTCATGATCAAGAAACGGAAACAGTACAGTCCGGAATTCAAGGCGAAAGTGGCGCTGGCCGCCCTGAAAAACGAAGAGAGCACCGCCGAGCTTGCAGCCAAATATGAAGTCCATCCCACCATGATTGCAAACTGGAAACGGGAGTTGATCCATGGCGCTGCCGAATTGTTCGACAAAGGGCAGAAAGCCAAAAAGCAACATAACAACACCGTGGATGAACTTTACCGTCAGATTGGGCAATTAAAGGTTGAAAACGATTTTTTATCAAAAGTGCTCGGTCATTAGTGACGGGATCACCCGCCCTGAAATGTTCTCGCTCGTCCTTTGGGATCTCAACATGAAGGCGGTCCCCGTGCAGTACAGAGACCTCCCTGATAAATGATTCATCCAAAGGTTGCTGCTAAGTGGTCCTTTCATTTATTGGCATGTGGTCTTCTGGGGACACTAAATATTTAGGTTCTTGAGAATACAGGTTTATTGAGATTTCGAGATTTGGATGCAAGAACCAAAGCTTTTCAGGTATGGTACTCAATAGTACATAAACATCCGAGATGCTTCTCTTGAATCGTACCAGCCTTGGAATTCTTCATCGAAAAATTCTTTGTATTTTTTCATAAACGCAAAGATATAGTCTCTGGCATACTTATTGTTGTAAATTTGATCGTTGCGCTTGATGTGCCTTCTTATTGCCTTTACCTGGCGAGTGGAATAGTCAAATTCATTCAAGATCATTCTACCTCTCTCGGTAGAATCAACATACTGATTGCTGTCACCGAACCATTCTATCAGGGCATCAAGGATGGGATTTTTAATATTAGGTTTCTTCGCAACATGGCTGACAATTTTCCAGCATGAATCATCAAATTTATCGGTGTTGAATTTAATAGCTTGCAGGTTCGATATCATCCCCATTGGGGCTTTAGTAATGTAGATCGGTAATATTTCGATATCCCTGCAGTAGGCAAAGCCTGTTTCCTGCTGGCAGTAAAATGATTCCATGAATTTGGTGGTCAAGAGCGGAAGGAACAAATCACATTGTTCGAGCGCGTCCTGGATTTCTTCAGGCCATATGGTCTGCGCTGGAATATCCTCATGGGCAAGAAAACAGTTGAATCCAAACTGATCCGGAAAATTTTTATTTTACCAGCTATTTTCCTGCAATCCTGCGCATAGCTGATGAAGGTTTTCATTACTTGCCCCCTATTAACTTATGAATTTGGGATGCATGGAGAATGCACTACCACATACAACAAGTGAGCCGTTGAAACAATAACACGAGGCTGTTAGGTCGCTCTGCGGGAAATGAAAAGCCCCACCCGATTGTCTCGGGCAGGGCTGTTTTGGAACTGCTCTTACTGGGATTGGTTTCAGTTGTTACTCAACCATTCCCACATTTTCTTGCTCATCCAGCCGCAATTGGGCTTCCCTGTGATGTCTACAATAAACAGCTCGTCGTTCTGGTCGATCTTGGCCCGTAGGCGGTCGCACCACTGCTGGACAGTCTCGTTGGTCTTGATGAACCAAAGAGAGTCCATCGGATGCGCCCATCCCTGGGCCTTTTTGATGGTTTCGTATAGGTCCTGGTAATTCTGTCCAGGGGTGTTCAAGTCATAACTGATTGAGTAAATCATGTTTCGTTACTCCATATTGCACGTTCATAGATGCTAACTGATCGGCCTATCCGGTCAGTTTTTATATGGAGGAGGCTGCCGATAATTGACCTGGCAGCGGCACGAGTGCCCAATTATCCGCCAGGTCTTAGGCTGGTGGTGAACTTCTGAATACGCCCATCATTGCGGGCCCCCCCTGTTTCTGATGCCGTTGATTGTTTTTGGAGGGGGTGAGAGGATTCCTTCAATGTTGATTAGGCTTGACAACTCAAGCGATTCTGCTAACATTGAAGGTGAATGTAATCTTCGCATGGCCCCTGCCGTGTGGAATTTAAAAGAGCTCGGCAGCCTCCTGACCACCACGTCAATGGCTTCTGGGCTTTTTTATTTTCCTATAGTAATTATAATATAAAATCTTGCACATGTCAACCCCTAAATACCCGCATGGTCATTGATGACATTTGACACCATTTCTGGATGAAATACCTGCTCCATTTTCTGCACATCTTGCTAACTTGAATAATCAACTTAGCGAATCCAGTTGCTGCGGCGGAAACTATAGTCTTGTTAGTCTTTGACCAACTGACTGACATCTATCACAGCAACGTTGTTGTTCTCATCCCAGTCTATCTCGAAAGCTACTGTCTCGCCATACTCGATTGAATAAAAATCTAGAAACGATTTCCCGCTGAAAAAATAGTTGCTGGGACGTTTTTGGATCTTTAATGCACCTTCCTCCTTTTCGTCGTTAGTGAACTGGAACGCTATCTGCTTTCTTACCTTATTATAATAGAGTACAGCGTAATCAACTGAGTCCAGGTGGCAGCGGTTGATAGCTCCACTGTTAAATCCTATCTGCCCCCGTTTTCGTATGGAAATCTTAGGGTGAAATGATTTTCCATGGTCAGTGAATTTCTCAAAACCTGCTAACTCCATGTTGACACCTCCTTTCTTTTGCAAGCGCTTGCAGCCGATCTCAACACCCATATATTAGCGATTCATTCGTATATATGCAAGTAATTTTTCAGCATGAAATTTGTTCATGCCATCAGAAAATCATCCTCGTTGTTCTTGGGAAACTAAATACATTTCCAATGCGTCCTCGACAACACCACGCTTTGAGGCCTTGGTTTTGTCTGATCCTGCTTTCTTGCGCTGGTAGACCTCAGATTTGATGAATTCCCATCCAGCAATCAATTCTCAATTCCAACCCGAATTTTAAGACCAATCAGAAGCGCGCCTCAAATCTGCAGATCACAGAACGGAGCCGGGATGTTTTTTCATATCTGAGCGCTTTTGGTGTGACACCGACCATCTAATCCTGACTGGCCAGTGCCCCATTGTAGCCATCAATTCCTATCCAGCACCTCCTCCAATAACTCGACCGTATACCAGCTGTGACCGCAACCGATAAAATATTGCCTTAAAACAAGGAATTATTGACATTTAGCGGTCACTTTTTTATATCTAATTAACCGATCTCACACCACTCTCTCCGTTTCCTTATATTACGAAAACACAATTATACCGGAGGACACCGTGAAATGTCCCCAGTGTCATTATGAAAATCGAGAGGAAGCCAAATTTTGCAAAGAGTGTGGGAATAAATTAGCAGACTTTTGCCCTGATTGTGGAACGATCAATCGGCCGGATTCTAAATATTGTGATGAATGCGGATACCAATTAATAAAGCCTGTAACAGCGCCTCTCATTGATCGCTCAACGCCCCGTTCATACACACCCAAACACCTTAAAGACAAAATCCTTAAAAATCGAAACGCAATTGAAGGTGAAAGAAAGATTGTCACGGTTTTATTTGCAGATGTCGCCAATTTCACGTCGATTTCCGAAAAACTTGACCCAGAAACAACTCACCAAATCATGGATGGGTGCTTTAGGATCCTGATGGATCAGATTCACCAATATGAGGGAACCGTCAACCAGTTTACCGGAGACGGTGTTATGGCCCTATTTGGAGCGCCTATAGCTCATGAGGATCATGCAAGAAGAGCTTGCCTTTCAGCACTGGCCATTCAAAATGGAGTCAAAACCTATGCTGAGAAATTAAAAAATGACATAGGCATTGAATTTAAGTTGCGAATTGGCATCAACACTGGCCCTGTGATCGTTGGATCAATCGGTGACGATCTGAGATTAGATTACACGGCCATTGGGGATACCACTAATTTAGCATCTCGTATGGAAGGCATGGCTCGCCCAGGGAGCATATTCGTTTCAGAAAATATTTATAGAGTTACCAAGGCTTATTTCGAATACGAGCCGTTGGGGGAATTGAAATTAAAAGGCAAAGAAAAATCCCAGAAGGCCTACGAGATAATTAGGCCGAGTGGGATCGAAACTCGTATAGAAGCAGCTGAGGTTGAGGGGCTATCCCGATTCGTAGGTCGTAAAAACTCGTTGGACTCGCTTCGCCTACCTTATGAGAAAGTTAGATCGGGTTTTGGCCAGGTAGTAGGTATCGTTGGCGAAGCCGGTGTAGGAAAATCAAGATTACTCCTTGAATTTGTGCGACAGCTCCCACACGGAGACTTTACATACTATGAGGGGCGTTGCTTACATTATGGTTCCTCAATCATCTATTGGCCCATACTTGACATTTTAAAAACGTTTTTTGAAATCGGGGAAGATGACCGAGATTTAGTTATAAGGCAAAAAATTTCCAAAAGAACGCTAAGTCTTGACGAAAAACTCGATTACACACTTTCATCGATTTATGAATTGTTTTCGTTAAAGGTAGATGATGAGGATTATGTAGGGCTTAAACCTAAACAAAAAAGAGAAAGAACTTTTGAATCGCTTCGTGATTTGTTCACCCGTATTAGTTATGAAAAACCTTTGATTATTGCATTAGAGGATCTCCATTGGATTGATAAGACTTCTGAGGAATTTATTGATTACCTCATAAGATCAATAACAAATTGCCGCATAATGATTCTCCTTCTTTATCGACCAGAATATTCATATTCTTGGAACGGCATGTCTTATTATAACATGGTCAGAGTAAGTCACCTTGGTAAGCAGTCCAGTCTTGACCTTTTGCAGGCGGTACTTAGAGATAAAGGTATTGCACCTGATATTAAAGAGCTCGTTTTAAATAAATCAGAAGGCAACCCTCTATTTGTGGAGGAATTTGCACGTTCCTTAATTGAAAACGGCAAAATCGAATGTCAGCACGACAACTATATTCTAACTGACAAAACCGCAACTATGATGCCCGAAACTATCCAGGATATAATTTCTGCTCGTATTGATAGGCTTGATGAAAATCTGAAAGGTACCCTGCAAATTGCATCTGTGATAGGACGCGAATTTTCGTTTCGTTTGATAAACCATATTTTAGAGGATCATTTTGGTATTAAAGAGCATCTGTACAAATTGAGAAGTCTGGGTTTTATCTACGAAAAAACGATATTTCCAGAATTGGAATACATTTTTAAACATGCCCTTATTCAAGAGGTTGCCAGTAAAAGTCTTTTGCGTTCAAAAAGGGCAAAACTACATAATGAAATTGGAAACGCTATAGAAAAAATATACCCAGACCGATTAGAGGACTTTTATGAGATTCTGGCATATCATTATTCCAATAGTGATAATTCAGACAAAGCAATTTTTTATCTAAACCAGGCGAGAGAAAAGGCAAGTAAAATTTATTCTCACTGGGAAGCATTCCGATACGTAAAAAAAGCTTTAGGGATAATTGAAAGCCTGCCAATTACTGATGATGTAAAAAAAGTTAAACTTGGTATACTCAGATCAATGTCGTATGCAATTTCGCCACTGGGTTTTCCTCAAGATTCTCAAAAATTACTTAAGGAAGGCGTAAAGATTGCTGAGGAGCTTGGTGATAAGAAAAGGATTGAATTATTCTTGAGAACCTTAGCTTTACTGCACACACACAGAGGAAATTCAAAAAAGGCATTAGAATATAATGAACAGCAATTTGTTTTGGCTGAGAATAGCGAGAATATACAAGGTGCTGTGGGCAGCGCGATGATACTTTGTTTTGCCTATGATTCAGCTGGTGAATATAATAAATTGATCGAGACCGCCCGAAAGACTATCGCTTTGATAGAAAGATTTGGAAAAGAATCAGATTATTTTGGCACCTTGATTAATCTGTATTCATATTTTAACGGATACTGTGGTTCCGCAATGGGCTGGATTGGCAATTTTAATGAGGGCGAAAGCTATTGTGCAAAAGGGCTTAATTTCGCCATAGGATTTAAGGAACCAATGTCCATTGCATTTTGCCATTGGATGTATGGTTTTTTGCTATTACTAAAAGGAGAGGGGCGGTTGGCTATCAAGCATTCCCAAAAGAGCATTGAATATGCCGAAAAGAGCAATTGGAATTTTATGATTGGCCGACCATTGTCCGGAATGGGTTATGGATATCTTCTAACAGGAGATTTAAAAAAGGCTCGAAAGCTTGCCATGTCAGGATTGAATAAGTTCACTGAGGCTAAAATTGATGGAACCCTATCCCTTCAATATATTTTTTTAGGTGAAATTCTCAGCGAATCAGGCGAATCTGAAGCTGCTCATTCCGCAATAATGGATGCGATTGAATTGGCGACTAAAAATAATGAAAAAGTTTTAGAAGGGTATTCTAAGGTTTTGCTCGGTAGAATATTAGGGGAAATGGGTTCATCTAAAATAGAAACCGCAGAAAAATCCATTTTGTCTGGAATACAAATTTTAAATGAGAAAGAAATTTTCCCCCAAGCTTCTAAAGGATATTTATTTTTGGGAGAGCTATATTTAAAATCAGGTCAGTTAGAAAAGGCCAAAGTACAATTAAAAAAAGCGGAAACAATGTTTAATGATATGGATATGATATTTTGGTCAGATAGATCACAATCCCTTCTTGGTCTTCTTAATTGTAGCCATTCGTTAACCTGAAAAATACCAAGTTTTTACGCATGATTTTGAAATGAAAGGGCAAATGTAATGGCATCTAAATTCATTAAAACCATGCTCATTGGTCTTATATATAGGCCTTATTTTCGCTTCCATAGTCTTGTATGATATTTTGGAACTCGTCCCACATAACCGGTGCAATCAGAAGACCGGTTTTCAATCTAAAATCCAGTTCCATCGTTTAATTGAATTCACTGCTGTAATCAACCGCGCTTCTGATGCACTTTCACACCTAATTCTCGATTATTCGCTATGCAGACCAGCCGGTTCATTCCCTTCGACATCCTCTTCATTGAGGTCGTGATCCTCATCCGGCAGCATCTCAAACGGCAACTCCACGGTATACCAAGTCTGACCGCAACCACCATCATCTATCAAATGAATCACTCGGCGCCGTTTGACCATGATACCCCTCCAGGGCACTTGTTCATAATCCGATAAAACCCGTGTCTTGCCGATCTTGTTACAGTGTGGACAGTACTTAATTGTCATTTTCGTTTCCCCCCGTCTTGTTGAATTTTCCATTTTTAAATGCTTCTAAATCCCGTATGAAGTTTTCAATGAGGATTTTCTTTTTGCCGGTATCTGCGTTCTGTTTGCTTTTTAAATCCTCTTCCAGCAGATCGGCCAGATATCCTTTCCACAAATCGATGGATTTATTTACCATGTCGATCAATTGCTGTTTGATAGTATCGGGATCTTCGATAAACCACTTCGACTTGTATCTTACAAAACCTTTGATTTGTGACCCTTGTTCAAGTATGTCGTTGAAATTTCCAATCATTATAGTTCCTCCCTCTCATCGATTTTTAACCTCTGTTCGATCAACTCCCTAATGTACGCTGATACCGTGACTTCCAGATTGTCGGTGATGTCGACCAACCGTTGATAACATTGCTCTGTGAGCATCACCCCGACATTGCGAGTATAAAATTTTTTTCTCATGACATTTTACCCCCTCAACTATATAATTTTATTCAATTTATATTTTGTTCTTATAAATTTTCGATGTTAGTCGATAGAATGATTCTAAGGATTGAAATTTCTTTGACAGGAAGACCAAAATCACTTTCGAAATCAAAAATCAGTGCTGCTCGGAAGCGGGCCTTTAAATCAGAAATTGGGTGCGATGTTATATATGAAGGGGGATCTGTAGTATTTTACGAACATCATTATACGAATTGACTTATTACCAAATTACGTCATTTAAATTTACAAGGATCTGCTTTCGATAATTCGATATTCTGATTTTAAAGAAAGAAACGTTTGAGATGAAATTTGATATTTAAAGAAGATAACTACTTTAGAAAAGCAACCCAGTAGTGGGGATCTTCCTTTAACCATTTTTTTTTAGATACTTTTTTTTTGCTTGTTGACTGACTCATCGTCTCATCCGAAGACTATTAGCAACCATCAAATTTGACCAAACTTTCACTTGCTTTTAATCTCATCCTTTCCCTTCATCCTTATAAAAAACAAAAAAAATAAATGGTCTTCTCGGGCAAAGTATCCCGACAGGGATGCTTTGACTCTATTATATATCATTATATATCATGGGAACTCAAAATTTTTAGTTTTTACATTCTTATTCAAACGG
>Ga0209164_1001926_pt1 | contig 24099 bp, 19 predicted proteins | sample MTBNYHSulfiMetaG_FD_187458 | JGI IMG/M metagenome (GOLD analysis project Ga0209164, IMG submission 187458) | Enrichment culture microbial communities from rom New York Harbor, USA that are MTBE-degrading - MTBE-NYH (New York Harbor Sulfidogenic)... | ecosystem: Environmental > Aquatic > Marine >... | reverse complement strand
CGAAGAAACAAGTGAAAAATCATGCTTCCACTCATCTTTTTAAGGAACCTTTTTGACCCGCAGCCTATGTTTCGGATATCCTCTCTTCACGGTATGTGGCACGGCAAGTCCGACAGGCTGCTAGGAAAAACTTTATCGAGTTCGGCGCCTACCTTGGGCTTACGCCCAAACAGGCCGACAATTCCTTGGACCGTCTTGGCTCCCTGAGGCCGAAAATCGAGGCGATGATCGGGGAGAGCTTCCTCCGAACAGATCTGCAGGAAGGATTCCTGCAGATTTTCCGGCAGAGAGTGGGCAGGCTCTTTGGCTGATTGCCGCAATAACGTCCCCTTTTGAGTTATTACAGGCCGATCTCCTTTGCAATGACTTCCTTCATGATCTGAGTAGTTCCGGCTCCGATCGGATAAAGCCGAACGTCAGTATACCACTGGCATATGGGATATTCCTTCATGTATCCATACCCACCGTGTAAGGCAACACATTGATAGGCGATCTTATTGGCCAGTTCTGAACCATAGTATTTAATCATACTAACTTCTTTAGTAACGTTCTCTCGGTTCATATAGCGACGGCAACACTCGTAAAGAAACGTTTTGGCGAGTGCGGTTTCCGTGTACATATCCACCATCTGGTGCTTATTCACCTGGAATGAAGAAATCGATTGGCCAAAGGCTTCCCGTTTATGGCAATAGTCGGTTGTAACCTTAAGCATTTCTTCACAGGCCGTGACATACATGGCGGAAGCGATAAGCCTTTCCAAGGTAAGGTGCTCCATGATGATTTTGAAAGCACCGTTTTCTTTTCCCAGCAGATTTGCCGCTGGAACGCGGCAGTCTTCGAAATAAAGCTCGGCCGTGTCGCTGGCTAACGTCCCCATTTTTTTGAGCTTCGGCCCTTTGGTAAATCCCGGGGTCCCGGCTTCCACCAGAAGAAGACTGATTCCTCGATGTGCGGGGGAGGCCCCTGGGTCAGTTCTAACGGCCGTAACGACCAAATCCGCATAATGGCCATTGGTAATAAAGGTTTTCTGGCCATTGAGCACATAGTCATCGCCATCCCTTACCCCTTTTGTCTTAATGGCGCTCACATCAGAACCGCCGCTCGGTTCAGTCAACCCGATTGCGCAGATGGCCTCACCGGTAATACAGCGAGGGATGTGTTTCACCCTCAATTCTTCCGAACCTGCAAGGATATAATTGGAAGACATGTCTTTGTGGACACACACCGCCATATTTAAGCCACTGCATCGAGAGCGGGTCAGTTCCTCGGCCAATATGAATGAGTACATGAAATCGGACTCGGTGCCGCCGTATTTTTCTTCATAAGCAGTACCCAATAGGCCCAACTCCCCCATTCTGAACCAGATTTTTCTTGGTAACTCACCGGCCTCATTCCATGCTTCAGCCATGGGATCTATTTCTTGAGCTACAAACCTGGCGACCATCTGCCGAAAAATGCTATGTTCTTCCGAAAATATGATTTCTTGCATTATGAATCTCGCGATGAGAGATGAACACTGTACACCAAATATCCCTTTGGAGGCTTTCGGGATACCGCAGTTCCCCCTAAATGAGATATCGGATGTTATCGGAGAGCCTTTTCAGAGCTATTCCCGGTTTCAATCAGGCCTCCGGCTTTTCCTTGCCCAGCCTTTTATAGACTTCTTCAGGGATGTCCTTTGGATCCTTATAAATGCAGAAGCTACATCCCCCCCACCTATCCTCGGGGGGAAATGCCACCCAAACGGGATGACCGACCCACTCAATAGGCAGAATCTCCAGGATCGGCTCGTGCGTGCAATAGATAGGGCAATTAGGCCTGCTATAGGTCATCGAATGGGGATCCTTGACGGTGCTGAAATTCTTGGGAGGTCCGTACGCACCCTCCTGCACTAACCGTTCACCGCTTCCGCAAGGGTGCATGGTTAGGCAAACCTTCTCGTCATCTTCCTCAACCTCAATTGGCTGGAGGTGTCCTCTCAATCCCATGGCGAACATTTCTACCTTCCGACGAAAGTCCGCCTTTTCATACAACTCCACCATTTGCTCGAACCGTGAAGAAAGACCTTGCTTCAGAGATTCATAGAGAGCCTCGTCTCCGTGATGCTCCCAGATATAACTGAGCGCGCCAGTAACCCAATCCCTGTAAAAGTCATGCATCGCCAAGAATTCACTGTACATTCGATGATTGAGGCGTTTAGCCTTTTCCAGGTCCCCGGCGTCAATAGCCTCATCAATAAGGTCCCTTGTTCTTTTTCCCATTTCCTTCAATTCCGATTCAGTGAAGACGTTGGACTCTTTCATGAGTTTATCCTCCCCCTAGTTCACCCCCCTGTCATTGCATAAAGAACATGCCGAGAGTTTGTAAAAAGCAAGAAAAGCAAAGCGCTGTTGGGGTTCACTTAGCTCTTGAGTATGGCAATCGCGCACTGGATTCCGGCACCCATGTTGTGGGCCAAGCCCACTTTCGGGTTTACGTTGGTCACTTGCCTCGGTCCGGCCTCTCCCCTTAACTGGTATACAATCTCTGTTATGGCGGCAGCTCCCGTAGCACCTATACAATTCCCGCGGGACATATACCCCCCATCGGTGTTCACAGGAAAATCACCGTCAATCCAGGTGATCTTCTCTTCAGCCATTCTACCACCTGTGCCTAATTCGCAGAAGCCCATATCTTCAAGGCCACCGATCTCTCCAATCGGCATGCCATCCTGGATTTGGGCGATGTCTATGTCCTCGGGACCTATCCCTGCCTGCTCATAGGCCTGCATAGCGGTTATCCTGAGGAGATTGGGGGGATAAAGAAGTTCATCCCACTCATATATATGTGAGGATTGAACGCAAGCGACCATTTCAATCGGCTTCCTCACGCCATACTTATTGACCGCGGCTTCACTGCCGATCACAACTGCACCGGCACCTTCACTGGTCGGGCCTATCATGTAAATGGTAAAGGGATCAACGACCATCCGAGCATTGAGTATCTCTTCCACCGTGAGGTCCGGCAAGTTTCTGTAATGGGCGTGAGGACAGAGGGAAGCATTCTTGTGACTCTTGATGGAAACCCAGGCCATTTGTTCCCTTGTCGTACCATATTCATGCATGTGCCTTTGCATCATCTGAGCATAATGACCGGGGTAGGTCCCCAGGCCCATCAACCTCTTCCACATGGGCATCTCAAGGGTGGGAATGTATCCCCTCGGTTGCTTTTCTGCACCCACGCACAGAGCCACATCGAATGCCCCCGCGGCGATTGCATAAGCTGCCTGGGCTATGGCTGCGGACGTGCTGCAACATGCGGCCTCCATGTTTATCACGGGGATACCCCGGGCGCCCATTGCGATCGCCACTTTCGTGCCCCAAGCGGCCCCCTGTTGCATGGACGTGGCGTACATGATCGGAATGTCCTTCCAGGGCACACCGGCATCCTCCAGTGCCCTGTTTGCTGCGATCCTGCCCAGTTCACCGAAATCTCTGTCGGGAAATCTTCCAAAGGGGTGCATTCCTACACCTAACACATAAACCTTTTCTGTGAACTTGGGGGCCGGGGGTGGAAGATGTAAATCCTTCTTAGTTACTCTAGGTACTCCAGGAGCTCCTTTTGGCATGACATACTCCTTTCACTTTTGACCATTTAAGCTCTCCGTTTCATCGGCCTAAATGTGTGCATCATTACCACATGACCCGCCTCATCCTCGCCGAACTCCTCTATGCTTAGCTCCACCTCCGTGCCTATCGGCAAGGGAGATAACTCGCCACTCTTCAGTTCGGGCGAGAACTTGCAAGGAATGAGTACTCTCTCCGGCAATTCAACGTGCCCGAAAGCGTATGGTACCTTGCCCTTATACATGGTCCATGGAGCCAGGTATGAAATTGTGGAACTATACACCTTCCCTTTCGTGCTGAGAAGTATCTCCTCCATGGTTTCGGTAAAACACTTGGGACATTGGGGGCGCCTGGGGAAAACGATCTCCCCGCAGTCTTTGCATCTGGCACCGATAAGCTGCGGCTTATCTGAAGGCCAGGTAAATAAAGGCGAACCATCGTCATGGGTCATGGGCACCTGTTTCTTTTCAGCCATATTACTTTCCCTCCTATAACTGGCAAAGCAAATTCCGTGCTCCTCTTGTCCTTCATGGATCGGAATGAGGTTGACGGCGGGTTAGATCACATGATTTTTGGATAAACGGAAATCTAATAAAGTCTTCTCTCCCCTATACGCAACACGGGTTTTCGCAAAATCCAGGGACTTTAGTCCCCTCAGGGTGGTCATGAGTGAATGCTTCCGAAGTTCGACGGACGCTTCAACGGTTTTGTACATGATCTTGAATATAGCTAACAATAGAATCCAATTTTGAGCCTGGTGGGAATACTCTGCTTATGCCCATTTCTTCCAGTAATGGAATGTCGGGTGTGGGAATCGTACCGCCCGCCACGATCAAAGCCTTGCAATGCTTGTCAGAAAGAAGTTCCATTAAATTCTGAATGACCCCATACCCACCCCCGACACTAAGGCCGATTACGTCGACATCCTCCTGGATAGCAATGTTGGCTGCCTGCTTAGGGTTCAATATGCCGCCATAGATTACTTCCATCCCTGCATCCCTGAGTGCAGTGGCAACAACCGCAGCCCCCCTCCAATGACCATCCAAGCTGGTCTTAAATAATAAAACCCTTGTACGTCTTGACCTGTCCATCTCACTCCCTCTTAATTCGTCGCCGTTCTATTTTGCTTCAGAAGATCTGGCCCTTCACCGTAATGCGGGGATCAGCCCGCGTCAGCCGGATGGGCCTGCCGCCAAGCATTGCAGTGGCTTGTCAGGTCCTTCTTTTATATGTTAGGTCGACTTATGCCTCAGCCCCATCGCTTGTGCTGCTTTGACATCGGTTCAGAGAGGTCTTGGCTTACAATGGCAAAGGAGCCTTCCAAACCCCAAATGCCTCGCGCTGCATCCTGCCCACCTCGCCGGCGGTAACGCCTGCTTTGACCGCTTTGATCAACGGCGGCATGACGTTTTCACCGCTTTCACAAGCTCGGCGGAATTCATCCATCGCTTCCTCAGCCTTTTTTGCATCCCGCTCCTGTTTTAGTCTGTCCAACCTCGCCTTGGCTTCTTCATAGACTTTTGGGGAGCGGAAAACAGTCACCTCGTAAGGCTCCTCCTCCATCTGGTAACAGTTGACGCCAACAATCTTTTTTTCGCCTGAGGTCACTTTTCTTTCCTTATCCATCGCCTCTCTATGCGCCTCCTGATGGAGCCATCCTGAGTTCAGGACAGCAATGAAACCACCCCTGTCCTCGATTTCATTCATGTATTCCCAGGTGCGCTTCTCTACCTCATTCGTTAAGGACTCTACATAGTATGACCCACCCAGTGGGTCCACCACATTTGTTACGCCACTTTCGAGTTGAAGAATCTGTTGTGTTCGTACCGACATGATATGGGCTTGCTCCGAAGGGATGCAAATGGCCTCATCAAAAGCGGTAACTCCGGCCGACTGGACCCCACCTAAAGCTGCAGCCAGCATTCCCACGGTGCCACGAATGATATTGTTCAAGGGTTGTTGATATGTAGACGTACTACCCTGTACATTCACATGTATCCTTAACTGCATTGAACGTGGATTCTTTGCACCATATTTTTCCATGAGTAGCTTGGACCACATTCTCCTGGCTGCCCTCAAAATCGCGATATCCTCAAAGAAGTCCATATGGGGGCAGAGACCGATTCCTCCTATACCGCGGGCGAAATCATCTATGTTCAGTCTCCCCCTTTTCAGAATTTCGTCGATGTAACAAATGGCATTGGCAAAGGTGACAGCCAGGTGTTGATAACCATTCAGGCCCGTTTCCCGTGCATTCGTGCCAGGGATAGATATCGGTATCCACCGGGGCACGTTCTCCGCGCAGAACTCAATGAAGTCACAGTTCAGTCTTACTGAGGCCTCGGGAGGGATGGGGTCCTTAATAGGCGTGGCAAGATACGTCAAGAACATATCAGCCTCTCCGGTTCCACGCAATTCCTTAAGGGGAATTCCTCGGTTTTCAGCCACCGAGAAATAACAAGCATGGCAAAAGGGAGAACATAGGGGAGTCGCACCGCCGGGATGCGCATAGGTTTCTTCGATAGGTATCCCCTCCAATGCACGCTCGTATTCTTGTAATGACAAGAGCGTGGCCCCGAACTGCCCAACCTCGTCCTTCCGACAAACGACATCCGGGTCTTCCAGTTCAAGCATCCCATAGAGGGTCATTAAATCCGGTTCCATAATAAAACCGGTCTCACCGTGCTCCAAAAGGAACTTTATGCGTTCTCTCTCGTCCTCAGGGAGGCCATAACCACTAAGTTGAAAAATTCGCCACGGCCTATCCCGGTACATTTTGGGGTATGCTCCCCTCGTGTAAGGGGCTGACCCTGCCTCGCCCAAATCCCTTTCATAATCTAAGGCTGCATCCTGGGGACCGTAAATCACCTTGAGCGGAATACCCGAAACGGTTGTAACTTGCTTTTCCTCTGCCTTCTTCCCTGGCATGTTTTCCTCCTTCATTTCGTCTCATCCGTCTTAGATCCTCGCATCCGAGATCTCGTTTATGACGAGTACGTCGCCTGCGTTGGACAAAGGCGCTTCTTTGCCCGTCCCTCCTCCAAACCTAACGGGAGTGCTTTTTTCAGAATTCCAGGTGTGTCCTTTCAGGAATCGTTTGCGCCGGCAACTACAACATGTTCTTACCCCACTTCCAGAACTCCCCATGTAGAGGATTTGCCGTTCTGTGTCAAGCCAAAACCAACCTCATGGTGTTGTGGAGGGAAATATCTTGTTTTTTCCCTTGCCCTTTGAGAGAGGACTGTAGTATCTATAATACCTGATCAATCCAGAATAAGCGCAGGAATTTTCGAGTAGCGAGAGCGGAGAAGAGTTGTCTGTTCGTTGAGAGGAGTACATCTCAGAGGGGAAGCTTTGTGCTAAGACTCGATAACGTCGAAGTAATTTTTCAAGGTAGTATTTTGGTTCTCAAGGGCGTTTCCATGGTGATTCCAGACGGATCGGCCGTCGCTTTGATGGGTGCCAACGGTGCCGGCAAGTCGACCACCTTGAAGGCTATTTACGGTATGATCAAGGATGAAGAAGGTGAAGTAAGCGGTGGAACCATTGAATTCGACGGGCGGCGTATTGATCACGCTGAACCCCACGAAATAGCAAAAATGGGCATCTTCCAGGTCATGGAAGGGAGAAGGGTTCTCGAACACCTTACCGTAGATCAGAATTTATACGTAGGGAGCCATCTCCGAAAAGGCAGTGAAGAGGTCAAGCAGGACTTAGCGGCAGTCTACGAATACTTTCCCGGACTTCAGAAACATAGAAACAGACTAGCAGGGTGGCTTTCCGGTGGAGAGCAACAGATGTTGGTTATCGGCAGGGCCCTCATGGCCAAGCCAAAGCTTATGCTGCTGGATGAACCTTCTGTCGGTCTCGCCCCCATCCTTGTCGCCGAAATCTTCGACATTATAGACCGCCTCATCGGGGAAAAGAAGCTGACAATCCTGCTGGTAGAGCAAAATGTAAGAATGGCTCTTTCCGTGGCGGATTATGGATATGTACTGGAAAACGGCAGAGTGGTCCTGGATGGCCCAACCGGAAAACTGAGAGATAATGAAGATATTAAGGAATTTTATCTCGGTTTAAGCAGCCTCGGGGAAAGAAAGAGTTACCGGACCGTGAAACATTACAAAAGGCGAAAGAGGTGGCTCGGCTAGACCTTAACGGCTGGTACCCATACGGCGTTAAACTCCCGGACTGCGGTGCATCCGCGCGTACCGGATGATATGCCCGAGAGTCCCGGTGTCCCCATTGACGCGCCCCTCGCTACTTGCCGAGTAGGAAAGGGGCGCGCCGATTCAATCATATCTTCTCACTTCTTTCTACTTTACCCAGGGCTTCAATATCTGATCTTCGATCGTCTTTGTTTGCCCAACCGGGACCTCCTTGCCATTGACGATTTTGTAAACGTACAAATCCGTCACCCCTGATAATCTGTCTTCAGGGATGAGCTGCGCCCCCTCTGCGATTCCCGCCAATTCTCTGCTTGTGAACTTCTGCCCGTTTATTTGTTCGTAGACGGCCTTGCCGGTAACCTTGTCTGAACCCACCTTGCGCGCCGCCTTCTCTATCGCAGCCAGGAGTAAAAAGGTCCCTGCCGAATAAGAAACGGTTGTAGCACCCCAAAACGCACCGGAATAGTATTTATTGGCGTATTTGGCGAAGTATTCGTGGGCCTTGGTATCAGTAGCGGCGTTGGCAGGAGCCACGGAATAGTCGCCTTCGATCTTATCAAACCCCAAAACCCTGCCGACTACGTCCAGCCCCTGGTAAACCGGATGGACGTTCACCACTTTTCCAAGATACCCAAGCTCTTTCAACGCGTTGTAATAGGCCGGCAAAGAAATGGATGTGGTACTGAGCATCACGTAATCCGGTTCGGCTTTCATCAAATCCCTGACATATCCGCTCAAATCCACGGGCTTCGCGTCATGCCAAAACACGCCCGCATAATCGACTTTGTTGTATGTTTTCAACCACGGTTCCATAATGCTCATAACATCTTTCCCGTACACACCGGAAAAAATGGCAAATGCGACCCGCGGCTTCCGGGATTGCTTCCAATCCTTGGTTGCCAGCCAGTCGATAGCCGAGGCGTATTGAATCACGTAGGCGCGACCCGGCAGAAAAGCCCAGGCCCCAGGAGAATGCATGGCACCGTATCCGAACCACTGCACCGCCGGCGTCTGATTCCTGGCAAACTTCTTGAGATTCGCCAGTGTCGATGGACTGACAAGGCTGTTGATCGCGACAGGGTTATCGCTGATCACGCACCGATCGTACAGGTTGGCCGCTTCCGAGAAATCATATCGAGTGTCATAGAGTTTGTTTACGACCTGAACCCCAATCTTTGCACCGATCTCTGCATTCCAGCCATCGTATGCAGCCTGGGCAGCGGGCACGACCGTCGTCGTATAGAGCTGAGCGTAGACGCCACTACCGTCTATGAAACTGGGCATGATGTATTTTTTTGCTTCAGCGGCATGGCACGGGCCGCCTCTCAAGATGAGGTTGCACAGAATCAATCCTACGGCGACGACAAGACTGATCATTGAAAGGTTTTTGCGTTCTGTCATGTCTTCCTCCTTTCTTTGTGTCCCGATTCCGGGACGGGGTTATGATTTTAATCAGCATTCCAGCGATGCCGCGCCATTTTTCGAGCCTGCATTCAAGCTGCACCTCCTGGCGAAGCCTCTGAGGGTGAACGCTCCTCGTTCAAAGACAATCCGTATCACCCCTAGCGAAAAACAACAGGCTACGGGTTAGTAAGGAAATGGCCATAGCCAGTAAAAACGGTGAATAATCCGCCACCTGTGGGCAAGACCGCGGGGCTCGAAAACAAGCACCAGCACGATGATAACCCCTATGATGAGATTCATCATTGGAAACCATACGGCCGAAGCCAGGTTGGGAAACACGGCGCTCAGGTAAGGTCCCAAGACATTCACCGCCTCTTGGAGACCTCGGAGAACGACCGTCCCCATTATTGCCCCCAAAACGGTCCCAACACCCCCGACGATGATCATTCCGAGCATCCAAACAGAGAGAAACAAGCTAAATTGCTCCACATTGGTCCAGCCCATATAGAAACCCATGAGGACACCCGAAACGCCGGCGAAAAAAGATGCAACCACAAAAGACAGAAACTTGTAATAAGTGACGTTTACGCCCATCACCCCGGCGGCGTTTTCATTATCTCTGATGGCCATGAATGCCTTGCCTAACCTGCTTCGATAGATATTCAGGGTGAAAAAAACAAACAATCCGGCGAGAAACATCATGACGTAATAGGTGGCTTCGTGGGAAGTGACGGTGTGACCTGTCAAAAGCGTTATGCTGTCGACGTGAAGGCCGCCATACAAACCGCCAAAGAACTCTGGAGGGATACGAACAAAAATAAAGTCGAATACGAATTGCGCTGCGAGTGTCGTTAGCGCCAAATAAAAGCCCTTAACCCGCACCGCCGGCAAAGCGAAAAAGAGGCCAAATACGGTGGCAGCTGCCCCCCCGATCAAGAGGGATATCTCGAAGGGAACGTGGTACTTTGTCGCAGCCACACAACCGATAATTCCGCCGACCCCCATGAAAGCTGATTGGCCGAGATTGATCTGACCGCAAAAACCAACAACAACCTGCAGGCCAAGAACGGCGATCAGATAGATGGCCGTTAGCGATATGGCCCCTAGCCAGGCTCTCGATATAAAGGTGGGCAGGAAGGCCAAAAATAACAAAAAGCCGAAAAACGCACACCAGCGGAATTTCGTTCGTATGATCGCTTTATCTTGGGAATAGCTTTCCGTAAGGACTCCAGCAGGTAGCATCGTTTTCCTTTCCGACCGGTTTCATAAAATCACAACCAGTCGTAAATTGCGTCCGGACCGGCTTTCTCCCTTTATAAACGCTCGATAATTTTCCAACCAAATAGTCCCTGGGGCCGAATCCACAGAACGATCAGCATGATGAAAAAAGGCACGATGAGAGACATGCCCCCGGATGTGTAGGCGTCCAGGTACCCCACGCAAAGGTTCTCACTCACGCCCACGATAACGCCTGCAAGAAGAGCTCCCGGAATAGATTCCAGGCCGGCCAGCAGGGCGCAGGGAACCGCCCGCAATCCGATGTCTGCCACCAGATAATTTATAGAGCGCCCGCTGAGCCACGACGCCGCCGCAATCACCGAAACGACACCGGCAATTGCCCACGCCAGGCTCAGGCTTTGTCTTACGTTGATACCGAGCGATTTTGCCACGTCATGCCCTTCGGCAACGGCGGACATCGTTAACCCTCTCTTTGTATTCCCAAACATCCACCAAAGGCATAGGATCAAAACCACAACCGTTATGAATCCGTAAAACAGTGAAGCGCTGAACCGGAAAGGACCGATGCTCACCCCCTCGTCACCAAATAGATCCGGAAACCTCAATGGCATTGCACCCCAAATGAGCATGCTGATGCTCCGCAAAATGAGCATCAGGGCAATCGTGACCATAACGACGGAGAATAGGGGTTGCCCGATCAATGGGCGAATGGTGAGTCTTTCTATGAGCAGACCTAAACCGGCGCAAGTCACCATGGCGAGGGGAATGGAAAGTCCCTTTGACAAGTCCATCGTCACGGCGGCTGTATAAACAAAAAATCCTCCGAACATTAATAGCTCGCCCTGTGCGAAATTAAACACCCGTGTGCTTCGGTAAATGACAATGAATGCAGCGGCCACAGAAGCGTACAGTCCACCGAGCAGTACGCCGCTAAGCACCCACTGGAAAAACTCGATCATTTGTTCCCTCCATCCACGTCGCTCAAGGCACCAAAGCCGGAACAATCATTTTCTCTGCAGATTTAGGATACGTCGTTGATCTTCACTGTTGTGGAAATTACGCCGGTCCTACCATCTCGGTAGCGAACCGGAGCCTGAGCGACAAACTCCTTTTCATCGCGGTAAATGCTGTCGATGATGTCGGCGTAGCGCTTCTCTACGACGCCCCGCCGTAACTTTCTCGACCGCGTCAACTCACCTTCGTCGGCGTCGAACGGCTTGTGTAAATTCACAAATTTAGCGATACGTGACCCCGAGGGCAGGAGTTCGTTCACTCGCACAATTTCATTTCTGATTAACCCACGGATTTCTTCTTTTTGGCTTAGCTCGGGAAAAGTCGTATACGAAATGCGTCTTTGTTCGGCCCATCGACCTACAGTCTCAGGTTCAATATCGACCACGGTAGCGACATAAGGTTTGGATTCGTCTCCAAGAACGAGCACCCCTCTCACAAAATGGCTGAATCTCAATCGAACCTCTATGAACTGGGGAGAAAATCGCTCCCCTGATTGTAATGTTCTCATATCCTCCAGTCGATCGATGATAATCACATGACCATCCTCTCTGATGAGACCCGCATCCCCCATATGATACCAACCCTCGGCATCAACTTTCTCGGCCGATGCCTCATGCTTGTTGTAATATCCCTGAAAAAACGACCCCCCCCTGGCCACCAGTTCTTGCTCTTCTGTTGTCTTGAGTTCCAGCGGAGGACCATATGCATTGTTTGTTTTAAATAGAGGTCCACATGTATTCGGGTCAATAACATCCTGATGCATCGTCAACCAGCCAATTTCAGTGGACCCCCATCCTTGCCTCAATTCAACACCGATGGCGTGAAAAAAATAAAACAAATCGGGCGATACCGATGTTCCTGCACTGAACGCCAACTTTAATCTGGTCAACCCAAGTCTATCTCTTATGAAGCGATACAAAAAGATCTCTCCAAGAAAACGCTTGATACTGAGCCCGGCACCCGGCCTTTTCCCTTGCAATTTAAGCCGCGCGAACTCATATCCGGCGTTCATGAAGAATCTGTAGGTCCATTTCTGAATCCAAATCGCGTCCAACATCTTTGATTCAACAATCTTTTGAAATCCTTCCCACTGCATCGGCCCAACAAACAAGATCTCGGGAGCGACTTCTCTGATGTTTTCCAGTACGGTGTCAGGCTCCTCCGGGAAATTGACGACGAGCGGTGCCAAAAGCCCCAGAGCTACGCCAATGCCCTGATCGGCAGACCAGGCGAGGGAAAGAAAGGTCAGGTACTCCGCTCCCGGTCTGATCAAATTGGGGAATGTGAGAGAAAATTTCTCCGCATTATCCAGGAGCGTATTGTGGGTCCACATGGAACCCTTCGGGTTACCGGTAGTTCCGGATGTATAGATAATCAAGCACAGGTCGGTGCTGTTCGTGTCTTCGATCAGCCGGTCGAAAAGCCCGGGATCCGACGCATCGAGTTCTTTGCCGAGGTTGATTGCGTCTTCGAAAGAAATGAGGAGAGGCTCGTCGTAAAGCCACATTCCTTTTGGGTCCCAAAACAAAACTTTTTTAAGCGAATCAAGTTTCGGCTTCAATTCCAAGAACTTATCGATCTGTTCCTGATCCTCACAAATCGCGAATGTTGATTGAGAGTCACTAAAGATGAAGTCGATTTCCTGGGGGGTGCAATCCGGGTATGCTGCCGTTGCCACACCCCCCGCGCACAGCACAGCGAACTCAGACCAGTAGAGTTCCGGCTCGCTTTGTCCCACGATCGTTACGCGGTCACCTTTTCGAAGCCCGAGGCTGAAAAGTCCCAATGACAGATATTTCACTTTGTCGTACACTTCTTCCCATGTGTACGCTTTCCAAACACCGTAGTCTTTTTCTCTTTCGGCCGTTTTTTTGCCAAATAGGTCTTTGTTTTTCTTTAACAATTTAGGTATGGTGTCGTGTATCTTCATTCAGGCTTTCCGCTCGTTCCGAGATAGGCTCTGATGACTTTCTCGTTGTCTTTAATTTCGGCTGGTGTCCCTTCCGCGATCTTATTTCCGAAATCGAGGACGATTATCCGGTCGGCGATGTCCATTACGACCTCCATGTCATGTTCGACGAGAAGGATGGGGATATTTCGCGCTTCACGGATATCAAGGATAAATCTGGCCATGTCCTCCTTTTCTTCTACGTTCATTCCGCCCATGGGTTCGTCAAGAAGAAGCACCTTGGGATCTAATGCCAGTGCTCTTCCTAAATCGACTCTTTTCCTCAGGCCAAAACCTATATTTCTCACCGCCTCTTTTCGAAGTCGTTCTATTTCAAGGAAATCTATGATTTCCTCAACTACCTGGCGGTGTTTGATCTCCTCACGATGCGCCCAAGGCCAGTAAAAAATGCAGGCCAAAGGATTCGATTTCATTTTTGCATGTCGTCCAGCAAGCAAATTGTCTATGACACTGATCCCGAGGTATAGTTGGATCCCCTGAAACGTTCTGCCGATACCGAGGCCCGCGATTTGGTGGGGGCGAAGAGAGGTGATGTCTTGCTCTTCGAAATATATGCTACCGCTGCTAGGACGATAGAAGCCGTTGACGCAATTTAAGAGGGAACTCTTGCCGGAACCATTCGGTCCAATCAGCCCGAGTATCTCATTACCTATGAGATCGAAGGAGACTCGGTTGATGGCCGTGACTTCGCCAAAAAAAAGAGAAAGATCTTCTACCCTGAGTTTCGCTTCGTTTTTCATTAGAGCAGCTCGTTCCTGTCGGCAAGCCGGCTTCTAAAGTATTGCCCGAAGAAGGGCGATGAGGACTTCCTTTTTCGGGCGCCGAATATAAGGGATTCCCTATTCTGTGTCAAGCTAAAATACACCCCGTATTCAGAAACCCATATGCTCTCAGCAAAGATCAGTCTGCGCAGGTCTCTGTATACTCAAGGGCTGCATGGAACCACTCGTTTGACCGTAACCGATCGCAGGGTATGATCCAGGTCTGAGGTATCCAACTCAGATCAGGAGACTGTTCTTTGAAATAGGATTGCATGGCATCAACCAGGACAGGGTAAATCTGCTTTGCTCTTAGACGGCATGTCTGTCGCAGAGACAATATCCTTTCCACCCGTCGGTCTCCCTTGTGACTGGATGTGCCCTGACTTCGTTTTCGCCACAGGACTACGAACCGAAGCATGCGCTCTGCATGATTATTGGTTGGGGTGACGCCCTGTCCGATTAAGAAGGTCCAGAGGGAATCGATTTCCTCTCGGAGCCTGCGGGCAAGTTTGCCCGCGTCATCCAGGCGCTCTTCGTTTAGAGTGATGAGCCGGATAAGCCGTGCATAGAAGGTTTGCCGTTGGCCCAAATTGGGTGCAACGTGAGCCATATAACACAGGTTCCTCCATGCTTTCTTAAAAGTCAAGGAAACGATAAACTTCTGCATTTATCCTCAACCTTAACGTTACGAAAGTTCGTCCAGTTCTTTCTTGTATTTCGCTACCCACCCGTCTGCGCCACATCCGGCCAAAATGTCAATCGCTTTGATGAGAGTTTGTCTTGCTTCTTGCGAATCGCCTTTTCGGCGGAACAGTTGGGCGTACACCGCATAATCTTGTCCCAAGTTCCACCTCAGGCCGTACGTCCTATCGGTCTCGAGAGCCCTTTTAATCCATTCCTCTGATTCAGAAATGTACTGATCACTCAACTTTAACAAGATCTCTGAGATATGTCTCGCACTCCATCCGTGGTACTGCTTGAGTGCTATTTTATTGAAAAGCAACAAAAGATCGTCAATGACAATGGACATATCACCTCCCAGCACGGCTGATCGTTGTCCGGCTATCCGCCATGCCTGTGCCATTGACGGCCAGTTTCTATTGAGGTCAAGGAGAGAAATACCTTGATTAAAATACTCCCTGGCCCTACTGTCTTCTTCCATCTCAGATAGGGTATATCCCAGAGTACCGGAAGCAAAGCCTGCCCAGATAAAGTGAGCGCCCTTTTGACAAAGAGAAACACCCTTCAGTAGATGCTTTTTTGCCTCAACGAATGCGCCTTTGATGAAACAACTGTATCCAAGACTATGATACGCAATCCCTATGGTGCGGATATCGCCGCTCTTTTCGGCAATGCGTACTCCCTCCTCGGATTCCTTTATAGCAAGATTTACAGCTCCAAGAGGGAGATGGACACCTCCGGATATCGTGCCCATCACAATAGGCACTCCGGCCCACTGACCTCCACTCTTAACGATCTCTAATGCTCTTTCAAGGTTTCCACGACCTTCTTCAAATTGACAATCGAAGGATTGACCAACTCCCAGAAAATAGTTTGCTGAAAAGAGGGAAAAATAATCTCGTTCATCGGCTGCCTTATTCGCTGCAATATGCAAATATTCAAACCCCCGTTGGAAGTCCTCTTCGACTAGAAGATAGTATGAACCAATTGCGTTATAAATCATTGGAATGCTTTTTCCGTAATTTATATTTAACGCTAATTCGATTATTGGATCGACAGCCTCCTTTGCCTCGGCATGGAGATTTAGGTTAATGCAGTAATTCGCCACTGCTGTCCTGGCATCTATGATTCGCTTCTGAAGTTCAGGGGTTTTTGGCAATCTCTCAACACAAAACAATTCTTTATTTGAGTATGAGATCGCGTCTCTGTAAGCGAATTCCTTACGTGAACTTCTAGCCGCCAGCTTCGAGTACTTTGCGCCCTTCTCGTAATTTTGACTCGTGATAAAATGCTCCGTTAAGATTCCATAATAATTGTCAATTTTATCTCTGTATATGTTCTCTATGGCATTGCCGATTTGTTCGTGAAGTTGGTTTCTCCTCCTGCTCAAGACTGAATCATAAACAACCTCTTTAGTTAGGGCGTGTCTGAAAATGTAGGTGGATTGAGGGTAAATACCCCTCTCATAGAGGACTTCGGCATCCTTGAGGATGGACAGGTAATTAAGTAGCTCTTGCTCGGGTATACCCATGACATGCTTTATCAGTTCATAGCTGAATTCCCTTTCGATGACAGACCCTGTCTGTAGCACTTCCCTTGCTTTTTCTGGCAAAGCATCGACTCTGGCCATGATCACATCTTGGATGGTAGACGGGATGCTTACATCCAGCGCATCTTTGGTTAGATGGTACCCGTGAACGCTCTTCTCAATGACTTTCAGGTCTTCGAGAGATTTGATGAACTCCTCAATGAAAAAAGGGATCCCTTCGGTCTTCTCCAAGATCACTTCCTCCAGACCCCTCTCGACGTCTTCTGTCCCCAACAGGTGGTGAACCATACCAAGGCTTTCGCGGTTAGACAGTCGGTTCAAGGTGATATGGTTGTGATAGGACTTGGCGCCCCAGGTGGGGACATACTCCGGCCTGTAGCTCAAAATCAGCAGCACTCTCGCTCCTGATATACTGTCCAAGAGGGTCTTCAGGTAGTCTTCGGAGCTCATGTCCATCCAATGGAGGTCCTCAATGGCGATCACCAGGGGCCTTAGCTCAGAGCCTTGAATGGTGATTCTTTTCAGGGCTTCCAGGATGCGCTCTTTCCTCACCTCAGGACTCATAGGAATAGTCTCGATCCCGCTTTGCTTGACTGCGAGAAGCTCAAGCACATACGGGAGGGTCGGACCTTCGTCCACCTTCAGCGTCTTCAAGCCTCTTATTGCCTTTTCTCGGATCGTCGAATCGCTGTCCCCTTCCATGACGTTGAAGTTGGACTTCAAAACATCAATCAGCGGGTGGTAGGCTACCCCTCGGCAATACGAAAGACACTTCCCCTCCAGGAAAGTGACCTCTTCATTGCCAATGGCCTTCCTGAACTCGTAAAGGAGTCGGGATTTGCCTAAGCCTGCCTCTGACATAATGGAAAATGCCTGTCCCCGGCCCGCCTTGACCCTCTCAAAGCTGTCCAGCATGAGCTCCAGCTCTCTCTCCCTCCCTACAAAGGGTGATAGACCACGTTCTGCATTCACATCGAATCGGGTTCTTCGGGTGCTCGGCGCAATCACCTGGTAGACCCTCAGGGGCGTCTCCTTGCCTTTGACCTGTCTCTCACCCAGCGACTCGAACCGAAACAGCCCCTCTGTGAGCTTGAAGGTCTCATCTGTCACGTAAGTCGTCCCGGGTTCGGCCAGGGTTTGCATCCGAGAGGCCAGGTTCACCGTCTCCCCCACCGCCTTGAAGTCCACGCGCAGGTCATTGCCGAGGGTTCCCACCACCACAGGACCGGAGTGGATCCCTATCCGCATGCGGATGGCCGGGATTTTCTTCTCCCTTGTCTCGCGCTCGTTGAAGCGGGTAATCTCCCTGTGGATGGCCAATGCGGAGCGGATCGCTCTCTGCGGGGCGTCCTCCAGGGCGATCGGTGCGCCAAAGAGGGCCATGATCCCGTCGCCCGTGAGCTCGTTCACCGTGCCTTCGTACTCATGGACCTTGTGAATCAAAATCTCGTAAACCTGATCCATGAGCGTATACATCTCCTCATGGCCGAGCTTACCGGAGAGAGAGGTGAACCCCTCCATATCGCAAAAGAGGACCGTGACCTGTTTCTTCTCTCCCTCGATCCTGTTCCTCTGGGAGAGAATCTTCTCGGTCAGTCCTTCGGGAAGGTATTTCTGAATTTTGGAAATCTTTTCTTCGAAGGAAAGGTCCGGAGATTTGGATGGGGCAGGGGCTGCGAGGGAGCGACCGCATTCGAAACAAAATTTGCTGCCCACCGGATTTCGGGTCTTGCAGTTAAGGCATTGCACCTCTATGCGGGTCCCGCATTGGTTGCAAAACTTTGCTTTATCGATATTCTCGAAGCCGCATTCCGGGCACTTCATTATAAAGCCCTCCGGTTGGGATGAAGTGAAAGGCAAATAACGAGTGGTGGCAGATAACCGACCGATCCTAAATGGAAATTGTTTTTCCGCTGGGATCGGTGCATGCCAATTTTGAGTGGCCTTTGCATGACGGCCTCCATGATAGAGGTTCAGGTTTCGGCGGGATTATTAGGAATTAAGGACCAAAAAATGAGGCTCCGTCAAGCCTAAAGTGGTCTTTTGAGAGGGCACGGGTTGGGAAATTTGATCTTTTCTTGGGCATTCATTGAGTTCCCCATGCGGCAAGCAGCATTCGTGCGCGCAGCCAAGCTCTATAGATCCCTTCGGAAGAGCGGCGTCACGATCCGGAAGCCCGTTGACTGTATGATTGCTTCTGTTGCCATCGAGCACCATATCCGCCTGCTTCACAATGACCGCGACTTCGATTATATTGCCAGGCACTCGAAGCCCAGAGTTTGTGACGGAAGAGGCCGACAATCTCTTCCATCGGACGGCGAAAAACCACGGCCGGTGAAGAGTTCGTTTTGCCGAAAGCAACAAGATATATGGCTAAGCGAACCAATGGACGCCGTAAGCTTCTATTTTTCGTTAAGAGGCATGCTGCTTTCGGAGGGACACTCGGAGAGTCGAAACCCCTCAGGGGAAGAGGTTACCGGCGCGGAGCATGATTGGTGGCTAAAGGGTGCGGTTCGTCATCGTATCAAGCTTCCGTTTGTTCGGGGTGAGACCGGACGATCTGATACTTCATCATTTTCCTGTAAAGGGTCATCCTGGACCAGTTGAGTTTTCGAGCCGCCTTGGTCTTGTTCCACTTGGTTTGGATGAGGGCGGAAAGGAGACGGTCCCGCTCCTTTTCCGGGAGTCCCACGGAGGCTTTGAGCCGGCACTGAAAAGGCTTGGGAAGGTCCATCAAACCGATTTCTTTCTGCGGGAGGTTGATAAAGGCGGCCTCCAGAAGATTCCTAAGTTCCCGAACGTTTCCGGGCCAGTGGTACTGGAGGAGCAAGCTCAAGGCTTCCTCCGTGAATCCCTCCACGTTTCTGCCGAACTTGCGGTTCAATTCCCGGGTGTAGTAATCGAGCAGTTGGGGGATGTCCTCTTTGCGATCTCTGAGAGGCGGGAGTTCCACCCTGGCCACATTGAGCCGGTAGTATAGGTCCTCTCTAAATTTACCTTCGCTCACCATTTGTTCCGGATCCCTGTTGGTCGCTGCAATCACGCGGACGTCCAGGGGAATCGATTCCTTCCCTGCCAGACGCTGGATTTTCTTTGTTTCAATGGCCCGCAGTATCTTCGCTTGCGCATAAAGGCTCATGTCGCCTATTTCGTCCAGGAAGGCTGTCCCGCTATTCGCCTGCTCCAGCTGCCCCCTTCTGGTTGCGACCGCTCCCGTGAAAGCTCCTCGCTCGTGGCCGAACATCTCGCTCTCCACAAGGCTCTCCGGCAACGCAGCGCAGTTGATACAAACGAAGGGCTTCGTGGATCTGTTGCTTTCGCGGTAGATCAAATCCGCCGCCAGTTCTTTCCCTGTGCCGCTCTCCCCGGTGATCAGGACCGTACTGTCCGTTGCCGCGACTCTTGGGAGATACTCCCTCAGTTCACGCATCAACAGACTGTTGCCGATCATGGATGGGGGATCGCCCTTGCCCGGTACTCCAACTCTTTGGTGCAAGGATAGATCTGAATCCGGGGGGAGCTGGTTTTTCACCGCAACAAGGAACTCGTCGCGGGAGAAGGGCACCTTCAGGTAATCGTTGAAACCCACTCGCATGGCACCAATGACCCGCGGCTCCGAGCTGAATTTTGTCACCATGATCATGGGAATTTCTTGGTCTCGCCGGCGGATCTCTTCCGCCACCTGGAATCCGTCGTTGACCGCTTCACCGCAGGAGACCAGAACGACCAGATTGGGCTTTCTTTTCCCCAAGATTTGACGGATGGGTGTTTTTGCGGAAGTTAGGATGACCTGGAACCCCTGATCAACCAGTTGCCCTTTCAGCACGCGACCCAGGGGGTCGTTGATTTCGGCAATCAGGAGGGTTAGACTTTCCATTGGCCTTCTCCTTGGATGTTTCACGCAACATCATCTGCAAAAAAGATGGGGAAACCAAAAAGAAAGTTCCAATTTCAATAAAATTCGCCTTGTTGTAAATGGTTGATGGTGACCTTATTTAACCACATGCAGGCAGGTAAGGGTTAAGGTTGGATGCTTCAAAAAATCCGCCTTTGTCAATCTCAAGTGAAATATTCCGGTTTTTTGATTTAGTGGCTTCAGAGCCAAACCCTATGATTGGGCCATTCATGATTTATTGTCTCATGGATGTCAATGGGGTGAATCATGTATTTAGCGGACAAAAATACCCCATGCATTTAAACGACATCTCGTGCATTGGAATAATATTTTCTTATTTTCAAATCAGGTTTTGTTCCATTTCCTGTGAAAAAAAATTTCGCAGTTTAATGAAGATTCTTTTTAATACAATTCGAAGTACACAACAAGTAGGAATCAAGGAGTATCCTTTCCGGGGAGTTAATCACCATAGGCATGTTTTCTCGCAATGAGGATTTGCTTATGGAAGTGCGGGGTCGCGTACAAACGCCAGCGGCAGGAGAAGCCAAATCCTGGCCTGCCTATCGTGATGTGATGACGATGTCCACCCTTCGGTTCATCTGCCTGTTCTCCGGGGTGTCGTTGGAAGCTAGGGGCCGGTATTCTCCGTATCCTACCGCAGAAAACATCTTGGGATTCAAACCTTGTTTGTCCACCAAATATCGCAATACAGCCACCGCGCGGTCTGTGGAAAGCTCCCAGTTGGAGGGGTATTTGGGAGTATGGATCGCAACATTGTCCGTGTGCCCTTCGACTTGGACGGAATGATCGGGGAAGTTCCTCAAAGGGATTGCGACCTTGGAAAGCGTTTTCTTGACCTCTTCTCTGAGTTCGGCCGAACCGGAATCAAAGCAGATGCAGCTGTCAAGTGACAGGATCGTCTTTTTTTCGCAACGTGTCAATCTGACTGATCCTTTCTGGATTTCCTCTCTCAGCAGGAGTTCAAGCTGTTCCGTCTGCGCGGTCAGTTCCGCCACTTGTTTCCTTAATCCGATAACCATAGTCCCTTCGCTTCTTTCCTCCGTCTCCTTGTGGGTGGATGAAGGGAAGTCTTGGGGTGGCAGGTTCATGATCATATTGGTGAACTTCTCGGCATTTCGTTGCAACAAGGTGGTTGTGGCAGGTGCAGGGGCACCCTTCCCCAGGAGCAGGATATAGTCGGTGGACGAAGCTGGAACCCCCACCTCTGCCGAGGTTGCCCGCCAGAGGGTCTCCTGCGTGGAGACGTGAATGACTCGAATGGTTTCGTCGACCCGTGCCGGCTGAAGGTCGCTGCCATCGTAATAGTAGGCGAGGTCTCCGGTGATGATCAAGTCATAATTTCCGGCTCGTCCCAGCTCCACCAACTCCGCGGTATCCGTGGATTCACGCCAGGTTTCGTTTGCTACCACCGCGAAGAGATTTTTCCTCTGTAAATCATCGTAAATGGCCTCTGCGGCGACTCTTCCCATTTCCGGTGCGTGGTGGGGCTCGGCGAATCTGAACAATCCCACCCTGGATACGGGATAGGCTTTGGCGCGAGGACTCACATAGACATGTTCTGGAAGATCCACAGGCGGAAGAAGGCTGGAGCGCTGGTAGCTACACCCGGCCAAAGCAAGCAAAAGGATCCCTACACGGAGGCTCGTTGTTGTCCGAGCAGTTCTGCTTCCTGGTTTGGTTTCATTCATTAGGCGCATCTCTGCAGGTCTTTTGCCTCTCCTTATCAAGAATTGTGCCAGCGGCTCCCTCCCCGAGACGGGTTAGGAAAATGGATGATCTCCTTGGGGGGAAGATGAAGAGGATGCATTTGCCGGTCTCTTTATTCTCCTGGCTGGTGCCCGCCCATGAATTTCACTTGCGATCCCCTCCCCAGCTCACCTCCCCCCCCCCAGCCGCGAATCTTCGGCGAGAGTGAGAACCCAGGGATGGCCCTGCCTAACCTTGGGACGGTGGGAAAGGAAATTTTTTCCTCTTCTCCAGGCGAGCCCCATGCACTCTCCTTGACGTTGGATTGAATCCTTGTCCGAAAAAGATGCTGTCACCAGGCGCATGCCCGTCCATGAATTTCCCTGTCTGGGTGGGCGGAGTAAGGGGAGGAGGAAATTTATTCTGTTCATGACGGCCCCCCCTGGAGTCGTAGTGCTCCGAAATGGGGCCACATATGCATGTGGCCTTTAAGGTGTGATCCTCGTTGACACACTGCGGTAAATTGCCTATACTTCGGCTCTAAAAAGTTTTTGAGACCCATCCCCAATAATTACACCATCCAGGTGAACTTGGGAGAAAAGGAGGCGAGTATGGGAACGTTTTCTTGTGGAGATAAAACCTATGAAGTGGATTCGATGGGTTTTCTGGTGGACTTTGACCAATGGGATAAGGATTTTGCGGAAGGGATGGCACCGCAAGTGGGCATTACTGGTGGATTGACCAAGGAACATTGGGATATCATCAATTTCATCGGTGATACATTCAAGGGAACCGGAAGACATCCGCTGGTTTATGAAACCTGTCGGATGACTCGTTTGCGTCTCTCGGACTTGAGAAGACTCTTTCCGACCGGATATTTGAGGGGTGCCTGTAAACTGGCGGGTGTCGGTTCAATTCCGCGTCATCTCGGCGTGGAACAACACCCCATAGGGATGCCTGAGACCATCCCTTTTATGCAGGCCTACGATAAGGTCTACAGGGTTGATGTGCGCGGATTTCTGATGGACCCCGAGGAATGGGACGAGTACTTCGCTATTTACAAAGCCTATGACATGAAAGTTCACGGTGGGAAGCTAAGCGAGAAGCACTGGCAAATCATAAAGTACCTTCGCGACGCTTACGCCAAGACCAAGAAGGTTCCCACGGTCTACGAAACCTGTGAAGTCAACAATATTGACCTGGAGGAATTTGAAAAACTGTTTCCGGATGGCTATCATCGGGGAGCTCTGAAAATTGCGGGCCTGCGGTTGAGGTAGCCATGGCCTGGATCGTTTGGAGCACCCGTTGATCATCGAAATCCCCGTGCCGGCAGGCACGGGGGGAGAAAAGGAAAGGATGCTCCTCCGAGGCCTGCGGTTCGAAAATTCCCCCAAAGTGGGGGCAGTTCCAAGGAGGAACGTTTGTTAGCGTGCATGCGATGCGGAAAGATGAACGGGCCGGCGGAGGAAAGTGATGAACAGGCCAAAGATCCTGGTTGTGGATGACGATCCTGATGTGGTGGAGGTCATCCGTATTTGCCTTGAAGCCAACAATTACGAAGTCCATACTGCGCAAAACGGAACAGAAGGTCTACAGAAGGTCAAAGCAATTCGTCCCGATCTGATTATCCTCGATGTGATGATGGACACCGCCACGGAAGGATTTCAAGTTTCCTATGAGTTGAGAAGTCATGACCCGCAATCCGAATACAGGGAATACTCAGATACTCCCATCATTATTCTGACCGGTGTGTCCCAGAAGATGCACATGAAATTCTCGCCCAAAACCGACGGAGATTATCTTCCGGTCGATGAATTTCTGGAAAAGCCCGTACAAATCGATCTGCTCCTGCAAAAGATCCGAAAACTGCTTCATGAAAAAGGCAGGGAGTAAGAAGAAAAAACTACGCAGGTGAACGCTCTCAAAAAACCTGGAAATCACCCGCCTCGCGAACCGGTGTGGAAGACGAATTCGGGATTCTAGCAGCCTGTCGGACTTAAAGCTCCAACGCGGCTTATACGCCGGAAGAGATTTTCTTGCCGGTGCACGATTCCGGTTTGATTATGTGAACCCTAAGGGCTCGTGGGTTCAGTGTTAGGTTCCGTT
>Ga0209164_1001923_pt1 | contig 24128 bp, 16 predicted proteins | sample MTBNYHSulfiMetaG_FD_187458 | JGI IMG/M metagenome (GOLD analysis project Ga0209164, IMG submission 187458) | Enrichment culture microbial communities from rom New York Harbor, USA that are MTBE-degrading - MTBE-NYH (New York Harbor Sulfidogenic)... | ecosystem: Environmental > Aquatic > Marine >... | reverse complement strand
TCTTTCGACATAGTTTCTCATCGTGTAGAACGATCGAAGGAATCGCATCCGGTAGAAATCTATCAACCCCTCGTGAAACAAACGAAGGTCCGGATCCTTTCTGTAGATAGCGCTCCCCCTCGCTTCGATGTACTCCTCGATCTCGGTCAGCATAACTGAGTGGGTTGGAAGACGATTGTCCTTTGCTACTCCTTTTTGGAGAGACGCCAAGTATCCATCGATATTCTTCCTGGAAACGAGCCCCCGAGTGGTTTCATAGTCTCGCTGACATGACCACAACAGAAGGAGCAACAAGAGGGCCACATGCCGCAGTCTCATGTCCTCATTACCTGCGACTTCCAAAGAGATTTAGTTCGTAGTAGTTGTACTGGTTCCACAGCAACGTTCTATAGTCGATGTATAGACAGTCCTGGACAAGGGATCGATAGACAGTGTCAAACCGGTCCACGCTATCTAGATCAATCGTCAGCGACCGATAGTACTCCCCCGCGATGTTGAAATCGCGCAATCGATTCAGAATGGCGTGATATCGAATGTAGTCAAGGTTCTCCTCATACCTGCTCGTCAGGCCCTTGTTCGCCTCGGCGAAACCGGGGCTGTTGAAGAACCACACGGTACCGTCCGGATCGGTCACTGAATACGGGATGCCCCTGTAATAGAGATCGGACACGATCGTCGCATCCCGGACGCCCATCTGGTACAGAGCACTCACGAAGTTGAAGTTGTTGATGAGCTCGTTGATTGCCTGGGCCTCCAGATCCGGTGTCTCGGCCCACTGGTTCTCGGCAACCAGGGGAACTCCCGCCCTTTCGGCGAGCTTCAGTATCGCGTTGTCTTCGAACGACCAGTAGCCCTTGATGTCCTTGAATCGCTCCGCCGAAAGGACGCTCTCCTTGAATCGCTCGAATCCCTGCGGCCGGTCCACCCTGATGTCTCCCCTGTCGAACAGTTCCATCGCAGTGAGGGCGATGTCCGTGTAGCTCAAGGCCACGTCTAGGGCCTTGTTCCAGGAGGTGGCGTTGGCCGGATTGTAGTCGAAAAGGCTGCCGATGATTTCCGGAACCGTCATCCCTGAGCCGACGCCCGCCTGGATCGCCGAAGCGACGAGCGAACCCACGGAGATCAGAGCCCCGAGCCGGTCTGCCTCCATTTGGGCCTGCAGCGCATGGCGCCGGTCGTCGATAGCGCTGGTGGGCAGCTTTGCATTCGTGTACGGGTTGGCTTCCGTGAGCGTGGCAACGCCGCTGAACAGACCCCCGATCACGGGCACGAACGGGAGAAAGTCCGCCGGCGTCGAGGCCCGGATTCCGATCAAGCGGCTGGTCCGGTACCATTCCGCGTGATCCCGGGAGCCGACGTTGCTCAACCAGTTTCCATCCGAGAGTATCTCGTCGGACAACCGGGCAAGATACGCTGCCTCCCCGACGCCGAAGGTTCTCATCAAGTCCAGGTACGTCTGTCCTTCGCGCATGTACGCGAGCGCTTCGATCCTGTTGCCCAGCAGGTGGGATCCTTCGTGGCTGAAGAGCGCAGCAAGCTGAGCCGAGCTTTCCAGGGTACCGCCCAGGAGCGTACGGGCGATCACGAAACCGCTCAACGCGTCGTGGTCGACGTATCCCCGAAGACCGGCGCGCGATTCACCGGCCCCGAGCTCCTCGTACTGCACGGAGACCGAATGGGTGAAAACCTGGCGCCCGAGCAGCCAGTTGTCTGCACCTCCGGAATACCCGAGCAGGTTCACGGCGTTCAAGGTCGACCGGCCTTCGATCCCGCCGATCTTGAAACCGGTGACTCCTAGGGTCTCCGAGAGGCCGACTGCACCGGCGGCGAGCGCGGACAGGCTCACATCGGCGCCGCGCTGTCCGATGCCCAGCGCGACATCGTCCGCACCGATGGTCAACTCGAGCAGCCCGTGGCTCATCCACGAGCCGGTGCGGACACCCTCCATGTCAGGGTTGCGGAACCAATTCCACCCGGCCAGCTTGGCGACGTCGCGAAAGTTCAGGAGGTTCAGCGTAGTCTGCCCGCCGATCGCGTATTGCACCGCAGCCGATACGGCCCCGCCGGTGAGGGAGTTGAAGGCTTCGATCTGCTCTACCCGGAATACCGTCGGACTCAGGCGCACGTCGTTCGAGTCTCGCAGGTTGAGCTCCCCCAGGGACGAGGCGACCAGGGTTCCCCCGAGCCCCCCCGCGTACGCGGCGAGCGCCTGCCGGCCGAAGGCCTCGCGGGTGAAGCTCTCCGTGTCGAAGGAGAAGCCGTCCCCTGAAAGCTCCACCGCGCCGATTGCGCTGGCCACGACGCCGGAGCTGAGGCTTTCGACCCCCTGGAAGAGGGTCCTGCCGATGACGCTCTCGCCGAACGCCCCGGTCATTCCCGAGAGCGTGTCCATGCCAGCCCCGATTCCGGAGGTGGCAATGGTCACCAGCGCCTGTTTGCCGAACGACAGAAAGGCCTGGTCGGCCTCCAGGAACTGGTTTGCCACGTCGGCTACCGTGAACACGAGATCGTCGGCCAGGTTGATGGCGGCGGCCAGCCACACCTGCCCGGTCGCCGTGGCGGCGATGCTGACCGCGATGTTGGTCAGACTGCGGACAGTCGGCGCGGCAAGAAACGCGTCCGCCTCCCCGTCGTTGTCCGCGTCGTCGTCCCAGAGGCGCTGGTTGTACCAGGGCATGGTGAGAAGCGCGATCCCCCGGGCCAGGCGCACCTCGTTGCGGAAGAAGGGCTCCATGATCCTGCCCAGCTCCCCGAACCCCGCTTCCTTGACGCGCTCGGGATCGTCTTCGTCCATGATCGGCTCGTATCCGATGTGGAGGTTGAACAGGCCCTCGGTGTCGTGGAAGATGTACTGGCCTTTCCGGGTCCCCTCCCGGTACTTGCGATCGTAGCCCGCCGAAGAGCGGAACGCCGCCATCCGGCTGTCGAAGAGACCCTTCAGCTCTTCGCCGATCCCGGCCCAGCTCCACTGTTCCCGCTCCTTCTTGGAGCGCCCGAAGATGAGCTTCATGTAGCGCTGCAGGTTCTCCTGGGCCACAGCCATCACCGCCCGAACGTACTCCCCGCTTCGTCCCTCCAGGGCTTCGCGGCTCAGATCCACGCCCAGCTCCAGGGCCGGCGCCGCGAAGTACACGAAGGCCGGAACGCTCTGGGCCTCCCGCTCGCTGCCGGCCAGCAATGTGTGGTCCACTACCACCAGGCGCTGGAACGCCTGCCCGCTTCGGCTGTACCCGCCCGAGGCCATGGTGTCGCTCAAGCTCTCGTCCATGTCGGCATTGGCCCCGGCGATGCTCTCGACCGCGGCCGCTTCGGCCTGCTCTATGGCCCTGCGCATCTGCAGTGCCGTGACCAGAGCCGCCCGGCGGAAGATCTCCTCGCCGACATCCGCGGCGAACTCCCGGGCGTGCGCCTGCCCGGCTGCGGTGAAGCAGACCTGCGGGAGAAATGCCGCCACCACCATCCCGGCCCCTTCCGCTCGGGCCACGAGGGCTCGCGCCTGTTCGACCAGGCTGCTCAAGGCCGAACCGCCCAGCACGTCGCTCAGCAGCCTGGCGGGATCGGGCGCCTGGGCGCTCATGTCCGGAACAAAGAGAAGCTCCGACTCGGCAGCCAGGCGGTCCGCCTCCAGTCCCATGTCGCGGGCAAGGGCTTGCGACCCCGTCAGCAGGCATGACCGGGCGCTCTCCTGTACCCAGAGCTCGCGGTTGGAGCGCAGCAGGAGAGCGCCGGCCTCCCAGAGAGCACGCTTCTCGTCGTACTCCTCCTCGAATCGCCGGTACCAGGACAACCGCGACTCGAGCATCCTCTCGGCACCCTCGCGCCAGGCAGCGGCACCCGCAGCCAGGATCTCGCCGATTGTGCGCTCCCACGCGTTGCGGCGATCCCCGAGCTCGCGCAGCTGCAGGAGCAGCCTGTCGTGAGCAGCGCTCTGCAGGAGCTCCAGGCGCTGCTGCATCAAACCCACCAGGGCCCCGGCGAGCGCTTCCAGGCGCAGCACTTCGCCCCGGGGCGACCACCCTGGAGTCTGGACGGCGATCTTCAGCTCGTAATCCCGGAAATCCTCCCCGGTGAAGGCGGGATTCCAGTACAACTCCCGCGCGGCGGCCTCCAGTGCCTCACGGTCCAGCTCGTGATCGTAGAGCAGGCGCTGATAGACCCGGTAGAGCCCCGCCCGTTCCTGGAGGCGCGCTGCCGCGGTTTGCTGGATCTCGAGGCGAGCCGCACCCAGGCGCTCCTCGAGCTTCCCCTGGAGAGCGTCCAGAACGCAGAGCGCGTTTCGCACCTGCGCGCCGTTCAGGCGGGAGAACTCCTGCTCCACGAGCTCCTGGACTGCGGGGACCGCCGGGCGGCCGGACTGATCCGCCAGGGACTGCAGAAACGAGGCGCTGTCGATTCCTTCGCCCTCGCTTCCCCCACACAGGAGCTCGAGGGCTGCGGCGGCTACGCGCCGGTCGGCGTCCGCCCGGGCTGCATCCGCCGCGTCGGCCGACAGGGCCGCCCGCTCCCCCGCCCCGGTAACCCGGCGGGTCGCCAAATCGTTGCGCAGCTCCTGGATGGCCTGGGCCTTCACGGTCTCGGCGATGCCCAGGATGGGACTGATCAGGAACTTCCACCACTGTCCCAGGGAGCTCTGCAGAGCCGCCGCCTTGGTCTCCACGTAACGGTAGGCCAGGTCCGAAAGGTCCTTGCCGATGAACCGCGTGCCGTCGGCAAGGTGGCCGGAGGCGAGCATCGCCTTGTAGAAGGCGTAGAGCCGGCTCGCTGCGCCGTTGGCCTGCAGACCCTCGTACGTGCTCTTCGCCGTCCTGGCCAGGTAGTCCTCGACGGTCAGCTTGTCCTCGGGATAGCGGTACTCCCAGTGGCACTCCTGATCCTCTCTACTGCCCACGCACACCTTGACCCAGCGCTCCCCCAGATCCAGGTATGTCGGGCCGACCAGGCTCCGGAGGCTCGGGGCCGACAGGATGCCGATACTGACCTGCGGGGGGTCAGGAACCTGGAGATCCCCCTGCACTACCGCGTCGTAGTAATACGCGACCCCGAAGCTCCACAGCAGCGCGGAGCACTTGCCGCCGTAGGACGCCATCCCCAGAAGCCAGAGTGCAACGTCGGTGGAGAAGCGCTCGGACACCTCCAGGCGATCCCCCTGGAAGTAATCGGCCACCGCCTGCGCCAGCGCCGCTTCGCCGGCGCTCCGAAAGTCGGTGAGCTCGCCGGACTCCAGTCGGGTGAAATCCGGGGCAAACTCCAGGCTCTCGCGTTCGTCGGAGACTCGGGAGAAGGAGAACACCTCGAAGGCTGCGCGGCTCAGCTCCTCGGCCGCACGTTCCAGAGCGTCCCGCAGCTCCACCGCGGAACCCTCCATCGAACCACGTGCCGCTACCAGCTGCTGAAGCCCTTCCATCAGCGCAGTCTCCTGGTCCTTCCAGCGGCGGTATTCCGAGTCCATCCGCTCCGCGAAGGGTTGCTGGAGCCCCATCGGGTCCATGGCCCGAAGCACCTCGAGAGCGTCCGATACCCGGGCGAGAGCCTGCCGCCGGGCCGTCAGCACAGCCTCGGGCCCGGAGCTCACCAGCGGGTAGCCGTTGGCGGCGTAGGCGTGTATCTCCTCGGCTTCCTGGACGGCGAGCCGGGCCTCTGCCTGCCGGGCAAGGGCCGCCTCCAGCGCCGAATGCAGCTCGAGGTACCGGACCGAGACGGAGGCGAATCTCTCCAGCGCCAGGTCATAGTCTCCCTGGCGGCTTGCCACCAGGCTCTCGCAGTCGGCCAGCTCCTTCTGAAGAGGCCCCAGGACCGCTTCCTGGTATCCCGAGAAGCCCTCCGCCCAGGCGTCCCGGGCGGCCGCGGCCTGGCGGCGGCCTTCCAACCAGCCGGCGATCGAGCGCTCCCCGGACAGGACAGCCAGCTGGGCGTCCCGGGCCTCTGCCTGCGTGGCGCTGCGGCTCCAGTCGGGGGACCGGAAAGCCTCCACGGCCTCGAAGAACAGCGCGGTATACGCCGCCAGGTCCTCGGCGAGGCGCTCGTCCACGATCTGGATCTCGCCGATCGCGGCGAGCCACGGCGAGCTTCCGGCGGGAACCTCCCCCGGGGCAAGGCCGACCCCGGCCGCGGCAAGGGCCAGAGCCCGGGTCACCACGTCCTTCAGATACGGGGGAGCCGCGGGCAGGCGGGCCAGGGTATCGCAGAGCTCCACCAGCTCCTGGGGGGAACGCAAAGATTCGAGGACACCGACCCGTGCTTCTCCCTCCCCCGCCCCGAGGGCGGCACACCAGGCCGCGGCGTCGACTGACCGGTAGTGGGAAGCCAGGAAGGGAAACATGCGGCCGAAGAGCTCGTAGAGCTCGAGGACCGCCTGCGCTTCCCCGAAGCCCCTGCGTTCCCCCTCCAGGAAGAGCTCCCGGAGGTCCAGCCCGTCGACCCAGAAAAGCTCCTCTGAGAGAGCCTCGTCGGCTGGCAGCCCGCCGCCGGCTTCAGGGGTGCCCGGGCTGCCCGCTCCGGCCAGCCGCAGCAGCTCCGCCAGGGCGGCGGCCTCCGGACTCGCCGGGGGGGAGTCTCCCTGAAGGCACTGCAGCGCCTGCCGCCCCAGCTCCTGACGGGCGGCCCGGTAAGCTCCTTCCGCCTGTTCGGCGGCGGACCGGACCGCCGCGATCTCGGCGGCCGCCTCCTCGACCGGCAGGGCCTCCCGTTCGAGGAGCTCCGCCAGGCGACTGTTTCGGAACATCTCGAGCCCGGCGCTCTGTGCCAGAAGAGCGAGCTGGTGTTCCGCCCGCGCCCGGGCAAGGGCATCCCCGCTCAGGGCGGCCTGGACCGCGGCTTGCAGGTCCCCAAGCTCCGGCGCGTCGGGCTCCATCCCCGCAGCGTCGAGGCACTCGGCGATTCGTGCCCACGGCTCCTGCTCTGACCAGTCCAGCCGCAGCGCCGCCAGGGCGTCGCTGCGCGCCTGCAGCAGCGAAAGGTCGGGCACCCGGTCCACACCCCCCTGCCCCCGCAGATCGCGAAGAAGCTCCTCCGCCCGGCCGTGGAGCTCGGCCCCCTCGAAGGACTCCCAGGTGGCGAAATAGCTTCGGTACGCCTCCACCCGGCCGCCGGCGTACCATCCCTCCAGGGCCTCGTCGTACTGCCGGACCAGGGCCTCCAGGATCGCCGCGTCCTGGGCACACCAGCTGCTCCAGGCATCGGCATACCGGCGGCGAGCCCGGTCCAGGGAGTCCCGGGCGTCCTCCAGGGCTTCCCTGGCCTCGGCGAGCTCCAGCGCAGCAGCGCTCAGCTCCCCTTCGATGAGCCGCTGGAGCTCCTGCAGCGCTTCGGAGCAGCACCGCCCCGACTCGAGCAGCTCCGCCTGCGCCGATGCCAGGGCCCGCACGGTTTCGGCCTCCGTGGCTCTTCCGGGGCTGGCGTCCTCGGCGTACCTAACGACCGCTTCGGCGATCTCGACCTGCCGCTGCAGGTAGGCTCCCTCGGCCTCCAGCCTCGCGATCTCGCGCTCCAGGCTGTCGGCAGGCAGATCGTTTCCGCCGTAGGCCCGGATCCTGGCCTCGAGATCCAGGAGCGCGTCGCGGGCGGCATCCCCCGCGGCGCGGTACTTGCCCAGCACGCCGCCCTCCCCGCTCTCGCCCTGCCAGTACGCCAGCTCTTCCAGGAGCAGCCGGGTGGTCCCCTCTCCGTCGGCGCCGGCAGCCGAGGCGGACCCCTCCTGGACCGAGCGGATCTCACGCGTCAGAAAATCCACGTTGCGCTCCGCCAGCTCGATCAGGTCCACGCACTGCCGGTAGACCCCCAACAGAACGCTCACTTCGCCGCTGAGCCTCGTCAGCTCGGCTCGAGAGCTTTCCGCCAGCTCGGCGGTGGTCTCGGCGAACTGCCGGACGAAGTCCTCTTCGGCCAGGTCCCAGGCCTGCCGGCCCTCGCTCAGGCAGCGGGTCATTTCGGCGGCCCAGCTCTCCCGGGCGCGCTCGAGCTCGGCAAAGGCGCAGTCCCAGGCCGCCTCCGCCTGGACAAAGGCGTTGCGGGCGTCGGACTCCCAGCGTATGCGCTGCTCGAGAAGGTGCTGCTCTGCCCGGCTCCAGGCCTCGATGCCCCGCTGGAACTCCGCCAGGAACTGCTCCTGCCATTGCCCCGGGTCGAGCACCAGGGCGCTTTCGCCGTGCTGCTCTTCCGGGCCCCGGCGCAGGCTGTCGAGGCCCTCGTCCAGCTCACCCTGAGTGCGGCGGATGAGGGCCCCGGCCAGCTCCCCCGCAGTGCGGGACTCGCTCTTGCTCCGCAGGGAGTACCGGTCCCGAAGGCGGGCTTCGAGGAAACGGCTCTCGGCCTGCCGGTACAGCCGCTCGAACTCCCGGCGGACCTCCGAGCAGTACTCCTTCAGCGTGACCCGGACGCCGGCGCCGGCCCGGTCCCGGACCCCCGGAGGCAGGCGGGCCAGGATTTCGTGAAACGAAATCTCCGCCTCCCGCTCCCACTGCGACACCAGCTCGTCCACCCTCCGGCCCAGCTCTCCCCGCCACTGGGCATGGTCCAGGTCAAACTGGTCGGCCGGGCGCAGCAGGGGGTCTCCGAGCTCATCCCGGCCGATCGCGCCCGAGGGTTCTGTGACGAACAGATACCGGCGGTTGGCCTGCTCCACGACCTCGAGGAAGCCCCGCAGATCGGGCTCGGCCAGCCCTGCGCGCCAGCTGCGGCGGATCCACCCGGAGAGCCGGGCCTCGCACATCTCCTGGACGCGTTCCCGCTCCCACTCGGGAAGCGCCGCCAGCGGGACCTCCATGACCTGGAGCCACTGCTCCACGGTGGAGGCCCGGTCCGCCCGGTCGAAGTAGAGAAGTAGCTGCTCGCGGGAAAATGGCGAGGCGAGTGGGTCGATGTCCTCGGCAGGGGCCGGAGCCGACAGGGTGAGCCACAGCAAAGCCCCCGCGCCCAGAGCCCGCAACGGCCTCACGGCGCTGTCCCCCTGCAAACCCTTACGGCTAGACGGGCATTCTACTCCCGAGGCGGGCTGGAGGCAAGGAAATATCCGCAGAAATCTTCTGCAGAAAACGTCTGCGGACGATCCGGGGCAGAGAGCGCGGGAAGAGTCCTACGGAGATGGAAACCCTCGATCAGCGCCCGGCGGCTATCTCCCGGAAGCTGCCGTACACGTGCCGGTCCCTGGGCAGGCGAACGCTCCAGTTGGCGGTGTTGGAGGAAGGATGCACCAGTCGGGACACGGTCGGGAGGTTCCCCGGAATCGAGGCGTAGGCGTCGTCTTCCTCCCGGAAGGCCACGAAGGTGAAGATCTTGTTCAGGTCTTTCGATTTCAGGACCGTGCCCAGGCGCAGCCGCTGGTGTTCCCGCTGGGCAGGGGGGAAGCGCTTGTTGATCAGGGAGATCAGGATGAAGGCCTTGAGGTGCTCCTGGCGCCGGGACAGCAGCTCGAGCACCTCGGCAGACGGTTCCACCACGATGTAAATCCAGACGTTGTCCTGGGGGTACAGGAGCGCGAAGTCGAACGCCAGACCGTCGTAGATGTCCTGGACGACCGCGGGGACCGGCTCGTCCTCCTTGCCGTACCACCACCAGGGCACCACCGGGCGGCTGCGCGTGGCCTCGACAACCTTGCAGAACTTGGGGTCCGGGTCGATGCCCTTGGTGGGCAGCTTGCCGTCCCACTTGGCGGGGGTGGTGTTGGCGATGACCTTGATCCTGGCCAGGTTACCGTACGGGTCCTCGCCGATCTGGTGCGACATCAGGAAAGCCCTGAAGTGATCCCGAAACTTCTTATCCATGATTCACCTTCTTCTCTGCGTACCAGTATAGCGCCTCCGGCAGGGAAAAACCAAAGCCTCGGGCGCTCCGTGGCAGCATTCGAAGCGGGACCAGGAACGGCGGAGAACCTACTGAGCCCCGCAGAGTCCGGAGCCGCAGCGCCCCAGGTCGCAGCCGGAAGCGCCGGTGTGGCAGGCGGGCATGCCGCCGTCGCCCTGCTTCACGAATGAAGCGAAGGTGCTCAGCTTCTTGTCGACCTTCCTGCTCCCGCACTCCGGGCAGGCCACGGCCGTGTCGGAGCGCACCAGCAGCTCGAAGTCGTCTCCGCAGGCGGAGCAGCGATACTCGAAAATCGGCATCGGGATCAACCTCCCTCTGGTTCCATCAGATGGTAAGCCGACGGTAGCACCCCGCTTCGAACCGTGTCAACCGGCCGCGCCGTGCCCTCCCGCCGGCGTCCCGTTCGCTCCAAACAGGTCCCGCCGCCGCGACCGACCCCGAAACAGGGCGCCCAGGAACCGCCCCATGACCTTGGCCCCGGTCAGCCAGGCGATGTGGGCGTGATTGCGGCGATTGGCCAGGATCCCGGCAACGAGAAACCCGGCGACCGTTTCGGGGCGGTCCCCGAGTATGTTCACCACCCGCCGCATCCGCTCGGCGTCGGCCATCCTCTCCATGGGCTCCAGGAGGAAATCGGTGACCATCATCCCCGGGCTCAGGGTGCCCACCAGCACGCGGCCCCGCGGACCGCCTGCCGTGCCCTCGCCGCCAGAGCCCGCCACGGCACCGGCCGCTTCGCGGCCTGCTGCGTCGTTACCCGATGCTTCATCGCCCGATGCTTCATCGCCCGATGCCTCATCGCCCGATGCCTCATCGGCAAGGCCCCGGGTGAAGTACCGCACCGCCTGCTTGGTCGTTCCGTACACCGTCAGCCCGTCGCGCCGCTTGCCGTCCGAGCCCCAGCCCTCCACGTTGTAGATGGCCCCGCCACCCTGCGCCCGCATCCCCTTCATGGCGGTGCGGGAACCGTGCATGACCCCCAGGATGTTGGTCTCCACGATCCGGATCACCTCCTCCGTGGTGAGCTCCCACGCCCGCAGGTACTCCTGGGCCACCCCGGCGTTGTTGATCCAGACGTCCACTCTGCCCCAGCGCCGCACGGCCCCGTCCCATAGGGCCCCAACCTGGGCCGGATCGGTCACGTCGCAGGCCTGGCCGTGCACGCTTTGCCGGTAGGGGTACAGGCGACCGAGGGCTTCCCGGACCGCTTCCGCACTGCGGCCGCTCACCAGGACCTGGCAGCCACGCCTCAAAAACTCCTGTGCCAGGGCAAAGCCGAGACCCCGAGTGCTGCCGGTGACCACCACCACGGGTTTCGGACCCTGCGCATCGGAGGTACCGCCCGCGGGGCCGCCGGAGACCCCGGCTGCCTCATTCCGCTCGATTCTCCTGGCCATGCTCGCACGCCCCTTTTCAGTTTGAATCTACCCTCTTCCCTCCTCACGAGCAAGGTTCCGTGCGGGCGGTGCGTGTATCTTCTTGTACGCTTCCTTGTCGGCTGGTCCGGGGTTTTGCGGGGCGGCAGCCGGTGCCCTGCCGGCTCCAATACCGCATGGTCGGTGCTCCGATGCGCGAACCGGTTCCCCCCTTCCCACCCTGTACCGGCGGGGACACTCGATACCGGAGGGCACTTGCCGCGCCTGCCCGGAGGCGATAGAATCCCAACACCCCACAGAGGAGGTCTCGCTTCCATGAGCACTCATCGCAGGGCCCTCGTTCTGGCGGTGTTCCTGATCGCCCTGGGGTTTCCCGCGACCGCGCAGGACAGCGGCCTGGGGCTGGGGGTGATTGTAGGTGAGCCCACCGGGGTTTCGGCCAAGTTGTGGCTGTCGGGCAATTCGGCGATAGACGCCGCTGCCGCCTGGTCGTTTGCGCGAGAGCCTTCTGTGACCCTTCACGGCGACTACCTCCTGCACTTCTACGAGCTGATCCAGGTGGAACGCGGCCGCCTGCCGTTCTATCTTGGCCTCGGGGGGTCCTTCACCTTTCTCACCGAGCCAGAGGTCGGGATCCGCTTCGTCGCTGGGGCGTGCTACCTGTTCGAGGCGTTTCCTATGGACATCTTTCTCGAGATAGCGCCGACTTTCCTCATTCTGCCGGGTACCGCCTTGGATTTCGCCGGGGCTCTCGGGGCGCGCTACTTCTTTCCGGCCCGGAGCGGAGGCGACAAAGCTCGCTGAGCCGGATCATGGACGTCGGTCTGGAATCTATCCCGCGAGCACCCGGCCCCAGCGGGGCGGTACGTCCAGAATCAGTCTGCCGCCCGAAGGGCTGACGCTGCACGGGGGGTTGAGCAGGTCCTGCCATGGATCGGCACCGCCGGGGACCGGGATTTCGAGGCGTGCCGTGTCGGCCGAGGCGTTCACGGCTACGATCACGCTGCGAGGCGCGGCAGGATCGCCGGCGCCGCCAGAGCCTGGCCCACCGCCCTGGATGCTCCGCAGAAAGGCCAGCTGCTCGTGACCTACGTGCAGCTGCCGGTAGTCTCCGTGCCGCAGCGCCGGGGTAGCTGCACGCAGGCGGGCCAGGCGGGCGATTGCCCCCGCCAGCTCCGGGTGCGGAGCCTCCCGGCCCGCACGGTCGAGCTCCAGAGCCGGACGCAGCTGCCGGTCATCGTGGTCGGACCTGCGCCCTTCAATCCCCCACTCGCTTCCATAGTAGACGCTGGGAACCCCGGGCATCGTGAACAGCAGGCAGTACAGCGGAAAGAGGTGCGCCGGCTCCCGGAGCCTGCTGGCCACCCGGTCCACGTCGTGGTTGTCCGCGAACGCGTACAACGGCAGACCCCGGTAGATCCCGCCCTCGCCGAACTGGCGGTTCAGGGCGTACGCAATCTCGAAGTAGTTGCGGTCGTTGTGGCTCGAATACAGCCCCTTGTAGCACTCGTAGTTGGTGGTCCCGTCCAGGAGCCCCGGGCCCGTCCACCGGCGATAATCCCCGTGGATCACCTCCCCCATGAGCCAGAAGTCCGGCCTCAGGGAACGGCACAGTCCCCCCAGCTCTCGCAGGAACTCCAGCTCCAGGAGGTAGGCCACGTCCAGGCGCAGGCCGTCGATCCCGTACTCCCGGACCCAGCTCTCGACCGCCTCGAAGAGATGCCGTCTGACCTCGGCGTTGCCGAGCTCGAGCTTGACCAGGTCGAGGTTGCCCTCCCAGCCCTGGTAGGCGAAGCTGTCACCGTGGGGGCTCCGCCCTTCGAAGGACAGCTCCGCAAACCAGTCCCTGTACGCCGAACGCTCCCCGTGCTCCCGGAGGTCCCGGAACGCCCAGAACTCCCGGCCCACGTGGTGGAAGACCCCGTCCAGGATCACCCGCATGCCCCGGCGATGCAGCTCGGCGCTCAGAGCCGCAAGGGTGGCGTTTTCCCCCAGGCGACGGTCCACCCGGAAGTAGTCGGCGGTGTCGTAGCCGTGGGTGGAGCTCTCGAACACGGGCCCGAGGTACAGGGCGTTGACCCCGAGCCCCTGTAGGTGATCGAGCCACCCGTAGAGCTTCTCCAGGCGCGGCACCGGGACCGAGCGCAGGTCGTTGCGCTCCGGGGCTCCGCAGAACCCCAGGGGGTAGATGTGGTAGAAGATGGTGTCGAGGGCCCAGTGCCGCATTCTCACCGCGCTATGAGCAGAACCTGCGTCCACAATCGGCGATCCACCCGGCGATCCAGCCGCGGACCCGGCTCCGCTTCCAGGGCCGAGCAGTTGCTCAGGGCCGAAACGATCGAGAAGGCCCGACGCTCTGCGGGGCGAAACAGCCGGAGGAAGGAAACCCGAGGCTCAGTTGGACCAGGCCAGGGACCAGTCCTTGATCAGCTCGCCGCGGCTCCTGACCATCTCCTTGAGCTTGGCATCGGCCTCCGCCTTGGTGCGCCCGTCGGTCAGGATGAGCTCTTCCTTGGAGTCTTTCTTCTTGTACTCGAACAGCATGTGATTCCCCTCCCGGTGTGACACAAGTACTATATAGATATTAAGTGAGCGCGGCCCGAGTGTAAAGAGGGCGCACGAGAAAATCCGGAAACGCGTTCGGGTCGTTCCCGCTGCCCCCGGCATTCGGTGCGCTTTTACACTTCTTTTACAGTCCCCCTCCCCTGAACCGCGGGGTCTACCCTATACTGGCAGTAGCTAAGGAGAATCCCATCATCTGGAGCAACTCATGACCATCGCGCTCATCGCACCCCGCCGGAACAACCGCAGCGCCCGCAAGCGGAGGTTCGGGACCGGTTTCTTCAGGGTGCCGCCCCTGGGGTTGTTGAACGTCGCCGCCGCGACCCCGGGAGACGTCCAGGTAAGGCTGGTGGATGAGAACGTGGAAGAGGTTTCGTTTGCCGACCGTCCCGATCTGGTCGGCATTTCGGTCATGACCGCCTCCGCCGACAGGGCATACGAAATCGCCGACCGGTACAGGGAGCTCGGTGTACCGGTGGTCCTGGGCGGATCGCACGTCAGTGCCGTGGCCGAGGAGGCGCTCGAGCACGCCGACTCAGTGGTCGTCGGTGAGGCCGAAGGAGCCTGGGACAGACTCGTAGAGGATTTTCGGCGCGGGGGCAGGCCGGCGCTTCGCCCCCGCTACAAGGCCGACACGCTTCCCGACCTCTCCGGGCTGCCGTTTCCCGACCTCGAGCTGGCCCGGCGCAGCGGTCACTACGTCATCACCAACCTGTTCAACACCACCCGGGGCTGCCCGCACAACTGCTCTTTCTGCTCGGTCACGAAGCTCCTGGGGCGCAAGATCCGCTACCGGCCGGTGGAGGCGGTGGTACGGGAGATCGTCCGGCCCCTGGAAGCCGTGGAGCGTCCGAACCTGAGAGACCGCTTCCACGTCTTCGTGGACGACAACATCATGGCCAACAAGGCGTACGCCAAGCGGCTGTTCCGGGCGCTCATCCCCCACCGCATCCTGTGGGTCAGTCAGACCTCGGTCAACTCGGCCTACGACGACGAGATGCTCGAACTGGCCGCCGCCAGCGGCTGCAAGGGGGTGTTCATCGGCCTGGAGACGGTGTCGCAGGCGTCGCTGTCCGAGATCGGCAAGTCACAGAACCGGATCGAGTACTACCAGGAGGCGGTCCGGAAGTTCCACAGCAAGGGCATCTTCGTGGAGGGGGCCTTCATCTTCGGCTTCGATCACGACGGGCCCGAGGTGTTCCAGGAAACGGTCAGGTTCACCAGAAAGATCAAGCTCGACGGGGTGCAGTACACGATCCTGACCCCCCTGCCGGGCACCGACTTCTACGACAAGATCCAGGCGGAGGGGCGATTCATCGACCGCAACTGGCGGAACTACGACTGCACGCACCCGGTGTTCCGGCCCCTGCGCATGAGCCCCGAGGCCCTGCAGGCGGGCCTGCACTGGGCCTACAAGAAGACCTACAGCCTCGGGGGCGTCCTGGCGCGGACGAGCTCGGCCCTCACGGACCCCCGGCGCAGGTACTTTCCCCTCCTGCTGGGCTTCAACCTGGGCTACCGCAAGACCATGAAGCACATGTTCGACACCGCCTTCAATCCGGCGGGAATGCCGGCGGCCCGGATCAAGGAGCTCCTTGCCTCCAAGGCCGCGCTCGCGCTGTCCCGGACCGAAACCCCGTAGCCGGAAGCGGGGCCGGGGGGTCGCCCCCTTTGGGACCGCTGCGTTCGCTCGATCATGATGACCCGATCATGATGATCAGGTCATACTGACCCGATCATTTGGATTTCGCGCCAGCGGCCGCTTCGGAAGCGCAGGAACATCCCCACCCCCAGGAGCATCACGAAGATGATGAACGAGACCCAGGCTGCCACCGGCGACACCCGGACCACCCGGATCAGGAGGATCGCCAAGATCGAGAAGGCCCAGTGCAGGCCCACGGAGATGTACATGACCCACCGGGTGTCTCCCGCCCCGCGGAGGGCGCCGGCGAACACCAACTGCGCCGAGTCGGCCAGGATGTACAGGGCCGCCAGACGCAGGAGGGTCGTGGCCAGACGGGCGATCGCGGGCCCCTCGGCCCCGAACCCGGAGGCGAAGGTCCCGACCAGCGCCCTTGTGGCGGTCACGAAGATGACGACCATGGTGCCGGAGTATACCCAGGCCACCAGCAGGGAGAGATAGGCGGCCTTCCTGGCCGTCACGTAGTCCCGGGCGCCCACGAACTGCCCGACCAGGGCGGTGACCGCGTAGCTCATGCCGAGCATGGGGATGAAGGCCACGATGTCCCAGTTCAAGGTGATGGTCACCGCCGCGGCCACCCCGGTGCCGTAGGAGTGCATGAACTGGACGAAGAGGTTGAAGGCGGTGACGTTCAGAAACAGCTCGAATCCCGCCGGCACCCCGAAGCGGACCAGGGTCTTCATGGTTTCGCCGTTGAAGCGGAAGCCCCGGTGTGTGGCGAAGTCGCGACGGTTGGCCGGCCGCAGGTAGAACACGATCAGGATCACGCACATGGTCATGCTGCCCAGGATCGTCCCCAGGGCCGCCCCGGTCAAACCGAGAGCGGGAAAGCCCAGCTTGCCGTAGATGAGCACGTAGTTGGCCGGAATGTTGACGACCATGCCGACCAGGTTGGCGATCATGACCACACGGGTTCGGCCGATCCCGAGGAAGAACCCCGAGATAGCGTAGCGCAGGACCAGGAACACGGAGCCGAAGATCAGGACCTGGAAGTACCGGTACCCCAGGGCCACCTGGAGATCCGTCTGCCCGGCCACCATGAACAGGTAGCGGGCCAGGGGTGAAACGGCCAGGATGATCGGGTAGCAGATCAGGGCCAGGATCATGCCCTGGACGGTGGCCTCGGCGCAGCGGTCGTAGCGGCGAGCCCCGTACAGCTGGGCCACCACCGCGTTGGTGTACCCCACCGTACCGAGGAAAAGGGAGCTGACCATGAACTGGGTCAGCCCGCCGCTCATGGCCGCGGACAGGTAGGCCTCTCCGAGGCGGGAGAGGAACAAGCGGTCCACGAACATCATGATCGAGTCCGACGCCTGGGACACCACCATGGGCAGGGCAATCGCGAGCAGACGGCGCAGCAGGATGGAGCGTTCGGGGATCATCAGGACAAGAACTATACCCGATTCCCGACGAAGGGTGAACCGGACGGCCCGGGACACACGCAGGCGATCACGCAAGCGATCACGCAAGCGATCCGGGCCTTTTCGCCGTAGTTGGTCTTGGGATACGATCACAGGAACAGGAGGTGGCAAATGCCGGCTGTAGCATCCCTGGAGGAGCTGAAGGCGGTGAGCGAGCAGCTCCGAGCCCTCGAGGAGGGCCATCCCGAAGCGTATGCCCGGGTCGTGGAGCTGTTCCGGCGGCACCGGGCGGTTGGCTACAAGAACATCTGCAAGCTCATGATGGGAGAGGCCACCCCGGAAAAGCTCAAGGGCCTGCAGTAGCCGGAGCCTCGGAGCTCACGAACCTCCGCCGGTCCTTGCGGCAGATCAGCTGGATCACGTCGCGGGCGGTCTTGACCGCGGACGGCAGGCCGCCGGGGGCCATAAGCCACATTCCGGCAAGGTAGAAGCCTTCCAGCCCGGGCAGGGTCTTCCTGATCACCTGGAAGCGCTTCTGCGTGGCGGCGTCGTGGATCCAGGTCATGTAGGTGCCGTGCCAGGCGCGGGTGTAGCGCTCGAAGCTCAGAGGCGTGGCCACGTCGCTCATCGCCAGGTTGTCGCGGATTCCGGGATGGATGCGTTCCAGGGCCCCCAGCGCGGTTTCCAGGACCCGGCGCTTCTCGCGGCCGTAGGCGCGCCGGTCGTCCCGGAGGCGCGCCCACCAGCCATAGTCGCCCTCCACCAGGATCTCGAGGAGCGTGCAGCCCGGGGGTGACAGGCTCGGATCGAAGCCCATGTGGCGCACGGGAAGCCACCGGATCTCCGTGCCCCCAAGGGACACGGGGGACGGCAGCTCGTACACGCTGGTACCGGGCTGCAGGCCCGCCGGCGCGGCGCCGACGCCGAGGGAGATCATGAGGGCCGGGGGAAGCACCGGCACTTCCCGGAAGAGGGCCTCGTGCTGAGGCTCCCGGTAGCGGCCGCCCAGCAGGTGCTCCACGGTATGCCGCAGATCCGCGGCGGAGATCACCGCGTCGGCCCGGACCACGGAGCCGTCGGCCAGGCGCACGCCCACGGCTCTGCCACCTTCGGTCAGAATCTCGTCGACCGGCGTCCTGTAGCGGATCTTCCCGCCCAGGGACAGGAGCCGGCTCTCGATCCTGCGCGCCAGGGGCAGGGACCCGCCGCTCGGGAAGCCGGCTGCGCGCCGATGAAGGTCCGCCAGGGTGAGCACGAGCGCCTGCAGGCTGTACCGGCCATTCTGCAGGACCTGGGGCCACGCCTGCTGCAGGAGCGGATCGTGCCAGCCCCGGGCCCAGGAGCCGATCGTGAGCCCGGCCATGGCGCTCATGGGCTTGAGGTAGCGGCCCACCCGGGCGAGCATCCCGAGGACGTCCAGGAACCCCATGGTCTCGAAGGCCCTGTCCATCGGAGGACTGAACCGCGAGAACTGGCGGACCCGATCGCACAGCTCGCGGGCAAGGGAAGCATCGGCCGGGGAGAGCTCCCGCAGATGCGCTTCCAGCCGGTCGGCGTCCGCGAAGAGCTCGAAGGTCCGCCCGTCCCGACCCCGGAAGCGGGCGAAGACATCCTGGTCGATGATCCTGGTGCCCGGGAACACCCCGAGCTCGCGCCAGAAGGTGTGGAAGTCGGTGCCGGGGGCCGAGCCGACCAGCCAGTGGATGCAGCCGTCGATGGTGTAGCCCTTGCGCTGCCAGGAGGTGCACAGGCCCCCGGGCAGGTTGTGGGCTTCGAACACCTCGGCCTCGTAGCCGTTCATTCGGGCGTAGCAGCCCGCCGCCAGGCCGGCGATGCCGCCGCCCACGATTGCGATTTTCTTGGTCATTGGTATTGTCTCCCGAAAGGTTTCTGCTGTTTCTATCGGCCCTTGTCTTTGGCTCGCTTGTCCCGGACCGTGTCCAGGAACTCGGGGCTCACACGGGTGACCCCGGCCTTCCTGGCTTCTTCCACGATCCCCCGGAGGGCCACGTTCAGGAATACCCTTGGGATGGCCACCAGCCTGGCGGCGGCGGCCTCCTCCCACTCCAGGTCCTCGGCGAAGCCGCCGCGGGTGATGGCCCACATGACCGAGTCGGTGGTGGCGGCTTTGCTCTTGGGGATGGGCTCGCGATAGGGCGGGCTGTGCTTCGTGAACCAGAAGCTCGCGTTGTTGCGGAAGCCGTAGTCGATGGGCAGGGGCGGAAAACGGCGCTTGCCCTCGAGGAGCACCTCGTGCCACTTCTCCTGGAGGAGCACCTTGTCGATGTTCAGGATCGAGCGCATGGCGTGGGTTTCCTCGTCGATCTCGTACGACTCGAGGCTGCACTCGAAGACCTGGATGGCTTCCTTCACCAGGTCCGGGTAGTCGGTGCCGGGCTCCCGCTCTTCCGGTTCCCGCCGGGAGGGGATCAGGGTGAAGATCGAGCTCTTCATCTTCTCTGCGGTGGTCTCCCCGGGGTAGCCGAGCATCACGCAGTTCTTCATGTAGCGCCGGTCATCGGGGATGAAGCTCAAGGTGCACAGGCCGGTGCGCCGCAGGTTCTCGCCGGTGTTGCTGTTGTCCCTGCTGCAGAAGACCATCTGGTAGGTGCTCCCGGCGACCGTGTAGGGAAAGCAGAGGGAGTAGGGGCCGAGGTTCCGCTGCCCGCTCTCGGCAATCGTGCACACCAGCACGACCGGCATGGGGAAGAAGGAGGAAGTCTGGTAGAAGTTGTCCAGGATGCGGACGTCCCTGAAGCTGCTCCGGCTCACGTGCGGGTTCCTTCCATACGGGTGTGCTGTGCGGCTGCAATCCATTCATAGTACGCCCGGCACCTGCGTGTAAAGGCGCAGCCGGAGGGACTCAGGGTCGGAGCCCCGAACGGGAATCCCCGCGGCGACGGAGGATGCTCAGGAACGTGGTCTGGGCAAGTACGGCGGTCAGCGAGCAGGCCAGGCAGAACAGAACCACCGCGGTCATAGAGAAGTGCTGGTAGAGGTAGCCGCCGACCGTGGCGCCGGTGATGTACCCGCCGCTGAGCAGGGATTCGTGGATAGCCATGCGCCCGGCCCTGTGCCGGGAGCCCGCTATGCCGTAGAACAGACCGCTGGAGTAGCTCAGGGCCATGGCCAGGCCCAACAGCGGAAAGAGAACCGCAAAGAAGCCCACCGTGCGGGCCTGGGTCATCAGGACCAGCAGCATCGCCAGGTAGAGCTGCCCCAACACGATATAGCGCCGGCGGAACTGCCAGAAGCCGACAACGCCCAGGAGCAGGAAGCCCAGAGACTGGGTGAGGGTGCGCGCGGAGATCAGGGTCCCCACCGCGGTCTTGCTGATTTGCAGTGCGTCCGAGGCGAACAGCGGGAACACCGCCGCGATCATCCCGGACACCACGTAGGCAGCGAACATCCCGACCCAGGCGGGGTAGCGCAGCGGCGTGCCTTCCGGAGTGCCGCCCGGCGGCGTCGATGTCGTGGCGCTGGAGTTCCCGGGGTCGAGCCGGCGGAGCAGCGGGAAGGCTGCCAGGCAGGCCAGCAGGAAGGCGAGGTAGACCCCGAAGATCCCGGCGGTGAGGAGGATCGGCAGCGCGACGGCCCGCTCGCTGGCCAGGCCGGAAAGGGAGTAGCTGGCCACGAGGCCCAGGCTCCAGGACAGGTTGAAGCGCCCCTGTCGGCGGCTCAGCTGGTCCCCCTCCACGCCCCGGGACAGCCAGCCCATGACCGGGGGCCAGAAAAGGGCCAGGGCCAGGCGGTACAGGGCGCTGAACAGAAAGCTCAGTGGCAGGATGGGGAGCAGGTACAGGAGAATCAGAGACAGAATAATCCCAGCCAGGGCCGAGGGAAGCAGGATCTGCGGCCTGAGGCGATCGAGGAAGGGCCGCAGACCCAGGCAACCCAGGATGTACACCAGGACGCTGAAGCCCACGAACCAGCCGATCAGGCTCGGACTGGCCCCGTAGCGCTCCCGCAGAAAGAACACGAGGCCCAGGTTGATCATCCCCTCGCCAAGGGCAGTCAGAAAGGCGCCGGGGAAGATAACAAAGGTGTTGTTGATTTCGAAGGGCCTCCGCGCCTGCGGGACTCTTCGGGCGATGAGGCTCACTGGCAGGGAAGTCTATCCTTTCTCTCGAGGTTGTGCTACAGGCGGGAACGGGCGTGCCGCGCCGGGGAGGACGGGGGCGGGACGGCGCCCGAGCGGTCAGGTCCTGCCGGGGCTCCGGCCCTTGCTCTCGTACATCGATTTGTCCGCCTGCACGAGCAGCTCGCTCAGAGAGACCGGCTGCTTTGGGTCGAAGTAGGCAAACCCGACGCTGATCGAAAAGGGGTACGGCCGGGTCACCTTGCGGTTGTGCGCTTCCAGGTTCCTGGCCAGCCGCGCGAGCAGAATCTCGGCGCTCGTCTCCGGCTTCTCGGTCATGAGCACGACGAACTCGTCGCCGCCGATACGGGCGATGATGTCCGACTCCCGAAAGCTCTCGCGCAGAATCTGGGCCGCGTCCACGAGGGCGCGGTCTCCTTCGTGGTGCCCGAACCCGTCGTTGATGCTCTTGAGGCCGTCCAGGTCCGCCGATGCCAGCAGCATGGCGCGCCCGGTCCGCTTGGCGATCTTGATCTGCTGCTCGGCCAGGATGTAGAAACCCCGGCGGTTGTAGATGCCCGTGAGCTCGTCGGACAGGGAAAGGGTCCGCAGCTCCTCCAGGACCCGCTCACGGTCCAGGAGGTACTGCCGCGCCCGGGACGCGCTGATCGCCATCGCCACCAGCAGCACCAGGGCCATGGCGAAGAGCGACCCCGAGGAAACGGCCGTCAGCCTTCGGAGCTTCTGCTTCTCCGGACCGATGTTGTAGTACAGCTCGAACACTCCCACCAGGCGGCCGTTTCGAACGATGGGGACGTAGACTTCTACCACGTCGGTCACCATGCGCTCTCGCTCGAAGGACAGGCTGTCCCGTTCGACCTCCTGGGCGACGGTGCCGCGGTTGGCCAGGATGTCCTGGAAGTAGGGGTCGGGATTGAGCTCGCCGATCTCACCAGCGTCGCTGGAGAACAGCACCCGGCCCGCCGGGGAGTAGACCTTGAGCTTGAGGAAATTGGCTTCCCGCTCCAGCCGCCCGAGCCGGTCGGCGACCTCCGGTGTCAGGATTGTCCCGTCGAGCTCCCGGTCGTCCGGAACCAGGACCGCAGTCAGATCCCGAGCCACTCCGACCGCCTGGCCGAGAGTGAAATCCCGCACCAGGCGTTCCATTTGCGGGTACTGGTACAGCACCGTGAACAGCGGAAGCCCCACTACCGTGACCGCGGACAGGACCACGATCACGACCAGGAAGCCGGGGCGGGCCAGGGTCTTGTGGGCCATGGGGTCGACGTTCATTGCACGATCAAAGCATACACTTGAGTTGCCGAAGCGGGCAAGCGCAGGAACACCGGGCTCGCCTCGCGCCCGCCCCGGGCTCGCGGTCTTGACGAAACCACTCGAGTTGGATTATGGGCATAGCTGAAGATCTTTCGTCTTTGTGGAGGACCGCGATGAAACCGGAGGATCGCTCCAAGCTCCAATCCTACCTCGGCGAGCTCTCGGGTCTGAAATCCCGTGCCCCCGAGGAGAAGAAGTTCAAGGACTGGAAAGAGAACGTGGAGAAGAAGCTCGACGAGGTGTTCGGCAAAGCCTCCGCGGAGGCCAGCGGCTTCCGCCGGATCCGCTTCTTCGACTTCGGCCGGCAGGGCAAGCCCAAGGACGCACCCTTGACCGAGAACGAACGGCGGGAGTACCTGGACCGCCTGGAAGAGGCACGGCGCTTCCTGCAGCGCTTCGTGTAGGGCGCCGCCTGGCCCGCCGGCGCCGGAACCGGATGCTCAGCGCAGCAGGGACTCCTCCAGTTCCGACGCCGCGGGAAAGCTGGTCTGGGTACCCGAAGACTGGACGCTGATGGCGGCGATGCGGTTGGCCCGCCGCATCGCATCGACCAGGGCTTTGCCGGAGGCCAGGAAGAAGGCCAGGCTTCCGACGAAGGCGTCCCCGGCCCCGGTGCTGTCCACCGCCCTCACCGGCACGGCCGGCACGTGCACTGCCTCGTCCTCCCCCACCAGCAGGCTGCCCTTGTCTCCCAGGGTCAGGATCACCCTTGCGGTTCCCCGGGACAGGAGTGCCCGCGCGGCCGCCTCCGCCTGCTCGAGGTTCCCGACCGGCAGGCCGGTGAGAAGCTCGGTCTCACTCTCGTTGGGGCAGAAGATGTCAGCCAGCTCGAACGCCTCCCGGGGGAGCTCACGGCGCGCCGGGGCCGGGTTCAGGATCGTGGTCACCCCCTCCTCCCGGGCGATGCGCAGTGCCGCCAGGGAAACAGCCACCGGGATCTCCAGCTGGCAGACCAGGATCCCGGCGGCCGCGATCGCGGGGCGAGCCGCCTCGAGCTCCCCTTCGGTGAGCAGGTCGTTGGCCCCTGTCACGATGACGATCGAGTTGCGCCCCTGCGGGTCTACCGCGATCGGCGCCACCCCGGAGAAGGCCTCCTCGGTGAAAAGCACGTGCCGGGTGTCGATCCCGAGGGTTTCGAAGTTCCTCAGGGTGTTTTCCCCGAACACGTCGCGCCCCAGCTTGGTCACCATGACCACCTGTCCGCCCAGCTTGGCGGCCATGACCGCCTGGTTGGCCCCCTTGCCGCCGAAGCCCATGTGGAAACGGCTGCCGTGGAGGGTCTCGCCGAGCTTGGGAAGTCGGGGCACGTAGCTGATCAGGTCGATGTTCGCGGCCCCGACCACGCAGATTCTGGCTCTGTCCACTGGGGCCACTGTACAGCATGGGTCCGGGGTCCGTCCACTCACTCACGGCAGCCGCGAGCCCTCGGCGTCGCCGCCGACCCGGCCTCATCGGCCAGAACCGCTGTTGCGCGGCGAGCTCCTGGCGCGCTCCGGAGGTGATGTACTATAATCCAGGTCGGGTGAGTACCAGCCGAACAGAGGAGAGGGTCATGAAACCAGCCCCGGATGTCTACCGCCGGCTTCAGCGTCACCTGGACAGCATGCCGATCGCCTTTCCGGCAACGCAATCGGGGGTGGAGCTCGCCCTGCTCCAGCGGCTGTTCACCCCGCGGGAGGCGGAGATCGCCCTCGCCCTCAACGCCCTCCCGGAGACTGTGGAAAAGATCCGCAAGCGCCTGAAGTCGATCCCCATCTCCCGGGAGGAGCTGCACCAGGCCCTGGAGGCCATGGCACGCAAGGGCTCGATCAACGTGGAAATGGTGAAGGCCGGCGGCGGGAGGGCCCGGGGCAGGAGGGTGCCGGGTTACGGAAAAGCCCCTCTGGTGATCGGGATGTTCGAGCTCCAGGTCGATC
>Ga0209164_1001920_pt1 | contig 24142 bp, 22 predicted proteins | sample MTBNYHSulfiMetaG_FD_187458 | JGI IMG/M metagenome (GOLD analysis project Ga0209164, IMG submission 187458) | Enrichment culture microbial communities from rom New York Harbor, USA that are MTBE-degrading - MTBE-NYH (New York Harbor Sulfidogenic)... | ecosystem: Environmental > Aquatic > Marine >... | reverse complement strand
CCATTTGCGCCAAGACCGTCAAGGGCTGGGGCTCAAGTGTCCTCACCAGCGGCAACTGGCATGGCAAACCGCTGCCGGCAAGCGATGTTGAAAAGACAATCGCGGACTTTGACAAGATTATCGCCAAGCTCGAAAAGAAGGGCGCAAAGCTCGATTCAAAGCTGTACCCTCCAAAGCCTGCAAAGACCACCGGCAAGAAACCACTCGCAACCGTCACCTTAGGCGACCCGATGGCAATTCTGAAACAGGACAAGGCATTTGTCGAAAAAGGCAAGATCGCCACTCGCCGCGCATACGGTCTGGCACTGACCGCCCTCGGCAAGGCAAGCAAAGACATTGTCGGCCTCGACGCGGACGTGAAGAACAGCACCTTCGCCATTTACTTCCACGACAAGTATCCCGACAGGTTCTTCGAGTCCCGCATCGCAGAGCAGAACATGGTCAGCACGGCGGTTGGTCTTGCCGCGGCTGGCAAGGTGCCGTTCGTAAGCAGCTTCGCCAAGTTCCTCGCCCGTGCCTACGACCAGGTGGAAATGGCCGGCATCGGCCGTGCCAATATCAAGCTTGTCGGTTCTCATTGCGGCGTAACACTTGGCGCAGATGGCCCCAGCCAGATGTCGCTACCGGACGTTGCGTATTTCGCAAGCATGTCAACAGCCAATAACGGTTCTGGCTCGCCCGTCGCCGTTGTCCTGCAGCCCGCAGATGCGGTCGCAACCATCAGGATGACCGAGCTGATGGCCAACCATAATGGCATCTGTTATATGAGGACCCTCCGCTCGGACACGAAGGTCATCTATGACAGTGAAGCCAGGTTCTCCATCGGCGGCACAAATACGGTCCTGAAGGGCAACGATGTAGCCATCTTTGCGACAGCATACATGGTCCATGAGGCTCTTGCCGCCGCGAAGCTCCTGAAGGACTCCGGCATCGAGGCCTCTGTCGTAGATGCTTACTCACTGCCTATCAATCCTCAGGAGGTCATTAGTGCCGCCGCAGCCAATAATGGCAGGATACTCACCGTGGAGGATAACTACGGCCATTCGATGGGCGCAGCCGTGGCCCAGATAGCTGCTGAGGCAGGCAATATCAGGGTCGTCAGCATGACCGTTCCCAAGCTGCCCAAGAGCGCCAAGCAGGAATCCGAGATACTCAGATACCTCGGGCTCGACGCGGAGAGCATAGCCGCAAAAGCACGAGCCCTGGCTCGCTGAATTCAGCCGCTCTTTGCATGAATTCCCAGAAACGCCCACGCACGTGCGTGGGCGTTTTTTATTTGCACACACCTGACGCATATGGTTTGATATCCCTGTTTCTACCTGCTGTGAAAGGACTTACAGAAATGGCACAAAGCAACATTTCCAGTCTGGCCCTCCTGACGGGTGGAGGTGACTGCCCGGGCCTCAACGCTGTTATCAGAGCCGTAGCAAAGACTGCCATACACAAGTTCGGGCTGGAGGTCTGGGGTATCGCTGATGGCTATCTCGGGCTCATAGAGAACCGCATGAGCAAGATGTCATTCATGGATGTGAGCGGCATCCTCAATGCGGGTGGGACCATTCTCGGCACCAGCAACATAGCGAACCCGTTCAGATTTGCCGCGGAGGAGAACGGCCAGACAGTGTTCAAGGATGTGTCCGATTCGTGCGTCGATACGCTTCGCCAGCGGAATATCGATGCGCTCATCTGCATCGGTGGCGACGGAACAATGTCCATAGCCTCAAAGCTGGCTGAGAAGGGAATACCCATCATCGGCGTGCCGAAGACAATCGACAATGACCTCGTCGGTACAGATGTGACCTTCGGCTTCGATACGGCTGTCACAACAGCTACCGAGGCCCTTGATAAGATACATACAACGGCGAGCGCCCATCACCGGGTGATGATAGTCGAGGTCATGGGGCGATACGCAGGATGGATAGCACTCCACTCGGGTGTAGCCAGTGGAGCTGACGTTATACTCATCCCCGAGATGCCATATTCACTCGATGTTATCTGTGACTTCGTTCAGCAGCGCTCGCGCCATGGTAAGCGTTTCAGTATAGTCGCGGTTGCGGAGGGTGCAAAGCCCCAGGGCGGCCATATGCATGTTGCCAAGACGGTGGCCAACAGCACTGACCCCGTACGGTTGGGAGGTATAGGTAACCAGCTCGCGGAGAATATCGGCGCCAGGACGGGCCTCGAGTGTCGGGCAACAATTCTGGGGCATATCCAGCGAGGTGGAACGCCTACTCCGCGGGACCGCATGCTCGGGACCATATTCGGCTACCATGCAATGGAACTGCTTATGAGTGGCATTCGTGACAAGCTGGTAGTGCTCAGGAGCAATGACCTGGCCAGTGTTGACCTGGCCGAAGTGGCCAACAAGACCCGGACGGTGATGCCGGACGACCCCTTGATACGGGCCGCTAAGGCGGTTAATACCTGCTTTGGCGTATAAGCGTACTGCACTTTCAGCGGGGCTCGCTGAAGTGTACTCGATAGATGGACATTGGTAGGGATAGCGCTGTCTGCCAGATAACTTCCCGACTCAGCGACCTTCGTGCCGGCGAGGGGCCCGTAAATGTCGATGGAAGCTGGGGATCTTTTGCGCGCCTCCTGGCTGTGCATATCTCGAGTAAGCTCAACAAGCCCCTCCTGTACATCTGTCCGCACATCGACGACGCCGATAATGCGGGGGATGATCTTGGGGTCTTCTCGGGCAGTATGGTAGAGACCTTCCCCGCGTGGGAGGCGGAGCCTTCGGCCGGCGATGCCACGGATGAGATTGCCGCTGAGCGCATCCGCCTGGCTCTTCAGTTATCACAGTCTACCTCGGCGGTTGAACGCCCGGTTTCTCTCATCACAACTTCCGTCCAGGCGCTCATGCAGCCCGTTCCGCAGCCGTCTTCTCTGGCAGGAGCCGCGCTTCTCCTCCATACAGACGCTGTAGTCGATCCTGAGCAGATAGCAGCATGGCTGATCGACAATTCATTCGAGCCCGTTGACAGGGTCGATATGCCCGGGCAATTCGCTCGGCGTGGCGGCATAATCGATATCTACGCACCGGTTGCATCACTCCGGACCACTTCGGAGGACCTCGCGCAGCCCGTCTCTTCGTCGATCAGTCGGCCTGTCCGCATCGAGTTCTTTGGCGAGAGGATAGAGAGCATACGCAACATTGATCTTGATAGCCAGCGTTCGACTGAGCCGGTTGTGTCCATCAGCATACTGCCGCCTGTGGGTGCTGCCGTCGCCATGGGCCGTGAGCTTCTTCTGAATGTTCTCCATCCTGATACCATCGTCGTCTGGGAAGAACCGATTGATGCCCAGGAAGTGGCACAGGTTTTTCTCGACCGGGTCTCCAGACCGGCGGAGCTATACGACTGGAAATCTCTCTGGGGCGCAGCTCAGCGGTTCACGCAGCTTCATGTCTATCGTTTTGCGCCGGCGGGGCAAAGCCAGTCGATTCATGTGCCCGTTACGAGCGCGCAGCAGTTCGAGCACAGAAGCGGCCCCATATGGGCAGGCAACAAGGCTGCCGTTGAAGAGGTCCTCAGGGCGGCCCAGGATGGCGAGGTCTTTCTCTACTGCGAGAATGCTGCCGAGGTCAAGCGTCTGACAGAGATAGTTACAGAAGGCGGCCGGTCTATGCCCGCTTCGCTGCACCTTCCCATCGGTTTCATTCACGAAGGCTTCGTTATAGAATCGCTCAAGACAACGGTTGTGAGCCATCACGAGCTTTTCGGCCAGTTTGCCATTCGCCGACGTATACGTAAGGTGCATGCGGCTACCGCTGTCGAGAGCTTTCTTGACCTTCAGCGCGGCGACTACGTTGTGCACGTCTCGCACGGTATCGGCAAGTTCCTCGGCATAAAGACCATCTCGGAGAATGGTCATCCCGCAGAGTACCTGACAATCGAATACGCCGACAAGGAGCTTATCCATGTGCCGGTCCAGAGCATTTCGCTGGTGCAGAAATACGTCGGCACAATGCCGCGACGGCCGAAGCTCAGCAAGCTCGGCTCCAAGAGATGGGCCAGCCAGAAGGCAAAGGTCGAGGAATCAGTCAGAGACCTTGCCGGCGAGCTGCTGAACATACAGGCACAGCGCCAGCAGATGGGGGGGTTTGCTTTCCCGCAAGACAGTAACTGGCAACGTGAGTTCGAAGAATCATTCCCCTACCAGGAGACCGCCGACCAGAGCAGCGTGATGGAGGATGTCAAAGCGGATATGCAGACGGCCGTCCCCATGGACCGCCTGCTCTGCGGCGATGTGGGCTACGGCAAGACGGAACTCGCAATGCGCGCAGCTTTCAAGTGCATTGAAGGCGGCAAGCAGGCTGCCGTTCTGGTGCCCACCACGGTGCTGTGCGTACAGCACGGCCGTACGTTCTCTGAGCGATTCGCCGACTTCCCTATTTCGGTAGAAGTGCTTAATCGCTTCAAGACGCACAAGGAAGCTCGCCAGATCGTAAAACGGCTGAAGGATGGGCGTCTCGATATAGTCATCGGTACGCATCGCCTTCTCAGTAATGACATTGACTTCAGAGACCTTGGGCTGCTCATTATCGATGAAGAGCAGCGCTTCGGCGTCGAGCACAAGGAGAAGCTCAAGAAGCTGCGGGCCAATGTTGACATCCTCACAATGACGGCGACGCCCATTCCTCGAACACTGCATCTCTCGATGCTCGGAATTCGTGACATAAGCTCCCTCACAACGCCGCCACTGGACCGCCGGGCTGTCGCTACCAGCGTCTGTCGCTACGACCGCCGACTCATCCGCGAGGCTATCTTTCGCGAGCTTAATCGGCAGGGCCAGGTGTTCTTCCTTCATAACCGAGTCCACTCTATCCATCGGATGGCTGCTGAAGTCGCCGAGATAACCGAAGGTCAGGCGCGCATAGACATCGCGCACGGGCAGATGCATAAACACGAGCTTGAGCAGGCAATGCTGCGATTTGTGCTTGGCCAGACGGATGTGCTCGTCTGTACGACCATAATCGAATCAGGTCTCGACATTCCAAACGCCAACACCATTTTCATAAACGACGCCGACCGCTTCGGTCTGGCCGAGCTCCATCAGCTGCGCGGACGTGTCGGCAGATACAAGCATCGTGCTTATGCCTATATGCTGCTGCCATTTGACCGCACGATCACTCCGATTGCAGCCCGGCGCCTCAAAGCTATAGAGGAATACGCGCAGCTTGGCGCCGGCTTCAAGATCGCCCTGAGAGACCTGGAGATACGTGGCGCCGGCAACATTCTCGGCCCGGAGCAATCCGGTCACATACAGGCCGTCGGCTATGAGATGTACTGCCGGCTGCTTGCCGAAGCTGTCAAACGCCTAAGGAACGAACCCGTTGAGAGAGAACCAGCCGCAATTGTGGACCTGGGGCTGCCTACCTATATACCCAAGGGGTATATAACCTCCGACCGCCAGCGGCTGGACATCTACCGCCGCATGTCCTCAGCCCGCACCGCCGAGGACCTGGCCAGACTCGAAACCGACCTGCGAGACCTGTTTGGCCCGGTTCCGGCGGAGGTCAGTCTGCTCCTGCAGTGGGCCGAGGTGCGTATCCTGGCCTCGGCGTGTGATATCAAGTCTATCGTTGTCCACGGACGGGATTTGATATTCTCGCTCGAAGGTGTTAATATTGCCTCGCCCGTCTTCGCGCGTGCGCCGGGTACGGTCCGCGTTCCCGACCCGAAGACGGTATATGTACGACTCGAGAAGAACTATTTCGAGCCATCGACCCTTCTGAGTATCCTCAGAAAGATGCTGAGGTCAGTGGCTGTGACAGCCTGATAGTCTATAAGGACCACTTATGCGTCAGAGAATGAGGCCTCTATCTTCCGTCGGCCCGGCAGGAGCTGTTGTCCTGCTCACCGTTATGCTGCTATTCATCTCGGGATGCGGACTTTTCAAGAAGAATGAGCCGGACCTGCCTTACGTTCCGCTGCCTGACCCGACTATGCTGCCTGCCCCATCCGGCGGCAACACTCTCTCTATCAACGGTGAGCCGATCACAGTCGCAGAGATAGTTGACGCGGCCAGGACTCTCATCCGTCCAGGCGGCCCTGTCCCGGAATACACTCAGTTCGAGACTGTGATGAAGCCCAGGCTTGCGAGGCTTGTGAACTCGCGAGTTGCTGAGATAGTCGTCTATCAGGAAGCGATGAAGGGTTTTGACTCGTCATTTGAAGATCGTCTTGATCAGGCTGTCGAAACGGAGGTACAGAGGTATGTCGCCAGGTTCGGCGGCGACTATGCTGCGGCCGACAGGAATCTGGCTGAGCGCAAGCTTACGTGGAAAGCGTTCCGCAACCTTCAGAAAAGGCAGATAATGACACAGGTATTCATGCAGAAGGAGATGGGCGATCCGAAGCCAATCACACACAATGACCTTGTGACATTCTATGACACCATCAAGGATGAAGTATACAAGGTACCGGGAGTCCTTCAATTCCGCCTTATAGACATACAGCCTGATGCCATCGAGCTTTCTGACCCTAACCAGAATCGCCTCGACGCAGCCGCAGCTCTGGCAGTTGAGGTCGCCATAAGGGCACGGGCAGGCTACAACTTCGAAGCTCTCGCCAAGCGCTACTCCAACGACCACCGCCGCGAGTTCGGCGGGCTGTGGAATCCCGTTGAACCCGGTTCTCTGGCGCTGCCATACGGTGTCATCGAGCAGGCTGTGATGGATATGGAACCCAATGACGTGGCAGGCCCCCTGCCTTCCGCGGATCATTTCTTCATAGTCAAGCTTGAGAAGAAGCAGCTCAGAGGCTACAAGCCGTTCGAAGAAGTACAGCAGGATGTGCACCGCCGCCTTGAACAGGACCGCCTGGAGAAGACCTATGACGCCGTGATGCTGAAGCGACTTGACATGACCAAAGTCGGTGATATTGATTCCTTTGTCAGTGCGTGCGTCCGCGCGACCTATGAGGATATGAGAACTTCAGGGAGCGGCAAATGAGTATTGTGGCCCATGGCATCGATCTGGTTGAAACAGGTCGGGTCGCCGGCATGATGAAGGAGCACGGCGACCGTTTCCTCAACCGGGTGTTCACTCCTGCCGAGGTCGCCTATGCCCGCTCTACGCGCGACGAGATAGAGAAGCTCTCGGGCCGTTTTGCCGCCAAGGAGGCTGTGCTCAAGCTCGTCGGCACGGGCTGGCGAGGCAAGATCGCCTGGACCGATATCGAGGTCATCAACAATGCCATGGGCCAGCCGGAGGTCACGCTATCCGGTGAGGTTGCAGAGATCGCCAGAAAACTCGGCATCGCGCACATAAGCATCAGCATCACCCATACCGCCAACTTCGCCATCGCCTCGGCGGTGGCTCTTGCCAGATGAACGCCTCCCGCCATAGCTTCGATTGCATCGTCATTGGGGGAGGCCATGCCGGTATCGAGGCTGCGCACGCAGCCGCAAGGATGGGAGCAAGCACAGCTCTGGTCACGATGGATGTCCGAGCCCTGGGCCGCATGAGCTGTAATCCAGCCATCGGTGGCCTTGCGAAGGGCCAGATGGCGCGCGAGGTCGACGCCCTCGGAGGCCTTATGGGTCTTGCGACAGACGCAACCGGCATCCAGTTCCGTATGCTGAATATCTCCAAGGGCCCTGCCGTCCAATCACCGCGCGCTCAGACCGACAAACACAAGTATGAGCAGTTCATGTCGGAACAGCTGCGGAGCATGCCGAACCTGGCGCTCGTCGAAGCAATGGCGACCGATATTATCGCAGAGTCTGGCAAGGTTCGCGGTGTCCGCTGCAGCACCGGGCAGATCCTTTACGCGCCGGCAGTGATTCTGACGACAGGAACATTCCTCAGGGGTGTCATTCATATCGGTACCGAGCAATCCGCCGGCGGACGCCGGGACGAATCCGCTGCCAATGACCTTTCACTCAGCCTCGAGCGCCTTGGCCTGAAGCTCGGTCGCCTAAAGACCGGTACGCCAGCCCGGCTTGATGCAAGCACTGTCGATTATGACAAGCTTGAGATTCAGCACGGCGACCCTGATCCCCAGCCCTTCTCCTTCATGACAGACAGGCTTGATCGGCCTCGCATCCCCTGTTGGATAACATACACCAATCCTGCCATCCACAAGCTGCTGCTTGATAATCTCTCTCGTGCCCCCCTGTATTCAGGCCAGATAAAGGCTGTTGGCCCACGTTATTGCCCGAGTATAGAGAGCAAGATCGTCCGTTTCGCCGATAAGGACCGCCATCAGATATTTCTCGAGCCCGAGGACGAGGCCGTCTCAAGCATCTACTGCAACGGCCTCAGCACGAGCTATCCTCGTGACATCCAGGAACAAATGCTTCGCTTGCTTCCTGGTGCTGAGAACGCAAGAATACGGCACTATGCCTACGCGATAGAATATGACTACTGCCCTCCCATCCAGCTCAACGCAAACCTCGAAACGAAGAACATCGAAGGTCTTTTCCTGGCTGGCCAGATCAACGGCACCAGCGGCTACGAAGAGGCTGCCGGTCAGGGGATTATCGCCGGCATCAATGCCGTGCGCAGGCTCCGTGATCAGGAACCTGTCATCGTCGCACGCGACCAAGCCTATATCGGTGTCCTCATTGACGATCTGCTCACAAAGGGTATCGATGAACCCTATCGCATGTTCACATCGCGGGCCGAGCATCGCCTTCTCCTCCGCTCCGACAACGCCGATCGCCGCCTCACACCATTGGGGCGCCAGGTCGGTCTGGTCAGCAACGATCGCTGGTCGCGATTCCACAGGAAATTGAGTGATATCAGCCGTCTGGAGTCATGGCTCCGTGAACATCGATCCGAGGGCACTCCAATGTGGCAGCTTCTCAAACAGCCCTCCAGCGGCCTTGCACAGCGCTTGCCTGCAATGCCCGAGGTGGCTTCGCTTGGTGTCTCTCCTGAGGTCATCGAAACCGTTACCGTCGATGCCAAATACGAAGGCTATATGGCCCGCCAGCAGCGACTTGTCGAGCATTTCCGCTCGCTTGAGAATATCCGGCTCCCCGCCGGCCTGGACTACGCCTCCGTGCCGCATCTGCGGTTCGAAGCCCGTGAGAAACTCGCGGCATTCCGCCCCTGGTCGCTCGGGCAGGCCGCGCGCATCAGCGGCATAACCCCGGCCGATATCACCGTCATCCAGATTCACCTCAAGAAGCTCTGCCAATCTGCCGGGAGAGGCCGCTGAAAGCTCCTATCAGGGCTGAAAACCGCCATGTTGCGTTGTCTAGCCACAGTATCCTGATTGTCCGCGCAACAGCCAAAATTGGCCGCCCCGGACCTTGCAAGTCACTCTCCGTTGTGGTATACAGACCCGTCTGTATTCCCGTCGGCGGAAGCTCCCAAGCCGTCGCACCAGGTTTGTGGGCGATATCGCCCCATTGAAAGGAAAACTGATGAATCTTGAGAAGTTCTCATTCGGCGTCGGCGATCGTTTCGGACACCAGGGCAAGGCTCAGCTTGAGGCGATGATAGAGGCAAAGAAACTCGGCATCAATGTCACGCCCGTCTGGAACAAGAGCAACCGCGAGCACATGATAGTCCACACCGAGCCCGGCGACGTCCGCAAGGAAGCCGATGCATCCGTCAAGGCCTGCGGATGGAAAGAGCCCTACCACGTTGACGCCGATCACATCGGCCTGGGCAACGTCGATAAGTTCATTGCAGCCAGCGACTTCTTCACGCTGGATGTGGCCGACTTCATGGGCAAGCCTGCTGAGGATGCGAAGATAGCAGCGTTTGTGAAGAAGTGTTCGAAATACGTCGGCTCGCTCGCCATCCCCGGCATCGCTCAGAAGTTCGATATCACAAAGGACCAGATTGAAAAGATCGCAAAGAAAGTCCTGCTCGCCGTCGGCGAAGCTGGCAAGATATACCGCAAGATAGAAGCTGCCAAAAGCAAGGGCAACTTCATCACGGAGGTCTCAATGGATGAGACCGACGCCCCCCAGACTCCCATCGAGATGCTCTTCATCCTCGCAGCCATCGCCGACGAAGGCATCCCCGCCCAGACCATAGCGCCCAAGTTTACCGGCCGCTTCAACAAAGGCGTTGACTACGTCGGCAATGTCACTCAGTTCGCCAAGGAGTTCGAGGAAGACCTCGCCGTCATCGCATACGCCGTCAAGGAATTCGGCCTCCCGAGCAATCTCAAGCTTAGCGTTCACTCCGGCTCTGACAAATTCAGCATCTACGAGCCTATCCGCAAGGCCATCGCGAAGTTCGGCGCCGGCCTCCATCTCAAGACCGCCGGCACGACTTGGCTGGAAGAAGTCATCGGCCTGGCCGAAGCTGGCGGTGAAGGCCTCGACATAGCCAAGGAAGTCTACGAAAAGGCCCTCGGCCGTTTCGATGAGCTCTGCGGCCCGTACGCGACCGTCATCGACATCAAGAAGGACAAGCTCCCCTCCGTCGCAACCGTCAAAGGCTGGACCAGCGACCAGTTCGTCAAGGCCCTGCGTCACGACCAGTCCTGCAAAGATTACAACCTCAACTTCCGCCAGCTGATCCACGTCGGCTACAAAGTGGCTGCCGAGATGGGAACTCGCTATACGGACGCCCTCGTGAAGTTCGAGCCCGTCGTTGCGAAGAATGTGAAATACAACATTCTCGAGCGGCACATCAAAGAGATATTCGTGAAGTGACACGACCATTTAGTCAAAGGACCACTGATGAAAAACATGTTTGACCTTACTGGAAAAATCATCGCCATCACCGGCGGCGGCGGAGTCCTCTGCGGCGAGATGGCGCGCGGCCTCGCGCAGGCCGGCGCAAGCGTTGCCGTCCTCGACCTTAAGCAGGAGTTTGCCCAGAAAGTCGTCGACCAGATAACCAAAGCCGGCGGCAAAGCCCTCGCCGTTACCTGCAACGTCCTTGACAAGGCATCCATTGTCGCTGCGAAGGATAAGGTCATCGCCACCTATGGCCGCATCGACATCCTCATCAACGGCGCCGGTGGTAACAAGAAAGAAGCAACAACCGGCCCGGACATGTCCTTCTTTGACATACCCGCTGATGCCGTTAAGTTCGTCTTCGACCTGAACATCATTGGCACCGTGCTTCCCAGCCAGGTCTTCGGCCAGGAAATGGCAAAGAGCGGCAAAGGCATAATCCTCAACATCTCCAGCATGAACGCCTTCCGCCCTCTGACCAAGATCGCCGCCTACTCCGCCGCGAAGGCCGCCGTCAGCAACTTCACGCAGTGGCTGGCCGTCCACCTCTGCCAGAACTACTCCAAAGATATCCGCGTCAATGCCATCGCCCCCGGCTTCTTCCTCACCGAGCAGAACCGTTTCCTCCTCACAGATGAGAAGACCGGCAAGCTCACGCCCCGCGGCGAGACCATCGTTGGCCACACGCCTATGGGACGCTTCGGCGAGGCAGGCGAGCTTCTCGGCACCACCATCTGGCTCTGCAGCGACGCCGCGAAATTCATCACCGGGATTGTTGTGCCGGTCGATGGCGGATTCAGCGCCTTTAGCGGCGTCTGATGCGTTCTTAAGGAAAGGCACATAGCAAATGCTCTACTATGGTCGCGGAAGTGAGAATGACAGCCTGAGCGCCGAAGACCTCAAAAAGGGCCTCTATGCCGCGCTCGATAATCTCGGCCCGCGCAAAAAGGTGCTGGTCCTCCCGCCTGACATAACGCGCTTCTACTCCCGCTCCGGTGAGCTCACGCGATTCGCATGGCAGTACTACGGCGACAAGCTCACCGACATCCTCCCCGCACTCGGCACCCACTACCCGATGACCGAGCCCGAGATAAAGCGAATGTTCGGCGACACGCCTCTTGCCCTCTTCCGCAGGCACGAATGGCGCGAAGGCCTCGTCACCCTCGGCATCGTCCCCGGCGAATTCATCAAGGAAGTGAGTGAGGGTAAGCTCAACTACACCTGGCCCGCCCAGGTCGACAAGCTCCTCATCGAAGGCAGATTCGACCTCATCCTCTCCATCGGCCAGGTCGTCCCTCACGAAGTCATCGGCATGGCCAACTACAACAAGAACGTCTTCGTCGGCACCGGCGGCGCAGAAGGTATCAACAAAAGTCACTTCCTCGGCGCTGTGTACGGCATGGAGCGCATCATGGGCCGCGCCGATACGCCCGTACGCCGCGTCCTCAACTACGCCAGCGACCACTTCGCAAAAAACCTCCCGATAGTGTACGTCCAGACGGTCGTCGCAGCCGTTGACGGTAAACAGACGACCCGCGGCCTCTACATCGGCCCGGATATCGAATGCTTCAACAAGGCAGCCGCCCTCTCCCTCAAGGTTAACTTCAGGATGCTCGATAGGCCCCTGAAGAAGGTCATCGTCTATCTCGAGCCCGAGGAGTTCAAAAGCACCTGGCTCGGCAACAAGAGCATCTACCGCACCCGCATGGCCATGGCCGACGGCGGCGAGCTTATCGTTCTGGCCCCCGGCCTCAAGGAGTTTGGCGAGGATAAGGAGATAGACAAGCTCATCCGCAAATATGGCTACATCGGCACAGATGGCGTCCTCAAAGCTGTTAAGGATAATGAGGACCTCCGCAATAATCTGAGTGCTGCTGCTCATCTCATCCACGGCTCGTCCGAGGGAAGGTTCTCCGTGACCTACTGCCCCGGCCACATCACGCCCAAAGAGATTGAGTCGGTCAATTTCAAATACGCTGACCTGAAGACTATGATGGCAAAATACGACCCCCACAAGCTCAAAGATGGCTTCAATACCGTGGGCGGCGAAGAGATATTCTATATTTCCAATCCCGGCATGGGCCTCTGGTCCTTCAAAGACCGGTTCAAATAGTACATAACCGATTTTTCAAAGGAGAGATATAAAATGTCACAAGCTGATATAGGTCTTGTTGGCCTGGCGGTCATGGGTGAGAACCTCATCCTCAACATGGAGAGCAAGGGTTTCACCGTCGCCTGTTACAATCGGACAGTTTCGAAGGTCGATGATTTCACTCACGGCCGCGCAAAGGGCAAGAAGATAGTCGGCTGCCACTCCGTCGAGGAGCTTGTCGGCGCCCTCAAAAAGCCCCGCAAGATAATGATAATGGTCAAGGCTGGAAAGCCCGTCGATGACTTCATCGACCAGATCCTCCCTCACCTCGAAGATGGTGACATCCTCATCGACGGCGGCAACTCCCACTTCCCCGACACCATCCGCCGCACACAGTACGTCGAGAGCCGCGGCAAGCTGTATATCGGCACCGGCGTCTCCGGCGGCGAGGAAGGCGCCCTCACAGGCCCCTCCATCATGCCCGGCGGCAGCCCCAAGGCCTGGCCCGCCGTCAAGCCCATCTTCCAGAAGATAGCCGCCAAAACCTCCGCCGGCGAGCCCTGCTGCGACTGGGTCGGCGAGAACGGCGCGGGCCACTTCGTCAAGATGGTCCACAACGGCATCGAATACGGCGACATGCAGATGATCTGTGAGACCTACCAGATGATGAAGCAGGGCCTCGGCATGACCAACGCTGAGATGCACGAGGTCTTCACCGAATGGAACAAGGCCGAGCTCGACAGCTACCTCATCGAGATTACCCGTGACATCCTCGGCTACAAGGACGAGGATGGCAAAGAGGTCGTTGACCTCATCCTCGACACCGCCGGTCAGAAAGGCACCGGCAAGTGGACAGCCATCGCCGCCCTCGACGAAGGCATGCCGCTCACCCTCATCGGCGAAGCCGTCTTCGCGCGCTGCCTCTCGGCCATCAAGGAAGAACGCGTCGCCGCAAGCAAGGTCCTCTCCGGCCCGAAGGGTAAATTCAGGGGCGACAGGAAGCAGATGGTCGCCGACCTCCGCAAGGCCCTCTACGCCTCCAAGATAATCTCCTACGCGCAGGGCTACCAGCTCATGCGTGCAGCCGCAAAGACCTACACCTGGAACCTCAACAACGGCGGCATCGCCCTCATGTGGCGCGGCGGCTGCATCATCCGCTCCGTCTTCCTCGGCAAGATTAAGGAAGCCTTCGACAAGAACCCCGGCCTGGTGAATCTCCTGCTCGACCCGTTCTTCAAGAACGCCGTTGAATCGGCCCAGGAATCCTGGCGCCGCGTTGTAGTCGCCGCCGTCGAGCTCGGCATCCCGATGCCCTGTATCTCCACTGCTCTGGCATACTTCGACGGCTACCGCGCCGAGAGACTCCCAGCCAACCTCCTGCAGGCCCAGCGCGATTACTTCGGCGCGCACACCTATGAGAGAGTCGACAAGCCTCGCGGCCAGTTCTTCCACACCAACTGGACCGGCCGCGGCGGCACTACCAGCGCCTCAACCTATACTGCATAATGCGGCATGGGCATCCTGCCCATGAGAGAATTGATCAAAGCCCCTCGGCCGGTAAGCCAGCCGGGGGCTTTTCTACATTGGATGAATGCTCGATGACAGAACGCCAGAAACATTACCTGGAGGTTCAGAAGGTCCTGTGGCTCGTCCTGGGCCTGAACTGGGCCGTCGCCATTGCCAAGATGGTCTACGGTTATCTGAGCGATTCATCGAGCGTCGCTGCTGATGGTCTCCACTCGCTCTCCGACGGAACCTCCAACATCATCGGTCTCGTCGGTATCCGCTTCTGTTCGCAGCCGGAGGACCAGGACCATCCCTACGGCCACCGGAAGTATGAGACACTCTTCGCCCTCGGCATCGCAACAATGCTCCTCATGGTCGTGGTCAGCCTTGTTAAAGCCGGCATCACGCGCATAATCAACCCCGTCGTCCCGCAGATTGGCGCCGCCGGCTTCGTCGTCATGCTTGTCACTCTTGCAGTCAACGCAACCGTCATGCTTTACGAGTATCGTCGCGGCAGGGAGTTGCAAAGCGATATCCTCATAGTCGATTCGATGCACACGCGAGCCGACATATTCACATCCCTCTCCGTCATCGTCGCCCTCATTGCAGTGAAGCTCGGCCTTCCCATACTCGACCCTGTCATCACGCTCCTCATTTCCGCGTTCATCGCCTGGTCGGCCTTTCAGATAATACGCCAGGAATCGGGGATTCTGTGCGACGCCGTCGCCATATCAAAAACGCAGGATATTGAGCGGATCGTGCTTGCCATCGATGGTGTCAAGGGTTGCCACAAGATCCGCTCGCGCGGCAGGCTCGACGATGTTCACCTGGACCTCCATGTTCAGGTGGATGGCACGATTACCTTGCAGGACTCACACTACCTCAGCCATATCATTCAGCAGAAGGTGATGAGCGCCTTACCCCAGGTCACGGACGTGCTCGTCCACCTCGAGCCCGACACATCCCCCCAGCGGTAGGGCAGACATCGCTGGGCCTGCGGCTCTTCCAACCCGCAGGCTTTCTTTTTTTGCCAACTACTGAGCAGCCTCTACTGACTGCCCTTGTTCTCCGTTCCAGTCTCAGCTATCCGTAGCTCCAGCCTCTTTATCTCGCGCTTGATGCTGTTGCGATGCATCATCAGCCACGCAAATATCTTCATGTCCGCCACCCACGTGAACAGACATACAAATACTGCCGCATACATTATCTCGTACTTCACTGACTCTGTAGCAAAAAACTCCACACCGCACAGGACCATCCCCGCGATCAGAACCATCGCAGCCACCCATACCAGGATGACCACCGTCCGCATCCTGCGATTATAGAACTCCTTGAGGAGCGAGCGCAGCGTGTCCGCCTTCGAGTCCTTGTAGACCTCGTCCATCATCCTGTCAATTTGCTTCTGGTCCATTTCGTGTCTCCTTTGTTCATCTGGCGAGGCTCTCTTCCCAGAGCCTTCTCAGTTCTTCTCTCGCGCTATACAGCCGCGATTTGACGGTTCCGGCTGGCACATCCAGCACGTGGCTTATCTCGCTAACGCTCAGCTCATCAAAGTAGAAAAGGCCAAGCACCATTCTCCTGTCCGCGTCCAGCTTCTGCATGAGTTCCTCTATCCCGCTTTCGTCGTTCCGTTGCTTCTGTCGGACTTCGATCTTATCAATGTCGATCTGCTCTCCAAGCTTGGCCCTCTGGTTTACCCATCTGGCCGCCATATTAGTCACTATCCGGTAGGCCCAGGCCCTGAAGCTCGCCGGGTCGTGCAGGCTGCGTAATCCTCTCACTATTCCCAGCCAGCTCTGCTGCATCACATCCCAAGCCCCCTCTTCATCCCTCACCATGCGGTACGCATGGGCCCAGAGCCGCTTCTGCCAGCGGTGGACAAGCTCATCCATCGCGCGAGCATCTCCATCCTGCGCATCCATCACCAGAAGTTCATCACGAATGTCCGATTGTCTCTCGGTCATCTATACCTGTAGTTCCCCGATAGCCCCTTCCGGTTCATTCCCCCTGTGAATTTCTCTTCTGACTGCCGTCCTCCCCCTTTTGCCTTTTGCCCTCAATGTATCGTGCTCAAGGCGAAACTGATCATGATCCAGAACAGCGTCGCACAGACGCTCACGCCCATCAATATCAGACTGGCCGCAGCCAGCTGACGCTGTTCGTTCGCCTTCGCATTTACCCGTGCCACCCACGACAAGTACATCGGCAGCAGGCCGCTGACCAGTATACGCCCGCAGTAGTCGCCCGTATATGGAGTCGCCGGGAAAACCTCAATGAGGTATGGTACACAGAATGGCAGTACCAGCAGCCCGCCCGACACGATAACCAGAACGCCCGCGACCTTGCTCGACTTCTGTTTGCTCATCTTCCCGCCGCTCGTTTCCCTGGCGGCCTCTTCCCACTTTTCACTTTCCGTTTTTCACTTCTCACTCTGCCCCTGCTCCTCGCTCGCAACTTCCCTGCTTTTCCGATACTCCTCCATCAGTCTCACCCCCTTCCCCGCCGCAATCCCCTTAAGCACACCAAAGCCACTCGCAAAAGCCAGAGAAGCTGCCGATAGAACAGTATTGGGGCCTATCAGCCTCCACGGTGACAGAGTTTGAGCGTGCATGTGATACGTCACCCACTGCTGATGCACTATCCACTGCGCCACAAAATAGTAGGCTATCGTCAGCACAACCTGCAGGTAGATTATTTTGTCGACATGCATCAACATCCACCCCGGCCTGTTCTCGCGGTCAAGCGCCCATCGAATAAGATCCGCCAGCGCAAAGAGCACTATCGTCCGCAGAATCGCGCCCGCCACGCCGTGCACGGATGAGGCGATTGATTGTATGCCCGGCAGCCCGATCGGCATCTTGAGCCTAAGTATCGTTTGCATCCAGATGAATACATTTGTCCCCAGCGACACCGCACCTGTTATGATCGCCGCCACCGCACAGACCTTCAAAAACCCCCGATTCTTCTCTATCGCTTCCTGCAACATCTCTGACCTTCCTTTCACAGCCGTCCTGCAGTAGGGTGCGATTCATTGCACCATCTTCGTTCCTGTAGGGGCGTAATACATTACGCCCTCTTTATAGGAGGGCGGACATTCCTGTCCGCCTCCTTCTGAACGGGCGAGGCATGTGCCTCATCCTGATTCATCGGGCCACGCCCATCGGCCCATGCATCGCTGTTCTCTTCCCACTTTTCACTTTTCCTTTTTCAGTTTTCACTATCGTCTCGCTGCCCATTCGCAACTTCCCCGCTTCTCCGATACTCCTCCATCAGCCTCACCCCCTTCCCTGCCGCAATACCAATCAGCACCCACGGCACGATCCAAAGCAACTGAAACGCCAAAAACAAAGCAATCTGCAGTATTCCTCGGCCATTATCTTGCCCACAAGCGTCACCAGAGGTGTCCGCCGTCCATATCGCAAATACACTGTAAAGCAGCCGCACTCCAATGCAAAGGTAGATACATTTGTCAATACGCTTCAGAATCCATCCTGGCTGAACTACAACGCAGGGATAGATGCCATTGTCGACACGCCTCAGAATCCATGCTGGCTGATTGGCGCGATTGAGCATCCATCGGATAAAGTCGGCCAGCGCGAATGCCATCATGGCCTTCAGAGTTACTGCCACCCCACTCAGCCCCATCATAGCGAGGTCTCGTATTTGCCACGCCTTGAGTGAGTCCTGTTCCCTTGCTAAGGTCACTATTACCGCAGCAGCCATGCATACGATGTAAATCAGTACCGCCGCACCCGTTATCACCGCCGCCACCACACAGACCTTCAAAAACCCCCGATTCTTCTCTATCGCTTCCTGCAACATCTCTGACCTTCGTTTCGCAGCCGGCCTATTGCTCCTTACCTGTTGTCGATGGCGCGACCACCTGTATGTTGCCCCATTCGCTGCCGCAGGTCGCACACCTGGCCTTCGTGAAGAAGAAATCCGCTGCTTTGCACTTCATTGAACCGCAAGATGGGCATACCAACCCGAAGTATCTCCGCGCGGAGTGAGTCCCTATTGAAAAGAACATCGTGAACAACGCGGCCGCGGGCACGCCAACGGCCATGGTCACCACGACAAACTCGCCAATCGTTCTGATTCCCATCGATGCCAGGGCCGTCAAAGTTATCATCAACAACAGGATCGCCCCGAGCAATCCCAGTATCCTGCCCCATTGCCAGGCAAGTCTGTGCCCCTTGCACATTCCGATCAGTATCAGCGCTGAGAGAACAGTTGTAAGCACCAGAAGCATGGGTGAGGCAGTTCCGGCAATCAGAGCTATGATACTCATCCCGGTTCTTAACACAAACATCACGGACAAGGCGGTAATAGCTACTATCATTGACACGGGCATGATACACTCCTTTTTCGTCGAGTTCTGCATTGCCTACAGCAGCTTCGCCGGCAGCCACAACCCTATCGCCAGCCCGTAGAGATAATCCACCCACACGACCCTCAGCGCATTGGCCACATATATCACCACCACCAGGGGGAAACTCACCATGGCCAGGATATTCCACTCCTTGGCGGCCGCTTTCGCCTGCACCCACAGGCCGTGCGCATCCTGGATCGATGGAAACGCATGCATCCCTATCGATATCCCCAGCCACAGAACCACATATGATACCGGGCTCGGCACGCCGAAGAATCGAAGCGGTATCAGTGCCGGCAGGCATATGAATATGCACAGGAGCGAGTTCACTATGAAAGGCCCGACCGATATCAGGAACCCCGTCGTGAAGTCCTTCGGGTTCTCGTGAACCACATAACCGGCTGGATTCCCGAACCTGAAGAAGCAGACATCGAACACCGCCACGCGCCTCAGCTTGCAGAACAGCATGTGACCTGCTTCGTGCACGATCACCCCAGGAAATGTCAGCAGCGCTATCAATTGCCCTGGTATGAAGAACATTATATCTTCTCCTCTCTGGCCCTGTAGCCTTTGGGGTAGCGTTCCTTGAACTCTGCCAGTTTCACTATCTCGCCTGTTTCCATCCTGTGTATCATTCTGTCCTCGAACTCCTCGTATGTCTCGCGATCATCCGCTCTCCAGATCTCTTTCGTCTTTGCAAGGTATTCCATTACCTTTGCCTTGTACTGCTCATCGCGGGTAGTGGCATACTTGCAGGCATATGCTGACGCCAGCATGCCTGAAGCCTCACTCTCGCCCCATTGCTTCGCAAGTTCCAGAGTCAACCTCATGAACTCGTCGTAGTTCCTCTCCTCGAACGCTTTGCCTATTGCGGCATGCGCCCTCATCGCCCTGAATCCCTCCACCGTCGGGTCCGCCTCGCAGCAATGACAGAACTCAGAGTATGCTTCGGCCTGCCTGTCCCTCCGGAAAAGGTCCATCCCTCTTACATAGTGCATCAGTATGAGCACCTGCTGGCTCTCTGGCACACTGCGGCTCGCCGACTCCGCCAGAAGCGCCGCTTCAGCAAAGTCTCCCTTCGCCAGAGCGCTCTGCGCTGCCTTTACATCAAGGTATGCATCCACAAACCGCCAGTTCCACATAGTCGCAGCGATGACAACGATTACTATGAGCGCCAGCGCGGGCTTGGTCCATTCCGGCCATGGCCTGTTCCTCAGCCATGCCGTGCACTTCGGACACACCCCGACTCCAGCCAGCAACTCGAACACCGCGTCTCCATTATCCTTCCCGCACTGAGCGCACACAGTCGCGTCGATATTGCGCTCCACCTCTTCCCATGTCATCTCCTCCGCTGCCACAGCCTTCTCGATGCACTCTTGGCACAGGCACTTGCCTTTCGCCGTCACTGTCTCTTTCAGCGCGAAGCATCCCCCACATTCCTGGCATTGGACTTTTTTCATGATACCCCTCAGAAAAAGAGATTAGGAACTTCTCCCCAGCCACTCACCCGATGCCGGAGAGATTACACACAATCTATCGGCTTATCCCCTCCCGAAACTCCAGAGCCTGCAACAGCCGCAACGCCACTCACAATACCCACCGCTCAGCCACATTTCAATACGCTATCCGTGGCGCACAGATACTCCCCGTCGTGGAAATAGTATATCGCAATTCTTAAATGGAAAGCAATTGTCCAGCACCCACCTCTATTATCTCATAAGCCCATGTTAAATAACGACTTACAACTCTTGACCTACACAAGCCCCGGCCACTTTGGCCACCCTTCCCGCGTCAATGGAACATTTCACCCCTTCATTTGCGCAGCTGGCTGGCCACTATCATCTTATAGACCAGCCGCGCAGCCGTAAACTCCGTCACCACTCCACAGATACCCGGAATCACCTCTACCATATCGCCCCCGATGACATTCCTTGCCCGCCCCACCGCGAATATCAGCTCCACAGCCTGCCGATACGTCATTCCGCCCGGCTCCGGCGTTCCAGTCCCCGGCGCAATCGACGGGTCCAGCCCGTCAATATCGAAGCTGATATAAACGTTCTCGCCGAGATACCCGATGACATCCTCGACCCAATTCCTGTCACGCTCCATACATGCCGGGCCGAAAACGGGGATGTTATTCGCCTTGATGAACTTGAGCTGCTCCTCCTCAAAGCTCCTTATACCCACGCTAACGATCGGCACACCCATCTCAACGACCCGCCTCATCACGCACGCGTGGTTATACCTGCTGCCTTCATATTCGTCCCGCAGGTCAGCATGCGCATCTATATGCAGCACCGAGAGCTTCTTGCGCTGCTCCGCTGCTGCCTTTATCAGGCCGACGGATATCGAATGCTCGCCGCCAAGCGAAAACAGCTTCTTGCCGCCTTGGAAATACTCTCTCGCCCTGCCATATATCACATCCTGCAATTTCTCCGGCCCCATGCCGCGGCCATCAATGGCATCGACAGTGGCAATCCCGCACTCGTAGAATCCGCCCAGCAATTCCTCATCGAACGCCTCGGACTGGTATGATGCCTCGATTATCGCCTGCGGCCCGTCCGCTGTGCCTTTGAGATAGCTGGCCGTACCGTCATAGCGGATTGGAAGGATTACGAATGCGGATTCTTCGAGCCGTGTGAAATCTTCAGGTATGTCGAGGAACCACTTATGAGCCATCGCGCTGTCCTATGAGAGGTTACGCTCGATGAAGCCGGTGTCGATCTCGTTCTTGATGAAGAGGTTATGCGAGAGTATTTCGAGATGCGCTGGAATGGTCGTCTTGATAGGACCGATTGTGAATTCGGCCAGAGCCCGCTTCATCGTCGCGATCGCTTCGGCGCGGGTGGGCCTGTGTACAAGGAGCTTTGCTATCATCGAATCGTAGTGCGGAGTGACAACCGCGCCCTGATACATGTGCGTATCGACTCGCACGCCCGGGCCGCCCGGTGCGATGAACTTCTCAACCGGACCGGCGCACGGCGCGAAGTTGCGCTGCGGGTCCTCGGCATTTATACGGCACTCCATCGCGACGCCCTTATGGTGTATGTCCCGCTGTTTGAGCGTGAGCGGCTCACCGCTGGCGATCCTGAGCTGCCATTCTATAAGGTCCACGCCCGTCACCAGCTCAGTCACAGGATGCTCAACCTGGATTCTGGTATTCACCTCCATAAAATAGAACCTCTTGTCCTTATCCAGCAGAAATTCCACTGTGGCGGCATTTGCATAGTTGGCCTCTTTGAGCAGCCGTAGCGCAGACCTGCACAGCTCTTCCCGCGTCTTTTCGTCAATGACAGGGCACGGGGATTCCTCAATGAGCTTCTGGTGTCGCCTCTGGACCGTACAATCACGCTCATAGAGATGTATTGCATGGCCGTCGTTATCGGCGAGCACCTGAACCTCCACATGCCGTGGATTCACAACAAACCGCTCTATGTAGACCGCGGGGTTCTTAAAGGCAGCTTCTGCCTCACTCCTGGCCGCGTTGTAGGATGAACGCAGGCTGATATCGTTATGTACGACTCGCATACCGCGCCCACCGCCGCCCGCAGCAGCCTTGATTATCACTGGATACCCGATCTTGTTGGCGACCTTGAGCGCATCGGCCTCACTGGCTACCTCCCCTTCCGATCCGGGAGTCACGGGTACCTTGGCCTTCTGCGCAATTCTTCTCGCCTCCACCTTGTCACCCAGCATCCTCATCGATTCAGGACTGGGGCCGACAAATGCGATGTTGCAGTCCCTGCATATCTCTGCGAAATGGGCATTCTCTGCGAGGAATCCATAACCCGGGTGAATAGCTTCCACGTCGGCGATCTCGGCAGCGCTGATGATGCGAGGGATATTGAGATAGCTCTCCCTGGGTGAGGCTGGGCCGATACAGATGGCTTCATCAGCCGTATCGAGATAGGCCGAGCCGCGGTCCGCCTCGGAATATACGGCAACCGCCTCAATCCCGAGCTCGTGACACGCACGGATTATTCTCAGAGCTATCTCGCCGCGATTGGCGATGAGTATTCTTGAAAACATACTGGCTCCATCTATCGCCCGAAGATATGTTCAGGCCCTAAGCAGCCTTTCGTGCCGGGCATCAGCCGTGCGGTCGCACTTTGAAAAGAACCTGGCCGTACTCCACCGCCTTGCCGTTGGTCGCCAGGACCTTCACCACAGTCCCGGCGCACTCAGCCTTTATCTCGTTCATCACCTTCATTGCCTCGATGATGCAGACGACACTATCGGGGCTTACATCGGCGCCGACCTGCACATATGGCTCTGAATCGGGACTCGGTGCGGAGTAGAAAGTGCCGACGATAGGGCTCTTCACGTCGATAAGTCCGGCTTCTTCGGCAGTGCCTGCAGCCGGAGTTGTGGCTGGCGAGGCCATCGCCGGGATTTCCGGATGCACTGGCATTGCCCCCGGAACCATGCCCTGAAACACAGCATGCTGCACCTGCGGCCGCTTCAGGTGGATCTTGTTATCGCCATCGACGATCTCAACCTCGATGAGGTCTTTGGCTATCATCAATTCCACTAATTCTTTTATTTCATCGAGTTTCTGCACTTGTTTATCTGACATCGTCGCGAACCTTTCATTCCCAAACGGCGACAAAGTATACAGGCCACCTCTCCCTTTGCAACCAATTTTGCCAACCTGCCCGAATCAGGTTACCGCTATTCTGTCTCCGCCAATATGGATTCCGTCTTCTTCGCGTGGACGGTATGGCAGGCGAGGCATTTTCCCCATACGTCCTCCGGATTCTCCAGCGACCCCTTGTGCATGTACTTCACCGCCTTGCTGCTTGGTTTGACAAGGAGGTCCTTGTGGCAGCGGATACATGTCTCGTTCCTCCAGCCGTCCTTGACGCGCTGGGTGACTTTCTCCCGATCGTACTCCGGCCCGAGGTAATGCAGCCAGAGGTCCCTGACTCCCGTGCGCGTCTTCTCATAGAGATGCCTGAAGAACTGGTCCTTCGGCGGCAGGTGGCAGTCGATACATTCGGAGCGCCAGCCATATATATTCGTGTAGTGTGGACACTCCAGCCAGGTGTCATATGCCGGCTGCATTTCGTGACAGACCGTCCCGCAGAACTTGGACGTAGATAGGGGCGCCGATATGGCGTTGATCGCCAGGAACGCTGCTATGGCAAATGCCAGCCCCAGGATGAACGCGGCGCCGTGCCTGCGGATTTTTTCCCGTGTCTTCTTGAACATGCCGTCTGGTCAATCCCGATGAATATGTCGTCCAGAGCAGTACTGGTTACGATGAATCTACCAGAACAAGGTCGCCCTTACAAACATTTTCCACTGGTGGCAAACCGTCCTGTACCAATGAAAAGGGCTCGCCTGGTGGTTCGCGGCGAGCCCTTCTTGTGATTGGGTCTGAGTTTAGAAGCGAGCCGTGTACCTGGCACCCACGACCAGCGGTTCCTCTATCCACGCCGTCTTCTCTGGATAGCTGTTCCTGTGGCCGGAGGAATAGCAATAGCGCTTATTATCGCCATAGATGGGTATGT
>Ga0209164_1001919_pt1 | contig 24150 bp, 21 predicted proteins | sample MTBNYHSulfiMetaG_FD_187458 | JGI IMG/M metagenome (GOLD analysis project Ga0209164, IMG submission 187458) | Enrichment culture microbial communities from rom New York Harbor, USA that are MTBE-degrading - MTBE-NYH (New York Harbor Sulfidogenic)... | ecosystem: Environmental > Aquatic > Marine >... | reverse complement strand
CGGCAACCTGGGCTTGGGGAAACATCTCGGCTGGGGAGCGATTGCGCTGCACGTCATCCTGTTCGGCGCGGGTGCGGCCTGGATGATTCGGCGCGACGCTCTGGCGTGGACGCTCGGCGCTTTTCCCGTCGTGTATGCCTTGGCGTTCAGTGCCGGAAGCCCCTTTCTCTTTCAGTGGTATATCACTCCGGTCATTCCCTTCTGGCTTCTGGGAGTGGTTCTGGGAATAAGCGGTTTGCTGGATGGAGCGGTCTCCCGGCTTGCTCGCCGATGGGCGGAGCCGCGCCGGGCCTGGGTCTATGCATGCTGTTTCGTCGCCTTGCTCTTTCCAGCGGCACTCGAGCAGCGCTCTCATTTCAAGTCGCGAGGGTATTACCTTCATCCGCGAGGGCTGCAAACCGAACGGGAGAGAATTTATCGCCAAGTGGCGCTCGATCTCCGGGAGGTCATTTCGGCCGACAGCCGGGTAGCGTTGGCGGAGATCGGCGCCTTCGGCTTCTATCATCCAGCCCGGGTGGTGGACGCAGTGGGGCTGGTCACCCCGGATGCCCAGCGGTGTTATCCGCTTCCGAAGAGCCGGTATCTTTGGAACTCGGCCATTCCTGCGGGGCTTATCGAGGAACAGCAGCCCGATTACGTGGTTGCCTTTCGCGATTTTATGCGTTTAAGTTTATTGCCGTCGCCGAGTTTTCGAGCGGCTTACCGCTGGCTCGGGACGTTTCCTGATACCCTGTGGGAGTCGCCCGGGCCTTGGGTGTATCGGCGCGTGCCTGCGGCCTCCATCGAGTACGAGTTGGCGCAAGCCCGAAGCGCCCTGGCCCGGGGGGATTTTGAAGAAGGCTTTCGCCGGCTGGAAGCGCCTTTGGCCTACAGCCGGGAAAGCTGGGCGGAAGCGCTGACTTTGCTCGACGAAGCGCTCTACAACCGGCTATCGGCCTTGAGTGTCTGGGAGAATCGCTTTGCCAGCGGCGCTTTCTGCGATTTCGAGCGGGATGCCCGCAGCGGCGCGTGGCATCTGCTCGACCGCTGGGGCAGAATCTATGTTCACCGGGATGGCCGGCTCGTATTCTTCAGCGCGGTTTCCGAACTGAGCCTGGACGCCGTAGCCGTGGATTTGGAGCCGGGTTCGCAGGGTTGGCTCGTCCTGGACAGCCTGGGCGTGTTGCATCCAGCAAGCGGCCGGGAGCAACTGCCCGATTGGATGGTGCAGCCGCAGAGGCAGGAAATGGCGGATGCCATCGCATTGGAGATCATGCCGGACGGAAGCGGCTTATACATTCTTGATGCGTATGGCGGTATCCACTGGCGCGGGCGAAGCCCGGATCGGTTGGGCGTAACGGCCGCACGCCGCTGGGAGCTTCCAACCGCTCGGGATTTCGTGTTGTCGCCCGATGGTTTGCATCTGTATCTCGTTGACAGCTTCGGAGGAGTCCACTGTTTCGGATCCGACGCCAGACGGATCGAGGTGGCCGAGCCTCCCTATTGGGGCTGGGAGGCGGTTCGGGATGCCGAGTGGGTGCCGGGCGCGAATGCCTTGCTCCTGGCGACCGGCCTCGGCTCGATTCATCCTTACGGAAATATGGAAAAAGAGTTTTCATCCAAGCTGCCCTATCCGGGCTGGGACTATCTGCTAGACATTGAGCTGGATCCCGAGACCGGCAGCGTTATCGGCTTGGACAGCAACGGTCACATTTATTATGGACAGGGAAGCGAGGAATAAGTCTTGATTCGGACGGAAAGCGCTTCTGTGGCCCGACGGTTCACAGCCGGCTGCATCTTCGCCCTGACGGTCTGCCTCTCTATGGCCGCTCGGGCCGAGGTCACGGTCGAATCCAGCGTGGACCGCAGCGAGATTAGCATCGGCGACTTCATCGCCTACCGCGTGAGCATCCGCTGTCCCGAGGAGGTGCGCCTCCTGGACGATCCCCTTGAGGCGGACTTGAAGCCTTTCGAAATCATCGATGCCTCGTCGGCCACGGAGGAGACACCGCAGGGCGAGCGGATCACCACGATCACCTACCGGATCTCCGTTTACGAAACGGGGGAACACGCGATTCCGCCCTACGTCGTTCGGTACTCCACCCCCGACGGCGAAGAGCATGAGGTTCGCAGCGAAGAGCACGCCATTATGGTTTATTCGGTTATCTCCGACCCCGAGGCCGCCCAGGACATTCGCGACCTGAAAGACCCATTGGTCCTGGGGCTTCCCTTCTGGAAGCAAGTCGGCTTTTGGCTCTTCGTCATTCTGACGCTGGCTGTCCTTTGTGCCCTCGTGGTATGGCTTCGCAGAAGACGTCGGCGCCCTGAAGCCCCGCGTCTCGTCGTTACCGCCCCGCCGCGGCCGGCGCACGAGATTGCCTACAAGGCCCTCGCCGCGCTTCGGGAGGACCGGGAGGGCCTCCTGCGGCGAGGCGAATTCGAGCCGTTCTCGGTGCGGATCAGCGCCATCCTCCGGGAGTATCTGCAGAATCGTTATGGGCTGCTGGCGCTGGATCGAACCACAGAGGAGATCCTCCAGGAGCTGGCGGCCCTGAGACTGGCGGTCGAGACCGAGAAGGGCTTCCAGGAGTTTTTCGAGGATTGCGACTTGGTCAAGTTTGCCCGGGAGACGCTGGAGCAAAGCGATATGTTATACCTGATCGACCTCGCCTGGAGGCTGGTTGACGAAACGCGCGTCCCGGAGCAGGAGGGCGAACCGCCCGAGGGCAAAGCCACCGGGCAGGGCCGCCCAAGCCCCGGGTCAAGAACCGAGGACAGCGGAAACTGATGCTGACGCTACACAGTCCCTACTGGCTGCTGCTGATTCCGGTGGTGATCCCGCTGCTCGTCTGGCACTATGTCCGGCAAGGCCGCCGGGCGACCGGGCGACTGCGTTACTCCGACGTGTCGCGCTTGAAGGCGGTTCCGCGGGGAACAATGGCGCGCCTGCGGCACAGTCTGCTGGCGCTGCGCCTGGGGGTCATATCGCTGGTCCTGCTCGCCCTGGCTCGACCGCAAGCCGCCACCGAGCTTTACCGCATCTACAGCGAAGGCGTGGACATTGTGATTGCCCTGGACGTCTCTAACTCGATGCAGGCCATTGATCTCGACGACAAGGAGCGAAACAATCGGCTGCACGTCTCAAAGGCCGTGGTTCGGGATTTCATTTCCAGACGCAAGGCGGATCGCATCGGCCTGGTCATCTTCGGCTCCACCGCGTTTACCCAGTGCCCGATGACGGTGGATTATGAGATCTTGTACCAGTTGCTCGCCGAGGTCGAAATCGGGGTCATTGACGGGCAATCCACCGCCATCGGCAACGCCTTGGCCAACGCGGTCAACCGGCTGCGGAACTCACAGGCCAAGAGCCGGATCGTCATTCTCTTGACCGATGGGGAGAACAACGCCGGGGAGATTGACCCGCTGACGGCGGCCGAGATCGCCAAGACCCTGGGGATTCGGGTTTACACCATCGGGGCTGGTTCTGAGGAGATGGCTCTTATGCCGGTCGAGAGCCTCTTCGGGAGACAGTATCGCCGGGTTCGCGCGCCCATTGACGAGAAGACGCTCAAGGAAATGGCCCGCATTACCGGAGCCCGGTATTATCGGGGAAGGAACCGCGCGGAGTTGGAGAGAATCTTCGAAGAGATTGACTCCCTGGAGAGAACCAAAGTCGAGACCTCTGCGGCCCGTCGCTACCAGGAGCTGTTCCGCTACGCGGCGATTCCGGCCCTAGCGCTGTTGCTGCTGGAACTCCTTCTGGCTCAAACTCGTTTTCGGATGTTGCCATGATCCATTTCGGTGCCCCGAACGCTCTATGGTTGCTGTGGTTGTTGCCCTTGGGGGTACTGTTTCTCCGCTGGCGGCAAGGCCAGTGTCGGCGGCGATTAGCTCGCTTCGGCGATTCTGCGGTGATCGAGCGGCTTTTGGAGGGTGTGAGCCGAACGCGCCGGCGATGGAAGCAGACCCTGCTGCTGGGTGCGATGGGGCTGCTGTCTCTGGCACTGGCCCGCCCGCAGTACGGCGTCCAGGAAGAGATCCTCAAACGCCGGGGGATGGACATCGTTGTCGCGCTGGACACCTCGGACAGTATGTTGGCCGAGGATCTGCGGCCCAACCGCCTCAGAGTCGCCAAGCGGGAAATCGCGGGCCTGATTGACCGGCTTCGGGGCGACCGCATTGCGCTGGTTCCCTTCGCCGGCGACGCCTTTGTGCAGTGTCCGCTGACGTTGGATTATGCAGCCGCTCACCTGTTGGTGGATGAAGTGGATACCAACACAGTGGCCCTGCCGGGCACAGCCCTCGGCCGCGCGATCCAGGTGGCGGCGCGGTGCTTTGTCGAGGAGGAGCGGAAGTACAAGGTGCTGATCCTGATCACCGATGGAGAAGAGACGCTCGGCCGGCCTGATCCCCGGCAAGCGGCGAAGGAGGCCGCCCGGCAGGGGGTGCGCATCTATACAATTGGGGTCGGCACTCGCGACGGCGTCCCCATCCCGGTTCGGGACGCAGATGGTCAGTTGGTCGGCTACAAGCAGACTCCCCAGGGGGACAAGGTGCTGTCGCGCCTGGATGAAGCGCTCTTGCAGGACATCGCGCGCGAATCGGGCGGGGTCTATTCCCGCGCGACGACCGAGCGATTTGAATTGGATCAAATCTACCAGGATATCAATCAACTCGAGGAGAAGGAGTTGCGCTCAACGACGCACATCCGGGGGATTGACCGGTTCCAGTATCTTCTCTTTCCGGCGTTCGTTCTGTTAGTGATCGAGCAGTTATTGTCCGAGCGCGCACCGCGCCGGCAAGCGCGAAAAGGGATGGAAACAGTATGAAAGCGACGACTCTGGCCACCCTGCTTTGCCTGTTGCCTCTGTGGCTGGGCTGGTACAATCCCTTCCAGGATCCCCTGCGGGCCAAGACGGCGGCAGGCAAGCGCCATATGGAGAAAGGGGAATATGAGGAAGCCCTGCGGCAGTACAGCTCGGCTTTGCAGGAGGCGCCCGACCGGCCCGAGCTGCATTACAACATCGGCGGGGTGAAGTTCTGGCAGGAACAATTCGAGGACGCCGCCCACGAGTACAACCTGGCGATTCAAGCGGAAAACCCCGATCTCGCCGCCATCGCTCACTACAACCGAGGCAACACACTCGTACGGGCGCAGGACTACGAAAGAGCGATCGAGGAATACAAGAACGCCTTAAAAATCAACCCGGACGACGAGGACGCCAAGTTCAACCTCGAGTTCGTCCAAAGGCTGCTCCAACAACAACAGCAGCAGCAACAGCAACAACAGAACCAGGAACAACAGGAACAGGACGACTCCCAACAGGAACAACAAGAGAAGCAAGAGCCGCAGGAACAGGACGAGCAGGAAGAAAAACAAGAGCAGCCACAGGAGGAGCCGGAGAAAGAACAGCCTCAGGAACAGGAAGAGCAACCACCGGAGCAGCCCCAGCAGGAGGAATCCGGGCAGCCGCCGCCTGAGTCGCCGCAAGAAGAGCTGACCCAGGAACAGGCGGAGATGATCCTCAACAGCCTCGAACAGAAAGAACGCGAGGAGCGCCAGAAACGCCGCGAAGCCATCAAGGCCGAGCGCAGAATTGACAGGGATTGGTAGATGAACAGCGCAAGAATAGCGGGTCGCAAGCGCCGCCTCGGAATAGCCGCGTGCCTGGCCCTCAGCTTGGTGACAGGAGGGTGGGCCGCGGCGCAGGTGAAGGTGATGGCCAGCCTGGAGCAGCCGACAGTTCACGTCAGCCAGGCAACTATTCTATCGGTCGAAGTTACCGTCCCCGGCGGCGTTGTGCCGACGCCGCGCCTACCCAACGTCGATCACCTGGCCATCTCTCCCCGAGGCGGCTACCACGTGAAGCAAAGCCCGTTCGAGGTGACACGGACGTTCTCCTATTATGTCATATCCGACCGCCCGGGGGTCTATTCGATCGCGCCCATCACCGTGGAGCAGGAGGGAGAAACCTACAGCGCGAATCCGGTCACCCTCACCGTGCTGGAACGGGGACGGCCGATTGAGGCCCAGGAAGCGCCCGACTACTTTCTCAAAGCCTCGGTGGACCGGGAGACGGTATATGTGAACGAGCCGGTGGTCCTGACCTACCAGCAATACTCCCGGTATGAACCGACCGGGCGATTGAACCTCGTCCTCGACCCGAACGTCTTCAAGGGATTCTGGCATGAGGACGTTCCGCAGCAGCAGTTGTCCTATCGCCGGGAACAAGTCGGTTCGGTGCAATACTACGTCGTGGACCTGAAACAGGTGATCCTGTTTCCCATCGCCTCGGGCGACATCACCATCGAGCCGGTTCGCCTCCGGTCGGTCTTGAAGAAGCCGGCCGAGCGACAGCCCCGCCGCCGCTCGCTGTTCGACGATTTCTTCTTTGACGACTTCCTTGAGCGGACACAGGGAACCGAGGTCGAGATGCTGGCCAATCCGGTCACGCTGCACGTCCTGCCGCTGCCGAGCGAGGGCCGCCCGGAAAACTTCTCCGGAGCGGTGGGCCAGTACCATTTGACGGCCAGCGTGAACAAGCGGGAAGTCGAAGTGGGCGAGCCGATCACCCTGACGGTGACCGTGCAGGGCCGGGGCAATCTGAAGAATCTGCCCGAACCGGCGCTGCCGGATCTCGAAGCCTTCGACCGCTACCCTTCCCCCAAGAAGGAATCCATCTCGGTGAAAGACGGGACGCTGGACGGAAAGGTCACTTTCGAATACCTGCTTGTGCCGCGCACGACGGACGCGAACCAGATCGGGCCGGTTCAACTCAACTACTTCAACACCGCCCTGGAGCGCTATATGACCGAGAAGAGTGACGCTGTCGCCCTGAATGTGCTCCCCTCGGCGCGCAAGGAGGAAGAGACCATTGTGCTGGGCGCGGGGCCTCGACAGCGACAGATCCGCATCTTGGGCGAGGACCTTCGCTATATCCACACGGATCTCGACGCGTTCCGCGCCGATAGCGGCCGCCGGCTCGGCCTGCCGCTGGTGGTTTCACTTCACGTGCTGCCGGCCGGCCTGTTGCTGGGCTGGTTTGTTTACCTCCGGCGGCAAAGGCGCAAGGAGGCCGATCCGGCCTGGGCGGGCCGGCTGCGAGCGCCCCGGCAGGCTCGCCGCAATCTCCGGCAGTGCGAGCGGCTGCTTCAATCGAATGAAGTACAGCTTTTTTACAGCGCCGTGGAGCGCACCTTGCTGCAATACTTCAGCCAGCGGTTCAGCGTACCGCTGGCGGGGATGACGCAGGAAGATCGCCGCAGGCTGTTCCTCGAGCGTTTGCAGGACGAGACGCTCATCGGGCAGATTGAGTCTATCTTGACAGCGTGTGACGAGGCCCGCTTCGCTCCCGGCGCGGCCGAGCCGGGCCGAATGCGGGAGATTCTGGAGCAACTCCGGCAGATTCTGCGACATGGATGAGACCCTCTTATGAACCCGCTGAGTCGCGACAACCGGCGACGATGGAAAAATACGGTTCGACTGGCGGGCCTTACGGGCCTGCTGTTGAGCGGGGTCGTCCAGGTCTGTGCCGCTGAAGAGGAGTCGTTGCCCGTCGAGCGGTTCCGGCAGGCGAACGCTCTGTATGAGCAGAAGGAGTACGCCGAGGCTGAAGCGCTTTACCGGTCTATCCTAGCCGCGGGAGTGGAGAACAGCTCGCTCCACTACAACCTGGGGAATTGCTGTTTTAAGCAGGGGAAGCTGGGGCGGGCGATAGCGAGCTATCTCCGGGCCCAGCGAATGGCGCCGCGCGACGCGGACATCGAGCAAAACCTGAAGTATGCCCGTTCCTTTCAAATTGATCAGGAGTTCTCCAACCCCAAGCCGTCATTCACGGCCGCCCTCTTTCAGGGGCTTCGAGACCGCTTCACCTTGCGGGAGCAACTGGCGGCCCTGCTGCTTGTTTTCTGGGCCGGGTGCATCGCCTGGGCCGGGTATCTCCGGAAGCCCGGGGCCGGTTTCCTGCGCACGGTCATCTGGGTCCTTCTCATTCTGTACGTGCTGACCGGCGGGGTGGCTCTCTCGAAGTACCTCGATCTCAAACGTCCTGTGGCGGTGATCGTCTCGCCCTCCGCCACGGTAACCAGTGGTCCCGATACAGGCACCGCGTTGTTTACTTTGCACGAGGGAACGACGACGCGGGTCCGCCGCCGGCACGGCGAGTGGGTTCAGGTCAGCTTGCCGAACGGCCCAACCGGCTGGGTCAAGCGCTCCCACCTGGAGTTTGTGTAACCGCTCCGGTTCTCGCAGCAAACTGCTGCCACAGGAACCTCCCCCGGTACCCCCCACCGACAGAAAACAGAAGTTGACAAGCCTGGCTGGATCATCTAGATTTCGAAACACTACGGCATATTATGTGTTCGGCTGCGACCGGGTAAAAGCCGGGAGCATCCTTTTCATCCGTGTCAGGGCATGACGTAAGTACTGTATTTTCAAAGGAAAGGAGGTGAAAATATGGTTAAGAAGAACTGTTTCGGTTTGCTGTTCCTGTGCGCAATGGTTACTCTGTTGATTGCCCCTGCGGTCGCGCAGGACTTCGCGGAGCATGGTTCGGGCGGAACCCTGGATGAAACCTGGGTTTATCTCGAAGGAGGCTTCAATTATCAAGACGATATCATCGTCAGTGCGTCCTCCGCTGCCCCCGACGGCGACGAGTACATCCTGGAGTTCTATGACCGGGACCAGAGTTTTGTGGGCATTGCCGCGATCTCCAGCACGCCCGAGCTCTGGTTGGATCTTGCCTTGGCGGGCTGGGTGTACGCCTATGACACCCCTCAAAACGGAGCCAATGTTCAGACCGGCTTGATGTTCCGGATGGATCCTTCCTCCTCGACTCTGTACGGCCGGGTCTTCCTTAACTTTGCGGATCCCGCAGGCGAGGTAAAGATTCAGACGTACACCGGGGCGTGGGATACTCGCACCTTCGACATTCCCGATGCTTCGGCGACCAAAGGCTGGCATCATTTGCGCATTGTCGTCGGAGGCATCAACCACGATCTCGTCACGGTTATTCTGGATGGCAATGAAGTAGTCACAGAGGAACAGATGCCGGCTCTTTCGGCCGGTCAGCCTTTAGAGGCCTCGGGAACGATCGGGTTGCAGGTCCTTCACTACAACCCTTCCTCGACGGTCCCCTGCTTCTTTGACGCTATTAAGGTAAACGACCCGTCCGCAGTGGGTGAATGGCGCGAGTACTAACAGCGGGTCTATATTGAATCTCGCAACTTTCTTCCAAGGCGGGTTGGAGCCGGAAGGCCCCCGAAAGCTTTCCGGCTCTTTCTCTATCTCTATTCGTCGCGCGGAGGAAGCTCGACCGGCTTGCGTTCGGGAGCGATGATATCCTGTACGCGCTTGAACAGGCGGAAGAGGAACTTGCTGCGGATGGCCTCCAGGTCGTGCTCCGCCCGGTGCAGGCGGTCTTCCAGCGCGTGTTCCCGGCGCAGCCATGCCGCCCGCTCCTGGTAGTAGCGGCTCTCGGCCTCCTGCAAGCGGGCGGCCGTCGTCTCCAGCTCGGCTTGCATCGCCCCCAGCCGCTCCAGCGTCGTATCGAGCAGGTGGCGTCCCTTTTGCCGGTAGCGGGGAGCTGCGCAGAACTCGGCCAGGGGGCGCAGGGCGGCGCTCCAGGTATGGCGCCCGCGGGCGAACGCCTGCGCCTTGACGCGCCGCGAGCGGACTTCGCCCGGATGCTCGAGCATCCATTCGAACAGCCGCCGCATTGCCGCCGGATCGCCGGGATTGACCTTCCAGCCCGCTTCGGCTCGCTCCAAGTCCCCGGCCAGATAGAGATAATGACTGACCACCGGAGGAAGGCCGGCCCAGAGATAACAGACGCTTCGGATCGGCGAGGACAGCTCCCGCTCGATGTTGGCTTCCATCAAGTCCACGGCGACATCCAGCTGGGCGAAAGCGGCCATCAGCTCCTCGTGAGGCACCAGCCCCCGGATTTCCACCCGCTCCGATCCCTTCAGCTGATGGAGAAAGCGACCGGCCTTCATGGCGGCCTCGCCCGAGACTTCGTGCAAGGGATGGCGCCCACCGTAAATGACTAACTTGCCCTTTCCGGCCCGTTCGAGCGTTTCGGTCAGCGTCGCCAGCGGCAGGGCGGGATTCTGCCAGGGCCAGAAAATGCCACTGTAAACAAACACCAGATCGCCCGCCGCCGAGCGGTCGCTCAGCGCAGGCATCTCGTCGGGCAAGGAGATGGGAACATCGAGCAACGGGAAATCCTCGGGGCTTACCCCCGCCATCGTCAGCCAGGCGGTGAAGTAAGCCCGCAGGGTCGGACTGGTCACGATGAAGGCATCGGCCCGGGCCAGGGTGCGCAGCTTGGCCTGCGCCTGCACTTGAATCTCCCCCACTCCTCGGTACCAATTCTCCAAGAGCAGCAAACCGAACAGGTCCACCGCCACCGGGCAGGGCGCCGCCTCCAGATGGCTCATCGGTTCCCATTGGCAGAACACCAGGACGTCCGGCGCCGCTTCCATCACGACCCGGCTCAGATTGGCGGGCGTCCAAACGTGCCGGGTGCATTCCTCGGGCAGCGTGCGCCCCTCGACCACTGACTGGTTCAGCGCGTACTCGACCTCGAAGCCCTGTTGCCGCAACCCGGCCGCCAAGTTCCAGGCGCGCAGGCCACCCCCGGCCGTGGGATGGCCCAGCCCTGCCGGCATCTCACTGGTCACCACCAGCACCCGGTGGTTCATCTATTTCCCTCCCCCGACGTGGCATGGGCATCCTTGCCCATGATACCTGCGACAGGCACGGGCTGGAAGCTCGTGCCACGCCTCATGAGGTGGCATTGGGCATCCTTGCCCATGTCAGTATGCGGGTTCCTTGACGTGATTGAGAATCCGGCTGACAATCGAGTCCACCGTCACGCCCTCGGCCTGCGCCGTGAACGACGGAATCATCCGATGCCGGAACGTGGCCGGAGCCACCTCACGAACGTCCTCGATTGAGACATTCCAACGCTCTTCAAGAATCGCCCGGGCTTTCCCCGCGAGGATCAGATACTGCGACGCCCGGGGACCCGCCCCCCAAGTGACCAGCTCGCGGACGAACTCCGGCGCATCGGGGTCTTTCGGCCGGGAGCAACGCGCCAGCGCCACGGCGTATCGCGCGACGTGCCGGGAGACGGGCACCTTGCGCACGACGGCCTGCAAATCGAGAATGTCCTTGGCTCCGATGACCTTCTCCAGGGGCGCTCCATCGCCGCTGGTCGTGCGAAGGACGATCTCCTCCTCCACGTTTTCCTTCGGATAATCAATGAGAATCTTGAACATAAACCGGTCGAGCTGGGCCTCGGGCAGCGGGTAGGTCCCCTCGGTCTCGATCGGGTTCTGCGTCGCGAGCACGAAAAAAGGCGGCTCGAGCGGCAGGGTTTGGCCTGCGTAGGTCACCGAGCGCTCCTGCATGGCTTCCAGCAGCGCGGACTGGGTTTTCGGAGGCGTGCGGTTGACCTCGTCGGCCAGAATCAGATTAGCGAACAGCGGCCCCTCGATGAAGCGGAATCTTCGCTGGCGGCTCTCGAGGTCCTCCTCAATGACCTCGGTGCCGGTGATATCGCTGGGCATCAGGTCGGGGGTGAACTGAATGCGGCGAAACTTCAGGTCGAGCACCTTGGCCAGGGAGCTGATCAACAGGGTCTTCCCCAAGCCGGGGACCCCCTCGATCAGCGCATGCCCCCGGCACAACAGGCAGACCAGAAGCTCCTCGACGACCTTTTCCTGCCCGAAGAAGACCTTGCGGATCTCGGTGCGGATGCTCTCAAATCGCTTGATGAGCTGCTGAACGTCGAACAACTGCAGATCGGTCCCCGGCGAAAGGTCGCTCATTCAGGTTCTCCCCGTTCGGCTGCAACGCGAGCCGGCATTCCCGCAGCGGCCTAGCGGACTTCGGAGAAGAAGCGGAAGAAATCGCTGTCGGTCGAGAGCACCAGCGTGGTCTCGCTGCCCAGCGTTTTCTCGTACGCCTCCAAAGTGCGCAGCAGGCTGTAGAAGTCCGGGTCCTGCTGAAACGCCTCGGCATAGATGCGCAGCGCTTCGGCGTCCCCCTGGCCGCGGATTTCCTGCGATTTTCGATAGGCTTCGGCCGCGATGATGGTTTTTTGCTTGTCGGCTTCGGCCTCGATCTTGAACGCTTCCTCCTGCCCTTCCGCCTTAAAGCGATCGGCGATGCGCTGCCGCTCGGCCCTCATGCGGTTATAGACCGCCTCTTCATTTTCCTTGGGCAAGTCGGCCCGCTTGATGCGCACGTCCAGGACCTCGATGCCGTAGCGGCGGGTCTTTTCGTCGCAGGCTTGGGTGACCTGGTCCATAATGGCCCGGCGATTGGTGTTCATCTCCTCGGTCATTTCGGTGCGAATCACTTCGATCAGTTCCGCGCGCCCCACCTCGGTGCGCAGCTCGGAATAAATAATATCATCCAGACGCGCCTGGCCGCCGGTCTCGTCCACGACCGAATTGTAAAACAGCTCGGGATCGATAATGCGCCACCGGGCGAAATTGTCCAGCCGGAGAGTCTTCTTGTCCTCGGTGATGATCGAGCGGGGGTCGCTGTCATATTCCAGCACCCGCTTCTCATAGTAGCGAGTCTTCTGAATAAAAGGCTTCTTCCAATACAGCCCCGGCTCGGTCACCACCCGCTCGATGCGGCCGAATTGAAACACCAGCGCCTGTTCGAACTCATGCACGGTGAACGCCGACTGATAGAGAAGGACGCCGCCCAAGACCACCACCAATCCGATCAGCGGGAAGAGGATCTTCATGGCCGGCCTCCTTCCTGCTGAAGGGGAAGTAGCTTGAGTAGAGCGCCTTCGTCCTTCTCGACGACGAACTTCTTCATCCCGGGCAGGATTTTCTCCATCGTTTCCAGGTAAAGCCGCTCCCGCGTCACCTCGGGGGCCTTCTGGTACTCGGTCAGCAGCGCCAGGAAACGCTCGGCGTCGCCCTTGGACTGGGCGACGCGCTCCTCACGATAGGCCTCGGCTTCGAGGATCAGTTTTTCGGCCTGTCCGCGCGCTTCGGGGACGATGCGTTCCTTGTACGCCTCGGCCTCGTTGATCATCTGGTTTTTCTGTTCGCGGGCGCTGTTGACCGCGTCGAAGGCGGCCCGCACCTGATCCGGCGGATAGACGTCCTGCAACTGAACCGCCGTGATGCGCACCCCGCAGCCATACCGGTCCACAATCTCCTGGGTGATGGTCTGAACCTCGTGAGCCGCCTGTTCCTTGCCGATGGTGAGAATCTCATCAATGCCGCTGTTGCCGACCACTTGGCGGATGGCGGCCTCGGCGGCATCTTTGACGGCGGCCGGCACGCTGTGTACATTAAACAGGTAATCTCGGGCATTCGAAATCTGATACTGAACGATCATATCCAGGTCCACAATGTTCGTGTCCCCGGTCAGCATCAGCGCTTCCTCCGGCACCGCGCGATACTGCGCCGGAGTGGCCTTCGGGATGGTGCGAAATCCGATCTCGATCCGCTTTACCTCGGTGACCTTCGGCGTGTTGACCGCCTCAATCGGCCAGGGCAGCTTGAAGTGAAGCCCCGGCTCCGCTTCCCGCACGACCTTGCCGAAGCGTCGCACCACCCCGCGCTCGCTCGACTCGACCGTGTAGAAGCCGGTCCAAATCACCCCCAGGACGATAATCAGAACAACAACCGTCACGAGGACCGTGATGGCCCGCGTCCAGTTCACCTGCGGCAGATCCTCGGTCGCCTTTCCCCAAAGATCATCAGGATTTGTTTTGCGCATGCATCACTCCCCTCTGGCCCCGGGTCGAGCGCCTGAGCTGCCTCCGCTGTGCGGGCTTCAATTCTACTCGACGCCGCAAGGGCCGAAATGGTTGGTCTAAAAAATAGGCTTCACGGAGCGTGCTGTCAAGCTCCTATCGAAGGGGACGGCGGCGGAAAGCTAAGGCAGGTCGGACAGGGCTTCGCGAGCCTCCTCCGCATACTCGCTCTCCGGGTAGTTCTCCAGGAGAAACTGGTATTCCTGGCGCGCTTTCGGATAATCCCGGAGATAGCGATGGTAGATCTTGGCGATCCGGTACTGGGCGTCATCCGCCTTCTCGGCGTTGGGATACTGTTGGACCACCTTACGATATTCTTCCACGGCCTTCTCAAAATAGGGGGGGGCATCTTTGCGGCGCACGTCGAAGATCGCGATGTGCTGCAAGCCGTAGGCGACCCCGTATTGCTTATCGGCGGAGTAATTGTCGGCGAATCCCTCCGGCATGCGGGGCGCTTCTTCGAGGGCCGCTTGCTGTTGTTCCAGCAATTGTTTTTGATTCTCCAAATCCTGCTGTTGGTTGTCAATGATCTGCTTCTGCTGCTCGATGATTTTCTGCTGGTCCTGGCTACGGCGCATCAGCTGATCCAGGGCCTGCTGCTGGCGGCGCAGGATGTTAAAGATTTCGGCCAGGGCCTTCTGGGTATCTCCCTGTTCGAGCGCGGATGTTCCCTGATCAAAGCTGTCGGCGGGCTGCTGGGCCGCTGCCGGCAGGAGCAGGAAGGTCAGGATCAGGATAATCAGCCCGAGTGGACATCCTCGGTTGAATGCTCGCATGGCGACCTCCTTGAGGAGTGGTCCCCGGCCGCCGCCGCTGGGGAAGCGTTCCCGGCGGCGACTTGGCCGGGGAGCAAAAAGATAGAGTCCCCGCTTTTGCCGTGAGACGCGCGTCGTTTTAAGACCTCATCTCAACAGGTGGGCGCCTCAGCAAGCGAACTTACACTTCCCCGGCTGGCGGGGCTTGTGCGCCTTCGCCCGCAACCCGGCTCCCGGCAATTCCTTGTAGCCTTAAAACCAACTGGACACTCACGCACAAAGCAGGGAACTTCTATCCGATCGAATGCGCGCTTCTACTTTCACCGCCTATTATATCACCTCGCAAGGTGATTGCAAGAGGATTCACTGTTCGGAAGGCTTGCGCTCGGTTTTCCTTCCCCAACCGCGGGCGAGTCGGCGCCACCAAGCCGCGCGCGGCTGAACCGCTTCGGCGGGAGATTCCAGGAAACAGGTCAGATCGTCCAGCGCCCGCTCCAGCGAGTTGAGATGGTTCATCCCATGCCGGCGACAATACGCCCGGTCGGGAGCGAGCGTGGGATTCTCCACCCAGCACAGCAGCTCGTCCGTTGTGGCCTCGAAGGTGAGATGCCGGCCGGCATACTCGCGCGCCTTCTGCCCCACTTCGCGCAGGCTCTGCCGCCGGCCGCACAGCTCGAGCAAACGCTGTGCCACAAGATCCGGCCGAGCGGGGGGAACTGTGAAGCCGATGCCCTGCTCTTCCAGAATGTTTGAAATCTCCGAAACCCGCGTGGTCAGCACCGGCAGCCCGGCGGCCATCCAGCCCACGATCCGGTTGCGCCCGCCCAGGAGCGCCTCATAAATAGGCAGATCGATGTTGATGCCCAGATCGCTTTCAAAGTAGTAGTCGGCCACCTGCTCCGTCGGTAGCCAGTCCAGGAAGATGAACCGGTCCCGCAACCGGGAAGCTTCCACCCGGCCGCGAAAGTTCCGGTAGCCTTCCTGGAAATGTCCGCCGATGCCTCCCCCCAGAGCCACCCAGCGTATCGAAGGCTCCTGCGCCATCGCCCGCTCCAGGCCTTCAAAGAGCGTTTCCTCGTCCACCCAGCTGTTGAATCCGCCGGTCCACAGGACCACAAAATCATCCTGCCCCGCGTGAACTCCCCGCAGCACGCTCTTGCCCCGGGGCGCGCTCGGCGCGTCCTCATCGTAGCCGCAAGGAATCACTCGAACCAGATCATATCCCAGGTTGCGGTCATTGAGACGGCCCGCGAGGCTCAGCTCTCCAATGGCCGCCAGCTTCTGGGTAGTGGACAAGGCGGAGAACAGATCCCCCCGGCGCAGCACTCCCAGCTGGCTCAGGTAGAGAAAGCGGAAGAATTCCGATTCGTTTTTCGTGGAGCGCGCCACCTTGGCCTGAACCTCGGCCATCGTGTTGCCGTAGAGATCGATCCAGAGCGGCTGCGGGGCTTCCAGGCGAGCGGCGACACGCGCGGCAAAAAAGGCTCCGGCCGAAACGATGACCTCCGGGCGGAAATCCTCCAAGCGCTGGCGGACCGCAGCCACGGCGGCATCGTACTCTGCCGGTGCCGGCTCGGGCCGGCTGAGATGTTCTATGGAGCCCAGGGCGTGCAGGTCTATTGTGTACCGGGGAGCGCTGTAATCCCAGCCCTTGCCGAGCGCAAATTCAAAAGTGACCAGCAAGACGCTGTGCCCTTGACGAACCAGAGGCTTGGCCAACTGCCAAGTCCGGATTCCCGGCCCCATGCTCGACTGCCCGGCATAAATCGGCAAAGGCCCGGCCCCAATGACGGCAACTCGCTTCGACAAAGAATCCTCCCCGGTTCGATCAGGCATTCAGGATTGAAGGCCCTTGGGATGAATCTGCCACGCTGACGGGATGCGAATCAAGCAGCGAAACTCTTACCTTGGCAGCTTGCTCTGTGTCAAGCGGACCTACGATTCGATCTCGAAATAAGATGAATGAAAGTTACTTAAGGCAAGTAGATAGGGGTATTAAAGCAAGTCAGCCAAACGCTCGGCCAAGCGCCGGGTCGCCTCGGAAGAGAGCAAGACCCCGTCAGCCAAGGCACGCCGAACTTCCTCGACTTTCTCCTGTCGAACATCGGGTTCCGCCTTGGCGATTCGGGCCAAGGCATCAGCCTCTTGAGCAGCCCGCGCGGAATCCGAAATCTCGATCCGGTCCTTCGAAGAAGGGGGGGTATCTCGACTAACTCCTTGTTTTTTCTGGGGTTGCCCAATCTCCGGAGGAATATCCCCAATGCGTCGAATATCCATTTTACCCTTGCCTCGAGGTCTTTTCTCAAGTACTATTTTCGACCTCAGCCGATGAATCTTTAGCCGGATCAGCGGATTCGATCGGCGTCGGCACTGCGGTGTCGGGCAGGGTCGAGGGGGGAATACGAGGCGCAACCGGCGTGGGGGTCCAAGTGTAAGGCAGGTACTCCGCCGAGGGGATAGGCTCATTGATGAGACCGAGCTCATAGTAGTGGCGTGGGGCCAGCGGACCCCGAATGTAATTCCAATCCCACCGGTAAAGAACATAAGTGCGGACCACCAGGTAGGCGAACACCGAGGCGCAGATCAACAGCACGACACGCTCGAAGATCGCTTGGGGGCTGTGCCTGGGCATGACTCGGGTCCGTTCTCTCGGAAAGTGTGAAGACCGCACGGTGCAAGAATAGTAGTGACCGCGTAGCAGAAGTCAAGCTGCCGGATACCCCGGAGACGGAACGGGCATCGTCGGCTCGACCGGCCCCGCAGGTTGAGAGATCGTGATGGCGCGTGCATCGAATCTCAATATGGCGAATCTTCTCACGCTATCTCGCATCCTGTTGCTGCCCCTGTTTGTGCTCCTGAGCCTGTACGCTTACCGCTCACCCCCCTCGGCCGCGTCGCAGCTGTATGAACGGCTGGCCATCATCGTCTTTTTCGCCATTATCGCCTCGGACCTCATTGACGGCCAAATCGCCCGCCGGCGCGGGCAGGTCACGGCGTTAGGCTCCCTGCTCGACCCGCTGGCCGATAAGTTGTTTGTGACAACCTCCTTTGTCCTCCTGGCGGCCTTTGGGCGGCTGCCCGCCTGGCTGGCCACCCTCGTGGTCAGCAAAGACCTGCTGACGCTGTTCGGCTGGGGGGCGTTGTTCATCCTGAACCGGAATACCACCGTCAATCCCTCCCGGCTGGGGAAGCTGTGTGCCGTGTTTCAGTACGCCACCATTTGCGCAGTCCTGCTTCAGTTGCCGGCCGCACTGAATCGCTGGTTCTTCTGGCCGGCAACCGCCATCTTGACGGCCACCTCCTTCATCGGTTACGCTATCGAAGTGATCGAGGGGGCGAATCATCGAGGTGCTCGATGAGAGCACGCTGCCGTCTCGGCCAACGCCGTCCGGCGCATCCTGACCGTGAGAGTGAATCGCCATGAGCCGCCCGCATTCCAACCTGCTCCGCCAGACCAATCTGGCGATGTTGCTGACCACCCTTCGGCTGGTTTTGAGTCCCATTTTTGTCTTTGCTTTTCTTTGGGACAGTTTCAGTGGCGCGTTGGTCTGCCTTGCCATCGCGATCGTGAGCGAGCTGACCGACCTCTTCGACGGTATGGTCGCCCGACACCGCAACGAGGTGACCGACTTCGGAAAGATCCTCGATCCTTTGGCCGACAGTATCTCCCGGCTGACCATCTTTATCTGTTTTATCTACGGCGGGCAGGCGCCTATCTACCTGGTCGTTTTCATCCTGTACCGGGATAGCATGGTCTCCACGATTCGGACGGTTTGCGCCTATCGGGGGGTGGTCGTCAGCGCGCGGCGGAGCGGAAAACTAAAGGCGGTCGTTCAGGCCACCGCCATCCTGATCATCCTCTTACTCAGGGCAGTCGCCTATAAGGTCCCCGAAGCAGAAGAACGATTCCTGCAGATCGATCACGGCCTCATCTGGGTGGTGACGATCATCACCGTTCTTTCCGCGGTCGATTACCTGCGCGGCAATTGGACCGTTCTTCGGCAGCAACTCAAGCGCCCCACCGGCTGAAGCCGAGCGGAGCCGGGGCGGGTTTACGTCCTGTCGGAGCTGCTCGTCCCACCTGCGGCCACCTGGGTCTCTTCCGCCTCTTCCATCGGCGGCGGGGGTTCCATCGTGTGAACGTCGAAAGAGATATTCGCGCTTAAGAGCGAGCGCCCCCCTTCGGCAACCACCGACATGGTGTTGATGGACGAAACCCGATCGCCAAACTCCAGGTGGTAGAGAAACTCCGACAGCTTATCCACGTTACACTGGAGAGCAATCCGGAGGCTGCGGCGCCGGTAGAAATTATAACCCTCATCGGCCAGCTGCTCCTGATACTCCCGGCGGACCCGCGGCGGGATGATCCCGCGCTCCTTCAGTTCTTTGTAGTTCTCATAATCTTTGCGAGCGCGCTCCATTTCTTTTTGCTGCTTGGCCCAAGCCTCCACCTGCGCCGGATCGTTCGGGTCGATCGGTTGGGTCGCTCCCGCGGGCTGCCCCGCCCCCATCATGCCCGGTCCGGCCATGCCAGGGTACATCCCAGCCGGCCCCATCATGCCCGGATCCATCATGCCGGGCATCATCCCGGGATACATGCCGGGCATCATCCCGGGATACATCCCGCCGATGCCCATCCCCGCGAATCCCATGCCCATCATGCCGAAATCCCCCACAAATATCCCGGCTTTCTTGGCCAAATCGTCAATCTTCTTATCGAAGAATTTCTTCAGCTCGGTTTCGTCCAGGTAGGTCGCTTCGCCCAGGATTTCGATCTGCTCGATGACGTCAATGTTCTGGGCGATGGCCTTCTGAAGCACTTCATGCACCAAGTCGAGAAACGAAAGGAGAGAATCGAGCTCCTCATCCGAGGGAAACCTCAGGTCGAGGATATTGCGCACCCGGTCCATATTATAGCCTTCCAGCTTCTGACTGATCTGGTCGACAAAGTAAATCTTCTGGATTGCCTGGGAGCTGGCTGTGTAGGTTGACAGTTTCTCCTCATCCAGCGCCAGAGTCTTCCGCAGCGCATCGTATTGCACTTGTTTTTCTCGTTTGAGCCGCGGGACGACGAAATCATCCGTGATCAGTTTCAGCTTGGACTCCATTTGCTGGATCAGGAAGGCCAGCAGATTGGGATCGAACAGCCGATCCTCCATATGATCCAGAACGAGCGTGTCCTCGTCGCGCCGGGGCCGGTTATTCAGATCGAATCGGGTGCGTGGAACCTTCGAAATGCGCAGCTCGTCAACAATCGCTTCGGCGGCCGAAAGATAGTAGCGGTCGGCGCCGATCACGATTTCGTCGATCACTTCCGGGGCCAGCCCGGTTTCCTCCCGCCTGCGAGTGCCGATTCCATACGCCCCCGGCATGCCCATCATCCCGGGCATCATCATGTCATATCCCGCCATTCCGCCGCCGTAGAGCCCGGCCGCCCCCGCTCCCGCCCGAGTGCCGGCCGGAACGTAGCCCACTGTGCGTGTGCCGTCGATGAACAAAGCGACGTCATCCGGACTCTTGGCCCCCCAAGTCACCGCCAGATGATGCCACTCCCCTTTCTTCCAATGAAGGATCGGTTCCCCCAGGCGGATATTCTTGCCGCTGGCCTGATGTATCTCGTAGGTTAAGACCCCCTTTTCGTCCTTGTACAAAAGAATGTCCGCCTGTTTGGCTGTCCTGCCCTCGCCGACCATCCCATAGGCCATGACAAAGTAACGCTTCTGGGTATCCTCGTCGGCATTCCACTGGGGGCCGACCCACAATTCGATAGTGCCCTGCTCGCGGGAGAAAACCTGCTCCTCGGCCGGCATCACCGCATAGCGGTCCGCCTGGGCGTAGAGTCCCTTACCGAAGCGCCCCGGCACAAAATCCTCCCCCAGCCCCCAGCCTTGGGTCACCCGAATGCGAATGCCCGGAGTCTCCGTCTCAATCTTTTGCAGCAGTGTGATTCTATCAAGAACCTCCCGGATTCGGTTCCGCGCCTCGAGCACCTCCGGGTCCAGGACATAGCGGTCCCGCAGACGGTTGTATTCCAACATCTGTTCATCGATGTCTTTCCTCATTTTTCGAGTCGTGGCGACAACCCCTTCCGGGTCATAGTCGGTAATAATCGTCTTGTATTTCGGCAGAGACCGATCGGTCTTCTCCGTCACTTCCCGCCACTGGTCCGCCAGGGGTTTGAACAGTACCACGTGAATCACCCCGGTCAGGATGACCAACAGCCCGATTAGAATCATAATCCTGGTCTTCACGATACGCCTCCAGCCCTGGATCTCTCTTGCAGAAAGGACTGCCGAACGCTGCCCGCCGCTCGCCTTCCTATCCCTTGCTCCTCAGTCCTTTATCCCTGGATTTCCTCATCCTTCAATATCTGTTCGCTTGGCAGTATAAGTTAAGGCATCTCAGATGTCAATGGCTTTCTATCCTCCATTGGTATAAACGTCCGAAAGGCCGGAAGGTTGGCGAAATATTCCCCGATTTTCCTTCAACAGCGGGCGAAGGTCCGAGCTCCGCAGCTCGGGCAACCGGCCTTTTTCAAGGCTTCCACCGTCGACCAGGGGCGCTGCGGACCCACCTGGTGGATATGCCCGCACCGGCGGCAGCGATACCGGCGGATTTGCTCCTTCTTCGCGTCAAAGGTGTAGATGGAGGGGCTGGGACAGCCAAGCGGCTCCTTCGGCCCGGGACGCACCGCCTGGAGATGCCAGAGAGCGCTTTGCCCCGCATGGAGGCTGTTGCCTTCGTACCCGTTCCACCCCCGGTAGAACTCCAACAGCGCGAACCCCTGCCGGTGCCAGATGGCCTCCATTTGATAACGCCGCTGCGGGTCGCGGATGGGGTAACAGAGGAAAAACTCCCCCCGGGCCTCGGGCAGAAGCTGTCGCGCCCGCCGGCAGAAGAGCTCCAACCCGGCTTCGGTGTAGGGAGGATCGGTGAAAACCGCCTCAACATCTTCCAGGGCGGGAAGGGCGGAATCCCGCCTGAGGTCGGATTCGCGAGCCTGAAGCGGGAGTTGCTCTTTCCTCGCCCAAGCGTTCAAACCCTCGATGATACGAGGATCAATATCGAAGACCTCGACTGAGAAATCCAACGCCTCTTGCGGGTTCAGTTTCCGATAGGTCAAAAGAAGGCTGGCCGAGGTCCAATCATCGTCCCCCAGAAAAACGATACGCCGCCCCGGCAGGGACAGCGCTGAGAGGACATAGAGCGCGCGTCGCAGATTCGTCTCGGGCGTCGCCAACGCCTGATCCAGGGTCACATCCACCTCGGGCCGCGCCCGGCAGAGAGCCTCAAGCTCCGGAAGCAGCGCCGCCGAGAGCGCCTCGGAGATTTGCCAACCGGCCCCCCCACAGTGCGAACAAGGCTGAGCAGTTTCGAGCGCGGGCAACCCGGCCTTGCAGAGTATCCTGCCCTGCTCGCTCAGGCTCAAGCCTTCCCGCCGGTCGAGAATCTTTCGCTTCTCGAGCTCCCTGCGTACCGCAGCCGCCACCGGCAGGGGCCACGAAAGCCGGCGGGCGAGCGCCTTGAGGCTTCGGGGCTGTTCGCGAGCCACCGCCCGCAGGAACGCCTCGACCCCGGCAGCACCCTCCAGCAGCTGGGCCGCTTCGGCCACCTCTTGACACAGCGAATCCCTCGAGCGCGCTGTCCCGAGGGATTCGAGAGTGCCGTCGTCAAAGTCCGTGCGCCGTGTGGCTTTCAAGAAACCTGTCCTTCCGGCCGGCTTAAGCCGGCAAGACGGACACCTGCTTGCGATTCTGCCGCCCGCCTTGATGGAAAACCACAGTGCCGTCAATCAAAGCGAACAGGGTATCATCGCCGCCCCGGCCGACGTTCCGGCCCGGGTGAATGCGAGTTCCCCGCTGGCGCACCAACACCGAGCCGGCCGTGACCTGCTGCCCCCCAAAACGCTTGACGCCGAGCATCTTGGGATTGCTGTCGCGCCCGTTCTTCTGTTTGCCGCCCCCACTTTTAACGTGGGCCATCGTTCACTCACCTCCCGCAGTCTTCGGTCCCGGCCTTCGCTCAAGTCTTCAGACAGAGAATCTCCCGAGCTGTTTTCTGGCCCCGGCGGTGATACACCAGCGGCCGCTCCCGCCACGCCGGGGGGACCCGGTCGAGGCAGCCCTCGAACAAGGCTTGCCTCCGATACCCCATCAGCCGCAGCGGCTTGTTCAGCCCGAGGCCGACTGAGCGGCCTCCCTCCAGGAACCAGCGGGGCACCGCCAGGACCACGCTGCCTCCCGGTCGAACCCCGCTTCTCAGCTCAGCCAAAACGGTAGTATAGAACGATTTGTATCGCTTGACCAGCCCCCGGAGCTCTTTTTCTGCCGGGAAGCGAGAGAAACTCGGCCCCAAGTCCCCCTCCCCCACCGCGGCGTCAAAGGCGAACGGGCCGAAACGGCTCACGATGCGCTGCGCATCCCCAGCCTCCAAGCGCCATTCCGGCAGGCCGGGAGAGGACTTCCGGAGCCATTCGAGGTTGGCCCGCGAGGCCTCCACCGCCTCGGCGCAGTGGTCCAGGCCGGTCATCGAGTAGCCCAGCATCGCCCCTTCGACGAGAACGACGCCGCTGCCGCAGAAGGGGTCCAGGATCGCCCCTTGGTCGGCGACTCGCGCCAGATTGAGCATCATTCGCGCCAGTTTGGGAGGGAGCAATCCGGGGTCAATGCGGCGCTCCGGCTTGCCGAAATCGCGCCGGGCGAACTCCTCAAACGGCTGCACCCGCAGCGTCTTCCCGATCCACAAGGCGGCCCCCGAGCACAACAGGACGACCTCGATACCCTGAGCCAACAGGCCGGTTTTCTGAACCTGGGCGCTCGATAAGGCCTTCCGGGGCTTGGGCTGCGGCTCGATGTAGCGGCTCTCCCGCCCCCGCTCGCTCAGCAGCCGCTTGACCGCTTGGGGAAGCCGGGAGAGGTCCTCCAGTCTCGGGGAACCATAAAAGCTCAGCCCGAACATCAGACGGCCCGACGCGGACGCTTGGGAAATCAGGTAATCAGCGACCTGCTGCGCCGGATCGGGAGTGTTGGCGGCCAGCTCGACGCGGTCTGAAATCTGAACCAGCTTCACCGAGCCACCGAGGCGCTCAAAGAGGCCGCCTACATCAAGATTGGATGTTAATTCCAGGAGCGTAAACTCTTCGTTGACAGCAGGAAAGGCGTATCGGCTTTCAGGCGTCCCGGGGCGCTTTAGGCAGGCGAGGATTTCGGCAACGGCGAGTTCCGGTTGCCGGCCGAGAATGAAGGCATAAGTGTCCATTATCCATTGACTTCCGATGGGAAGCGGATATTATGGGTGATGCAGGGCCCTGTCAAGTAAATCAAGGGCCGCTGTGAGGGATGATGAGGCATATCGGCATTGTGCAGGAGAGTCGCGGCGACACTGCGCGGGTCAAGCTCAGCGGCGGGGAAAGCTGCGGCAACTGTGGCGCGTGTGGAGCGATGGCGGAGCTGAGGAAGCTCCCGGAGGTTCAGGCGGCGAATCCTCTCGGAGCCGAGCCGGGCGAGGAGGTCCTGGTCGAATTCGACGCCTCGCGCACGATCCGGTCGGGAGCGATGGTTTTCATCGTTCCGATCCTGGCCTTGCTGGGCGGCGCTCTGGCTGGCAGCCAACTGGGCGGC
>Ga0209164_1001916_pt1 | contig 24199 bp, 20 predicted proteins | sample MTBNYHSulfiMetaG_FD_187458 | JGI IMG/M metagenome (GOLD analysis project Ga0209164, IMG submission 187458) | Enrichment culture microbial communities from rom New York Harbor, USA that are MTBE-degrading - MTBE-NYH (New York Harbor Sulfidogenic)... | ecosystem: Environmental > Aquatic > Marine >... | reverse complement strand
TCGGGCACACGGAATTGCCGTGCAATCAGACGGGAGAATCGTTGTCGCCGGGTATTCGCATAGCGGTGAAGACGACGACTGCCTGACATTCAGACTCAGGTAGGCGGCCGTCAGGATGTGAGGCGGAGGGCGTTCAGCCGCCGGCCGACCCGGATGCTTTGCCAATGAATTGATGAGACAGAATAATCCGCCAACAGCTTATGGGGACGAAGGGCCTTTATCGGTTAACAGCCTGTAAGCAATAAAGAATCTGTGTGCCTTTGCCTGCCCTGTGAAACCTTTTTCGCCGTTGTTTCACCGGCGTGGCTTCGTGTGAGTCCCGCCTTGACGGGATTGATTGCGGCTGTCAGTCCAGCTTGAAATCTATGTCTCCAGGCGTCCTTCCCGAAAGGCCCGGGTATAGGCCTGGCACCAGGGATCCTGGTCCAGCAGGACCTGGGCGGCCTTCAATGCGCTCATGAGCCCCCTGTCCGAAGGATCCAGGATGGCCGAGGTGAGCCCCGCCTTCATGGCCAGTGTGAGAAAGGCCCTGTTCACGAGGGGTCGTTTGGGCAGCCCGAAGGAGATATTGGAAAGCCCGCTGATGATATGGACCCCGTCCAGCTCGCGCCGGATCCCTTCAATGGCCTCGAGTGCCATTACTCCCGCACGGGTATTGGCACTGACGGCCTGGATCACGGGATCCAGGTAGATGTTTTTCCGATTTACCCCCAGACCCTCCAGATGGGAGACCAGACGGACGGCATTCTCCACCGTCTGCCCCGCCGTCTTGGGAATCCCCTGATCGTCCATGCACAGGGCCACGACATCACAGGCCCGCCTCTGAATCACCGGCGTCATCGCCTCCAGGCGAGACCGCTCCCCCGTGGTGGAATTAAGCATGGGCGGTAGCCGGACCGCATCCAGGACGCGCTTCATGCTCTCCGGGTCAGGGCTGTCGATACAGAGCCGGACGTCCGGAAAATCACCCTGGATCACCTCGATCAGCCAGAGGAGATCATCCACTTCCGAACCCCGCCGGGACCCGGCGTTGACGTCGATCAGATCCGCGCCGCCGTCGATCTGCAGTCGCACCTCCCGCTGAATGGCGGCCGCGTCCCGCCGGGCCACGGCCTCGTTGATCGGATGACGACTCGTATTGATCCGCTCGCCCACAATCAGCATTCATTTACTCCTAACCCGCACAAGCCGGAACCTAAAACAATTTCTCACAGAGCCGAAGAGACGCAGAGCATTTGTGTGACAGGACCTTCCCTCTCCAAGCTATAAACCCAATGAACCCAACAAACCCAATAGACTCAACAAACCCAGGCCTCTCTACCCATACACCCCGTATTCCCTGGCCGCATCCACCATGGCCTTTACATTTTCAGGCCTTGCCTCATCAAAGAAGGCCCCGTTGGCCAGGACATAGCCGCCGCCCTTGCCGGCCGTATCGATGAGCTTCTTGACGCAATCCCGCATGTCGTCGGGCGTGCCCAGTTTCAACAGGGAGGAGGGGACATTGCCGAGGAGGCAGATGGCCTCGCCCGCCGTCTCCTTGGCCGCGGCCATATCCGTTTGATCGAACATCCAGAGGGTCTTTCCCCTTGGCAGTTCGGCGAGGTATTTCAACCGCGTGTTGTAGCCCCCTTCGGCCGCAGGCAACGGGATGCATCCCCCGTCGATCAGGCCCAGAATCACCTGCTTCAGCGTGGGCCAGTAGAATTTTTTATACTGCTCATCCGATAGGAAACCGTCCGCGCCCTTGTGGAGCGGCATGAAGATAAACGGTTTTCCGGTCTGCTTCGCCGCGCCCAGGCCCAGGCCGATCATGATCGGGGTCAGGGCCTTCAGGGCCTTGAGGAGCTTCTCGGGTTGCCGGTACATATCGAGCATGATCCCCTTGGTGCCCCGGAGAGTATCCCCGAGGACGTCATAGGGCGCCTTGCTGAACCCGCCGAAGATGTTGGGGAATCCCAGGGTTGCCAGCTCCACGTCGATTCCGCCTACGGCCGTGGCCCATTTCAGGGCCTCGGCGCCCGCCTCAAAGAGGGCCTTGTAGGCCTCTTGAACAGGGGGGAGGCCGAAGGGGATGAAATTGAAGGCGACCCCGTATATCTCCAGGATGCCGGTGAGGGGAGGGAGCATATTCCAAGGGGCCAGTTTTCCGAATACGCGCGGCAGGTAGAAATTTCTGAAGTAAAAGGAGGGGTCAGCCAGCAGGAGATCGTATTCCTCGGCCTTCATGTACTCCCCTTCGTTGCACTGGTAGCTGTGCTCGGGGGCCACGCCGTGGCCCGGCCAGGAATAGAGCTTGTAGTCAAGGGTTTCATAGACCTTTCCAGGACCCGGCCCTGCAGCCCCCATGGGGAAGTCCGGCTCAAAGTGAAGCACGAATTGCTTATACCCCGCCACGCATTTCTCATAATCATACATGGCCTCCTCAACGGTCATCCCGGCATAAGTGTAAGGGAACATGCTGGGGAAGAGGGCGACCGGGACCCTGTCCGGGGCCTTTTTCAGCTGAATGGCGTCCTTTAACCGGTGAATGCGGGCCTTGTATGCGGCCTCCGCCTCGGGGCTCTGGAATTTGAGGTCATTGCCTTCATGGTCCTTGGGCGTCAGGAGCTTTTGAAACTGGGCCTCCTGCTTTTCGTCTGCGGACATCGCTTCCCATGTCTTTTCCATGGCCTTATCCTCCTATCCAGCCCCGGGCCAGACGAACGGCCTCGACGGCGTCTTTTCCAAAGGCATCAGCGCCCGTAAACCGCCTGACCTGTTCATCAATCTGACCGCCTCCGATCATGATCTTTATGTCGTCCCCCAGCCCTGCCTCACGGATGGCCTCGACGGTCTCCTTCATGGCGTCAAAGGCCAGGGTCAAGAATCCGGACAGGCCGACCACCCTGCTGCCGGTCTCCCTGACCGCATCCACAAATCGCTGAACCGGCACGTCAATACCCAGGTCCGTGACCTCGAATCCGCTCACATCCAGCATAAAGACCACCAGGTCTTTCCCGATGTCGTGAATATCGCCCTTCACGGTCCCCATGACGACCTTTCCGATCCTCTTGGATTCGCCCCGGGTCTTGAGATGCGGCTCCAGCAGGGCGACGATGCGCTTGAGGATCTCTCCTGAAAAGACCAGGTCCGGGATGAAATAGTCCGAGTCGGCGAACCGCTGGCCCACGATGGCCATTCCTTCCTTGGCGCCCGTCAACAGGTCCAACGGATCGCTTCCCTGTTCCAGGGCCTTTTCCACAAATGCCAGGGCCTCCGGCTCCTTCAAGTCCGCCAACAGCCTTGCAAGTTCTTGCGACATAATGATGACTCCTTAGGCTTTCTGATGGATATTCACGGCCCCTATTCCCACACGTACTGGGAAACCGGGGCCTTGGGGTCTGCCGTCCATTCCTGGGCCGAACCGTCATATATTTTAACGTGTTGATATCCCAGTACCTCATGGAGCACAAACCATGCGGCGGCCGCATATCCCCCCACGCCGCAGTAGACGATGATTTCCTTATCAAGATCATCTCCCATGACGCCTGATGCGGTCGCTCTTATGTCGTCGCTGCTTTTATATTCCCCCTCGTCCGTCCACATCCAGGGGACGGGCCAGCATGCGGCGCCAGGAATATGACCTGCCCTCGCGCAAAAGGGCTCTTTCACCAAGCCGAAATAGACGTCAGGGGTCCTTGCGTCCACAAGACGGCACTTTCCCATCTTCGCTTTGACATCCGCCTTGGAGACAAACATCCCCTTGTTCGTTCTGGCTTTGCAGGTTACGGGCTTCGGCCTGAACGGGGCGTCGGATAGGGGTCTCTTTTCCCTGACCCACCGGTCATGCCCGCCGCTCAGGACAGAGGCGTTTGCCACCCCCGCATATATCAGCATATCTGCAACCCTGGCCGTATCGGCCAAGGGATAGGGGTGGTCCGCCCGGTTTACCACAACGACCTTGGAATCCTGATCGATCCCCGCGGACCCCAGGGTTTGAAGCAGCGATCCGTCTTCAGGCACCTCCAGGAGGAGACCGTCTCTCTCAACCACCCAGGAGGGCATGGGAACATGCACGGCATTGGGGATATGGCCCGCCGAGTATTCTTTGTCGCTTCGAATATCGACGATAACAAGCGCCGCATCGTTCTGTTGCTGGGCCAGCCAGTCCGTTGTCACAACGGGAGGAGTCGATCTCACAGCCGCATCAACCCCTTTCTGCCCGGGCGGGGCTGCAAATGGGGTGACCAGGCCCGTGGCCAACAAGGTCATTAAGAACAAGGACACGCCCACAGAACAAGCCGGAAACGCGATGGATTTCCTTTTCATTTTTAAATACCTCCTTTAAGCGTTTGTTGTCAATGGACGAAAATATTATGCGCCTCTATGGTCAGAGGCCCAGATAGGCCTTTCGGATCTTTTCCTCTTTCAACAGATCCCTGCTGTTTCCCTGCAAAACGATACATCCGTTTTCGATCACATAGGCCCGGTCGGCAATCTCCAGGGTATGCCGAACATTCTGTTCCACCAAAAAGATGGCGATGCCCCGGTCCCGAAGCCCCTCTATAATGTGGAAGATCTCATCCACCATGACCGGCGCAAGTCCGGATGACGGTTCATCGATCATGCACAGGCTGGGCCTGGACATGAGACCGCGACCCAGGGCGACCATCTGCTGTTCGCCGCCGCTCAAGGTCCCGGCTATCTGATCCGTCCTCGTCTTCAACAGGGGGAGGAGCCGGTAGATCTCCTCCAGACTTTCTCCTTTCTGTTTCCACGCCCGCTGCGCATACGCCCCCATCTCCAGGTTCTCGCGCACCGACATGTCGGGGAACAGCTTCCGCCCCTGGGGGACATGCGAGATCCCCGCCTCCACAACTGCGTAGGGAGGCCGTCCTTCGATCCTCGTTCCCAAAAATGTCACCTGCCCGGAGGCCGGACGGAGCAGACCGGACAGGGTCTTTAACAGGGTGGTCTTCCCGGCGCCGTTGGACCCCACCAGGGCCACGATTTCGGATGCCTCAACGCTTAAAGAGAGATCGTAGAGGGCCTGGGCCTTGCCGTAGAATGTGTTGATCTTATCCGTTTGAAGCATCGACCCGCTCTCCGAAGTAGACCTCGATCACCGTTTTGTTGGTGGAAACCTCCCGGGGCGTCCCTTCCGCAATCTTGGCCCCGTGGTGGAGCACCATAATGCGGCCGCACACGCTCATGATGGCCTTCATCACGTGCTCGATCATGACCACCGTAATCCCTTTGTCATGGATCATCCTTACCAGGTCCATGGCCCGGTTGACCTCCGTGGCGTTCAGCCCCTCCATCATTTCATCCAAGAGGAGGAGTTCCGGACAGGTCGCCAGTGCACGGGCCACCTCCAGCCGCTTCTGGTTGGCCAGGGTCAGGTCTTTGGCCGGGGTCGCTACGGCCCCGGCCAATCCGACAAACTCCAGTGCCGACGCGGCCGCTGACGCGGCCTCGGCCGAGGCGATACGCCCCTCCCCTCCGAAAAAGGCGCCTAACAGGACATTGTCAAAGACGGGCAGGTTGCCGAAGATTTTCACCGTCTGAAAGGTCCTGGCCAGGCCCATCCTGCAGATCTGATACGGTTTCAGGCCGGTGATCTCCTTCCCCTTGAAGGCGATGCTTCCGGACCTGAGCGGAATGGCCGCGGAAATCAGATTGAAGAGGGTGGTCTTTCCCGCGCCATTGGGACCGATCAGCCCCAGGACCTCGCCCGCTTCCACCTGAAAGTCCACGTTGGACACGGCGGCCAACCCACCGAAATACCGGGTCACGCCTTTTCCCTCAAGTATCGGCATGGTTTCTCCTCGACATCTTTTTCCACACCCGCTGGGTCAGACCCACGAGTCCGTCCGGCATGTACAGGATGGCCACCACCATGAAAATCCCGAAGATGAGCATGTAGTAGTAGGGAAAGCGGGTGATAAGGAATTCCTCCAGGTACGTAAAGATGGCCGCGCCGATGATGGGGCCGTACAGGGGTCGAATGCCGCCGAAGATGGCCATGAGGACCGGCACAAAGGAGACCAACGGATTAAAGGCGATTCTCGGGTCGATATAGGTCCAGCGCGTGGCCATGGCGGCCCCGGCCGCCCCCATAAAGAGCGCACTGACGGCATAGACGATAATTTTGAGGGCAGTCACGTGAACCCCGGCGTGGGCCGCGGCCTCCTCGTTTTCCCCGATGCTTGAAAGGGCCAGCCCGTATCGCGAACGCCGGATCATGAAGACGGTCAGGACCAGTATGGCCAGAATGATGAGCATGGCATAAAAAACCGTGGCGTTTCCCGCCGGCGGCACCACCCTTCCGGTCGTGCCGGACATGGTGACCTCCCACCACAGAATAAAATGAAGAAGGAGTTCAACCAGCCCGAAGGTGAACATCACAAAATAGATCCCTTTCAGCCTCAGGGTCAACGCGCCCACGAGGAGGGCCAGGCAGGCACTGACCAGGGCCCCGGCCCCGATCATCAACGGCAGCGGCAGGGCCTTCCCCACGATGGCCGCCGTATAGATCCCGGCCCCGAAAAAGGCGGCAGAGGCCAGGGAGATGTAGCCCGTCGGCCCGGAAAACAGGGCCCAGCTCACGGCAATGATCATATACATGAGGATGCTGGTGAGGAGGATGACCGTATATACCGGCGCGTAGAGCGGTGCGCCGGCCGCCACGACCAGGAGGAGCAGCACCAGGCCGAAAGTGAGAATCTTCTTAGACGTTGTTTTCTCCATCCCCATTTCCCTATTTTCCCAGGATGCCCGTCGGCTTTATCAGGAGCAGAAGCATAAATATGACATAGTAGGCCACGAGCGACAGGCCCGGCTCGATATGGGTGACGATGCTCCCTACGAGGCCCAGAACCAGGCCGCCCACAAAGCTTCCGGGGATGCTCCCGAGGCCCCCCAGGACAATGACGATGAGGGCGATCATGGTGTATTCGAGACCCATGGTGGGCTGTATCTGGTAGGAGATGCTGATCAAGGCCCCGCCCAGGCCGGCCATGAGGGCCCCGAACCCAAAACAGAGGGCCAGGACCCGATGGATCCTGACCCCCATGAGCCCCGCGGTATCCGGGTCCTGGGCCGCGGCCCGAATCGCCTTTCCCAGCCGGGTGTTGGCAAGGAAGAGATAAAAGACCAGGCAAATCGCTATGGCAAATCCAAGGGTGACGAGCCTGTTGGCGGCAAACCGGGCCCCCCAGAAATCGACCGAGAATGCCAGATAGGTGTATCCCTTCATGTCGGCCCCCCAGATCAGGATGGCGACGTTCTGGATGATGAAGAGGAGGCCGAAACAGGCCAGCATGGAATTCCCCTCAAAGGCCCCGGGAGTGGGAGACGTGTTCCTCAGGCGGGTGAAGAGGGTCCGGTAAAGGACAAAACCGACTGCAAAGACCACGGGACCGCAGATGGCAAAACAGATGAGGGGATCGATCCCCAAGCGGGTGTACAGTGAATAGGTGATGAAGGCCCCGAGCATGATAAACTCGCCATGGGCGATATTCAGCACCCGGGCCACCCCGTACTGGAGGCTGAGACCCACCGCCGTGACGGCATAGATGCCGCCCAGCAACAGACCGGAAATAACGATGTCCAGGATGGTGACCATCATATGACTGCCCATGACAACGGGGGCACTGGCCCCCGCAAATGGATGCCCTTTTGTGTAAGTGCTGTTCCGGCGGTGAAGGGGGCGACTCAACGCCCCTCACAGGATAACGAAAACCACTTCTTCTGGAAACCCCTTCCCTGAGAGGGCAACCATTCTCATTTTGCAGTCCATGGTGCCAGATTTCTCGCTCGTAGTGTCTCCGTCATGCGATTTTTCAGGGCCTGACGGCCCCACTACAAACCAATTGCATCGGTGCCAAAGACAAAATGAGAATTGCTGTTGACAGGGATGCTCCCTCCGGGGAAGGGGTTCGGTCTATCCCTCAAGGCTACCTATTTTTTTGGCCATGGGGGCTTTGGGTATTCCGGCGGGGCCGTGCGTTTGGGTCCCGGGTCGATTACTTCGAACACGCCTTTTTGCCACTGACCGATCTCTCCGGGGTGATTGACAAAGTACCGATCTTTGTCGTACCAGTAGGGTCCCAGGGCCGTATCGAACTTTTCTTTGGCCATGATGTCCCGGATCTTTTTCTGGTCCAGGGTCCCGGCCTTCTCGATGGCCTGCTGGAAATGCTGGAGCGACGACCAGTAATACAACCCGCCCCAGTAGTCGGGTTCTTCACCAAAAAGCTTAACAAACTTGTCAACAAACTCCTTGGCGCCTGGAGAGGTCTTGGCGTTCCAGGCCCCGCCCCCCATGACGCCCTCAATTCCCCGTTCCCCAAAGGTCCCTTTATACAGGGGGGGAGAAAAGGGAAGGACCGTCAGGAAAAAGGCATTAAAATTGATTCCCAGTTCCATTGACTGGCCGGTCAGGAGCATGCCGCCATCCGGATAGCAGGCAGCCGCAAAGGCATCCACATCGAGGGATTTTGCCTCTTTCAAGAATTGAGACATATCCTTGATCCCTGGCGGATAGCTTTTGTTCAGCTTGACGTCGATCCCTTTCTTCTTGAAATAGGGGACCATGGCGTTGCCGTACTCAATGCCGTGAAGATCCGCGCGATAAATCACGGCTACCGATTTGACGCCCACCTCTTTAAAAATATCGGCAAGGGCCGGGGCCTGGGTATCGGAAAAATTTAACACCTGGAAAAAATAGGGGAGGCTCAGCTCCTTGAGCTTCAATGCACCTCCGGGGCCGCCTATCAGTATGTATCCGTACTTGTTTGCTACGGGGGCCGCAGCGAATAACCAGGCAGTACCCCATGGGGGGAAGACGAAATCAACCTTATCCTCAAGAATCAATTTTTCAAGCAGGTTCGCCATGGTGCCGATATCGCTCTTATCATCATACCGCTTCAGCTCCACAGGCAATTTTTTGCCATACTCTTTTACGTAAATCCCGCCATTTTTGTTGACCTCATGGACCCACAGCTCATAGATCTTGCCGCCCGATATGGCAACACCTCCCGCCAACGGCCCTGAGAGAGAGATGGCCTGTCCGATGACTATCTTGTCTTTGGATCCTTTGTCCGCGGCACCAGCAGTACCGGCCAGGAAAACCACCAGGATCACAACTACCAGCAATCCGCGCCAAACCCCACTTTTAGTCTTCATTTTTCCCTCCTTCTTAATGGTTCAACATCCTTCCACCCACGACTGTCATCCACCCGCATACCTCTTTTCACCGGCTTGGGAAAACATTCTACTGATGTGCCTCCACTTTTCTGCGCCTTAACTCCTTTCCGGGCGCTGTAAACCAGGAGCCCTCTGTATGAAACCACTTTTAGCACACATCCGCATAAAATCCGCAGGTCTATCCGGGTCGAGCTTTACTAAATCCCCCAATTAACCCCCGCGCTGCTGAGTGCAGCCCCCGACACATCTACGATAGATGCGCCACCGTCGATCAAAAGAACAGATCCGGTCATAAACGAGGCATCGTCGCTTGCCAAATAGCTGCAAAGACCCGATATCTCATCGGGGGCAGCTACCCGCCGAAGGGGGACGTTGGAGGATATGCAGGAAAAAACCCCATCCACGTCCGTTGAGAGCACCTCCGCAAGCGGACTGAGGGCGTCCTCCAGCATCTCCGTTCGGGTTGCCCCCGGACAGACGGCATTGCAACGTATTTTGAACCGTCCATAATCCAAAGCAGCCTGTTTCGTCAGCATGTTGATAGCGGCTTTTGAGGTGCAATAGGCCGCCATACCGGGCAGACACCGCAATCCGCCCAGGGAAGAGATATTGATAATGGATCCGCCGCCGCTTTGAATCATATGGGGTATCGATGCTTTCATGGCCAAAAAAGTCCCGGTCAGATTGATCTCGATCACCTTTCGCCAGAGTTCTTCATCCAGGTCAGCAATCGTTCCACCCGGATCTATGCCTGCATTGTTCACCAGCACATGGAGTCCGTTTCCGAATTTAACGGCCGTCTCAACCATCCGCTCCACGTCTTCGTACTTCGAAACATCCCCTGAACATGTCGTTACCCTGTCTGCGGGAAGTGATTGAGCCACCTGATCGAGCATTGACTTGCGTCGGCCGGTGATACATATCTTAGCCCCATCCGCAATGAATCGCTTTGCGATGGCAGCACCGATACCGGTGCCTCCTCCTGTTATGAGCGCTACTTTCCCCTTCAGTGTCATCTCGCTGCCTCCTGAGCCGTGGTTGATAGTTGTTGGAGACCTGCATCTGTTTGCCCTGGAATCGGATCGACCCGGTAGAAAGGCCCCTTTGGGTGGTGTCTATCCATGATCACAGGGGCTGCATGTCTTGCGGGTAGAAGGTCACCGATAGTTTCCTGATCAAGGCACCCGCAGGCGTATTGGCGATTTTCCCATCCTCCCCGATGGCGAAGAACTTACCGGTTTCCCTCATCTGATCCCAGTTGTGGAAGAACACCGTGGAAACCGGCAGACCGAATTCGCGCCAGCTGAAAATGTACTGGTTGACGTCGAATTTGTAGGTAATGTGAAGTTCAACATCCGACTCCCCTTTCAGGGGTCCGACAATGCAATGCCAGGCATAACGCTTCTCGTTCAGGTAGATATGCTCGAAACATTGGTTAGGGTTGTAGATGTAAAGGGCCCTAAGCCCTACCAGATCACGGGTGGGCGCCGGCTTTCGACCCGTCGGCGGGATGGTCGGGTCACCGAGCACCCCTGGAGTGAAATCCTGCACTGCACGGGGCTCCTTGCCGATATCCCCCTCACGCATAATGGTATGGACCATAAGAACCTGGCGTGTCTCAGCGTTAACGAAGAATGTACGGCATTGCCGCGGCTCGCGGGCAAAGGTCATGTCAATATAGTATGTGTGAGGCGCAACCTCGATCGCCTCGTACCAATCCGTGCCGTTCTCGGAGCCGCTCTGCCAGTTCACCGTATTGGGCTGAATAAATTCGAGATTGAAGACCGTCCCTGAATCCAGGGTAATTTTCATCTTTTGATTGACCAAATCCGACGTTGCCTGGATTCGATGGTAGGCCATATCCGCTGCATAGTCCTCGTACTTATAATCGGTTTCACCTTCTCTTTGTGGCATTGCACACCTCCATATTATCATTAGGTTTCATTCCGCACATGCTCGGGCAGCCTCGTGGATCGACCATTTCCCTACTCTAAAGAGATGGTTCCCTGTGGCCTGATTCCAAGCGACGCCCCCAATAGGCTATCTTGCCGATAGAAAGGCAGCGGCAGCCGGGTCTTCCGGATCGTGAGCCGCTTCACCTCAGTGAGTTCCTCAACCGAGTACCTCGGTCTTCTTGAACCGATACGCAAATGACGCCTCAATATTTAGCTACTTCTTCGGCCACGCAGGCTTTACTATAGGAGGGGCCGTACGCTTCGGCCCGGGGTCTATGACCTCAAACACCCCATTCTGCCACTGGCCCCATTGACCGGGATGGTTTGCCGAGATCTGCCTCTCATCGTACCAGAAAGGTCCCAGGGCCGTGTCGAATCGCTCCTTGGCCATGATCTCCCTTATCTTCTTCTGATCAAGGGTTCCAGCCTTCTCTACCGCCTGTTTAAAATGCTGCATGGCAGAGTAGAAATAGATGGAGCCCCAGTAATTGCCCATCTCTTCTCCTGTGACCTCCTTGAAATGGCCTGCGAACTTTTTTGCTCCGGGAGAACTCTTCGCGTTCCACGCACCCCCTCCGATGACCCCTTCAACGGTGCTCGCGCCAAAGGCATTCCTATAAAACGTAAAAGCCGGGCCGACACTCAGCACGAAGACCTTGAAGTTAATGCCGAGTTCGATTGACTGGCCGGTAATGAGCATGCACTCATCCGGATAGCTGAGACCCACAAAGGCATCCACATCAAGGGAGTCGGCTTGCTTCAGCAGGGGCGATAGATCCTTGATCCCCATCGGGTAACCCTTTTTCATGGCCACCTCTATCCCCCGCTTGGCGAATTCCGGGACCGCCTTCGCACTATACTCCACGCCATGGAGGTCTTCATGGGAGATCAACGCCACCCGCTTCACGCCCAGTTCCAGAAGGATATTCGCCAGAACAGGCACCTGGGTTTCCGAGAAATTCAGACTCTGGAAAAAATAGGGCAACCTGAGATCCTTCAGTTTCTCTGCGCCGCCGGCGCCTCCGATCAGTATATACCCATACTTATTGGCGATGGGGGCCGCGGCAAAAAGATTGGCAGTGCCCCAGGGGGGGAGTATGAAGTCGACCTTATCCTCCAAGATGAGTTTCTCAAGGAGTCTTGTCATGGTGCCGATGTCCGACTTGTCATCATATATGAGGAGTTCCACCGGCAGTTTCTTGCCATACTCCTTTACATAGATGCCGCCTTCGGCATTCACATCCTTGACCCATAAGTCATAGTAGGGCGAGCTGACCACCGCGTTGCTGGTGGCAAGCGGACCTGAAAGGGAAACCGCCTGCCCAATGACGATCTTGTCTTTGGCCGCCGCCCCGGCGGCGCCGGTCAGGAAAAACAATGCGACTGTAATTACGAATATCCGAGTCAATACCTTGTTCTTCATTTCCAAGCCCCCTTTCCAAATCTGTCAGAAACCTGACACATGGCCATAGGTTATCGGGATCGATTGAGGTGATTTCCTGTGATCAGTCTCGGGGTGGCAAAGGTTATCGAGTCAACGTCGTTTCCTGCGGGCGGATGCGATCCGCCCCAGGGATTAGGCGTCCGCCGGCTTTAGAACGGCAGGAGCCGCTTGGTCTTCTGGATCGTGAGCCACTTTACCTCAGTCATCTCTTCTACCGAGTACCGTCCCCCCTCTCGTCCGATGCCACTTCCTTTACACCCGCCAAAGGGACAGCACGCATCCGCATCAATGGTGCCGTCATTCACGTGGACCATGCCCGCCTGAAGGCCTTCCCCAAGAAAAAGCGCCTTTTCCAAGTCCCTGGTGATCACACCGGCTGAGAGTCCGTAGGTCGTGTCATTGGCGACTTCAAGCGCCTCCTTTTCGTCTTTGACCGGAATGATCGAGGCCACAGGACCGAAGGTCTCCTCATAATAGATCTTCATGTCAGGGGTAATATTGGCGAGTAAGGTGGGCTGATACAGCCTCCCCTCGTAGGTGCCGCCCGTTAGGAGCCTTGCCCCTTTGGCAACGGCATCCTTTATGTGGCCATCGATCTTTTTGACCTGATTGTCGCTGATCACCGGGCCAATGAACGTTGTGGGGAGACTGGGATCGCCCACCGGGAGATGGGAAACCAGGCCGGTGAGTGCCTCTGAAAACGCCTCCACAATCGGCTCCTCCACGATGATCCTATCCGCGGACATGCATATTTCGCCCTGGTGCAGATACGCGCTGAAGGCGGTGGATTTCACGGCGTATTCGATGTCTGCATCGGCAAGGACGATGAGGGGGTTTTTCCCGCCGAGTTCCAGGGTGTAAGGCTTCAGTTTGGCAGCGGCCCGTTGCGCCACTTGCCTCCCTGTCAATGTCTCACCGGTAATGGCGACAAAGGAACAGCGGTCGTCATCAATGAGGGCATCCCCGAGAACGCTTCCCGGACCGGTCACCACATTCAGCACCCCGGCAGGAAGGCCTGCCCGCTCAAAGAGTTCGCCTATCTTTAGACCAATCACCGGCGATTCACTGGCCGGTTTCAGGACCACGGTATTGCCCGTGGCCAACCCATAGGCCACTTTGTAGATGGAGAGAACAAGAGGAAAGTTCCATGGCGAAATGGCCACCACCGTCCCCCTCGGCCTGCGAATCGTCATGGACAGCTTTGTGGGATCATTATTGAAGGTCTCGCCCAGAATGCGCTTGCCGTCCGCGGCGGCCGTCTCAATGAGGTCCACGGTCTGGGATATCTCAAACATCACTTTCCCCACAGTGCCGCCCCCTTCATGGATGAGTACGTCGGCAAATTCCTGCCTGCTCGTTTCGAGGATCTGTGCGGCCTTGTTCAGAATCTGGGCCCGAGCTATGGCAGGTGTGGCGGCCCATTCCTTTCGGGCTCCGAAGGCCGCAGCCATGGCACGATCGGCGTCCTGCGCATCCCCCTTTGCCACCTTTGAATACACCTCCCCCGTGTAAGGATTGAGGTCATCGAACGTGGCCCCGGACGCGGCATCCACCCATTGGCCTCCGATAAACATCTGATAGGTTTTCATAAGACCTCCTTTTCTTCATTGGATAGTTGCTTTTCAATGCTCAGTCAGTGGTTTAGCCCTTAAAAGGGTTGTTTGGATAACCCATAAAGGGGAGAGGGTCATTCTTTCGAGCGGCCCATGGAACACCCTACAGCTTTAGGACCGGTTTGATCACAAGCCCTTTTTCCATTTCCTCAACGGCCCGGTTGATCTCGTCAAAGGGATAAAAGGTGATCATGCGGTCGAATGGAAACCGGCCCTGGCGGTAGAGTTCGATCAGCTTGGGGATAAAGAGGTCAGGGATGGCATCCCCCTCGATGATCCCCCTTACCGCCCTTCCGTTCATTATCAGGTCCATGTTGAGGCTGACCTCGGTGCCGGGGGCCACGACCCCCACCAGACCGCAGACCCCGAGGAGGGGGAGGACATCCACGGCCTGTCGGAACACCGCTGGATTCCCCACGCACTCGAGGCTGTAATTGGGACCTCCGGCCGTGATCTCCTTCACCGCTTCAACAGGGTCCATTTCCTTGGCGTTGACCGTGTGGGTAGCGCCCAACTCCCTGGCCATGGTGAGCCGGTCAGGATGGATATCCACCGCAATGATGGTCGTGCAGCCGCAGACCACCGCGGCCATGATGGCGCTCATCCCCACGGTCCCTGCGCCAAACACGGCGATGGATGTGCCTGCGCTGGCCTTGAGGGAGTTGATGACCGCGCCTGCGCCTGTCATGACACCGCAGCCCATGGGGCCCAGGATCTCAAGGGGGACATCAGTGGGCACCTTGACCACATTCCTTTCCTCCACCAGGGCATAATCGGCAAAGGCGGACTGTCCAAAAAAATTGCCATGGATGACCTGATCCCCTTTTCGGATCGTCGTTGTCCCGTCCGGCCGGGCCCCGCTGAAGTTGAGCTGCAAAAAATTCTCGCAATAGGGATCGTTACCCGACTTGCATGAGGGACATGCCCCGCAGCACATCCAGCTCAAGGTCACATGATCCCCGGGCACGACCTTGGTTACCCGGGCCCCCACCTTTTCGACCACACCGGCCCCCTCATGCCCAAAGACACTGGGCAGGGGGATCGGAAGATGCTGGTCCCTGCCGGCAAGATCCGTATGGCAGATGCCGGAACCGACCAGGCGGACCAGGATCTCATTGTCACGGGGCTCACTGAGCTCCAGCTGTTCAAGCGCAAATTTCCCTGACGGTTCAAAAATGACTGCTGCATTGATTTTCATCATGCCCTCCTATTTATTGTTGGATTGGTTTTCACAACTCATCAAGAAAACTCCAAGAATACGGCAGGAATCAGGTCAGGACGACGTCTTGAGAATTAGCGATACATGATTGCCAAGTGTCACCACAGATATCGAGACTGGAGACCGAACGGCGCCCGACCGACAAAGAGCACCTGTTGGGTTAGGTAATTAGCAAGTCGACAGGGGTTTGTCTATTATACGAAAGTATACTTTTTCAGGCTGGAAGACGTGGGTGAAAATTTGGACGGCTTGGGAAGTGCAAAATGTCGCCGATGTGGATAGGATAAGCCTAACTGGTCAATATCCTGTTGATCAGGGTGGTTCTATTGTTGACTCCAACTTTTTCATAAATGCTCTGAAGGTGCTTTTTGATAGTGACTTCGCTGACGAACAACTTGCCGGCGATTTGTGCATTCTTCAATCCCAAGAAAAGGAGATTCACCACATCAATTTCTCTTCGACTCAGATGGAACGTGTCCATGAGATACTGCGGATTGATGTTCGCAGACGACTTTTCTTCGACCGAGACCATGAACATCTGCGAGTCTTGGCAACCCGATTCCTGATCAAGGACTTTTGACACAAGCGAAAAACGACTTTGATTCGGGCCGTTGACAACACTATGCATAGGGATCGTCATCCCTCCGGTGGGCCAACTCTTTAAGTTGGATTTGATTTCCCGACAGTCCTTTAATAACTGGGGAAAAACGACATCCGTTTGATTATGAGCAGATCCCGAACCCTTTAGCTTGCTACAAATCTCCTCCGCTCTTGGGTTTTTGTAGACAATTTGAAGACTTTCGTCCAGCAGGATTACTCCTGTCGATGATTGCCTTTCGATATAAGCCAGTATGTTTCCACTAAGTGTTATCCTTTTTCGAAGGTCGTTATGTGCCAACGCATGTGCCAGGTACGGAGAAATGGCCTTTGCTGTGCGGATTTCCTTTTCCGCAAAGCGACGGGATTTCCGAGGTCGGGTCAATACAATTCTACCGTAGAGTTTTTTCTCAGCGACCAAATTGACAATGAGTTTGTGGTGGATCTTCTGAGGTTTGAGGAAGTCGTTATAATATTCGGTGGGCTGGAATGAATCATAGCTAATGACCTTTTCCAGATAAGGCAGACTCCTTTTTGTATCCAGGCCATGGGTCAGATGCAGAGGATCGAATTTGTGATAGTAGGTCTTGTAATATCTACAGTAGGCTTTTTCCAGTTGTTCGAGAATGATAGAGGTGAGTTGTCCACGTCCGTCCGGGAGAAAGAAAATGCCTCCTTCTGCGGAGATGGAGTGAAAGAAGGCACTCAATGCTTTCTGCCTGACCATCTTACCGTCCAGAGATTCATTGGCTGCACTGATGACTTCCAGCACATTGGTCAATACGGGATGAGGCAGGTTATCCATCATCATGTTTGCCCTCATCCGGCGGAGCAACGCCGGAGAGACTGTGAACGGCCGACGGCGTACGGATATGATCCGTGACAAAGAGTGAATGCCAATCCTTATCCGTTAATGGACAGGCATTCCGCATACGGCAGGGCAACGATGCCTTGCTGCTAAATTTAGAATAATTTCTCCTTGTTAGATTCTGATTATATGTGGCTTGCCTTTGGGTGTCAAGCCAAAACCAAGCCTTGCGCCCGTGCGGCGACATGCTCATGAGGCGATTCACGATCCGGCATGGAACCTTTTTCTGAGTTCTCTTTTTAAGATCTTACCCTGGGGGCTCTTTGGGAGTTCGGCCACGAATTCAACGGACTTGGGGGTCTTGAATGAGGCCATCTGTCCTCTGCAAAAATCGATGATCTCCTCTTCAACGGCAGCGACGCCGACTTTCAAGACCACCACCGCGTGGACCCGTTCCACCCAGTAGGAATCGGGAACGCCGATCACGGCCGCCTCGGCCACGGCCGGGTGCCGGTACAGGACCCCTTCCACCTCCTTGGGATAGACGTTTTCGCCGCCCGTGACGATCATGTCGTTTTTTCTGTCCGCGATATAGACAAATCCCTTTTCGTCGTAATATCCCAGATCGCCGGTACGCAGCCATCCGTCCCTCACGGCCTCCTCTGTATCTTCGGGCTTGCCCCAATAGGACGACATAATCCGCTCGCTCTGAACAATGATCTCGCCGATCTGGCCGGGCAAGAGGTCGGTGTCCTCGTCGTCCACGATCCTCATGTGGACACCGATGCAGGGTTGACCGCAGGATTCAAGCACCCGCATGCCCTCTTCCGATGCCAGGGCGGCACGGTGGGCGGCCTTGCTGAGGACGGTCGTATGGGGTCCGGACTCTGTCTGGCCGTACCCTTGAAAAAAGAGAGGCCCGAAGGCCGACAGACCCCTCTTCAATACCTCGACGGGCATGGGCGATGCCGCGTACCAGATCCGCTTCAGAGGGCGTAGATCATATTGCTCAATGTCCGGTAGATTCAACAGGGAGATGAGCTGGGTCGGGACAATGTGGAGGTCGGTGATCTGCTCGGCGGAAATGGTCTTTAACGTCTCTGCCGGATCGAAGGAGGCACGGGCCATGATGACATTACATCCGCCCATCAGGAAAAAGGGCCATATATGGCTGTCACCGCCGATGTGGAACATGGGAAGGACCACCAGGTGACGATCGCCGAATTGCAACCCCAGATCCAGGGCCTTGATCTGGGTATTCTGCATCTTCTGGGAATGGGAGTATAGGGCGCCCCGAGGGGTTCCCGTGGTGCCGCTGGTATAGAAAATAACCAGGGGATCGTCTTTTCCCACTGCCGCATCAGGCTCCTCCACAGGATGGCGCTCCAAGAGGTCCCTGTAAGCGATGACACCTCCCTCTGCCTGGCCGAAACGGATGAAGGAGCGCGTCCTTAGCGATCGCTTCCGGATTTCCTCCACGCCTTCCTGGAATTCGAGGGTGAAAAACAAAACAGCGGCCTGGGAATCGTCGACGAGATGGAGCAGTTCCTCCGGCTTCAGGCGGGGGCTGAAATGGGCAAGGATAAATCCCCCCTTCATGGCCGCTCCGAAGACCTCCGGATATTCGAGGCGGTTCCATGAAAGGATCCCGATAACGTCCCCTTTTTGAATGCCGAGGGACTTGAGCCCATGGACGAGGGCATTCACCCTCTCGTTGAAATGCTGAAAAGTGATCTTCTCGGAACCCCGCACAAAGGCCTCGGCTTCGGGATAGAGGACGGCGTTTCGATAAATGAGATCTGCAAAGGTCCCCAGCGGATAACGGCTCAATTCCTTGAGTATCAGTTTTTTGTCCACGCTCACTTCCTATAGGAGACGGCGGTAGATCAGGCCGGGCTTAAGGATTCGTCAAGGGTGTCACGGTAAGGGGGTGACGGAAGCGCATCAATCCAATGGTCTGACATTTATACGGTAAAAAATATCAAATATTTTGTCAAGGAAAACTTAAAAGCGGTTTTATGTTGCACCATTCTCTCAGGCAAGATATGTACAGGAAAATTCCTGCGTCCAAGATGGACAAGAGGATGCCGGTTATCCCGGAATAAACATCCCTTTGAATGACTAAAACCAGAATGGCTCCCTTTGAATTCAAGTTGAACTTGAGCTGGACTTTCATTATCATGGGAGGCAAAGGAGATATTGATGCGCAATTTTAAACCCGTCAAACAACCGAGAATATCGGATGTGATTTTTCAGCAGCTCAAGAATGCGATCCTGGCCAACGAATTCAAGGCCGGAGACAGGCTCTCCTCTGAAAAGGATCTGTCAGAGCAATTTCAGGTGAGCCGCGTTGCCGTAAGGGAGGCCATTCGCACCCTTGAAAATGCAGGGTTTGTGACGATCCGCCAGGGACTGAACGGCGGCGCCTATGTGACCGATCTAACCTTTGAACATCTGGCCAATGCCTGCCTGGATCTCTTTCTGGCCAACAAGATATCCCTGCATGAGCTGCACCATGTCCGCATTCTCATCGAACCGGAGGTGGCGCGCCTGGCCGCTCTCCATACCAGTCCCGAATGGAACGAACGCCTGCTGAAGGCCTATAAGGCAGAGCATCCCCCCGGCGCCTCTCTGAGCGAAGATATCGCATCGGCAACCCGGGTGCATTTCATCCTGGCCGAGATGTGCGGGAATCGGTTCCTGGAGGCCATTGTCAATTCGTTGCTCAAAATGAGCAAGAAGATCATCGAGGAAATGGGCCCGACCCCCCCCAGTTCCATCCATCCCCCCGGTCTGCATGGCCCCATTGTGGATGCGGTGTTGGCCGGGGACCCGGACGCGGCCGCGGATGCCATGAGAACCCATGCCAAAATCTTCTACGACAACCTGGTAAGGATGGAGAAGGACTACCGTGAGCATGCGCCTGGAAGGGGTTGAAGTGGGCGAAGCATGGACGGGCGGACGGCTGAAATATGTTTGTATTTGCCTGGAATATCGAGGAGAGACAAAACAACACCTCATGCAATAGCCGATTTGAACGATAAAGGGCTGCGCCATAAGTAAGGTATCCGGGTGAGCCCGTGCCGGTAAGAAACAGATATTGGCGGAATCATGCCTCTCCTGTACGCTGAACGCAACAAAGGGATTCTGACAAAAGATATCCCGTGGAGAAGAGCCGATGGAAGCCTGTTCATCAAAGGTCACATCAAAGGGTCAGGTTGTGCGTCAACAGCAGATTTGGACCCTTCGATGATCTTACGCCGATTTCCTTTCTTTATTCTTCGTCCAAATGGGCAGGCTTTGATACAGATGCCACAGATAGGTGCACCGATTCCAGGTAGAGATGCATGTTCGTTCGTGAGCCTCTCCACACATCGGGAAAAATGCAAGGCCTCTTCCCTCTCCTTGTAGTGGTCCACTGTATTCACCCCCCTGATTGCTTTTACCGGGCACGCATCGCGGCACAATGTGCAATTTCCGCATCGGTTCTTTACAGGCGTATCAGCGAGTAGCGGTGCCTCTGTGAGTACCGTGACAAGCCGTACTCTTGAACCGTATTGAGGAGTTATAAGGAGCAGGTTTTTTCCCTGCCAACCCAATCCGGCCATCCGTGCCACGGCCTTGTGACTGATCGCCGCATGCCAGTCATCTCGGTCCAAAACCTGGGATGCCGGAATAGGAAGGCTATAAAAGCCGTCTTTCTGAAACCCTACAGAGGTCCGAAATGCAACTTCATCCAGAATGCGATTAGCGGTCTGGTATATTGTGGCATAAACCGGCGTGGGCCTGTCTGATATCGTTTCAAAAACAGATATGGGGAGCTGAACGGCAATTGAAACGGCTCGCGTAAAGCCACTCAGTAAATCAGGCGGATCGACTTCGAGTTCTTTTAACGGCTCAGCATCAGCCACCCCTACCAAGTCGCCGCCCCAACCCACAATCCTGGCCTTTACGCGTTCTGTATATTCGGATGATGTCACCTGTTCCCCTCCTTGCCCCATGCCCACCTGTAGATAGATCAAAATAACCGGCCGGCAATGGAGCGCCGCTGAATACAATGAACCGTCCCTTTCTGCCCAAGGCCTCGGCCTCCACATTTCCTCGGCTGAAAACAAAGGACGCGTGATAAGGTCGCCCCAGGGGGCTACTGCAGACGATTTGCGTCAAATCGCCAGTTTTCCAAACCTGCAGGGACCCATTGTCCGCTAAACATGTTAACGCTGTAATAGGTCACCGTTGACCCGCCGCTCAGAACATTCGCGGAACGGGGTACAATAACAACCTCGAATTTGGCCCCCAGATTTTGCTGTCCCATGAAACTGGGTACCGCGAGTTCAAATTGCCAGACACCTTGCGGAAATTCTGGTGTATGGGCCAGGAAGTGTCCCTGTATGGATCCATTCGGCGTTGTAAGGGTAGCTTGATTCCCCTGCTGCATGATCCGCCAGGTTTCCTGCTTCATGTGGCCTTCTTTGACATAGGCGTTAGGCACCGATGTCGCTGTAATAACCGCTGTGACCTGCCAGGTGCCCTGAATGGAATTCGCCTGCGCATAACCGTTCGCTGTTATGGCTGCCAATACGAGCGTACAAATAACGGAGACTATTTTCATTGATTGTGGATCCTCTTCAAGGAGCTTTTCGCCGCGGCACTTCATCGGACGAAAAACCGACGATTGATATAAGGGCATGACACCATAATCTATACAATGACGACATCGGCAGGTAGAGACAAGAGTGGGGCTGCCTCGGTAAAATGAGAGTATAGGTAAATTCACGTGTTGGATCAAGAACAAACTGGCAAGATGCGCTATGGAATATGGCGCGTGGATGATTAGAACGAACTCAAGGTCTTTTTGAATAGGGCAGGCAACGACGCTGTCCTCCCTTTCTAATTCCCCTGACCATGATATGGCGCAGGGCGCCTGCCGCATCTATTCGAGATCTTGTTTCCTATAAATCGCACCGCAAAAAACGACTAAAATTGGCCAAGCGGTTAAATATTAATGTTTCGCTGTAGTATTAATCCATGGCCTGAGAAATCCGCCGGAAAACCCGAACGGCGGGGTGACATTTTCCTCTCCCGTGACCCTGCCGCGAGTGACTATTCAATCTTTCCTCCAAATCGTTGTCTTTGAAAAATACCTGTCTTTTTTTAAAGCAATACAGTCATCACCCCATTTCCCTCAAATGGATGCCACGGTAACGTAAAAGAGTATCCTTAGGGGGTAGACGATCGGGATACGGCCGTCCCCGTAGGCGGTCTCATCGACACACTATCTTGAAAAAGGAGGAAAATCAGATGGCTGAAAAATTGGCGCAATATGAACCGAATAACGCGTGCACCTACGAACCAAAAATTATAACCTATTGAAAGGAGAGATAATATGCGATATTTTCAGCGTTTCAAAAGACTGGCGATGGTCATTTCGGCTGCGCTTTTTGTTTTTTCCTTATCGGGAACCGCGAGCGCTGCCACCAGCAACTGGTCTTTACAGGGCTATGATATGTTGCTCAACGGGAAGACGTTTTTTGCAAAAGGGATGTGCTACTATCCGCTTCCTGTCGGCAACGCACCCAGCACGACCCCTTACGGGGATTATTTCTATAATTTCGAGGGCCAGGACATGGTCTGGAAAAACATCGTGGAAAGGGATGTTCCCAAAATGAGGGCTTCCGGGGTCAATGTTATCAGGCTTTACGCCATGTGGACATGCGCGGCCGGCGACTATACGGTTGATCCCCTTTGCACGAATAGGCATTTCGATATAAAACACGACAAGTTTCTGGATATGTTGTACAATAATGGAAAGGATCCCATCTATCTACTCGTGGGTGTATATACGGAGAACAACTGGTCGCAACAGCCCTATCAGAGCCAGCTCGAAAACGAGTACCGGCGGCTTGCAACCGAATTGAAAGATCACCCTGCCGTGATGGGCTTTATGATAGGAAACGAACTGAACGCCGATTTTAAGAACGACCCGGCATTCTGGGAATGGGTGAATAAGATGGGAAAGACGATCAAGGAAATCGCCCCGACCAAAATTACAACCGTGGCATTAATCGACGACTCATTTCAATCTCTTGATGCCGTAACTCAGATCGGTCCCAAGGAAAATGGGAAGGTCATGCCCCATATTGATGCCTGGGGCATCAACAATTACCGTGGGGATTCCAGCAGTTCTGGCCCTAGCAGCGGGTTCACGGCCGATTTCTGGCCCGGCTATAGATCCAGAACAGACAAGCCGTTGCTCATGACCGAATGGGGTGTCCCCGCGTCCAGGCATGTGCCCGACGAAGGCTATCCTACAGGCACCCCTGAAGAACTCCCCAACAACGCAGCAGGACAAGAGACGTTCATCAAATACCACTACCAGGACATGGTACAGAACTCCACTGTAAACAATGGCGTATCTTCGGGCGGCATGCTTTTCATGTGGGCCGACCAGTGGGATAAACAGGGATGCAATGCATGTTCACCCGAAACCCATGACGGTAGTCCTTCCGGCAGAGCCGGAAATTTCCCCGGTAACTGGGTGGATGAAGAATGGTTCGGCATTCACGGCGTCACAAAGGATCCGAGCCGCCCATGGGACCAGAACTGGGATGTCGCAAAGAACAGGCCCTATCCGCCGGATTCTCTAAGTGATAGAGCTGCAGTTGCCACCATAAAAAAGCTCTTTACCGAACCGGATCCGGAAATCAGAACAACGACCGCTTCGACTGCGGCTGATGAGACTGAAGCCTTCTTCAACGTAAGCCCGGAAACCTCAAATGGAAAGGAAATAAAAATCGAAACCCGTCTTTTGGACGCTGCCACAGCGCCATGGGATGACCTTGATCCTCTTGAGGCAACCACTTCCGACTACCTTCTGGTGACATACTGCCTCCATCCCAACAGCCTGAAAGGTGTTGATGCGGAGTGGTTCGCTACTGCCATCGCATATCCTTTCAAGGGATCTGAAACATTCACTATCTACCACTTTTCACCCAATGGCGTATGGGAGAAGGCTCAGGACCAGACCCGGGTGATGCCCAGCATACCCAGTTACATGGGTGAGCTGTTTCAGCTTGAAGACTATGAAATCTTCAGAGGGTTTCTGCCGCAAGGCTATTATGAATTCTTGTTTGGGCTTGCCGTACTCAGGAGCGACGGGACCGGCTACGACATCTATTTTGATGGGGAGGCCATCAATGTCAGTGGCGAGTAAAGAGACCCATATTTCATCATATCGTCAAAAACGTGCTGCCGGCAGGGAATCGAGATACCATTGCCGGCGGCATGCTCTCCATTGCAGGATTCAGGGAACCCTGGGTAAAGGGTGGGGACGCTGTTAGGTTTTAAGGTTGGTGACGTCTTCCAGCCCCT
>Ga0209164_1001915_pt1 | contig 24202 bp, 17 predicted proteins | sample MTBNYHSulfiMetaG_FD_187458 | JGI IMG/M metagenome (GOLD analysis project Ga0209164, IMG submission 187458) | Enrichment culture microbial communities from rom New York Harbor, USA that are MTBE-degrading - MTBE-NYH (New York Harbor Sulfidogenic)... | ecosystem: Environmental > Aquatic > Marine >... | reverse complement strand
CGGCATCGTCCCCACCACCCTGGAATTGATCGACAGGACCGTCCTGGATGTGATCAGCAATTACGGCGGGGCCCGGTTTTCGGATAAGGCAGAGGCTTTGCTCCTGATAGAGGTGGATGGCGAGGATGTTACGGTGGAGGCCCAGGGGAAACGGATCGAGGCCTTTTGCAGGGAGCGGGGGGCCTTTCAGGTGGAGCGGGCCAGCACGCCCGAGGAGGCGGATAAACTCTGGCAGGCGAGACGGACGGCCTTTGGGGCCGTTGCCAGCCTGAGACCCAACTGCATTGTGGAAGACGCGACCGTGCCGGTCAAGATGCTCCCCGCGATCATCCGAAAGATCGTTGAGGTTGCAAAAAAATATGACCTGCAGATCGGCGTACTGGCCCACGCCGGGGACGGAAACCTTCATCCCCTGTTCATGACCGATCTTCGCGACAAAGAAGAGATGGCGCGCGTCGATAAGGCATTGGTGGAACTGGTTGAGGCGGCCATTGCCATGGGCGGCACCCTCTCCGGGGAGCACGGCATCGGGATTGCCAAGGACCGGTTCATGTCCATGGAGTTCAGCCGGACATCCATCGAATTGATGCGGGGGATCAAGCGGGTCTTTGACCCCAACAATATCCTGAACCCCGGGAGCTTCCTTTAGGGAATACTGTTGATCACACAAAGCCACAAAGCACAGAGGGTCAACCAAATGCATTTAACAAAGAAGTATCCTTCGTGTCTTTGTGCCTCTGGGTGATAATATTTTTTTTAAAATGAGAAAACCACATGATACTAAATGATATTGCGAATGAGTTTGACCAGTGCATCAAGTGCGGGCTGTGTCTGGCGACCTGCCCGGTCGGAAAAACCCTTTTTCTGGAGAAGTACACGCCGAGGGGAAAGGTCCAGTTGGCCAAGCGATATGCCGCGGGAGACCTGGGGATCAGTGAGCAGTATCGCGATATCTTTGCCAGATGCCTCCTCTGCGGGGCATGCACCGTGACCTGTCCGAGCGGCGTGGACCAGAAGACGGTATTCCTCGCGATGCGGGAGGAGATCGTGAAAAAGCAGGGTCTCCACCCGAATGTCAAGGCTGCGGTGGAATCGCTCTTGGCCAACCATAACATATCGGACGAGGACAACGCGGAGCGGGGTGAGTGGCGGGACGACGTTCGGGATCTTCCGGACCACCTGTACGAAAAGGAACATGCCGATGTGGTCTATTTTGTGGGATGTGTGGCCTCCTTTTTTCCCATGGTCCAGTCGATTCCCCGAAACATGGTCCGAATCCTCGAATCGGCCGGGGTGGATTTTGCCATTCTGGCGGGCGAGGAGTGGTGCTGCGGGTTTCCGCTGATCGGCGCGGGGGCTCCCGGTGAGATGAAGGCCCTGATGGACCACAATCTGGCGAAGGTGAAGGCCCTGGGGGCTAAGGAAGTCGTGTTTTCATGCCCCTCGTGCTACCGTACCTGGAAGGAGCATTACCCGACGGACCTGAAACTCTCCCATTCCACGCAGGTTATTGAAAGACTGGTAAAGGACGGATCCATTTCGCTGGGGGAGCTGAAGGAGACAGTGACCTATCACGACCCCTGCGATCTGGGAAGAAACGCGGGGGTCTTTGATCCACCCAGGGAGATCCTCCGGTCGATTCCCGGCCTCGCCCTTGTGGAACTCGCAGGCAATCGCAATCAGAGTGTCTGCTGCGGGGGAGGCGGCAATCTGGAGATGGCGGATGCAGCCCTCTCGGGCCGTGTGGCCCAAAACAAGATCGAGGAGATCCGGCAGACAGGGGCCGGGACCGTGGTCACGGCCTGTCAGCAGTGCGTCCGGACCATCAAGGGGAAGGTGAGACGGGAGAAGCTCAATCTCCATGTGGTGGACATCACCGATATCGTGGTCAGGTCTATGTCTAACGGATAAGGGGTCCGTAGTAATTCCCCTCGGAAGGGGAGGGGGGCTTTTTGGGATATCTTTACACCGACATTTCATGAAGGGGGACTATCATGGCTGACAAGACTGCACGACTTCTGTATGGCGAAAATCCGCTGACGCTGCGATTTCCAGAATCCGTGCCGACCCTGGAGATGAAACCGATTCAGAGGCTTGCGGACCCGGAGCGGGCTGTGTACGCCGCTCTCGCCGATCCGATCGAGAGCCCACCCCTGGCCGAGATCGCCAAGGGAAGGAGAAACGCCTGCGTGGTCATCTCCGATTTCACCCGGCCGGTTCCCAATAAGGTGATCCTTCCCCCGCTCCTCAGGACCCTTGAAGAGAGCGGCATACCCAAAGACAGGATCACCATCCTGATCGCCACGGGGATGCATCGCCCCAACTTGGGGGAAGAACTGGTCTATCTGGTGGGTCGGGACATTGCGGAGAATTACCCGATTGTCAATCACTACTGCCGCGATGCGGGGAACTACCGGAAGATCGACGAGATCGACGGGGCCCCGATCGAGATCAACACCCATTACCTGGATGCGGACCTCAAGATATTGACCGGGCTGATCGAACCCCATTTCTATGCGGGCTATTCCGGGGGCCGGAAGGCCATCCTGCCGGGCATCTCCAGTTACGAGACCATGAAGTTCATGCACTCCTTCAAGATGATCGATCATCCGAAGGTGACCAACTGCATCATCGAGGGAAACCCGTTTCACGAGTACGGCATCCGTGTGACGGAATTGGTGGGCGCGGATTTTATCCTGAACGTGGTCATCACCCAGACACGGGAAGTGGCGGGCGTGTTCGCCGGGCATTACGATCATGCCCATTTGGCCGGTTGCGATATGGTCCACCGGCACTCGGTGATCGATCTGGACCAGCGGGTGGATATGGTGATTACATCGGGCGGGGGGTTCCCCCTGGATGCCACCTTCTACCAGATCAGCAAGGCCCTGATCTCCGCCAGGGACATCCTGAATCGGGGGGGGACCATTGTGGTGGCCTGTGAATGCCGGGAGGGCCTGGGGAACCCCGAGTTCTGCGAGATCATGCGTTCAGGGTGCGGTTATCAGGAATTTTGCAAGGAATACTCCGACCCGAAGGATTTTGTCATCGATCAATGGTGTTCCCAGAGCATTTTGCAGGCCGTCGATCATGCGGGGCCCATCTATGTCTATTCGCCCGGGATGTCAGGCGACGACCTGAAGGCCATGGGGATGATCAAGATTGACGATCTCCAGGAGACCGTGGACAGGTTGCTGCCGCAACACGAAAAGGTCATGGTGGTGCCCGAAGGACCTTATGTGGTGGGAAGGGTGAGGGATGGGGAATTGAAAGATTTTTGAAGTGAGTGAGAGCGGTTGAATGGGGATGTGTTTTAGATACAGGGGACCATGGAAATGGATGAGTGTCCGGGCCACGGGCATTCTGATGGGGATGCTGATTTTGTTCCTCCTCAATCTGCCTGTGGCCGGGGCCTCGTGGGTGATCGATCCGGCGCGCTTTCATGCCTCGGTACACGGGCAGACGTCGTGCGGGGAGTGCCACGAAGACATCACTGGGCAAGACTTCCATCCCGATCCGCGGAATGTGACCAGGAGCGCCAGGGATTTTTTTCAGAAAGATGAGTGCCTGGCGTGCCATGATTCCATCATGGACGATCTTGAGGCCGGGCAACATGGTTCCCTGAAGGTGAAAGGCCCCGATAAATACAAAAACTGCCTGAACTGCCACGATCCCCATTATCAGGCCCGCATCAGCGATTCGAACCGCCGAAGGTTTAATCCCAAGGAACCGGTTGCGAATCAGTGCGGCACCTGTCACGATGCCCGCGAGTCCCTTCCGGCCTTTTCTCCGGAAGATGCCCTGTGCATGGCCTGTCATCGCCCCATGTCTGAAGAGAGTCCGCAGGAGATCGAACGAATCAATGATTTCTGCCTCCACTGTCACGGAAGAGGAGGGACCAGGGCAAAGATCCTTACAGAAGAATTCGTCCCCTTGATCGATGAGGCCTCTCACGCGGGTCTTCCGCACGGTCAAATGGCCTGCACCACCTGTCACCGGGAAGCGGCCTCGTACACCCATGACGTGCAGCAACCCCAGGACTGCGGGCGGTGTCATCTCCCTCACCATGAGAAGACGGCCGGGAGTGCTCACATGACCGTCTCGTGCCAGGCATGCCATCTCAGAGGGGTCAAGGCCGTGAGGGATGAGGAGTCCAACTGCATCCTGTGGGAGAAAGAGCGCACCCCGGACGGTGGGTCCATCGTCCACGAGATGGTCCGGTTCGATACGGACACCGCCTGTCAGCGATGCCATTTTGCGGGGAATCAGCTGGGAGCCGCATCCATGGCCCTGCCTGCCAAAAGTGTGATCTGCATGCCGTGCCATACGGCCACGCTTTCCGTGGGGGATACCATCACCATCGTTTCGCTTGTGATCTTTTTATCGGGCATGGTCCTCTTCTTCTCGCTCTATCTCAGCGGCTCCCTTCAGGGAACCGGCGCGGGAAGTTCCGGGGGCAGGCTTTTCAGGTTGCTGGGGGGCGCTGTCCGGTGTGTCTTTTCTGGGCGGATCATATGGATCATCCGGTCGCTTTTCTGGGACGTCTTGCTTCAGAGGCGCCTGTACCGGGTGTCACCCAGACGATGGGTGATTCATGCCCTCATCTTTTATGGTTTTGTTTTCCGTTTTTTCTGGGGCTTGGTCGCCCTCGGAGGGTCTCTTTGGAAGCCTGAGTGGCCTGTTGTCTGGAACCTGGTGAATAAGGACTACCCGTTGACAGGGCTTCTGTATGACCTGACAGGGACCATGATCCTGGTAGGGGTGGGTCTTGCCTTTGCCAGGGGATTGATCAACCGCCGGGGCCGGGCCGCCGGGCTGCCTGGGCAGGACCGGTTGGCCCTCGGCCTGATCGGCGGGATTGTCGTCATCGGGTTTGTCTTAGAGGGGATGCGGATCAGCATGACCGGATATCCCACAGGCTCGGAAAACAGCCTGGTCGGTTATGGGGTCGGGCTTCTCTTTTCGTCCCCCCGGGGGCTGGTGGAGGTGTACGGATTTGTATGGTATATTCATGCCGCCCTGACAGGGGCGTTTATCGCGTATATCCCCTTCAGCCGGTTGCTGCACATGATCATGGCGCCGGTGGCCCTGGCCATGGATGCCTGTAAGAGAAATGGATAAAGCAGAGTTAGAAATCGTGGAATTGAGGGATTGAGGGATCGGTATCCGTAGAATATGTGTAATCTGCGTAAGGAATGGAGGTCTCCTTAGTCCCTTTCGTCACTTGACGTGGGAGCAAACATCATGGATGAGAAGCTGAAACAGGATCTGATACAGATCGTGGGAGAGGCCAACGTCACCGACAACCTGATCGATCGGGTATCCTTTTCCTATGATGCCTCGGAGCACAGCCACCGGCCTGAGGGGGGCGTCTGGGCCGAGAGCGCGGAACAGGTGTCGGAGATCATGAAGCTGGCCACCCGGAACAAGATGCCGGTAATCCCCAGGGGCGCCGGGACCGGCCTGTCCGGGATGGCCGTCCCCATTGAAGGGGGGATTATCCTCGACCTGAACCGCATGAACCGGATTTTGAAGATCAGCATCGAGGACCGTCTGGCAGTAGTCCAGCCGGGCGTGGTGTATGCGGATCTGGAGAAGGCCCTGATACCCTACGGGTTTTTCTTCCCGCCCGATCCGGCCAGCGGCAAGGTCAGCACCCTTGGGGGCAATGTGGCCACCAACGCCGGTGGTCTCAAGGGGGCCAAATACGGCACCACCCGGGATTATGTCCTCGGTTTGCAGGTCGTCCTTCCGGACGGCCGGATCATGCGGACAGGGTCCAAGGCCATGAAGAGCGTCTCCGGATATGATTTGACGAGACTCTTTGTGGGATCTGAAGGGACCCTCGGGATCGTCACGGAGATCACCTTAAAAATCAACCCGAAGCCGACGGCCACCAGCACGGCCCTGGCGACCTTTGACAATCTGGAGGACGCGGGGAACGCCATCAACCAGATCATGCACAGCGGGATTATCCCGAGCGCACTGGAGATATTGGGGAGAGAGACCCTGTCGGCCATCAACCAGAATACCGATCTCAACCTCCCCGAGGTGGATGCCATGCTCCTTGCGGAGACCGACGGTTATACCCGTGAGGAGACCGATTATCAATTGGGCAAGGTGATGGCGATTTTTCAAGAAAATAACGCCCGTGAGGTCCGTCAGGCCGAGACGGAGAAGGACGTGGAAGACCTCTGGGCCGCCCGGAAGTCGGCCTATGCGGTACTGGCCAGGATCGAGAACAACTTCGTGCTCGAAGACGTGACCGTCCCCATGACCCGGATCACTGCGCTTCTGAACGGGATCCATGCCATTTCCGAAAAGCATCGGATCCGAATCGCCACCTTCGGCCATGCCGGGGACGGCAATCTTCATCCCCAGATCCTCTACAACGGGTATGATCCGGAACAGGTGGAACGGATGGAGGCGGCCAGCGCCGACCTCTTCAAGCTGGCCATCGACCTGGGCGGGACCCTCACCGGCGAGCACGGGATCGGTCTCTCCAAGGCCCCTTTTATGACCCTGGAGCACGATCCGGTCGCCATGGACGTGATGCGTTCGCTCAAAAAAATGTTTGATCCCAATAACATCCTCAACCCCGGCAAGATGGGACTGGAGGTTTAAGATGCCATCCAAGTATGAATTTGAAGAGAAATTCCGGGACCAGGTACTGCGGTGCTCCAGGTGCGGATTCTGCCAGGCTGTCTGTCCGGTGTTCGGGGCCACGCTTCGACCGGCCCTCAATGCGCGCGGGAAAATGCTCCTTCTCAAAGAGGTCATGGACGGAAAGATCGATCTCAATGACGAGCTGATCGAGACCCTGTTTCAATGCACCACCTGTGCGAGTTGCTATGAAAACTGCCCCTCCGGCGTCAACGTGCCCGAAATCATCAAGGCGGCCCGAAAAGACATGGTCAGGGAGGGGTCGTGCCACCCGGCCTTCAAGGGGATGAACGAGGTGCTCGATAAATACACGAATATCTATGCCGAGGACGAACCCGAGGATTTTGAAAGGGAGAAGAACCGGCAGGCTGAAAACGTCTACTTCGTCGGTTGCGTCGGATTGTACCGCGAGGATGAGTCCACCTCCGCCACCCTGGATCTCCTGGACCGTCTCGGGGTCAACTATACCCTCATCGACGAGGTCTGCTGCAGCGGGGTGCTTGAAGACGTGGGCTACCCGATCAAAGACCATCTGGCCCGCAGGAATATCGAGGGCATACTGGCCACGGGGGCCAAGACGGTCATTACCGGGTGCCCCTACTGTTCCCGAACCTTCAACAACAAGCCCCAGTATGCGGAACTGAAGGAGAAGGGGATCACGGTCGTGCATGTCACCCAGTTTCTCCAGGGATTCGATTTCGGGGTCACCACGGACAAACGGGTCACCTATCACGATCCCTGCGACCTGGGCAGGCACTGCGGGATCTACGAGGAACCGCGAAACACCATCCGGAAGATCGCCCCCAACTTTGTGGAGATGGCGGACAACCGGAAAAACGCCCTCTGCTGCGGGGCCGGCGGCGGGGTGAGGGGTGCCTATGCCAAAAATTCCATTGCCATGGCCCGGCGACGGCTTGACCAGGCAGAGGCGGTGGGGGCCGAGATCATCCTGACCGAATGCAATTCATGCGTCCACAACCTGGCCAACGCCAAGCTGCGAAAACAGAAGTTCAGGATCTACAACACGGCCCAGTTTATCAATGAACTGATGGAAGCGGCCGAATAAGTAGTGGCTGAACGGAAACCCCTGTTCAGCCAAAAATCGAATATCGAAATCGGAAACTCGAAACAAATACGAATATCGAATGCTCGAATGACAAGAACCAACAGATTGAAAACAGGATGTTTCTGTCATCGAGACATTTTTGGTTTTGGTCATTGGTTCGTATTTCGAGATTCGTATTTCGGATTTCCTGAACGATAACCGGATGTTCTTTCATGCACTAAGTATATATAAAAGGAGGAAACGCTATGGAAATGCAAGGGTATAAGATGCCGGAGGACCTCTACTACGAGGAAAATCATTTCTGGGTCAAGGAAGAAGGCGATCTATTGGTCATGGGCATGGATGACTTTGCCCAGATCATGGCCGGGGAGATCGTGTATGTTCAGCTCCCGGACGACGGCAAGCGGATCACGAAGGGGAAGAAATTCGCCAAGATCGAGTCCGGCAAGTGGCTGGGGAAGGTCTTTGCCCCTGTGAACGGAGAGATTGCCGAGGTCAACGAGGAACTGGAGACCAACCCCGGGCTGATCAACGACGACTGTTACGGCAAGGGGTGGATGTATAAGATCCGTCCGGACGACAAGGGGGAGATGGAGACCCTGATCCACGGGAAAGAGGCTGTGGAGAAGTGGTTGTTGGCGGATATCGAGAAGTATGCGGAGGGCTAATAGCGGGGGGCAGGGAGCAGGGAGTAAGCAGTGAGAGGGGATGAGCAACCAGCAGTAGAAGAAGAAAGTGAGAAGTTAAGAGGGTGAGAGGGGGAGAGGGGGATCATCGCGCGCTGCGAGTAAGGAGTAGTCAGTAGGCGGTGAACGGCTCAAAAACGAGTAATCGGCAACAAAGGCCAGGTGTCTGTGGTCAGGAAAAGCCCGACGAACTCAATAAACCCAACAAACCCCAAAAATGAGCGACCACCAACCAGTAACGAGCAACCAGTAACCAGCAACGAGTAACGAGCAAGCAGCATGTCCAATCAGGATTACAGCGTCAAACAGCTCCTGGAAATGGGGGCCTGCACCAACTGCCAGGTCTGCGCGGATGTGTGCCCTGCGGTGACGGCGTCTGAAAACGGCGAGCTGTCCGCCATTTCCCGTATGAAGGGGCTCAACCAGGTATTGAAAGGGCGGGGGGGGCTGTTTCGCAGGGTGTTTGGCCGGAAGCCCCCCGGAGGGGAGGCGTTGGATCGTTTCAGCGATACGGTCTTTCGATGTACCCTCTGCGGCAACTGCCAGGAGGTCTGTCCGGTCGGCATCCATCTCAAGGACCTCTGGTTGTCGCTCCGCCAGGACATGGTCCATTCAGGCCACTATCCGAAGAAGATCGACATGATCCGGGAGAACCTGGGAGAGGCGCACAATGTCTTCGGAGAAGACAATGAGGAACGGGCCGATTGGGTGGACGACATGGACGATCCCCCGGACGACGGATATATCCGCGACAAGGCCGATATCGTCTATTTCACAGGATGCACGGCCGCCTATTTTCCCCTGGCCCAGAAGATTCCCATGGCCCTTGCGGAGATCCTGGACCGGAGCGGCGTGGATTTCACTTTGCTGGGGGAGGCGGAGTGGTGTTGCGGGTTTCCCATGCTGGGGGCCGGGTTGAAGGACATGTTTCAGGAGTTCATGGAGCACAACCTCTCGGTCATCCGGGAGAAGGGCGCCACGGAGATCCTCTTTGCATGCCCCTCCTGTTATGCCACATGGCATGAGCATTATCCCGGTGAATTCAAGATCTCCCATGCCAGCCAGTTCTTGATCGATCTGATTAAAAACGACCGCGTTCCCCTTAAGGAACTGGATCTGACCGTCACCTACCATGATCCCTGTGATCTGGGCCGGGGGACCCGGGTGTTCGACGAACCGAGGGAGGTGATTCGCGCTATTCCGGGCATCCGGCTCGTGGAACTCCCTCATAACCGCGAGAACTGCGTCTGCTGCGGGGGCGGGGGCAATCTGGAGATGGTGGATGCCAAACTATCGGCCCGGATTGCGGAACAGAAGATACAGGAGATCCTGGGCACGGGCGCGGATGCGGTGGTGACTTCGTGCCAGCAGTGCGTTCGGACCATGATGACCTATGTCCGCCGGAACAAGGTTCCCCTCGATGTCCTCGATATCACCCAGCTCATTCGGCGTGCCCTCGCAAAATAACCGATTCAACCCGCACCACGTTCGAAAGCCTTCAGGAGAATTCATTGAAGCAACTGCAGAAGATGGACGACGGCGTTAAAAGGTCCCTGATCGAGATTGTCGGCCCTGAAAGCTTTACAGATGATCTCATCGACCGGGTGGCCTATTCCTATGATGCCTCCGACAACGACCATAGACCCGAGGCCGCTGTGTGGCCCGCCCGGACCGAGCAGGTCTCGCGAATATTGATCCTGGCCAATGAGGCCGGGTTCCCGGTAATCCCCCGTGGCGCCGGGACCGGTCTGGCCGGTTCGGCCGTTCCGGTATGGGGAGGGCTTGTCCTGGATCTATGCAGGATGAACCGGATCGTGGATATCCGGATTCCCGACCGTCTTGCAGTCCTCCAGCCGGGCGTGGTATATGCCGACCTGCAGAAGGCCCTGTCCCCGCATGGGTTTTTCTTCCCGCCGGACCCTGCCAGCGGCAAGGCCTGCACCATCGGTGGGAACGTGGCCACCAATGCCGGAGGGATCCGGGGCGCCAAATACGGGGTGACGCGGGATTATGTCCTGGGTCTGGAGGTGGTCCTGCCGGACGGACGCGTCCTTCGGACCGGGTCATCCTGTATGAAATCCGTCTCCGGTTATGATCTGACACGCCTCTTTGTAGGGTCGGAGGGGACGATCGGGGTGGTCACGGAGATTATCCTGAAGATCAATCCGAAGCCGACGGCATCCGGCACAGGGCTGGCCCGGTTCGCCCGTCTGGAGCATGCGGGGCAGGCGGTTACGGACATTATGCATTCCGGGATTATACCGAGCGTCCTTGAGATCCTTGACGAAAATACCATCAAGGTCCTTCGCGAACATGGAGACATGGACATCCCCGATGCCATGGCCATTATCCTGGTGGAGACCGATGGCTACACCGAGGCCGAAACCGCCTATCAGATGAATAAAGTGGTCTCGATTTTCGAGAAAAACCGTGCGACCCATATACAAACCGTGGACACTCAGGAAGGTGCGGAGGCCCTCTGGTCCGTTCGAAGGTCTGTCAGCACCGTTGCCGCTCAGCTTCGAACCAACAACGTCTCGGAGGATGTGGCGGTCCCCATCTCAAGGGTCCCCGATCTCCTGACCGGCATTTCGGCCATTGTCCGGAGGCATCATCTCCCTTTTGTCATATTCGGCCACGCAGGCGACGGCAACCTCCATCCCAAGATTATGTACGACGGCGCTGATCCGGACCAGGTTCGCAGGGCAGGGACGGCAGTGGATGAGATATTCAGGCTCACGTGCGGGTTGGGGGGCACACTTACCGGAGAACATGGCATCGGGCTCTCGAAGGCCCCCTTCATGACGCTTGAACACGACCCGGTGGAAATGGACGTCATGGCCCGGATCAAGCGTCTTTTTGATCCGAACAATATCCTGAATCCGGGGAAGATGGGACTGACGGCCTGACCAGGCTCGAGGGTACGCGTCATGAAAAAAATACTCCTGGTCGACAACGACCGCTTCATCCTGGAGGTGATCAAAGACCTCCTGACAAAAGAGGGACATCAGGTGGCGACAGCGGAGGACGGCCTTTCGGCCCTGGACGTCCTGGAGGTCTTCACGCCCGATGTCATATTCGTCGACATGGTCATGCCAAATATCGACGGAAAGCGGCTGTGCAAAATACTGCGCAAGATGGAGGACCTGAAAGAGACCTATATCGTCAGCCTTTCTGCAACCGCCATGGAAGATGTCGGCGGGATTGAGGCCTTGGGCGTCAATGCAAGCATCGCCAAAGGACCCCTCGGACAGATGGCCAAGGAGATTCTGGGCGTGCTGGGGCCAATATCGGATATCTCATCCCGACTGGTGGCGGAGAAGACGCTGGGATCGGAAGCGATGAGACAGAGGGGCATCACGAGGGAACTCCTTTCAGGCATGAAGCATTTCGAAGTCATATTGGAGCAGATGGATGAGGGGATTTTCGATATTGCTTCGGACGGAAGAATTGTCTATGCCAATCGAGGCGCATCCTTTCTGACGGATTTGCCCGAAGAGGATATGCTGGGACGTCATTTTCCGGATCTGTTCGCGAAAGATGACCGGTTACGGATCAGACAGTTTCTTGAGGCCGGACGCAAACGTGCCAAGCGGGTACCTGAAGAAGATCCGCTGACATTGAATGGGTATCAGGTGACGATGGATGTGCAACCCATCCCCGGCTATGATGGGAAGGTCATCGTTATCCTGAACAATGTAACCGATCAGAAACGGGCTGAAATGGCCCTGAAGAAGAGCGAGGAGCGGTATCGGCTCCTCTTTGAGAATGCCAATGACGGGATATTCGTCTTGCAGGGAGGTGTGATCAAATTCCCCAACAGGCGTGCCGTTGAGATGTTTGACCTCGGACCGGGAGACCCGGCTGCGATCCCTTTTCTCGATCGCGTCCATCCCGATGAGAGGGATGCTGTCAGCGAAGGGATCGAACGGAGTTTAGCGGGCGAGAAATGTCCCGACTCCTATTCGTTCAGAATACTCCACCGGTCGTACGAGGAGCTGTGGGTGGAGATGAATGCCGTTCCCATCCGGTGGGAGGAGGGGCCGGCCGTGCTCAGTTTCGTGAGAGACATTACCGAGAAGAGACGGCTTGAAACCCATTTCCAGCAGTCGCAGCGGATGGCCTCCATCGGCACCCTGGCCGGAGGCATCGCTCATGAGTTCAACAATCTGTTGATGGTCATCCAGGCGAATGCCTCTTTGCTCCTGTACGGAAAAGACCCGGGAAGTTCTGAGTGCGAAAGATTGAGGAACATCGAGATGTATGTTCAGAAAGGTGCGGAGATGACCCGGCACCTCCTGGCCTTCGCGAGGGAGGGAAGGCACCGGCCTGAACCGACCGATCTCAATGAACTGCTGAGGCAAACTGAGGAGCTGTTTGCCCGCACCAAGAAGGGAATTTTCCTGCATGCCGTGTACCAGGAGGACATTGCGATGGTGGAAGTGGATCCGATGCAGATCGAGCAAGTCCTGATGAGCCTGTATATCAACGCATGCCAGGCCATGCCTGACGGCGGGGAGCTGTTTTTGGAGACGAAAAACACACAGCTTGCCAGCGAATTCGTGCGCCCCTACGGGATTCAATCCGGAAGATATGTAAAGATATCCATCAGGGATACGGGTGCGGGCATGGACGCCAAGACCCGTGAGCGAATATTCGATCCGTTCTTTACCACCAAGACCGTGGGGCAGGGAGTAGGTCTCGGCCTGGCCGCCGCCTATGGGATCGTCCGGAATCATGGCGGATTCATGGATGTGAGCAGTGAGGATGGCAAGGGAAGTACCTTTAACATCTACTTGCCGGCATCAACACATAGCGCCCAGGGAAAAAGGGGTGAAAATCGCGATCAGGACCATCTGCCATGACCGATCCTAAAAAGTATCCGCCCGCCTATCTCTCCTGGGTCGTCTGGGGGTTGGGGGCCGCCTTTTATCTGAGCGGGTTTTATCAAAGGGTGGCGCCGGCAGTGATGACAGACCACCTGATGGCCGATTTCAATATCGGCGCCGCCTCCTTAGGGAACCTTTCCGCATTCTATTTTTACAGCTATGTCGCCATGCAGATCCCTACAGGGATCCTCGCCGATGCCTGGGGAGCCAAGAGACTCCTCACTGCCGGGGCGTTTACAGCGTGTTTAGGGGCGTTTCTCTTTGCCGCGGCCCCTGCCATCATCTTTGCCAATGTCGGACGCCTCCTCATAGGGGGAGCGGTTGGCGTGGCCTGGGTTTCACTGCTCAAGCTCTCCATGCACTGGTTTCCGCCCCAGCGGTTTGCCATGACCAGCGGCTTGGGCCTCTTCTGCGGCGTTGTCGGGGCCGTGTCCGCGGGTGTGCCGTTGCGGATATTGGTGGACCTTTTCGGGTGGCGGCCGGTGATGCTGGCCTCCGCGGGCATATCCCTTGCCATCGCTGTCGCACTCTGGATTCTGGTGCGGGATGATCCGTCCGAACGGGGGTATGCCAGTTTCATTCCCTCTGCCAACATCAGGCCGGATGATGCCGCATCCCTATTCGCCGGTTTACAGAAGGTATTTCATTATAAGAACACCTGGCTCCTGTCCATTGCGCCGGCCGGCATGGCCGGGCCCGTACTGGCCTTTTCGGGCCTCTGGGGGGTCCCGTTTCTATCAACCCATTATGGACTTTCGCCTGCCAAGAGCGCAGCACTGACCTCCGTGCTGTTGATTGCCTGGGCCTTCGGGGGCCCGGTGTTAGGGGCGATGTCCGACCGGATCGGCCGGAGAAAGCCCCTGTATGCGGCAGGCTGTTTTGTCGCCTGTGCAGGCTGGGGCCTGATTCTGTTCATGCCCCAGTGGCCGGTATGGCTCCTGAGCGTGCTCGTCTCCATTGTCGGTTTTGCATCGGGTGCCATGATCATCGGTTTTGCCTTTGTCAAGGAATCGGTGCCCCCTTCTCTGACCGGGACCGTGTCCGGCGTCTGCAACATGGGGGTCATGATCGGTCCCATGGTGCTTCAGCCGGTCATGGGGTGGATCCTGGACAGGAACTGGAGCGGAGGCCTGGAAAACGGGATAAAAGTCTATCCTCTGGGGGCATACCGGTCCGCGTTCAGCCTGATGATGATCGGGTCGATCCTCGCGGCCGTGCTCATCTGCTTTACCAAGGAGACACACTGTCGTCAGATGGTGAAGTGAGTTGGAATTGAAGATTGACGATTGCCAATTTAGAGAACCTACAAACCTGAACCCTTAAACCTCTGAGCCTTTGAACCCCTAACCTTTAATCGTCGAGGAAATGCATATGCGCCCATTAGATGGAATCAAGGTAATCGAGATGGCCGGTCTGGCCCCGTCCCCCTATTGCGGAATGCTCCTGGCCGATTTTGGGGCGGATGTAACCATTGTTGACCGATTATCTAAAGGGGCCCCTGAGATCCCCAACATTATGGAGAAGAACCCTTTTGACCGGGGGAAGCGGTCCCTTCGGGTCAATCTGAAATCAGACGGCGGGGTCGAGATTGTCAGAAGAATGATCCGTAATGCCGACGTGATGGTGGAGCCTTACCGGCCCGGGGTGATGGAGACCCTGGGATTAGGCCCGGAGGATGCCCTGGGAATGAACCCGAGGCTGATTTACGCGCGGCTGACGGGCTGGGGGCAGAAGGGCGTTTATGCCGGCATGGCCGGGCATGATATCGATTACATCGCCTTGTCAGGCGCCCTGTCGCTCTTCCGCAGAAAGGGGGAACGGCCCCTCCCCCCGTGCAATCTCCTGGGCGATTTTGCCGGGGGCGGCATGCTGTGCGCCATGGGCATTCTCCTCGCCCTCATTGAAAGGAACCGTTCCGGAAAGGGGCAGGTGGTAGACGCGGCCATGGTGGACGGCGCGGCCAACCTTTCAACCCTCTTTTACGGCATGCTGGCACACCACCTCATGACCCTCGATATCGGTACCAACGTATTGGACGGCGGGGCACCGTTTTATCAGACCTATGAGACCGCGGATAATAAATTTATGGCCGTGGGGGCCATCGAGGGGAGGTTTTATGCCGAGCTTCTCAAAGGCCTTGAGATGGATCCGTCCTCACTTCCTCACCAGATGGATATGGCCCGATGGCCGGAGATGACCGAGCGCCTTTCGGCCGTATTCAAGACAAAAACCCGCGATGCGTGGACACGGATATTTGAGGGGAAAGACGCCTGTGTGGCCCCGGTCCTTGAACTGAACGAGGTGGATCAGCACCCCCACAACAGGGAGAGAGAGATTATCCTGACCATTGAGGATATTCCTCAGCCTGCCCCGGCCCCCAGACTTTCCCGGACCCCGGGACGGGCCACGCCTGCAAAGGGGAGGAGGGGCGCCCATACGAAAGAAGTATTGATCGGTTTGGGCTATTTGGAAGAAGAGGTCAAGGGGTTGTTCGAAAACCAGATTGTGGAATAGGGTGTAATGAGGCCATCATTTTTATGACGGGAAGAGGTCTCGGGTTCCATTTCCATTCGCCGTCTCTTGAAATCGGACAAAAAAAAGGCCTGTAAGCAATGGATTTCACTTACAGGCCTTATCCTTTTACGCTGGAGGCGGCAACCGGATTCGAACCGGTGAATAACGGTTTTGCAGACCGCTGCCTTAGCCTCTTGGCTATGCCGCCGGTCTTTATAAGGATGGAGCGGGAAACGGGACTTGAACCCGCGACAATCACGTTGGCAACGTGAGGCTCTACCAGCTGAGCTATTCCCGCACGCCCCTTATTTAACAACAGAGAAATCCTTTGTCAACAAAAAATCGTAGGGGAATTATGGATTGAGGAATTGAGGGATTGAGGGATTCAGAAGAGAATCCGGCTCCTTTCGGGCGGGCGGATTTCGATCAGGAGTCACATTTGTCTGTATCTTCACTGATTTCTGGGACATCTTTGGGAAATGGGTGGGCGAGATGGTCCTGGAGAAAATCGATGATGTCGGCCGTTGACTTTCTTCTGTCAACAAAGATGTGGTATTCCCCCCGTATGGTACAGATGCCTCCCTTTAATTTCAACCCCGCTGCCTCAAGGAGGTCGTAATGTATTTGTATCCCCTTTTGGCCGGCCATCTCTTCCAGCTCAGTTAGGCGTTTCTGCAGTGCAGGGGAGGGGGCTTTTTGTCTTTTTTTTGATCTCATACGATCCTGTGAACATGCTCAGCGAGCGCATTCCCCGCAGCTTGCGGTCCCGCTTGCAGCGGGATGAGCGAACGGACTAAAAAATAGTCAAAATTCCTTACAACTGGGAGAGCCCTGCGGCTCGCTTCAGGGCTCTCCAATTCCAACGTATTGACGGCGGGGATATCATACCGTATAGATCACCTCAAAGCAAGTAAGTAGGGACACGGTCGACAGTCCACATTTTGCGATTGATGAGGCCACATATCCCGTTCGTAGTATCGCCGCAAGACGATTTTTCAGGGCCTGACGGCCCCACTGCAAAAGGATCGTATCGCCGCGAAAAGCAAGATGAGAATTGCTGGAACATGGTTGAGTGAGACAAAATGGTCCGTTTTTTGTGGTGATGTTTTTCTGTTTTCTGTTGATTTTCGGCCGTATTGAGAAAGGAGTCCTGTTTTGTCGTTAAATTTCGAATCGATCGATCAGGTAATGGATGAGCTGGCTCAGTCTCATTATATCGCGGACCGCGCACTCGCCACGGTCCTCTTTCTGGCGCACCGGCTCGAAAAGCCGGTATTTTTAGAGGGGGAGCCGGGGGTTGGAAAAACAGAGGTGGCGATCGTCCTATCGCGCCTCTTCGGAACCGAATTGATCCGGCTCCAGTGTTACGAGGGGCTCGACGCCTCCGCCGCGCTGTACGAATGGAACTATCCCAAGCAGCTGTTGCATATCCGGCTGGAAGAGCAGAACAAGAGGGAAACGGAGGAAATCGAGGAGCTGATCTACAGCCCCCGGTTCCTGATCCGGCGCCCCCTTCTGGAGGCCCTATTGAAATCTGAAGAAAAGGCGCCCGTGCTCCTTATCGATGAGATCGACCGTTCGGATGAGGAGTTCGAGGCCTTCCTTCTGGAGGTGCTTTCGGACTTTCAGATTACCATCCCTGAAATCGGGACCATCCGGGCCAAAAAGAAGCCGATGGTGGTGGTGACCTCCAACCGTACCCGGGATGTCCATGACGCCCTGAAACGGCGGTGCCTCTATCACTGGATCGACTATCCCTCCCTTGAAAAGGAATACCGGATCCTGATGACCCGGCTTCCGGGGGTCGAATCCCGTTTTGCGGAACAGGTGACGCGGTTTATGCAGAAGGCCAGGACGGTTGATTTTCTGAAGAAACCCGGGGTGTCCGAGACATTGGACTGGGGCAGGGCCCTGATGGCCATGCAGAGGGCATTTCTGGATGAAACGGTCGTTCTGGAGACCCTGGGGTGTTTTCTAAAATACCAAGACGATATCAGGCGGTTTAGAGAGGAGATATGGGCCGATCCCGGTCAGAGGGCCGAATACCTTGGCAATCAAGAGTGAACAGGGAAGCATGTGAACGCGGAATGCGGAAGTAATCATGCATGGGGCAAGGAGCAGGGAGCATGGCGGTTCGGGCGGCATGAAAACGGCCGAATTGGTCCACAAGCCCATGACCACCGAATGACCACAAGTGACGGCCGAAGGCCCAATGACTCATGACGACTGACCAAACAACGCTGGCTGGAAGGGTGATTCGTTTTGCCGGGTTTCTCAAGGGACGCGGCTTCAGGATATTTCGGAGCAGCGTTCATGATGCCGTTCGGAGCCTGGAGAAGATATCTCTGGAGGAGAAGGAAGACTTCTTCCTCTCTCTTCGGGCCAATCTGGTGGCAACGGATCTGGAGTGGGTCCAGTTTAAAGATCTATTTGATCAGTTCTGGAACCGGACGGGTTCGAATGAAGGGGCGGGCGCGGATGACCGCGGACAGGACCGCAGGGCGGGAGAATCCACTCCAGACATAGAGGCTATTCCTGACGGCCCTTCAAAGGCGTCGACAGTGCCCGATGCCTATGACAGCAAAGATCGACTCGAAGGGATTGCCTACAGTCCCGTGTCAATCGTCGAGAAGAAGGATCTCGGACGGTTCGACAAGGGGGATATCCCGATTGCGCGGCTTGCCCTAAAGCAGATGGCGGCGCCCTTCAGGATCGACACGTCGAGGCGGTCCAAGAGGGGCCGACACGCCGGGGACCTGGATTTTCCCCGCATTTTTCGGAATGGCCTTAAGACAGGGGGAATCCCTTTTGAGCTCTTTTATAGGGAGAAGAAAAAGCGGCTCAAACGGCTGGTGATCCTGGCCGATGTGAGCGGGTCCATGGACCGCTATGCAAGATTTGTGATGCCGTTTCTCCTGGGGCTGCGGGGAATCGGGTCGAGGGCCGAGGTCTTTGTCTTCTCGACCTCCCTCACGCCCGTCACCTTCCTGGTCCGTCATTGGAGCGTGGAAAAGGCGCTGGAGCGGATTGCCGAAGAGGTCCCCGACTGGTCCGGGGGCACGCGAATCGGGTTTTCGCTCCATCAATTCAACCATGGATACGGCGAACGCCTCCTGAACCGGAGGACCGTGGTGGTCCTGCTGAGTGACGGGTGGGACCTGGGCGGAAAGGACCTCCTGATGCGGGAGATGGCCTTTCTCAGCCGCAAGGCCCACGCCGTTATCTGGCTGAATCCCCTGGCCGGGGATCCCGATTATGAGCCCGTCTGTCGCGGCATGAAAACAGTCCTTCCGTATGTGGACTATTTTCTCCCGGCCGACAGCCTTCAGAGTCTCAAGCGGGTGGGTCGTCTCCTCTCGAGGGTACTGGTTCATTGACCCTCTCCCTCCACGATTAACTTCACCCCTTTCGGTGCGATAAACTGGAAAAATCCCGCTTCAAAGTCATTTTTTCGAGAGAGGTCGCCCAGCGTGAAGCGGGTGGTGGTCCCCAGAGCGTTGTGGATTCTTATGGATTGGATTCGATACTGCCGGTTGGCGGTCACGGCGATTCGATCGATTTCCTGCCAGGGCGGGTCGGGGATGAGCTCGATTTCGTGTTCCCCGGACGGACCCTGGTTTTGCAGGACCACCTGAAAGCTTTTCTCCACCTGCGCAAGGCCCCGGAAGATGTCGCTCAGCAGGCGCAATTCCTTTCCGAATTCGTCTGCGGGGTACCTGTAGGCGGACTTTTTGTGGGGGATGTACCACCACAGGGTGTCCTCGTTGGCGATGATCGTCTCGGGTTTGGGTTTCTCCTGCTCCAGCCTCAGAAAATGGGGGTGCCTGAAGTAGATCGTGCCCGAAGCCGTGTCTCCGCTGGCCTGGGCCCCCAGCATGCTCATGGACCGGGTGATGACCTCCCGGGTGTAGGGGACGGAAAGGCCCGGAAGGGGCCCGTAGGTCTTTTGGATGCCTTCCAGGATGGTTGACAGACTCTCATCGGCCATGGAAACGCCCTGAAAGAGCAGCGTCATACCGAAAAGCATGATCAGTCGTTTTATCATCTCACTCCGCCTTTCTGCCGTAAACATCCCGTGGCCGGACCCCGTCCGAGGGGCCGACGATTCCCTGGGCTTCCATGACCTCTATCATCCTGGCGGCCCGGTTGTATCCTACCCTCAATTTGCGTTGCAGCATGGAGATGGAGGCCTGGCCGGTTTTGGAAACAAGGTCAACGGCCTCTTCGTATTTTTCATCCAGTTCCAGTTCTTCCTGTTCGCTCTCTTCATCACTGGCAATGTGTGAAAGGATGGTGGCGTCATAGTCGGGTCTCTTTTGTCGCTTCAGGAAGTCGGTAACGGCCCTGACCTCCTCTTCGGAGACATAGGCCCCATGGATTCTCATGATGCGGCCCACTCCGGGCGGCATGAAGAGCATATCCCCGTCGCCCAAGAGATGTTCCGCGCCGTTGGCGTCCAGAATGGTCCTGGAGTCCACCTTGGAAGAGACCTGGAAAGAAAGACGTGTCGGGAAGTTGGCCTTTATGATGCCCGTCAGGACATTGACCGAGGGGCGTTGGGTGGCGATAATCAGATGAATGCCGGCAGCGCGGGCCATCTGGGCCAGTCGCGTGATGGATTCTTCCACCTCTTTGGATGACACCATCATGAGGTCGGCCAGTTCATCGATGATAATGATGATATAGGGGAGTGGCCTGTCGACCCCCTTTGAGATGTCCTCGGCCGCGGGTGTTGTCGCGCCTCCAATCTTGCGGTTGTAGGTCTCGATGTTTCTCACCCCCCTGTCCGACAAGAGCATGTAGCGCCTTTCCATCTCTTCAACCGCCCACCGGAGGGCCTTGGTTGCGTCCTTGGGCTGGGTCACCACAGGGTGGAGGAGGTGAGGGATGTCCTGATAGGTGGAAAGCTCGATCCGCTTGGGGTCTATCATGAGGAATCGGACCATATCCGGCGAGACCTTGAAGAGGAGGCTCTCGATCATGGTGTTGATGGAAACACTCTTTCCGGTGCCGGTGGCCCCAGCCACCAAAAGATGCGGCATCTTGGTCAGATCCGCAACCACGGCAGCCCCCGTGATGTCCTTGCCCAGGGCGATGGCGAGCTTGTGCTTGGAATTCTTGTAGGTGGCGCTGGAGAGGATCTCTTTCAGATAGACCACTTCCCGCTGGTTGTTGGGGATTTCGATGCCGATGGCGGCCTTGCCCGGTATAGGGGCTACAATCCGGATGCTTTGGGCCCTGAGGGTCAGGGCCAGATCATCGGAGAGGTTGGCCACCTTGCTGATCTTGACTCCGGGGGCAGGCTTATACTCATACATGGTAATGACGGGTCCGGGGAGGATTTCAACGACCTCTCCCTCAACGCCGAAATCTGCTAGCTTTCTTTCGAGACGACGGGCGTTCATCTCGAGCGTTTCCCTCTGAACGTGGATATTTTTCTGCTCCGGGGGATCTCTCAGCAAATCCAGAGAGGGGAGTTCGAATTCTCCGGCAACATTCATAAAAGGGAATCGCTCCTGCTGAGGCGATGCGTCCTCTGTCGGTCCTGGGTCTACAATGGTGACCTTGGGCCTTGATGTAATTTTGTGGTGCGCCACCTTGGTCTTTCGGGTCCTCTTTTTCCGCTCTCGTATCTTGGTCGCCATATCTCTGATGCGTCTCAGTATGCCGAGTATCCAGAGCCCCAGGCTTGAAAAGACCCGGCCCAGGGAGAGATGGGTGACCAGCATGAGCGAAACGAGAAACAGGGTCGAGAGAAAGACATAGGCCCCGAACGGGTTCAGGACGTCCGTGGTCCATCCGGCCAGGTGGAGCCCCACGAGTCCGCCGGCCGCCATGGTCCCTCCCCGGAAGGCTACATCGCCGGGAAACCGGAGATTTAGGATCGCGGAAAAAGAGGCAAGCAGGGTGAGTATGGCAATGAGGTTCAGGAACGGGGATACGACGGTGCGACCCCAAAACGTCATAAAGGCGAGGGCAAGGAGCGTGATTGCCAGCCAGAAGGAGGAGAACCCGAGCAGGTCGAACAGGGTGCCGGACAGATGAGAGCCGACGGCCCCGAACAGGTTATGGGCCTTGCCCACCGACCCGGTCACATTCCAGAAAAGCTTGTCTTCAGGATGATACGAGAGTAGACTTCCGGCGAAAAGGATGGCCAGCAATAGCAGGACAAGCCCTGCAATCTCCTTTTTCAGGGGGTGCGGCGGTCTGTCCGTCTGACTCTTGGCATTGGGCTTGTTGGACGGGTTCTTTCTCTGCTTCATTTGTAACCGTTCACGGGTCCAGAGGTTCGAAGGTTTAAGGACGTTTTTCTTGGCCCGGGTTTTTCAACCTCTCGATGGTTGTCCCCTAAATCGCGATAATGAGCGGTGTGATCAACGGGCTTCGTTCGATCACATTATAGAAAAATCGTTTCAGTCTCCTCCCTATTTCCGATTCCACCTTGGCGCAATCTATCGGAGAGGGGCGCTCCAGTTCGTCAAGCACCTCTAACACGATACATTCGGCGTCTTCAAGGATAAATCGCCCCTGCTCCTCAAAAACAAAGCCACGTGAGATGATTTCCGGTCCATAAATGGTCTCCCCCGTCTCAGCGTCCACTACCAGGAGGATCACCACCATCCCATGTCTGCTCAGTTTTATCCTCTCTTTCAGGACGACGTCGCCGATATCACCGACCCCTTTCCCATCCACAAGGATCTTGCCTGAGGTCACTGGGCCGTCCAGTTGCATCCTGCCGTCCTCGAAAGAGATGACGTCCCCATCTTCGGCAATCAGGACGTGGTCGTCGGCCATGCCCATCTGCAGGGCGATCTGGGCGTGTTTTACCATGTGCCGGTATTCACCATGGATGGGCACAAAAAACGTTGGTTTCACGAGGCTCAGCATGCATTTCAGCTCTTCCCTCTTGGCATGCCCGGAGGTATGAATGTCGGAGACCTTTTCATAAACCACATCCGCCCCCAAACGGTAAAGCCTGTTGATAACGGAGGTGATGGCCTTTTCATTGCCGGGTATGAACCTCGATGAGAGGATGATGGTATCGCCGCTCTTTATCTGAATTCCCTTGTGCCTGCGCTGGGCCATTCGGGTCAGGGCGGACATGGGTTCTCCCTGGCTCCCGGTGGTAATGACCACAATCTTCTCGTCCGGGAACCGGCTGATCCGGTTTTCACCGATTTCAATATCCTCGGGCAGGTGGATAAATCCCTGCTGCACTGCGATGCCCACATTGGTGATCATGCTTTTTCCGTTAAACACCACCTTGCGGTGGAATTTGTCGGCCAACGATACCACCTGCTGGATCCGGGTGATATTGGAGGCAAAACTGGCAACGATCAGCCTTCCCCTGCAGGTTTGAAACAGGTCTTCCAGGGTTTTCTTGACGTCCTTTTCGCTGAGTGTATATCCCTCCTTTTCCGCATTGGTGGAATCAGAAAAGAAGGCCAGCACCCCCTTTTCCCCGAAATGGGCAAAGCGGATCAAATCCGTGAATTGGGCGTCCACGGGCGTGGGATCGATCCTGAAATCTCCCGAATGGAGGAGTATCCCTTCGGATGTTTCGATGGCAAGACCCACACCGTCTACGATGCTGTGGTTGACGCGGATGTATTCCACCTGGAATGGGCCGAGACGGGTGACATCTCCCGGTCTGATCCGACGAAGATCCGCCTTCTTGGTGAGATAATGCTCCTTGAGTTTTTCTTCCAGGAGACCCAGCGTGAAGCCGGTTCCAAATACGGGGACGGAGAAGTTTTTGAGAAAAAAGGGGACGGCCCCGATATGATCTTCGTGGCCATGGGTGAGGATGATTCCCCTGATCTTCTCCTCATTTTCCTTCAGATAGGCAAAATCAGGGATGACGAGATCCACGCCCGGCATATAGTCATCCGGGAACATCAGACCTGCATCGATGACCAGAAGGTCGGTGTCCTGCTCGACGACCATCATATTGAGACCGATTTCTCCCAGTCCTCCCAGGGGTATCACCTTGAGCATCTGCTCTCCTTGGCTTCTGTGGGGCGGCCCGGCAGGTCACCCTCAAGGATTCGGATGATGGATTGCGTTGTTGCCGAGACAAGTGAAATATTCTTTTGAAACAGGAGCTTAACCCTTTGGATCGTTTCCGTCAATAGGGAATGTATGTTTTTTCACCGCCACACACAAAGACGCCGGGCCATATTGCGAATATTCTGATAAATGCCTTTGACCTGGATCTCTTTGTTATGCTATGAAAATCAGGAAGACACAATTGAAATTTCAACTCCCTGAACCGAAACAAGGAGGCCAAGAGATGGCAGGAATCAACAAGGTGATCTTGGTTGGCAGACTGGGAAAAGATCCTGAGGTTAAATACACCCCTGATGGCGTGGCAGTGGCTGTTT
>Ga0209164_1001914_pt1 | contig 24226 bp, 27 predicted proteins | sample MTBNYHSulfiMetaG_FD_187458 | JGI IMG/M metagenome (GOLD analysis project Ga0209164, IMG submission 187458) | Enrichment culture microbial communities from rom New York Harbor, USA that are MTBE-degrading - MTBE-NYH (New York Harbor Sulfidogenic)... | ecosystem: Environmental > Aquatic > Marine >... | reverse complement strand
GGAGGAAATCATCATGCAAGTGAAGCTAAAAGTGAACGGAGTAATGCATCAAGTAGTGGCAGACCCTGGTCTGACCCTGCTCGACCTGCTCCGGGACGGCCTAAAACTGACCGGAGCCAAGCAATCATGCGACCAGGCGGGCCAATGCGGCGCCTGCACAGTCATCGTCAACGGCAAAGCCGCCAGATCCTGTTTACTTAAAGTCGCCAAACTGGACGGCGCCGAAATAATCACCGTGGAAGGCCTGGGCACCCCGGACAACCCGCACCTGATCCAGGAAGCTTTTGTATTGGCCGGCGCCGTGCAATGCGGCTTCTGTACCCCGGGCATCATCATGTCCGCCAAAGCACTGCTGGACGTCAACCCCGACCCCGGCGACGAAGAAATCAAAACAGCCCTGCGGCACAACCTGTGCCGCTGCACGGGCTATGCTAAAATAATTGACGCCGTCAAACTGGCCGGCCGGTTCATCCGCAAGGAAACAACCCCCGCGGACGTCCGCCCCGACTCCGACGGCCCCAAATACGGCGTCTCCCACCCCCGTCCCTCGGGGCTGGCCAAAGCATGCGGCACCGCCCGATTCACCGCCGACATCATCGTTCCCGGCGCATTGGAACTGGCGGCAGTGCGCAGCCCGCACGCCCACGCCTTAATTAAAAAAATCGACACCGCAGCCGCCGAACAAATGCCCGGCGTCATCGGCGTCATGACCGCCAAAGACATATCAGGCACCAACCGGCTCAAATACACCGTCGCCGACCGGCCCGTACTCTGCGAAGACAAAGTCCGCTATATCGGCGACCCCGTGGCGGTGGTGGCCGCGGTAACCCGGCAGCAAGCCATAGCCGCCGCCAAAGCGGTACAAGTGACATATGAACCGCTCCCGGTACTGCACTCACCGGCCGAAGCTATGGCCGACGGAGCGCCCCGGCTGCACGCCGACCGGCCCAACCTCTGCTTCACCCAGCCCCAGATCAAAGGGGATGCCGAAGAAGCCCTGGCCGGGTCCGCCGCTGTCATCGAAAGCCGCTTCACCACCCAGATTAACCACCAGGCCCCCCTGGAGCCCGAAGCCTGCGTAGCCTACTTTGAAGGCGCCGGCGAAGACGCCCAGCTGGTGGTGATCGGGCGCAGCATCAACATCCATAAACACCTGGACATGCTCCAGGAAGCCCTGGGCTGGGAAAACATGCGCTATGAAGAAGCCTACACCGGCGGCCAATTCGGCATGAAACTCGAAATTACCTCCGAAGGCATCGCCGCCGGCGCCGCGCTGCACTTCAAACGCGCCGTACGCTACATCCCCAGCCTGGCCGACTCCATGCTCATGACTCCCAAACGCCATCCCTTCGACATGCGGGTCAAACTGGGCGCGGACAGCCAGGGACACATCACCGGCTACAAAATCGACATTACAGTGGACAACGGCGCCTACCACTCCAACGGCGACGTCATCGTCAACCGGGCCATGCAGATGCTCTCGGGCGCGTACAATATACCCCATCTGCACGCCGAAAGCCAACTGGTCTACACCAACAACCCCTGGGGCTCCGCCGCCCGGGGCGCCGGCCCGCCCCAGGTCAACTTCGCCCTGGAATGCGCCGTCAACATGCTGGCCGACAAAATGGGTATCGACCCCCTGGAAATGCGGATCAAAAACTCACTGCAGCCCGGGCAGACCAAATCCACCGGCAGCGTGGTTGAACAATGGCCCTTCCCCGAACTGTGCGAGGCTCTGCGCCCGCATTATGAGCGCAGCCGCACAGAAGCCAAAGACCACAAAACCGGCGTCATCCGGCGCGGTGTGGGACTGGGGGCCGGCGCATTCGGCATCGGCGGCCCCGGTGATCAGGCTATTGTGATCATAGAACTTGATTCCGACGACGGCATAACCATCTACGCCGCCGTTGCCGACCCCGGCGAAGGCAACGACTCCATGCTCACCCAATTGGCCGCTGACAGCCTGGGGCTGCCATTGGATAAAATCCGTCTCGTAACCAAAGACACCGGCCGCACCACCGCCACCGGCCCCGCCGCCGGCAGCCGGATGACCTACATGGCGGGCGGCGCCCTGCTGGACGCCATCGAACAGCTCAAACAAGCCATGCAGGAAACCGGCGCCGCCACCTATGGGGAACTTAAAGAAGCCGGGCGCCCGGTCCGGTACACCGGCACCAAGAAAACCCTGACCGCCGGACCGCTGGACCCCGCCACCGGCCAGGGACCGTCCTTCGAATCCCAGGTGCACGCGCTGCAGCTGGCCGAAGTGGAAGTGAACACCGAAACAGGCGAAGTTAAAATGCTCAAAATGACCACCGCGGTGGACAGCGGGCCGGTAATCAACCCGCTGAACTTTGAAGGCCAGCTGGAAGGCGGGGCCGACATGGGCGTGGGCTTCGCCCTGCGTGAACAGTATATCGCAGGCCGGACCAAAGACTGGCTTACGTTTAAGTTTCCCAGCATCAAGACTTCCTTTGACATGGAGTCCATCATCAGGGAAACGCCCAGGGCGCACGGCACCGGGAAAGGCTCCACCGGAGTGGGCGAGATGACCATGGTGCCCACCGCCCCGGCGGTGATCAGCGCCATTAAGGACGCCGTCGGAGTGTGGATCTGCGATTTGCCCGCCACACCGGACAAGATCAAGGCGGCTTTGCAGCGGCATGAATAACTCCGGCCCGCCTGCAGGTATCGTAAGATCGTTATATTATAAAAAAATCGCTCCTCAATACAGCCTCGCAGGGAAGTAAATCTCCCCCGCGGGGCTGTATCAAGGAGCATTTGGGCGGCTTTTTTGGCCGCTTTAATTTAACTTCTTCAAGGTAAGGAAAACCATCCTATGCGCGGCGATTTAGTTTCTTATTTCGCTGTTAACCAGTTCGCCCGGTATGTATTCCAATTTGGTAACATGCAGCTTGTTGTTGAAAAAATAAAATAGTTTCTTAAAGAATCTCATTACAATCACCTCAATAAATTATTATATGGTAAAATCACCAATAAATCAACATAATTCGACAAATTGTGATAATAATGCTTTTGGCCGGTATTTGCAAGTAATTGCGGGTGCCGGCTTTTATATTTACCTTGTAAGCAATTACTTAAATACGCTTAAATCTGTAAAATTAATTACTAAAAAATTAAGAGTTCTTAAACCTTCATTAACTTTTGTTCAAAATTATTGGCTCATTTTATCTTTTAAGCTATATTTCATATTAGATAATATTACCACGCATAAATTTAAAAGGAGGGACCGTAATTGTTCTTTACATTATTTAAAGGAGCAAAAAACCTAACTACCGACAAATCGCCAATTAACAATTGTGTTGCTGAGAACTTTACTGCCGCAATAGCTGATTTTTCGCTGGCCCATACTGAATTGACGGCTTTTCGCGCGGCGTTGAAAATTCAAGAGGTTGTCGAGAGGTCGACTGAATTGGCGGCGGCCAGCCAGGAAATTGCGGCCACCAGCCAGGAGGTTTCAGCTTCAACTCAGGAAATCAGCGCCAGCATGTACGAGGTAAAGGCGGATGCGGAAAATAATATTTCCCGCATCAATAACCTGGAGCATTTAACCGGGGAAGTGCAGTCCACCCTGGAAAAGATGACCGACAGCACCGGCAAGCTGGCGAACCGGATTAAAAATATTGATGTGATCAGCCAAAACGTATCCGAAATCGCCGATCAGACCAACCTGCTGTCTTTAAATGCCGCCATTGAGGCCGCCAGGGCGGGTGAACACGGCAGAGGTTTTTCCGTTGTGGCCGAGGAAGTGCGTAAACTGGCCGGGCAGACCAAATCCGCTGTTAATGAGGTAAAAACCATATCGGAATATATAAATAATGAAGCCGGCATGGTGGGCACAGCCGTTACCGGTGTGGATCAAGTGCTCGGGAAGTACATATCCGAAGTAGACGAGGTTTCGGACAGGATACGCCACAGTTTAAGCAAAATCGAAGAGTCTACCGAAGCGTCCGAAAGTATTGCCAGCGCCATGCAGCAGCAGGCCTCCGTAACGGATAATCTGGCCAAGCTGGCCCAGGATCTGACCGAGTCGGCAAACTTCGTGGATGTACTGGTTAATGATTCCAATCGCCTTAATGAAATAGTAACAGGGCATATTAAGTTCACTCCAGACGATTCCCCCGTGGGCATTCTGGCGGCCAGGCTGGTGGATCACGGTAATTTTCTCCGGAAAACGATAACCCAGGCCGGTAAAAACGCGGACCTGCCCGATCACCACCAGTGCTCCTTCGGGAAGTGGTATGATCAAAACTACGACCGGTATAAGCATTTAAAAGAGTTCCAGGATATTGAGGAGCCGCACCGGAGGGTTCACGAAGCCGCCCTCATGCTGTCCCGGGAAAAAACCGTTGCCAACGCGGACAATATCGTGTCGGCTTCAACGGATATTCTGGAGTCCTTTGTTAAATTGAGATTGAGTATAGAGAAGTAAGCTTAAATTTAGTAATATAATATATAGTGTTAGTCTTATTTAGGAGCGGAAGTAATGACGCCTGCCAAATCTGTTTTTGTTTTGTTAAGCACGGCTTTGCTTGTGGAATCGATGCTGTACGGCGTTATTGCTCCCCTGGCGCCTTACTACTCGCGGGAACTGATGATTGGACCCGGGCAACTGGGTCTGATTTTTGCCGTTTATTCCCTGGCGCTGCTGGGAGCCAGCTTCCCCGCCGGCATGGCTTGTGACCGTCTCGGCCGCCGTGGTGTATTGCTGGCCGGGCTGGTCATTTTAATGCTGTCGACATTGTTTTATGCCCTGGTTAAGGATATTTGGCTGATGCTGGCGGCACGTTTTTTTCAGGGGATGGCGGGGGCGGTCATCTGGACGGCGGTCCTTGCAGAGACTGCGGCTCTGTATCCGGCGGGCGAGCGGGGCGGGCGCATGGGTTTGATGATGGCCATTACCGGTCTGGGTACTATAATCGGTCCCGTTGTCGGCGGGTTTGCCTCGGAAAAATGGGGTTATCAGTCCCCTTTTTTTGGTATGGCCGCGGTCATTTTTGTGGTTACCCTGGGGTTGCTGGTGGAAAAAATGCCGGCGGCGCCCGCGGTGCAATCCGGTACCGGGACTGTTAAACCGGAGAGCTTGTATCGGAGCCTGGTTGGCGGACAGACAATGGTGTTGATGCTGCTGCTTATTGCCGGCAGTTTCGGATTCGGCCTGCTGGAGCCGCTGCTTCCCTTGCATTTATCTGCGGAATTCGGGTTGGGCGGCCGGGAAATAGGGATCGTTTTCGGGGTGCTGGGACTGGCCTTCACTTTATTTGAACCTTTAATGGGGTTTGTTTCGGACCGGCTTGACTACAGGCCGTTAATCCTGGTTGGTTTGGCGGGTACCGCCGTGATTATGCCTGTCATAACCATGGTAACAAACCTGCCCTTGTTATATGCGGCCATTTGTATGTATAGCCTGTTTTCCTGCGCCATGATGGTGCCCTGCCTGCCCTTGCTGGCGGAACAGTCCGACAAAGCCGGCGGCAAAAGCTATGGCAGGCAGTTCGGACTGGTTAATGCCGCTTATTCCCTGGGTTTGTTGTCGGGTCCGCTGGTTGGCGGGCTGGTGGCGCATTACGCTTCTTTTTTGGTCGCCACCATTGTTTATTCCGTTGCGCTTGTGGTTCCGGGCTTGATTATTCTGCGCGGCGACCGGACTGTCCGGGCTGATGGATGATTGACGTTCATTACGTGTAAAATTTGTGCATGATCTCAACCGCAGTTAAATAGATTTAACTATGGAAACTTAGACCGGTTTAAGTTTGTTAACCGGGGGGGGATAGCAGTTGTTGTCACCGAGCCTGGAAGATTATCTGGAGGAAATTTACCGTTTTTCCCAGCATAACGATGTTGTCCGGGTCAGCGATATCGCAGCCTGCCTGGATGTGACCATGCCGTCGGTAAACAGCGCCATTAGAAAGCTAAGTAACGAAAATTATCTGGTCTACAAAAAATACCGGGAACTGGTGCTGACCCCCAAAGGGCGCAGGGTAGGCAGGTTCCTTGTGGAAAGGAACAGTATCCTGCAAAAGTTTTTAAAGGTTATTGACTCGGATTGCGACATCAAAGCTGAAGTTGAGGCCATGGAGCACTATTTGACTTTACCCACCATCAGGGCCATTGAAAGTCTGGTTGATTTTTTTAAACACAACCAGGAGTGCCGTTATGAATTCTTAAAACACTGCGATAACAGGAAAACAAAGGGCCTGGGCCTAATTGACGGTTATCAGGACTGAAATTTTACTGGAGCTGAGTAGCGATACCTGGAAAAAGGTATCATTACTCGGCTCTTTTGTTTTTTTTACTCAACTAAGGAAGTAAGTCTGTAACACAAAAAGCGGTGCGAACATATTTTATATATTGTTAGGTTCATTTAACAAACTAAAGCACATTAAAGTTTGGAGGGTTGAAAAATGAATGCCGGTATGCCGCTGGACCGTTTGCGCAACGGCTGCTGTGCCCTGGTCACGGAGCTGGCCGCCGAAGGTCCGGCCAGAAGAAGGCTGCTTGACCTCGGTCTGGTGCCGGGGACTAAAGTGGAAGTGATACGCAGGAGTCCGCTGGGCGACCCCATAGCCTTTAATATCAGGGGGGCGGTAATTGCTTTTAGAAAGGAAGAAGCCGGACAAGTGTTGGTGGTTCAGGTTTCTTAATAAACTACTGTAAAGGGGGAGCGGGATGGGACTCACCCGCCAATCCACCGGAAGGTCGGCCGTAAGGGAAATATTTAATGTTGACGATGCCGGGAATGAATTGGTGATTGCGCTGGCCGGCAATCCGAATACCGGGAAAAGCACTGTATTCAACGCGCTGACGGGGCTGCGGCAGCATACCGGAAACTGGCCCGGCAAAACGGTGCTGCGTGCTGAAGGAAGTTTTATGCATGGCGGCCGCAGGTATAATCTAATAGATTTGCCCGGCACTTATTCGCTGCATGCCGCTTCCTCCGAGGAGGAAGTGGCCAGGGATTTCCTGTGCTTTGCCAATCCGGACGCCACGGTTGTGGTGGCCGACGGAACGTGCCTGGAACGAAATCTGAACTTGGCTCTCCAGGTGATGGAGATTACCGGCAAGGTTATATTATGCGTCAACCTTATTGACGAAGCCAGGCGTAAAAAGATGCATATTAACATCCGGAAACTGAGCAGTACGCTGGGTGTTCCCGTTATTTCCACGGCGGCCCGCAGTGGGGAGGGATTGCCTGAATTGATGGATGCCATCAGCGATGTGGCCCTGGGGCGGGTAACGCCCAAACCGGTTTTGGTTCGTTATCCGGAGCAAGTGGAGGCGGCCATTGCCCGATTGGAGCCCAGAGTGCGGGAAATAACCGGCGGGCATATAAACTCCCGCTGGGTGGCTTTGCGCCTGATAGACGGGGATGCAAAGCTTGTGCAGGCCATCCGGCAATATTACAACGGCCGGGAATCAAAAATAACTCAGGCGGGTATGGAGGTGCTGGCATGAACCCGGAAGCCGCTTTGGGAAACTTGCTGGAAGAGGCCAAATCGATTGCCGGCGGCCAACAAACCGGCATCAGGGACGGCATAGTGAAAAGTATTTACGACACCTCGGAAAGGATCACCAGAGACGTGGTCAGTTACACGTCGGACGACAGGGTGGACCTGGATCGTAAAATAGATAATATCTTAACTTCTCGGATCTGGGGATTTCCCATCATGTTCGGCATCCTGGCTGTTGTGTTCTGGGTGACCATTACCGGCGCCAATTACCCCTCTGCTTTTTTGGCGACTCAATTGTTCTGGCTGCAAGACAGGCTGACTGAACTCTTTCTGGCGCTGAACGCCCCTGATTGGCTGCACGGTTTCCTGGTGCTGGGGGTGTACCGGGCGCTGGCCTGGGTAGTCTCGGTCATGCTGCCGCCGATGGCGATATTCTTTCCTCTTTTCACTTTGCTGGAAGACGCGGGGTATTTGCCCAGGGTAGCCTTTAACCTGGACCGGTTCTTTAAAAAAGCCGGCGCTCACGGCAAGCAGGCTCTGACCATGAGCATGGGGTTTGGGTGTAACGCCGCCGGCGTGATCGCCTGCAGAATTATCGAGTCTCCCAGGGAGCGTTTAATAGCCACGCTGACCAATAACTTTGTCCCCTGCAACGGCAGGTTTCCCACCATCATTGCCCTGGCCGGCCTGTTTGTCGCCGGTTCGGTTACGGCCACCCTCGGCGGTGTGCTTGCCACCCTTGGAGTGGCCGGCCTGGTGGTTTTCGGCATCGCGGTAACGCTGTTGGTATCCTGGCTTTTATCCAGGACTCTCTTAAAAGGCGAGCCTTCGTCCTTTACCCTGGAACTGCCGCCGTACAGGATACCGCAGGTGGGGCAGGTGCTGGTCCGCTCGGTTTTGGACCGCACCATATTCGTGCTGGGCCGGGCCGTGGTTATTGCCGCACCTGCCGGCGGGCTGGTTTGGGTTATGGCCAATACAGCTGTTGGAGACACCACCGTCCTGGCTGCCGCCGCCGGCGGGCTGGATTCCTTTGCCCGGTTGATGGGACTGGACGGTTTTATTTTGCTGGCCTTTATCCTGGGTCTGCCGGCCAACGAAATAGTTTTGCCCATTCTAATTATGAGTTACCTTTCCGGCGGCGCCATGGTAGAGATGGAAAGCATGGCCGACCTGCATCACCTGCTGGTTGTGCAGCACGGCTGGACCTGGCTGACGGGCCTGTGCACGGTTATCTTCGCGCTGTGCCATTGGCCCTGCGGGACAACGCTTTTTACCATTCAAAGGGAGCAAAAAAACTGGCGCTGGACATTACTGGCCGCCGTAATCCCGGCCGGCATCGGCATCATCATTTGTATGACCATCACCACTTTGACCCGCGCCCTGCATTTGGTTTGAAAACAGTTAATCAGTTTTTATACCTTAGCCTTTTCTTGTTGGCTGTTAAAGGTGCTGAAATAGGCACCGTTTTCTTTTGCCCATGCTTTCATGCCGTTATGAATAAATGATCTTTGGTAAAGCCTGCCAAGCAAACCATCTTTTTTCAACCTGTTTTTCATAAAAGACTATAGTTTATATTTATAAAGCCCTGTCGATTCTTCAAAAACATAGCCATTGGCTAAAAGAGCCTTTATTGAAGTGATATTTTCTTTAACAGGGTCGGCAATGAGCTGCCGCGGGCTTTCATATCGGATAACCGTATCGATTATAAGCTTTACGATTTTATAACCAAAGCCTATATGCAAAAAGGCTTCTTCCCCGATCAAAAAGTCAATGCCGAAAGTACCCGGCGCTTCATTATCCCAGGGTGCGGTGACGCACGTCAAATGGCAGTTAGTGAATCACCGTCGGCAAGCTGCTGGTTGTCCTCATGCTGCTGATCGCCCTTGGTACGGCCTTTTACGTGCTGCGGGCGACGAAACCGGTCAACCGAGCCCACCGCCGCCAGTGCGCCCCCAAGGTGCACAAGAATAACCGGTTTGGAATTGTCCAGCTTGACGCGGAGCGCTATGAGTCAACGAGAAGATCCGGTATTGCATCAGCTTGGACGGGAAGGGTATAATGGATCCAACGATTTGACACAAAAACAAAAAATTTGAGCATAAAGGATAATTGAGAGATGAAAATGTTGGAATACGCAAACAGAACATATGTTCCCCACGGGGGGGGGGGGGGGGGGGGGGTATTATATGTAATTGCTACCAATATTTGGTAATAATTCATTTCCCCTTGTCATCTACATTATCTAATCATAATTTTCCATTAAAAGAACAACAAAGGGCTGAACTTTTCACTGACTGGCAAATATTGTAATTTCCAGTGGTGTTGGTTCGGCCCTTTTACTTTTAAGTATTGAGCTATATTGTGCTAAAGGCAAACCATCCAAAAGGTTGGGACGCAAAGCCATGGGTCTGTAGCCCTTTAGGGTATGACTGCCAGGTTGCCGCAATAAGGGTTTCACTATTTATTTAAATAGTACTCTATATTACGGCAGCTGCTCGGCTGCCGTTTTTGCTTATAAGTAAATCTACCCGCTATTACTCGGGCAGTGGGGGTCGACAATAAAATGAAGGGGAAAAAAGTTAAAAGTGAAGGGATATCTATAGATCTAACGGGCATAAGCGACTTGTTAGGGTTGATGAAAGAGTCCTGGTACGGGCTATATCTCCACAGTGCCAACGTTGCCAATCTGACCTTGAGGATATGCACTTTTCTTCGTCTTATCCAAGTGGAGCAGAAAACCGTAATAGCCGGGGCTTTCTTGCACGATGTAGGAAAGATGTTTGTTAGACGTGAAATTGTCGAAAAACCGGGAATGCTCACAGATGAAGAATGGGCTGAATTAAAAGAACACCCGCGGAGAGGTGCATCGATAGTAGCGGAAAGGGGAGGAGACAATTCCCTGGTGGAAATGATCCGTTATCACCATGAGAGATGGGATGGGAAGGGATACGGGGGACTGAAGGGACAACAGATACCATTGCATGCCCGGGTTATTGCGTTGGCCGATGCCCTGGATGCTATGACTTCCCGAAGGCCTTATCGCCAGCCTTTTGTAATGTATGAAGCACTGGAAGAACTGTACCGGTGTGCCGGTTCCCAGTTCGACCCGGAGCTGGTATCGGCTTTGACGGAAGAGCCCTTTGGGCAAATCGCTACATACCGCGATCCGGGCAGGCTTGAAGGACAAATAAATGAAGAAAAAAAGTGGCTTGCTCAATTGGTGGATGCATATACTTTGTCTCACCCAGTGGTATATGCCCAGAGCCAATGGCTGGATCGCCTGCTGGTTATATTTTGTAAATTTAAAGGATATGCAGCCGGGAAGGACTGACAGGTGGAAGGACGGTGAGAAAATGCGGCAGTGCTACGAATGTGCGCAAAAAGAACCAGCCAGTCCTTGTGTAGAGTGCAAGGACTTTATTCAGCAGGGCCCCCTTCGCCGGGTGCCTTCACCACCTACCAGAATATTACTGGAAGATGAGCAGGGCAAAAAGTATCCGGCAGACATTTTGGCGTTAAATACCACTGAATTTGGGCTGGAAACGGAAGCCCCCGTTCCGGGCCGGTACGTAATCAGGCTGCAGGAAAGTCTATGGATCGAGGTTGCCGGCGTACCACTCAAGGGAAAAAATAACGTCCACGTGTTTGACATCCTCTGTGTACACCGGAGGCAGGGGACGGCCAGACGGCTTAAAAACGAGGAGTACCAATTGCTGGCTGGAAGCACCGGCCAACTGGTTGCAGAGATTTCCCGGCACTTACCGGAGCACCTTCAGGATTTGGTCAGGGAGAAACTATTGGCTGAATTGGAGAAATCCGAACTAATTAGCGCTATCCGGGTGGGGAAGGTGCTGAAATATGAAGGTGGGCGCTTTCGCTGCCTTTCAGGCCGGGCCGACTTGGATCTGCCTATGGAAGAAGCGGAGAAGTTGATGCGTCAGGCTACCCGTCATGCTGAACACCGGCGCGAGGTAATCATTAGCGCTGACGGCCAAAAGGTATTCGACTTTCATGGGGTGCCGTTCGACCACAGGAGCGGTGGACTGTTAGCCTTTGATATCACAGAGGTGATTGAAAAGGAAAGAAAGATTCATCGTCAGGAGATGGAGGTTTACCGTGAGGCCATATCGGCGGTAACGGGAGGCCGGCTGCACCTGGTGAACAGTGAAGAGGCGAAAAAATTGCTGTCAAAAGGAGTGGAAATCGCAAAAGGCGAGGCCAGGCAAGCCCATGACATCCCCAAAGCCCGCCAGGTACTGCGGGAATCTCTGCCTGGTATATTTAGCCACAGGCAACACGCTATAGCCTTGTGCTTGTCGGAAGCACAGGCCAACGTTCTCAAACATGCAGGGGGCGGTTGCTGGCAGGCCAGACAGGCTGGGGACCTTGTTAGAATTATCGTGCAGGACCGGGGTTCGGGAATCAAAACCAGTGAATTGGCCCGGGCCACGCTGATGCAGCATTATTCTACCAAGAATTCCATGGGCTGTGGATTTACCTTGATGCTCTACTATGCGGACTATCTTTACCTTAATACGGGACCTTCAGGCACCACCCTGGCCCTTGATTTCGGCAATGTGCGCACAGATAGGCTGGACTTGGAAAAAATAACTGAGAGAAGGTGAGGTTATTGCTGAAAATAGAGGTAGATGTTGACCCCGGGGTGCGCCGGGTAGTGCTCAACGGCGAATTGGCCATGGAAACAATAGCAGTTTTGCAAGAGGTTGTTGGTAAGGAGGGTGAACACACTCTGGAACTTGACCTTTCTGGGGTCTCTTTCGTTGATTCAACCGGTCTGAAAGGTTTGCTGGACATCAACAACGACTGGCAGCAAAAAGGTGGCCAGTTGTTAATTTTACATCCGCAGCCTGATGTGGCGGAAGTGATGCAGCTGGTAGGGCTGGACAAGCTCCTGACACAAAACGGCGCCCTGACCGGAAAAAAGAGGTAGAAATGGAGGGGAAAAGTGGTTGAAGGAAATGGGAAAATCCTAAGGGGTTATGGGTTGGAAGGTAGTGGCTGCAGCCTGCCGGCCGGACAGGAAGGTGGAGATTTTTTTGAATTTATCTCCTGTAACGAAAGCAGCGTGTTTATCGTGATCGGGGATGTAATGGGTAAAGGATTCCAGGCAGCACGGCAGATGGAAACAATCCGTCATTCGCTCCGGGAGTGTATCAGGATTGACTCCCGTCCCCTGGAGATAGTGCGCCGGTTAAATAAGCTGGGAGGATATGAATTGCGAAAATGCGGCTCTTTTGCCACCCTATGTTTATTGTGTTATGACGGAAAAAACGGCCGCCTTACCTGCGTCAATGCAGGGCACCACCCGCCCCTTCTGCTGTCCAATGGTGAGGTGAGGGAAGTACAGTGCCGTGGAGTCGCTATAGGCTTTTGGGAAGATTATCTTGGGTCAGGTGCGGAGGAAGTTTTTCTTGCCGCCGGAGATGCGGTAGTGCTGTACACCGATGGACTGGTGGAAGCCTGTGGCCCTGGTGAACAGAGGTACGGACAAGAACGATTGAAGAAAGCGGTACGTTTGCAGAATGGCGCTAATGCTAAGTGTATGAAAGAAAACATTTTGGCTGATTTGGATACATTTACTCGCGGTATTTGTCAAAAGGATGACGTGACCCTGGTTGTTATGAAGGTAACGGGAAAGGCGGGTGGTACGGGTGGAGATTAGGGTCCGGCGGCAGAAGGGAATAGCGACCCTGGAGGTGGAAGGTGAACTGGACTTTAGCAACGTGGAACAATTGCAACGGGAAATTCAGCGCCACCCGGAGGAAGTGGTGGTGGTAGATCTACAGGGACTTAAGTTTATAGACTCCTCCGGGGTGGGTATGCTTCTGAGCCAGGCCAGGTTCTTTTATAGGCAGGGCCGCACCCTGAAAATTGTTCGCATACCCAGTCTCATTCAGGAAGACCTGGAAGTGCTTGGTTTTTTCCGGGTGCTTGAAGTTCTGGAGACAAAACCCAACGCTTAGTAGAGGTGGTGTCCTGATGAAAAAGGAAATTGCCCGGGGCTTCCCGGCTGCGACAGCCAGTAAAGCGGATAAAGCTTATCCGTACGAAGAAACGGATAGTCCCTATGCTTTCATAAAAAATGGGCGCCTAGTTGTCCGGCACCCACCGGAAGGACCCTACCCGGTAGTAATTCCTTGCCCGGGGGTAAGACTGATTGTGAACGGCCAGGAGCGTACTCAACCCACACCCGTATCCGTGCAAGATACAGTACAGCTGGAGGCGGTGGATGAACGAAGGGAAGGGGAATGGTCTTTAACTGTTTCTTCCGATGGTTTACAGGCAATATTGCGGATTAGCCCTACGGTGATAATTCACCGGGAGGTGGCGGAACTCCTGGCTGCCAGAAAACTACAACTGGCGGTAGTGGAGCGGGAAGAGTGTCTTTCACCCCTTACATTGAACGAATTATTGCAGGAGTTGCCCCGGCTGGGTATTAACTATGGCGTAGACTGGGAAGCATGCTCCCGCGGCGCCGCATCCTGTGCTGAAGAGGAGGTGGTTATCGCCCGGGGAACCCCTGCGGAACCAGGAAAAGACGGCCTGGTGGAATTGCTTTTTCCTACCGGTTCCAAGATGCCTGTACTGGCTGAGGAAGAGGAAACGGTGGATTTCCGGGAAAGGTATGTTTTTTCTTCGGTAATGGAGGGGGAAATCTTAGCTGTGAAGCACTTGCCGGGGAAGGGCCGGCCTGGTGCCAGCGTTAAGGGAGACGTAATTGTACCGCCGGCGCCCCGGGATTTTGCCCTTTCTGCAGGTGCGGGAGCGGTGCTTTCCAGGGATGGTGAACGGGCGGTAGCGGCCCGGGCTGGACGTCCTGTAGCCTATCGCAGCCGTAGCCTGGTGAGGGTAAGTGTTTTGCCTGAACTGGTGCATACGGGTGACGTGGATCTTGCTTCAGGAAATATTACCTTTAAAGGTGATGTGGTAATTACCGGTAATGTGGAAGAAGGAATGGCGGTAGAAGCCGGCGGAAATGTCAGAGTAGGTGGGCTGGTCTCCGGGGCGAGAGTTCAAACAGCGGGATCCGTCCTGATTAGGGGAAATATCCTGGCATCAGCAGTAGCCGCAGGAGGAAATCTTGCCTTTATGCAAGAAATTCTTCCACAGGTTCGCGCTTTAGCAATTGGTTTGCGAGAGATGATCATGGCTATCTATCAGCTATCTGGTCACCCGGCGTTCAAGCAAGGCGATCTTAAAGACGGTATCGGTCCTTTGTTGAGATTGCTGTTGGAGGGGAAGTTTCGGCATCTTCCTTCTGCTGCAGAAGCCTTCAAAGAGCAAGTTGAAACTCTTCCACCAGGATTAGCCGGTGAAGGCCTGAACGAGTTTATTAAGGAAGTCGAACGGGTAGTACACTCCCCTTTGGGGGTACGCGACCTCCAGGAGGTGGAAAAACTGGCCCAACGAGCTTTGGAATGGGAACAAGCCTTTGCGTTTCCTCCCTCTGCGGAAAGTGACGTGGTAGCTGCAAACATCCTCAATTCCACCGTTACAGCAAGCGGCGATGTCAGGGTGTTGGGTGGAGGTTGTTATAATTCGCGAATTCAGGCGGGGAAAAAGGTGATTGTATCCGGCGTATTTCGCGGGGGTGAGATTCAGGCCGGGGAAGAGGTGCATGTGGGGGAACTGGGATCCAGAGGCGGGTCCGCCACCAGGGTGATGGCCGGCCCTAGAGCTATTGTTACTTTAAAATATGCCTTTGAGAACGCTTTGGTATTGGTGGGTGGCCGGGTTTATCGTTTTGACAGGAAGGAAAAAGATGTCCGCTTGTGGCTGAATAAGGAAGGGAATCTCCAGTCCAGAGCAACTCCAGCTTAAGAAAAATGGATTTGTGTGTTTTTTAAGGTAGACAATTAACAACAGCACGCCCGCAAAAGAGACTTCCACCCTATAGATGACGCCCATGCTTGGCGTACAAGAGTAGGGACTGCTGCCTTACAGGCAGAGTCCCTATTTCCCTTAATTATAACCCGCAGAGAATGGTGTAATAATGAATGTTATCTTGTAAAGAATACCCTTAAGGACATTTTTAGGGTATCCCGGGCATTTTATTTAAAGCGGGCTGGTACACCCCGCCATTACAAACATTTTCGTAAAAAATTTACACTCCTATTTATAAGCACCACTTATATATCACATCATTACTTGTTATTTCCGTTCGGCCCTCAATGATGATATGTTTTAACTATAGCTATAGTTTGCTTCCCGGGAAGCTTCGGAGGTAATTTTTGTATAAGGCCCCGGCTTGACCTAGTGTTAACTCTGTTGGCCCAACAGTTACCCGGCCTCCTTCTGCTCTCCTCTTGGGTACCATGGTGATTGCCATCCTGTTAGGCATTGCCTGGCGCGTTGTGATGGAAATACCCGGGGCAGCCACTCAAGGTATTAATTTTGCCGCTAAAAATCTTTTAAAACTGGCGAGAGGCGCTATTATTCCCTGTAGCCCTGGTAATGGGTTACCTTTTTAAAAAAGGAGGCATTTTTTTCTGATGGGTAAACTGAAAGTTCTTTTTCATGTAAACGAACCTGAAAGGTGGCAAAGGACACTTTTAAACGTCATTAATTTTGTTAAAGATGTTGGACAGGAGAATGCGGATATTGAGGTTGTGGCTAACGGTGCTGCGGTTTCCGCTTATAGTGATAAATGCCAAATCGCAGGAGGTTCGGGGGAAACTCCAACGAGTTGTGGAAAAGCAAATGGAGGACTATATGAAGAAATGAATAAGTTAGCCCGAATGGGAATAAAATTTGTTGCCTGCCGAAACGCTCTTAGGATGCATTCCTTAGATGAAGACATGCTGCCCCCTTTTATCACGGTAGTTCCGGCGGGTATAACAGAGATTGCCAAAAAGCAAGCTGAAGGATACGCGTATATCAAAGCCTGAGCGGAAAGAAACAGTTGAAAATTACTCAAGCGACCTCCGCTGCTGTAACATTCACCTCTTGGGTGAATGTTACAGCTAATCTACGCAACTAAACTTAAAGCTTCCGCCTAAAGACGGAGGTTTTTAGAACCAATTAAGAGGTGCAAAAGTCATTGTCGGCACAAAATAGCAATGTAATTATTTTGCAGAACCGGGTTTTTGTCGATGTTACCATAAACCCGATGAGCCGGAAGCATTATATTGAACTGGATCCACCCAGTTTATTAAACAATCAGGCGGATGTTGACAGGTTAATGGCGGCATTGACTGACCGGTATCACAACCTGACAGTACCTTTGGACTTGATGAACAAAATGGGTGAAGTATTACGCCAGGCAGCTTGGCGGGTAACAGTGACGGTGGCCGATTTCGGGGGAAATTGGCAAATGATTGATATCGAGCCCGGTGACAAGACGGAACGCCATTTCGGGCTGGCGGTAGACCTGGGAACGACCACCGTGGTAGGTTACCTGGTAGATTTGACCTCTGGGGAAATATTGGGTTCCGCTGCTGATTATAATGAACAGGTCCGGTATGGAGAAGATAATTGATGCGGAAACCGGGAAGGTGGTCTATCGAACTATAGGTGGGCAAAAGGCCGCGGGCATTTGCGGTTCCGGATTGGTAGATTGCCTGGCTGAATTGTTGCTGGCCGGAATCATTGATCGGGCGGGGAAGTTCAGGGACACTGAAAAGGAATTTGTCGTAGTGCCGGCATCTGAATCTGCCACCGGAAAAGATATTACTTTTACCCAGACCGATATTGATAATATCATGCGCACCAAGAGCGCTGTCAATACAGCTTTGGAAGTGTTGCTTGAAGGTGTGGATGCCAATTGGCTGACATAGAAACTTTTTATGCCGCAGGAGCTTTTGGGCAGTATCTGGATCTGGAATCAGCCATAACCATAGGATTGTATCCGGACTTGCCCCGGGAACGAATGATCCGGCTGGGCAACAGTTCCGGGGAAGGAGCCAGACTGGTGCTGATATCCGGTGACAGCAGACGGGAGGCCGAGAAGATAGCGCGCAGCATAATGTATTTTGAGCTTAACGCCAGCGAGGTATTTATGAATAAGTTTGTGGGCAGTAAATTTCTATCCCATACCAATCTTGATTACTATCCCACCGTAAAAGAAAAGATGCTCCGGCGGGGACTGTTGCGCGATTAGACCATACTAATGATGGTGACAAAAGGAGCGGTTAGAATTGAATGGGAAGGATAATGAAGATAGATGTCGCCGAACAGGCGAACGGCAGCATATACAAGAACATCTGGCGAACGAGCGAACTTTCCTGTCCTGGATCCGTACTTCTGTAGCCATTTTGGCCTTTGGTTTTGTAATTGAAAAATTTTCGGCATATTTACGGTTCTTGGAATATCAGGGCAGCATGTTTTCCACTCCGGCTGGAGGGGTGGCAGCTTATCTGGGAGTGGCTTTCAGCATCATGTCAGGGTTGGTTGTAATCCTGGCTGCCGCCCGTTACCTGCAAACTCGCTCCCAGATTGACCAGGGTACATACCGTCCTTCACTTACGGCTGACTTGTTGCTGGCTGCCACGTTATTATTAGTTACGGTACTGGTAGTGATTTATCTGTTGCGCACAACCTCTTCCCCGTTGATTCTTTGAGTGCGCAGCCCGGGTAGAAGATGAGCATGGGTGCCCGGGGGATATCCTCCGCTTCCTCCGCAGGATCGTAAACATAACCGTATACGGTGCAAACCTACTTGTCCATGTCTTTATCTCAGATTAATAATCCTCTTGGAACAACTCGAAAAAGGCCCGGGGTGGTTACCACCGGGCATATTTGATTTTGCAATAACGAACCGATATCAAATTCCAGGGGCAGGAAAGTGTGCATAAGAAATTATAAGTACCTCATTATAAGACTTATTATAACCAGGTATTTCCCATCCCGCCAATTGTCGTGGTAAAGTTTAGAAAGAAATTTGGGGGGGGGGGGATTAAAATGCAGGTTGCAGTTCTTCAGCGCAAAAGTTTTCTTCACGGTAGTATCCAGGGACTCGTTCTAACTATGGTAGTGGGAGTCCTTGCCCAAAACATTATCCGCATGCCTCTTTTGTCAGTGCCCGGGCCAATGGTTATCGCTATTTTAGTTGGAATGGCCTGGCGGGCACTTATGGGAATCCCCAAATATGCCAACACGGGAATAAACTTCGCGGGCAAGAGACTCTTGCGCTATGGTATTGTTTTAATGGGTGTTCGTCTCAACCTGGATGCCATTATTGCTGCAGGTCCCCAAGTTATTCTACTCGATGCATTAATAATTATTATGGCCGTTGTTGTTATATGCTACCTAGGAAGAATACTGGCTGTTGAAGAAAAATTAGCCTTGCTGACAGCAGTAGGGACGGGAATCTGTGGGGCTGCCGCTGTTGCTGCGGTCGCGCCAACGATTAAAGCGAATCAGGATGAAACTGTGGTAGCTGTGGCGAGTGTTGCTGTTCTGGGAACTGTTGGTAGTATTTTATACATACTGTTAAAACCGTTTCTGGGGTTGGGTTTAGATGAATACGGTATTTTTGCGGGAGCAACCTTACACGAAGTAGCCCATGTGGTGGCAGCATCTCAGCCGGCAGGTGAATCTGCGGCCAATATGGCTATTTTAACCAAACTCGGCCGGGTGGCACTATTAATTCCCGTTACTCTTGGGATTAGCCTCTGGTTTAACCTGAGGGATGCAGGGAAGGAACAAAGCGCCGGAGCACAGGGCTTGTCAATTCCCTGGTTTATTTTCGGCTTTTTAGGCCTGAGTTGTCTCAATACCTTTGGTTTAATTCCTCATGATCTTGCTTCTGTGATGCTTTACATCAGCAGTCTTCTTATGATAATGGCGATGGCGGGCATGGGACTTAGCGTAGAGCTTGTGATGTTTAAGCGCATGGGCATAAAGGCGCTGTTTATCGGATTTATCGGCTCCCTGGTTATTTCAGTTGCCGGCTTATTGGCTGTTCGCACCCTGCATTTTTAAGGTTGGGAGGTTTTAAAATGCTGAGCAAGTTAGCAGAAGAGCTGTTGGCCAAAAATCAACTGGAGGCTGTGGATACATCCATTAACAGAATTATCCTGGCAGTGGACGGTTCTGCTCCGGCTATTGAAGCAACTAAATATGCAATGGGTTTAGCTAAACGGAACAGCTCGGAAATAATTGCTGTATTTGTTGATCCGGATGGAGAAGATGCAATCATCCCAGAGCACGAATGGGAGCTGCTGGCCCAAAAGACTAAGCGAGTTCGCTATGGATTGGCAGGCTTAAAGCTTGCCCATAAATACGGTAAAACATACTGTATAAATGTGAAATTGCTTCTTTTAAGCGGCAATCCCGTGAAGCAAATCATTAACGTTGCTGAAAAAGAAGGAGCCGACTTAATCATTACAGGGGATACCGGCTTAACGGGAATCAAAAGAATAGCTTTAGGAAGCATTGCTGAAGCTGTAGTTGAAGCATCTGACATTTCCGTCCTGGTTGTTAAAAGGAGGCAAATATTGTGAACTTATCCCAATTGCATATTTTTAAAACAGTGGCTGATAAAAAGAGTTTTTCCGGGGCTGCACAAGCCCTTTTTATTTCTCAGCCGGCAGTCAGTATGCATATCAAATCTCTGGAAGACCATTTCGGCACAAGATTGTTTGATCGTAACACCCAACAAGTAACCATCACAGAAGCTGGTCGTATTCTATATGAATATGTGGAAAAGATCTTGTCATTGCAAGATGAAGCAGAAAAAGATATTTCCGCTCTTACCGGCTGTATACGAGGCACCTTATCGGTAGGAGCAAGTTTTACCGTGGGCGAATATGTGATTCCGCAAGTTTTGGGGTGCTTTAAAAAACAACATCCCCAGGTAAGGGTTTTACTGAAGGTGACCAACACAGAACAGATAGTTAAGCTGGTGTTAAAGCAGGCGCTGGACTTGGGGCTTGTGGAAAGTCGCGTGAATAACTTTGAATTGATTGCAAAACCTTTTATGAAAGACGAACTGATTGTTTTGCTTCCCGTCGGCCATCCCTTGGCCGGCAAGGAGTTTATCTTAATTGATGAACTTGTGGCGTTGCCTTTTATCTTGAGAGAACAAGGGTCGGGTACAAGGAAGATAACCGAAGATAGATTAACGGAAGCAGGTATAAATCTATCTGAATTAAACGTGGTTATGGAATTAGGAAGTACCGAAGCGGTAAAGGAGGCTGTGGAAGCCGGGTTTGGCGCAACAATCATTTCTAAATGGGCAGTGCAAAAAGAATTGAAGTTGGGTACTCTCGTTTCGGTTAAAGTCAAGGAGGTTTCTCTAGTACGGAAGTTTTATGTAATTTATAATAAAAACAAGTTCCAAACACCGGTAGTGAAGGAATTTATATCCTTTCTGAGTTCGTTTTGCTTTCAGGAAGATTCAATCGAAAAACTTGCCTAATAGAAATAATTTACTCGCCTAACCGAGGCGTAGTGAAAAGCATCCCGAAATCCGAAACCGCTACTTACAGCTCAAAAAGCGTCGAGGTCACAAACGCGCCATTATTGCCATTGCGCGAATGCTGTTAACTGCCATATATCACATTTTGAAGAAGAAAGAGCTCTACTGGTGATTTCAGACTTTACCTCCCCCAAAGGCGATCACATTTCCTTTTGATATTTGTTCATTAAATAGATGGCAATTATATTGTAAGCAAGAAAAACGGCCACAACCACCAAGGTGACCCACAGCGGCGTTGAAATGATGATCGTAATATATGCGCCTTGATGAGCCATTGCGTAATATCCTGATTATTATCGCCGGGGCAATATCTGGATAGACATTCTGGCCGCGTTCGCCGTCAAAACCGCCCTGACCGACGAGGGCATGGATGTTTTCACCATTGACCAGACCCGGGTTGACCTTATCCGGGTCATCAACTGCGGCAGGTCAATATTTTTACGCCCTCTTAAGCGGGATGAAGGATAAAGAACGATTTATGGTCGCTTTTTTAGACAGGGGCAATAACGTAATCGAAATAAAAACCATGTCGGAAGGGAGTGTTGGTCAGACAGCCGTTTATCCGAGGGAAATATTAAAATACGCCTTGGCCTGTGATTGCAATGCGGTCATTCTGGCCCATAACCATCCCGGAGGCTCCCGGAATTTTTCCCCGGAAGATAAAGCCTTGACCCAAAGAATTGTAGATATTTTCCATTCAGCCTTGATAATTTGATGGCTATATGCTATTTTATATTTATATTTCAAATAAAGAGGTGTGTTGATGTCGGTCGTCCGATAAGGTAATCATTTGTATCACAGAAGCGGGATTTTTAACCTGCTTATTTTGTGTACCCAAATGCCTTGCGGAATGACCGAAGAAGTGTTTATCCGACACCTTCTTTTCTTTGGTTTGTAGCGCAGTGGGTAACTGCGCTTTTTTATTTCTGTATCGTTTAGTAGGGAGCCTTTATAAAAGAAGCAGGGTATAATTGAATTATGATTAAGAGATATAAGGCGAAAATTAGAAAGGAAGAATACCATGTATCCATTTACAGACCAGTTTATGTCCAATGATGAAAATGTTGAGTTCCTGAAAGCCACAATGATGGGGCCAAACGCCATGCGGTTATCAGAGGAATTGTCGTCGCACCTGAACATCAACGAGAATATGCGAATCCTTGATCTCGGTTGCGGGTGTGGTCTTTCCACGCTTTATTTGACGAAAAAATATGGTGCATCCGTTTTTGCCGCCGACCTTTGGATTTCGCCAACTGAAAACTATGAGCGTTTTCAATCTATCGGGATTGATGATAAGGCCGTTCCGATTTCCGTAGACGCGACCAAAGGCTTGCCTTTTGCAAACGGATATTTTGACCTGTTGTTCACTGTGGGCGCTTATCATCATTTCGGTGATACGCCAGAAATGCTCCCGTCGCTCATTCCTTTTGTGAAAAAGGGCGGCTATATCGCCATGGCGATTCCCGGCATAAAGTATGAATTTGGGGAAAATGTCCCTGATGAAATGAAGCCGTTTTGGAATAGTGAGGTGGCAAGGACTATTCATTCTCTTGCTTGGTGGAAAAACTTATGGGAAACAGAAAAAGGTATTGAAATTATTGACATTCGAGAAATGCTCTGCTGTAAACAGTCGTGGGATGAATGGCATACCAGCTATTGGCAAGGTATCGAGGAAGATATAAAGATGAGGGAAGCTGAAAACGGAAAATATTATAATCTTATTCAAATGATTGCGAAAGTAATCTAACCTTAATCACCAAGACGCAGAAAATAAGCATACTGCGTAGTCAGCCTTGGCACCAATAGATGAAGTAACATCGGCCAAATTGGCCTGATGTGCCGGGATAAAAACAGAATAGTAACATACCCACCGCCCCAACGGGAAATAAAAAAAACTGTTGTTGCGGCGGCTGGATAGCTGTGCGCTAAATATGAGAATATAGCCCAACGGCGGTTTTGAAATAAAGAAAATTCAAAGCCGCCGTTTTTCTTTTCAAAAAATAGGATTTCGGAGGGCGTGTTAAAGTCGTCCCTTTTACTACCACAAGGTAAAGCGGCGTAGAGAGCGTGAGGTATCTTTCAGCGAATTGTCGGAACGAGACTTGGCGAAGCTGTTTGTCACGGATGAATATTTCAAAGACGCCGTCTTGGACCACGACATCACAGTGTCGGACGAGCAGATAGCCGAAGCCCTGAACACATTACCGGCAGATCGGCGCGACATCATCCTGCTGGCTTACTTCCTGGATATGGCGGATAAGGAAAACGTTTATGAGTAAAACAAGAAAAAGCAACAACAAGAGTTTGCTTCCGTTTCCTGTTATCGCGGCAGCGTCCGGCGGCGATATTGACGCAATCAACACTGTCCTAAAACACTACGAGGGGTATATTGCCGCATTGTCTACAAGGCAGCTATACGACGAAAACGGCAACCCCCATCTGTGCGTAGACCCTGAATTGCGCCGCAGGCTGGAGACGAAGCTCATAACCAAAATCCTCACATTCAGGGTAGCTTAACCAAAGCCTGCATGGGAGCGCGCCCCCTTTCCGCGCTTCCCGTAGCGGGTTTTTCGTGTTGTTGCCGGTCTATAAAAGCTCATTGGTTGCCGGTGAGCTTTTACAGGCTGACAAACGCCTTTCGCTCTTTGACAAAGAAAGTGCGGCAAAACACCGCGCAGCATAGGGCAAATCGGATACTTTCGGTCTATGCCGAGCCGGACGGCGGGTGCGCCACGACTTCCCCAAGGGAACGAGCGACAACCACCCAGGCCGCAAAATGAGCGTGGCAGCTTGTGGGGCGAAGACGCATGGGCCGGTATAATGATACTTCCGTCCAGCCACAGTCCGAGCGTTAAAAGCGTCGCAGGCAATGGGGATGGCCCGTCAGTATGGGGGGAGGTGAAATACCTATGAGGACGGTTCGCCGCCGTCCGTCCGATAAGCCCATAAAACCAAGTCGAGTCACCGCACCCTGCCGCTGGTAGAGCCCTTTGCAAAGCTTCTCCGGCGGCTGAAGGCGGAGCAGGAGCGCAATCAAAAAGTTTGCGGAAAAGACTATTGCCGGGAATATCTTGGCTACATCTACGTGAACGAGTTGGGAGAACGGATCAAGCCGGGCTATATCACCCAGAATTTCGCGCTCACGCTGAAAAACCACGGCTTGAAAAAAATCCGCTTTCACGACCTGCGTTATCCAAACCTAAATAAAATCCAAACCTTTTAATGTAAATGTTTGTTTTCATACATATACACCGATAAAAGGTTTGGATTTTGTTTCACTTTTTCATTGCCCTTACGCCACAAAAATCCG
>Ga0209164_1001912_pt1 | contig 24255 bp, 21 predicted proteins | sample MTBNYHSulfiMetaG_FD_187458 | JGI IMG/M metagenome (GOLD analysis project Ga0209164, IMG submission 187458) | Enrichment culture microbial communities from rom New York Harbor, USA that are MTBE-degrading - MTBE-NYH (New York Harbor Sulfidogenic)... | ecosystem: Environmental > Aquatic > Marine >... | reverse complement strand
GAGCCGTTTCGGGTGTCAAAGCAGCCCCGATGACAAGCGGCGGACTGTCTGGACGGGTATAAAGCTTTGCTTCTTCCACCCGGTTGTAGCCGTTGTGCGTTACGGTCTGGCCTTGCCACAGGGCGCGCATGATGTCCACCGATTCACGCAATCGCTGATTTCTTTCCTGCTTGGGCGGCCAGCGCTCCCCCGTAATCGCCTCGTTGAGCATTTGCCCGCTGCCGACGGCTATCCAGAACCGGTCGGGAAACATTTCGGCAAGGGTAGCGGCGGCCTGAGCAATAATGGCCGGATGATACCGCTGCCCGGGAGCGCACACCACCCCGAATGCCAGCCTCGTTGCCTGCAGGGCGGCGCCCAGCCAAGACCACGCGAACCCGCTCTCTCCCTGAAGGTCGTTCCAGGGGTAAAAATGGTCGGAGCACATGGCCGCTTGAAAACCGACGGCCTCTGCCGTCGTAGTCAGCTCGAGCAAAACACTCGGAGCAAATTGTTCATGGGAAGCATGGAAACCAATCTGCATGGCTTTTTCCTCCGCTTTTGAAATTAGGATGACATCTTTTTTCAATCGTCAGCCGCAAAGACCGTGGTGCCAGAGATTGAATTTTCGGCCTGACCCGAGTCGAGGCGGCTGAACTGGACGACGATTGGAACATCGGAGATAATGATGCTCGCGTAATCTGTATCCAGGGGCATCGCTTCGGCCCCGCGAGCTCCTCTTCGTTTTCCGGCGCTTGGACGCTTCCCGGTTTAAACCGCAAGCTCCCGGACCAATTTGACCATTCTTGCTGCATTGTCGGTTCTCGTGATTCGATGAGAGTGTAATCTCTCAATCCCTGCTCGCATAGGCAATGGTGCTGAGCAGTGCGTTTTCGGCTTGGCGTGAGTCGAGGCGCGTATGCTGGACCACGATGGGCACATCCGATTCGATGACGCTGGCATAATCGGTGTCGCGCGGAATAGGCTCGGGATCGGTGAGATCGTTGAAGCGGACATGCCTTGTGCGGCGGGCCGGAACGGTTATCCGGTAAGGGCCGGCCGGTTCCCGATCGGTAAAATAGATGGTGATCGAGACATGTGCATCCTCATTCGAGGCATTCAGCAAACAGACTGTCTCATGGCTCGTGAACTGTGGCTCGGGCCCATGGCTCCAGCCGGGAATGTAGCCCTCGGCAATAGCCCATCGTTTACAGCCGATAGATGATTGCATAGTGCATCCTCCTTTTTATCTCCTCTGATTGCTGATAATGTCCCGCTCCCTCAAAATCAAGCGGACTGGTGGTACAATGAGACCGAAATCTTAAATCAGCTTGTTCGTTCGTGTTCCCCACTGCAATTTACTGACGTCAGAACAACTCGGTTCCGGTGACGGGGAATTGTTTGGATGATTGCCGCGGGCGCCTGAGGCTTAGACCTTGCGAACGCAAATTTTAATTGCGTCCTCTCCATGAAAATGGCTTATATTTAAAAGTTGTGTTCAGAAACTCTTCAGCGGCTCCAGATTCTTAAGACGAACCAAAGGCAATGGGCCATGTTGTTTAATTCACTTGAATTCTTTGTCTTCTTCCCGACAGTCACTACGCTTTATTTTCTATTTCCCCAAAGATATCGATGGGCCCTGCTTCTGGCAGCCAGCTGCGTGTTCTACATGGCCTTTATCCCCGTCTATATTCTCATTTTGTTCTTCACCATAATCATCGACTATTCGGCCGGTATCTTCATTGAGGAATCAGAGGGAACCAGGCGCAGATTTTTTTTCTATATCAGTGTGGTCAGCACCGTCGGAGTTCTGTTTGTGTTCAAGTATTTCAATTTCTTCAACGCCAACATAGCCGGTCTGGCAAAATTTCTGGATTGGAGCTATTCCTATGAAGGGCTGATGCTGGCCTTGCCGCTTGGCCTTTCCTTCCATACTTTTCAAAGCTTGAGCTATGTCATCGAGGTGTATCGCGGCAACCAGAAGGCGGAAAAGAACTTCGGGATCTATTCGCTTTACGTCATGTTCTATCCACAGCTGGTGGCCGGTCCTATCGAGCGCCCGCAAAACTTGTTGAAGCAGTTTTATCAATCCCACTCATTTGACTACGATAGGGTCACCGACGGCCTGAAGCTTATGGCCTGGGGGCTTTTCAAGAAAGTTGTGATTGCGGACCGCCTGGCTGTTTTTGTTAACAACGTATACAATAACCCCCACGCTTTTGAAGGCGTTCCCCTCATTTTGGCCACTGTCTTTTTTGCTTTTCAGATCTATTGTGATTTCTCGGGTTATTCGGATATCGCCATCGGCGCCGCGCAAGTGATGGGCTTCCGGTTGATGCAGAATTTTGAGCGGCCCTATCTCTCCAAGTCGATCGCGGAGTTCTGGAAGCGGTGGCACATATCGCTTTCCACCTGGTTCAGGGACTATTTCTACATTCCCCTGGGTGGCAACCGGGTGCCGGTCAACAGATGGTATTTGAACTTATTCCTCACATTTCTGATCAGCGGATTGTGGCACGGAGCCAACTGGACATTCGTATTTTGGGGTGCGCTCAATGGTTTTTATCTGATTTTTGCCATCGTGACTGCGAATGCGCGAAATCGTTTCACGCATGCAATCGGGCTACAGAGATACCCGAGGGTTCACAAAGGTGTAAAAGTGCTGAGCACGTTCGCTCTGATCTGCTTTGCCTGGATTTTTTTCCGGGCTAATTCCATTGAGGACGCCTTCTATATCGTCACTCATCTGTTCAACGGCGTTGCCGATTTCATCTGGAATTACGCCGAGTATTTGATCGCGGCCCACATCAACAGCGGCCCGAAGCCGGACAAGAGCATTCGGGAAGTCCTGGCAATGGGGAAAAATATGGGCGAATTTCGGACGGCCTTAAAGCTGATTGTGCTGCTGGTGATCGTTCAGCTGATTCAGCGCAAGGGCGTTATAAGGCAAAGAATATCGAGCAGACCGGTCTTACTCCGCTGGAGCGCTTATTATCTCTTTGTCTTGGCCCTCATCATGTACGGCCTTCAGTCGAGTGAAAAATTCATCTACTTTCAATTTTAGGGAAATGGAGCGCATGAAACGTTTGTTGGCAAAACTTGCTCTGCTCGCCTGCCTGGTGACAGCGACTCTGATGTTCCCATTTTATACCCAGCTTCCCTACAGTCACTCCCTCTCCTTAATCATAAACAAACTGGATTTGGTCAGGAACACTCCCTCGCCCAAAGTCGTTTTCGTTGGCGGCAGTGGCACCTACAGCGGGCTGGATTCAAAGTTGGTTCATAAGGAAATGAAATGCTCGGCGGTGAATATGGCGGTCTACGCTGGATTCGGGGTGCTGCCGATTTTGCCTCTTATCGAGCCGTTCCTTCGGGCCGGCGACGTGGTGGTGATCGTACCCGAATACGGTCTCATTCACTCTGGTCTCAAGAATACGGAAAAAAGCAGAAAATGGCTGCTGGCAGCATCGCCGCTGTCGGCCTTGGATAGGTATTATCCAAGGTCCGCAGAGGGTCTCAGGTACCTTTTGATCGATCTGGCGGATCTTTCAACATCAAAACTGAGCATTTTGCCGCAGAGCCTTTTCGGCACGAGCAAAGGGTATCACAAGAGCAAGAGGGTCATGAATGAGTTTGGAGACATGACCGGAGAGGCTCAATTTGAAGACTTGCCTTCTGATAAGTTGTTGGACCGCGGGATTGCCTACGCGCAGAAACCGGTTGATGCCAATGTCATTAAAGAACTGAACCGCTTTACTCAATCGGCGGCTCGGGTGGGCTGCAGAGTCTTTTTCGTCTTTGCAGCGTTTCCTGAAGGCGAGTATGAAATGAACCGAGCAGCTTTTGACGCGCTCTACAGCCAACTCCGGGCGGAGCTCGGCATCCCCGTTCTGGGGACCCCTTATGATTTCTTGTACCCTTACGAATACTTTCAGGACAGTGTCAATCATTTGAGTGCCCAAGGCAAAACCTTGCGGACCCGCAAAATGATTGAACTGCTCAAACCCAGGCTGGCCGACAATCCGAATCTAGCTGAAAGATCATAGCGCCATTTTCGACTCCCGCCCAGTCCGTATTTTCCCGCAAAATCAGGTTGCAGAGAAAATCCATCCTGAGTTGCGCTCAAACGTGGGATCTTGGCCCATGTTCACCGGTGGTTTGATATTCAGTTTGCACAGGGAATCTGCAATTCAATTGCTGTGGGACGACTCGTGGGGTTACAATAGCGGCGCTTAGGTTTAAGATAGAGGAAGCATTTTTGCACATGACGGCGACAAGAAAGCTTATATTGGCAATTCTGCAGAGAACCGGCCTTTCACCTGAGGATGACTGAAAACCGATCTGAGGAGGATGCAAGTTGTCAACCGCAAAAGACCTGATGACTACCAAGTTCCATGCTCTTCGGCCTGACATGTCCGTTGCCGATGCCGTTAAGAGCTTCAAAGAAGCGAGCGAAAACGAAGAGCGCAAAGTGTTCGGGATCATGGTCACCGACCGGCACTCACGCCTGGTAGGGATGCTCTCCATGTACGATATACTTTTGTATCTTCGCCCCAAGCACGTTCACATTTGGGGCATGATGGACGATATTGAGGCTGAAGGATTGATGGATCAAGCTTGCGAGCGGTTGAAATCGATACGGGTGGCCGATATCATGACTCCGGATGTCATCACCGTTACCTCCGATACTCACTTGATGGTCGTCCTGGATCTCATGATCAAAAAACATATAAGACGAGTGCCGGTCGTAGAAGGTGAAAAAATAAAGGGTATCATCTACATTTCCACCCTGTTCTATCATCTTCTCGCCAGGGTCAAGTCGTAATGCAAGCAGCTTCTTGCCGCCGCAGGGAGAGCGAGGTAGTCGGGTGACGATCATAGTGAAACAAAACGTGCTGAAGGACTTGGCCGTAAAAGATGTTATGCGCAGACAGGTTCTTCGGTTGCCCGAAGACGCGACCATAGAAAAGAATATAAATTTCCTGATCAAATACAAGCTGAATGCTCTTCTGCTTACGGCAAAAAAGAATGAGCCGACCGGTGTTGTTTCAAAGACCGACATCATGTCGGCTTATTATGCGTCCCTGCCTATAGAATCTCCAGCGAGAGACATTATGAGCTCTCCGCCCCTTTTTTGCGGAGCGGATGATTCGCTGGAATCGGCCCTCGACAAAATGAGAGCTGAAGGAATTTATCGTTTATACGCCCGCGAAAGAGCTTCTCAGTCCGTTGTTGGAGTATTGGCCTATCCCGATGTTGTCGGCTTGCTTTATTTGTACTGCAGCAGGTGCGAATACAGCCTGGTGAATCGCATCAGAAAAAAACTCGAAACAGATGAAGTCTCACGCTTCAGGGTCAAGGATGTCATGACTCCAACCGTCAGATCCTTTCGCGAGAATGATTCCTTGTTGACGATCATGGAAGGGCTGTCAGCGTATCGATTCGGGGCTGTGCTCATCACCGGCGAGAACGATCGGGCGGTGGGGGTTGTATCGAAAACCGATCTGATTCTGGCATATGCGCATGGCGTATCCTCATCTGATTCTGCCAGAACAGTCATGTTTTCTCCGGTGCTTTCCTGCGATGAAACCGAATTCCTGGAAGGAGCCATCCGCACCATGATCTTTTCGGAGGTGCATCGGCTCTTTGTCCATAGAGGCGATCCTCAAAACATAGTTGGGGTTCTATCTCTCACGGACGCTGCCAGAGCTCGATCCGGTTCCTGCCGTGCTTGTGTGAGCAGTCGCATCAAAGTCGATCTGCACGATTGAGCGGCCTTACCAAAGCTCTGAGGCCCGGTTTGAATAGGCATGGGAACTGGGACCACCAATTCGTCAAGATAACGGAATTATTTCCCGCGAGGCAATTTCGTGGTAGAAACACAACTTGGTCTAAAGGCACTGCCTGGCAAAGTTGAAAACTGGGCGAATTTTTGTGGGATATCAACATGTATAGTGAACGTGAGGTCTTGTCTACGCTTGAGATGCTCAAAAACGAGCACCTGGATGTTCGAGCGGTCACCCTTGGGATTAGCCTGTTTGATTGCGCCAGCCACGATCTGGAGCTGTTCAAAAAGAACATCCGCGAGAAAATTCTGCGGCTCGCCGGAAACCTGGTCGATATCTGCAACGAAGTGGGCGACCGGTACGGGATTCCGGTGGTTAACAAACGCATTGCCGTCAGTCCCGTCGCTGTTGCCGGCTGTTCATTTTCTGCCGAGCAGATGGTTGAGATCGCCAAAGAACTGGATGAATCCGCCCGGGCCATCAACGTTGACTTTATCGGCGGCTTCAGCGCTCTGGTGGAAAAAGGATTCACTCACGGCGATCGAGCTCTGATTGATGCCGTTCCCGAGGCTTTGGCCGGAACCAACCGGGTATGCGCCTCGATCAATGTGGCATCCACTCGCGCGGGCATCAACATGGATGCGGTGTATCTATTGGGCAAAACCATCAAAAGGGCCGCCGATCTTACTGCGGATGCAGATGGGATCGCATGTGCAAAGCTTTGTGTATTTGCCAATATTCCCCAGGACATACCATTTATGGCCGGTGCCTACCTGGGCGTCGGGGAGCCGGATGCCGTCATCAATGTGGGCGTCAGCGGGCCCGGAGTGGTCAAGAAGGCGGTGGACCGTGCTCGTGCTGCCGATCCTAGTCTGGATTTGGGTCGCCTGTCGGAGATCATCAAAAGAACCGCCTTTAAAGTGACCCGAGTTGGCGAGCTGATCGGCCGCCAGGTCGCGCATAACCTCGAGGTTCCGTTCGGGGTTGTGGATCTTTCCCTTGCTCCCACACCCAATGTGGGAGACAGTGTGGGGGAAATCTTTCAAAGTCTGGGCTTAAAGAGCATCGGCTGTCCAGGATCGACCGCATTGCTTGCGCTGTTAAATGACGCTGTTAAGAAAGGCGGTGCGTTTGCCAGTTCCTATGTGGGCGGGCTGAGCGGAGCATTCATCCCGGTAAGCGAAGATTTGAACATTGCCGAGGCGGTCGGAAGAGGCGATCTCTCCTTGGAAAAGCTGGAAGCCATGACCAGCGTCTGCTCTGTAGGTCTCGACATGATCGCCCTGCCCGGAGATACGTCGGCAGAAACCATTGCCGCGATCATTGCCGATGAAATGGCCATCGGGGTCATCAATAAGAAAACAACCGCTGCGAGGCTTATACCGGTTCCCGGTAAAAGAGCCGGCGATAAGGCTCACTTTGGCGGGCTGCTTGGTGAGTCGACCATCATTCAGATATCTACCAATGGCGGTGCCACAGAGTTTATCGGTCTCGGCGGCCGCATCCCCGCCCCGCTGCAAAGTTTAATCAATTAGGCATAAAAAAAACGGGGAGGTAATCCCCGTTTTCAGAGTCCGCTAAAAATTAACTTCAACCAACGCTGCTACAGTTAACAACTGCAGGAGCTACCGCAGCCACCGCCCCCAGCTACCGGTATCTGCGAACTCACTTGAAAGCCAGCACGCATCCCATAGTTTACGTAGTCGACTGTGACATCCTTGGTTGTCTCGTGCAATTCCTTATCCATCAGCATCGTGAAGCCATTGATCTTGAAAACTTCATCGGTCTCTTTTGGTTCGTCCAGAACCAGTGCGAGCGACGGTCCGCCTCAACCTCCCGAATGCAGGAAGACTCGGATCGGCGAAACTTCTTTGTCCTTAAAATAATCTTTCAAAACTTTATCTGCAGCATCCGAAATGTGAACCATCAAGATCTCCTTTCAATTTTCTTAAGAATTGGCCTTTATCTAGTCACAAATTGTTGAACTGTCAAGTCAAAGACAATGTTCCAGTCTGGGGTAATCCTCGCATCAATCGAGAAAAATGGTAGATTCGTTGGGACGCTCGATTGCCAGCAAAAGCAGCAGGTACCTCTTCAGATTTTGGGTAATCAGGAATTCGTCTCTCACTCTCTGACGGCCGTTTTCTCCCAATTTTGCGGCAAATTCGCGCTGATTTAAAAGGGAGCGGATCTGCAGGCTGGCTCCCTCCACCGAGTGAACCAGGACGCCGGTGTAGCCGTGGATGATCTGCGCTGGAATGCCTCCTACGGCGCTGCCGATAACGGGTCGGCGCTTCCAAAGCGCCTCGGCCACCGTTAGCGCAAAGCCCTCCCGCAAGGATTTCTGCAGAACAATGTCAGACGCCCGCTGAAACGCATTGATCTCGGAAGGAATGGATTTGGTCAGATAGATGATGTGGATGTCCGGGTCGTTCCCAGCTGCCTCCCTCACTATCTGCAAAATTCTTTCCGCTTCGGGATCGTCTGCGGCCTTGTCTCCCACCAGGAGCAATCGGCAGTCGACATATTTGCGTGCCATCTTAAAGGCTTCGATTACCCCGACCGGGTCCTTCCAAGGATCATAGCGAGAAATCTGAGTTACCAGGGGCTTGTCTTTTGGTATCTCGTATTCTTTTAGAACAGCTTCGATATACTCGGGATCAAGTTCTTTGTTTTTATCCGCAAGGGGATCGATGGTTGGATAAAACTGATACTGTGGAATTGCCAGCTCGGGAGAAAAGAGCGGTGAAGAAAATATGGCTGCATCATATTGGTTGATGTACGCCTGCAAAAACTGCCAGAGCTGCTGATTCGGATGAGATAAATCGATATGACAGCGCCACACCCATTTGTGCTTGCGGTTTTGGTGCCAATGGATGAGTGCAGCTGGTTGAGGATCATGGATCACAATGAGATCCTCATCGAAGCTCATCTGCCCGTTGTTCAGCTCATTGTAGTGAAGATAGGTCTCAAAGGTTTGCTTCTCAAAGGTTTCCTCTTTTCCCTGCAGAGCGTTGTGAAAAGATTTTGTGATGTCGAAAAACTCCGCTTCGCCCTTAATAACCTCCCAGTTGGTTTGCACACCGAGCTCATTGAGCAGAGGCACAACCCGGTGCAGCATTTCAGCCACGCCGCCTCCCACGGCAGTGGAATTGACCATCTTTATGGAACGGTTGCCGACGTAAGATGCCAGCATGGTCAATTCTTCAACAACGTCCCGACCAACAACCTCCCTGTAATCGAACAAACCGGGTAATGTCATGCATACGCCTTTTTTTGGAAATGAAAACGTTCTAAAGATATTGATCGATGAGCGCTGTCAGCTTACGGCGCAGTCCTTCAAGCGTGTAAATATGGATGTCTATATTTCTAATCTTTGCCGCCAGATCCGGCATGTCCAGGCTCTGTTCGATCCACCTGGAGAAGTCGTCCGTCTGTAGCTGAGTCTGCAGGCGCGATTCGATGAAGTGAAAGTAGATTGAATCAACACTGATAGAGTTGAGCGATTCGCGGAACGATCTCAAATTATAGGCGAATTTATCGGTCAGATAGACGATTCGAACAGTATCGCATAGATAGAAAGGCTTGGCTGCGGTTCTGGTGAAAACCAGCGGGTTTTCTTGTCGGTGGCTTTCGATAACAGCAGCAATACGCTCTCTTAAGCTTAGAATCGTACTGTGCTCGGCTAGCTCTATGGCGGTGAGCTTTTCCGGAAGAGCCTCTTCGGCCAGATTTTGGGAAATCCAGATGGCGAAGTCATTGTTGAAGGGAACCTGAACTTCCCGCATTTTCCGAAAAGTCGAGAAGGTGTGATAAAAAATAGACGAGTCCGGGCAAGTCTTGATGATTTGGAGCAGCTCCTCGAGATTGTGAGCCCTGCGACCGGTCAACTTCCCGAGGGAGGCGCTGGATGAGAACTGAAAAAGGTCTCCCACTCGTTTCTCCTTCCAATGGTGCCGGGGAAATGGGGTGGCATAAAGAACTTTCTACGAAAAGCTCAAACTTATAGAAAAATCCGGCAATGGTCAAGAATTGGCGAACAGAATACTAATCGAGGTTGTAGTTGCCCTTCAGAAACCGTGTGGCGAGATCCAGCACGCTTTGCTCGTTATTCATGATCATGTCCATCTGTCGGGTGTACTGCAGCAGCCGGCCAAGTAGGTCCAGACGCTCTTCGGTGAGAGATCTTTCGTATTTTTGAAAACGGGCGGTTATACGGTCGGCCACTACGTCTACCGAGAAGTGCAGCTCGCGAAGGATTTCGGCAATGAGACGAGCGCGCCGGTTGCGCCTGGTCTCATCGGCAGCCCCTCCCATAAAGGTAAACGTGATATAGTTTTTGTTGACTGTGTCACCGCAGTAACTGTCCAAAACACTGTAATGGTATCCCACTCTGGAGCTGAAATTAAGATACTTGTCGGATATGATGGCGTAGCTCCTGTCGCCGAAGCGCTCTGCGGCAAGGTTAGGGGGCGCCAGCATCTGCTGGCTCATAACGGAAAAAAATCCCTTCAATTCGATGGGCCGCGGTCCGCGACAGATCAGATCCTCATGCAGCATGCCTTTCAGGAGATGTTTGAAGGGGATGCAGATCACTTGATCCGCATTAGCCTTTTTCGCTCCAGGCTTAAGTCCCTGCAGTCCTCCTCCCAGATCGATGATGTGTAAATCGAGAGGAATCGAAGCGTGCAGCTTCAGGGCCGTTCCCGGACCGCTGGAGACCACATCGCTGAGCTTAAACATTTCTCCATAGGAAACTTCGTGCACATAGCGCATGATATCGTGCAGCGACTGGCAACCGGAAGGGTTGAAGTTGGGAGCTTTGGGATTGATGAGGTTCAGCGGTATGATCCATTGGGCTGCCCGTTTCAAAGTATCGTACACCTGGGTTTCTTTCATGTACGGTTCGCGCTGCGAAACTTGCGACAGCAAAGCGTCTACTTTCCCAGCATAGACTCTGCACGCGTAGGCATCCACCGTGACTTCCGCACCATGAGCGATTGTGGTTGTGGCAGTTCTTGCGTCAAGAATGGATGGAACCTCGAATTCCCTTGCCAGAGAGGCCATATGTCCGGTTACACTGCCCGAGTCGGTGATGAAAGCTGCGGCCTTCGGCATAACGATCACATACTGCGGAGAAGAATGACGGGCGATCAGGACGCCCCCTTCCGGAAAGTTAAACAGGTCTTCTTCGGAATGCACATGGAACGCCTTGCCATAACCGATCCCGGGGAAAGCCGCCTCGCCGCCCTCCAGCAACACCGTGGCGTCCTGGATCTCAAGGAGCTGCTCGCTGAAATGGAGCTGAGAGGATTGTTTGATTTGCAGGGGGCGCGTCTGAAGGATCAGCAGTCGACCATCCTGATCGAGGGTCCATTCGGTATCCTGGGCCCCCCCATAATGATCCTCAAGGCGCCTGGCGTATTCGGCCAGCTGTTTAATCTGCTTCTCGTTCAAGCACTGCTTGTTGCGCTTTTCTTCCGGCACCGCTATTTCCAACAGTCCGCCTTTGGGATCGGTTACCAGTTGCACCGGTTTATCGGAAATTTCTGTCGCGATGCTTTTGCCTTCCGGGTCCTTGGCCACGTGATAGGTGTCCGGGGTGATGACGCCTTCAACCGCATAAGGGCCAAGACCCCATACGGCAGTGATGATGACATGATCCTCGGTGGCATAGAACGGATGGCGTGAATACATGACTCCGCTCGCTACCGATTCCGCCATGCGCAGGCAGGCGACGCTCATCGCTACATCTTCGTCGCGAATGCCCTTGTTGAAGCGATAGGTTATGGCCCGCGCAGTGTAGAGACTTGCCACAACAATCCGATAGGTAGAAGCTAGTTTTTCTCTCGGAACGTTCAATACGGAAACATATTGACCGGCAAAGGAAAGCTCGCTGTCCTCCCCGACGGCGCTGCTTCTCATCGCCATTCGCAGATGATGGAACTGCCTTCCTTCTGCTTTCAACTTTTCCTGCAGACCGTCATAGGCTTGCAGGATCTCTTTTTCTAAAAGAGGCGGCAAAGGAGCGGTAAGAATGAGATGCTGGATTGCCTCGCTTATCTCTTGAACCTCGCCCGCATCTTGAAGGTTGAGCCCCATTTTCTGCTTGTTGATGTGATCGACCAGGTCGTTTTCTTCCAAGAAGAACCTGAATGCCCGGGTGGTGATGGCAAATCCCTCCGGGACAGCCAGTCCGACCTTGTTGAGCACCTCGCCCAGGTTCGCGTTCTTGCCGCCCACCCAATCGACCATATCTTTGTCGATCTTGTCATAAGGAAGCACCAGCTCCTCCAGGGGAGCTTCCTCTTTTTCATGCAGTTGTAGTCTGATTTGTGCCTGCATGCTTTCCAGGATCGTATAGAGCGCGGCGTATTTGTTGGCCGAGAGCGCGTTTAACCCCTTGATCATGCGCAACGCATGGAAGACGGCCAGCGCCGTTTGTGAGCGCACATAAGACATACCGAACAAATCGTTGCCCTGCAGCTTCTTGGTAATATCGGCGATTATTGCAGCCATTTCCGAGTTAGAATCGAGTAGCTCCTTAAAGCTGCCGTATTTTTTGCGAAACACTTCAGATAGGTCGGGTTCCACCGTGGGCGGGCGTTTTTTCAAAAATCGCAGAGGATTCCATAAGCTCAACATGAAGCGATCTCCTTTAAGCTATAAGCAGTCTAAAGGGCGGAAGTACCCAATCAGCTGGTTCATTCAAGCTTCTAGTCGTTGATTGGCATGCTGCAGCTTGTTCAGTCTGTAGCGCACTGCCGGGCCGCGCCCCACTTTTCGCACGATGCCCTTCTTGACCATGTCCTGCAGGTCATAGACTGCGGTTCGGGTAGGCAAGCCATCGCCGATCACCTTTTGGTATTCGGACCTGCTGATTTCTCCCGACTGCAGGAGAACGGAAAGCACCTTCTCCTGCCTTTGGTTGAGCTGAATCCGGGCTGAAACAGTAGCAATTTGGTCTTTAACTTTCGCTTCAGGCTGCTCTGCTAACATTTCTCCGGTACCGTTGTCTCCCGGCGCATAATCTTCCATCTCTAGCATTATATCCTGAGTGTGGATGAGAGACCCCTCCGCCATGGCCACGGCCCTCGTGATGCAGTTTTTGAGCTCGCGGACGTTGCCCGGCCAATGATAAAGCTTCAGTTTCTCCAGTGCCCCCTGGGTGAGGCCGATATATTCCTTATTCATTATGCGCCCCGCTTCCTTGAGGAAATGATCGGCCAGCAGGGGTATATCCTCTTTGTGATTGCGCAGGGCGGGAGAACGGATAGTTATGACATTCAAGCGATAGTAGAGATCTTCACGGAATCGGCCTTCTTCGACCAACACTTTGAGCTCCTCGTTGGTGGCTGCGATCACTCGTACCTCCACATCGAACTCGCGGTCGCTTCCCAGCGGTGAAATTTTGCGCATGGCGATCGCCCGCAGCAAAGACTGCTGCACTCTTGGAGAAGCAGTGCCGATCTCATCCAGAAACAGCGTACCGCCGTCGGCGGCCAAAAAGGCTCCCTTGCGATCCGTTTTCGCCTCGGTAAAAGCCCCTTTAATGTGACCGAACAGCTCATCCAACAAAAGGTTCTCATCCAGTGCCCCGCAATTGACTGAAATAAATGGCTTATCGGCTTGGGAGCTGTTCTTGTGAATAGCTTCGGCTGCCAGCTGCTTGCCGGTTCCCGTTTCGCCGATGATAAGAACGTCTGCTTCCACTGAAGCGGCTTTCAAGATGTCGGTCTTCAGCGATTCTATCACCGGCCCCAATCCGACTATGTCCTGGATATTTTGGAAGAGAAAGTTCTGTTTGAGGGTTCGTATCTCGTCCTCCAGCTTGGCACGCTCCCGCTGCGTAGAGTCCAGGAGCTTTTCATCCTTGATCCGAATCTCTTCCAGCTGCTTCTTGATGGTCGACAGCATGTTGTTGACGGAGTATTTGAGAAAGCTGGTTTCGTAGTCGTGATCGCGCAGCTCGATCTGCCGCAGTTCGCCTGTCTCTTGAATTTCGTTTACGGCCGCCGCCAAGCGGAGTATGGGGCGGGTGATGATGCGGCTCAGAGCGAAAATGATGGCCGACATGAGCACCGTCGTACAGAGCGTGATGACGAAGATCACGTCGATTTGCCGATAACCGGCCCATAGCCCCAGCCGGCTTCGATCTACGAAGGCAACGCCGGCATATACAATCGGCGCGTGTCCGGGACTGGCGTTAAAATGAACCGGGGCATAGCTCACATAAAAGCTGTCGGCCAGCGAGTTGTCTTGATTGCTGCTATCTTGCAAAGTTATGATTCCATGCTTGCTGCGTTGGATCTCATGGACCATTTTCCAGTATTCGGCATGATGGGGGGAAGGCTTGAAGGCGAATCCCAAACCGGGCTTGCCAAAAGTTCCGGAAAACCCCGTTCTGGCAAGGTGCGTGGAAAGCTCTTCGGAACTGGCTTCGCTCTCCCGCGATTGAAACCAGATCCAGCCGTCTCCGTCCACGAGGTAGGAGTACCTTAGCTCGGGGCTGCGAATATAGGCAAACACCGGAGAATTTGCTGAATTAAATACCGACATTATGTCTCGCAGGCGCTTGGCGCTGACCGCAATTGAAACAAGACCGTCAGATGTGCCGTCCTCTTTAATATGCGAGGTCACCAGGCGAATGACTTCCTTGCTCAGATTTCGATTGAACGTTGATTCCGTAACCACCGGATAGATCGTTTCAATCGCCGGCGAAATCCAGACTCCCTGCTTGCCGAGCGGCTTCAGTTTGTCCGCCAGTTCCCTCGGATCGGGGCGGATCAGTTGTAGATCCGGGGTTGGAACCTTGGCTAAAGAGTCTCCAGTCGAGACCAGAAAGATGGAGCTTTCCGGATCTTTTGTCAAAAAGGCGATCCCAGTGTAATCCCATCCGCGGATTTTCTTCCTGGAATGCCAAAATTGGGTCAACCTTGATTCGGTTATGGGTTGCTCCGAGAGCTCCAGGATGTCCTCTCGACAGAGGTTGAGGAACGTTTGCATTTCATGGGCTAAGGCAAGGGTCTGCAGGCGTACTGTCCTCTGTATCGCTTCGTTCAGAAATTGCCCCGAAAACCAGTTGGTGATGATGCCCGTTGCAACCAGAATCAGAATGGCCGACGGAATGAGGGCGATGAGCAACTTGGTTCTGATGCGCAACGAATGGAACAAGGAGGGATCGAGCCAGGAGAAGTTGATACCGTTTTTGGAATCTGGAAACATTTTCATGGAGATTGCCCACCTTAAATTTATATCTGCTACCGGGCCGAAATCCCTTCCAATAAACGACTCTGCCTGGGTTTAGTCTTAATCAAGCAAAGGCTGTGCCACAGTATCGGGTTCCCTTTGAAAGCCTAACCATTCGAAATTATTGCCTAGAATGTCTCAAGAAAGTACCTCAAATCAAATCACCGATCCTCACCTGTCATGATTTTTTACAGACTGTAAAAGATTCAGCAAGAAGCTCCAATATAACCAAATAATTCCTGTTTTCAGTATTTTGCATCATGTGCCGGAATATCCCGCAAACCGGTTGCCAGATCTCTCCAATCCTGATTGCCGAAAGGCAAATTAGCGCAAGATCTCGCAGCAAAAAATCGGGAATCTTGCCAATCGCCTCCTGCAGAAAAAATCCGACTCTGATCGGGAGGCTTTGTCCGGTCAGAGTTTGAATAGAATCATGCAACATTGCGCAAAAGCAGCTGGCACAGCTTTTGCCCCTCATTTGCGCGAAATTTGAGGCCGCGAGGTCCGGGAGGGAGGTGAGAATGTCGAAAATTGCTCCGACAGCGTAAAAGAAAGAGGCGGTTTCTCGTAAGGAATCAGGATACACGAGTTTGACCAAACAACAATTCAACAGGAGGCTGATCTGATGAAATCGTTATTCAAGAGAACACTCAGCTTTTGCATGATGGCCTATCTGGTGTTGCCTGCGATGGCCTGGGCAGCCGGCGAGAAAGCCGCGGACCTGGTTGTCGTCGCTGACACGCGAAGAATTTCCGGTGGCATCATGAAGTACTTTGCCAACCTCTACAATACCAATATCCTGCTGTTCGCGGTGTGGGCGGTGGTACTCACTGCAGCCTACGGATGCTTCCTGGGCGTATTGATGGATGTCCTCATGTCCAGGACCGGTCTGGATCTGAAATCCCGCAAGATCGTCGAGCACTAGTTCTCATAGAACAACCAAAGATCAAAAAGGAGAGCAATCATGGATTGGCTATATATGTACATGCCCATCGCCGGTGTGGAGATTTTCTGGCCCGGTCTGGTTCTCATCGGTTTTTCGGTTGGAGTTATCGGCGGATTTTTTGGCATGGGCGGCGCATGGATGGTAACCCCCGGCCTGAACATCCTCGGTTTTCCCATGGCATTCGCCATCGGCACCGATATTGCCCACATTGCAGGCAAATCGATGGTTTCCACCATGCGTCACTCGAAGTTCGGCAACGTCGATTACAAGCTTGGCTTCGTCATGCTGGCCGGCACCATGGTGGGTATCGAATGCGGCGCCCAGATTGTCATGTACCTCGAGCGAATCGGCCAGGTCGGCAAGGTCGTGCGCTGGGTCTACGTTGTCTTCCTGGCGTTGATCGCCCTGATGGTCTTCTATGACTACTACAAGGCCGAAAAGAAGAAGAAAGCCGGCATAGTCGATGGAGATAAGGGCACTGAGGGCATAACCTGGTACAAGACCTTGCACAAGCTCAATATCCCTCCGATGATGCACTTCAAAGCAGCCGGTTTTACCTGCTCCGCCTGGCTGCCCATCATGGTGAGCTATCTGACCGGCGTGCTTGCAGGCTTCCTTGGCATCGGCGGCGGCTTATTGCGCATGCCCGCCCTGGTCTATTTGATCGGATGCCCGACTCATATCGCCGTCGGCACCGACCTCTTTGAAGTCATGATCTCGGGATTGTATGGTGCTTTCACCTATACCTTGAAAGGACGTATCGAGCTGGTTGCAGTCTTCGTAATGCTGACCGGAGCGGCCATAGGTGCTCAGATCGGTACCGTTGCGACCAAATACGCCAAGGGCTACGGAATTCGCATCGCCTTCGGGTTCGCTGTGCTTGGATGCATGATTTCCATCATCCTCAAACAATACGGGTTCGAAGCTGCAGCTACCGTGCTGATCCTAGGGACCATCAGTGTCATCTGTGCGTGGATTTGCGTCGTCATGTTCAAGGGTGCGGCTCAGGAATTGCGGGAGAAAAAAGCGCGCGAGCAAGCCGCTTCCGCTTATAAATCCTAATTTCAAGATTAAAGGGAGTCATCGTATGAAAGCGAAAGCAGTCTTCTGGTTTGTCGCCTTGGCGGCTATCTTCTGCATCACCTCTTTTGCTGCAGCCGCCGAAGTTAGCCAGGGCAAATGTGTAAGCTATAATCAGGAAGAAAAAACCATCACCATCGAAGAGTACAACCTCAATTTCAATGAAGCGAACCCCTACGGCGAGCCGACCGGAACCGTCTCTTCTTATAACGCCGGCTCGGCAAAAATGGGAATCAAGCCGGAGCCGGGAGATGTTGTGCGCATTGCTTACGAAGTGAAAGGGACCGATCGTGTTGCTTTGAAAGTGATGAACGTTTCTAAACAGGATCTCAGAAAGAAATAAAGGGTCGAATCCGGCCGCCGATTCAAAAAGGCTCGGACCCATGCCGCGTATGCTGCGGCAGGTGCACGGGTTGGCAATGGCTGCGGTCTAGTAGACGAATACACGGGGAAGGGGACACACGGAGATGCACAAGACGGGTGGAGCAGGGATCAGTTCACTTGCTAACGAACGTGAGATGGGGGCAGAACACTATCGTTCGGCTTCAGCTCACCTTTCGATTCTACTGCGTCTCCTGTCCCCGTGTCTGCGTGCCACCGCACACGGTAAAAGTATATAAATAAGATAGCTGATGCAGAGATAGAAAGCTTCAGCTGTTGTTGGAAAGGCTTGGTGAGAGGATGAAAAAGGAATTAAATTTCAGGCAAAAGATGGTAGTAGTCGTTATGGACATCATGCTCCTGACTGAATTGACCGGATGCATTTACTTGGGCCACCAATATCAGGATGATATGACGGGAATGTTCCTGCGAACTTTCATTCCGTTGGCTCTTCTGACCGTAGTTGGCAGTAGAATATTGATCAAAAAGATGCATACGCCGGAGATCGAATCTTTTGCTGCCAATTCCTGAAGCTCTTCTGCAGATCGGAAAATCCCATGCCAAGAATCCTCAATCGTGTTGGAGCGCTGCTGGGTGTGCTCTTTCTGGTGTCTGTTCTGGATACGGCCTTCTCCGGGTATATGGAGCCAAAATCGCTCTGTCGTATTTTCCCCGGCGGGACGGAATTTGTCTCGGGCAAAATATCTGCCGACAGGATTACTTCTCTTGAAGATTTGAAGTTTGTCGCGGACACTCCGCTGCTCACCGTTGAGTTCGTGGAGGCAAAAGGAAGGTTGTGGCGCGGTAAGGCTCATGCCTCTTCTTCTATGGAGGCTGGTACATACCACTTCAAAACTCTTTTGAAATGGCAGCAGCCCGCCGAAGAAGAGTCCGAATACACAGTTAAGGTTTTCAGTGATGAAGCGGCATACCGGAACAGTTTTCGTTCGTTTCTGCGCAGATTCCTGGGAGTTGCCCCGTGGCTGATCACAGCGGTCTCCTTCCCTCTATTGCTTGTTTGCCTGATGCTTTCCTTTCGCATTTCCACGCAACGGGAGGCTCACTTGAATGAAGAAGGACTGGCCACGGTTTTCAAGGTCACTCGAAGCAAGGATAGCTGTGAAGTCAGCTTCGGCTTTGGAGAAAAGGACGGCATTCGGGTGGGTGATTCCATGTGGCTGATGAATCGAAGCTGGCAACCGGTAGGAGAGGTAAAAGTCAAAAAAGTGGGGAATCTGTATGCTACCGCCGAAGTAGATCCGAGCATCTTTGTTAAGCCCGACTATCTGGTAGGAAAGAAGAAGTAGCGCGAGCCGCCGCTTGTCCGCTCTAACCGCCGCTCGGACTCATAGGGTCTTCTTCTCTTTGTCTGCAACAGCCGTATCCGGCCCTTCCCGCAATCAGGAATCAAGGAAGGACGCTCCGGGCCGGATTCCCGCCACGGAAATCAGCAAAAACAGCTGATCACATCCGAGCATCTGCCATTTGTTTACCTCCATCAAGTTATGAGCTTGTCTAATAGGCACGGCTAAAGTATAAATTTGCCGTGTGATCATTTTATTGGGGGCTACCAAGCTTTTACCTCTACATTCCACCCTATTGCTGAATGGCTGTAAACAGGATCGCCGGATCTAATAATGAGCTGGAAGAGAATCAGCCTGCGCGCCAAAATATTCATCATTTTGACCGGATTGGTGCTGACCACGCTCCTTGGCGGTTCAGTCACAATGTTTTTGGTCTATCGCATAGGGCTTCTCAGCAATTCCGTGATCAATCATGACATTGTTGCTCTGAATGCCGCCCAGGAGCTTGACTCGGCTCTAGTGATGCAGAAGGGCCTCCTTACCTATTATTTCCTGGACGGAAATCCCGAGTGGCTGGACCAGCTGGAAAAGCATCGAGCCACTTTCGAGGAGCTGTTGAAAAAAGCCAGGGATTCCTCCTACACCCAGACCCAGCGGGACATCCTCAACCAGATCGATTCAAGGTATATTCGCTACAGTTATATGCGCGACCAGGTGATCGCTCTTTACAAGAAGGGCGAAAGAGATTCCGGGTATTCGCTGCACCAGGAAATTCGCCCGCAGTTCTTAGCCATTAGGGATTTGACGGATCTCTACAAAGCCGTGTATGAACAGCACATTGCACAGGCACGCAGCCTGATGGGATCGAGGATCGCCTTCATTAACACATTGGCCCTGGTGGCGATGCCGCTTGCTCTTATCATGGGCCTGCTGCTTGCTTACATACTGATGCGGCAGGTCCTGCAGCCCGTCCGCCAGCTGGCTCTGGCCGCTGATCCCGGCAGCGATAAGCATTTGGATTCCGATGAGATAAAGGCACTCAGCCGGCGTGTCCACGATTTGATTGAAAATGTGGACCAAACCCAAACGAAGCTCAAATGGAGCCACGAGCACCTGCTGCAATCAGAGCGGTTGGCCCAGGTGGGGAAGCTGGCAGCAGGTGTGGCCCACAGCATCCGCAACCCTCTGACTTCCGTGAAGATGCGGCTTTTTTCGCTGGAGCGGACCCTTGATCTTGTGCCCAGCCAAAAGGAAGATTTTGAAGTAATTTCGGATGAAATTCGACATATCGATACCATCGTCAGGAACTTCCTGGAATTTTCCCGTCCGCCCAAACTGAAAATGCAAACAGTCAGTCCCTCGGATGCGGTGGACATGGCGCTTCAACTGCTGCGGCATAGACTGGAGTCTTATGGAGTTGAAGTGGAGGTGAAAAGGGCTCGGCGCCTTCCGCAAATTTCGGCCGATCCTGAGCAGCTTAAAGAGGTTTTTGTCAATTTGCTGGTCAATGCCTGCGAGATGATGAACGAAGGGGGCTCCATCATAATCGAAGAGCGGGAGCGCAATAAGGAGCCGATAGGGCGATCGCTCGTCATAAAGGTCTCCGACAACGGGCCTGGTATTCCGGAGTCGATTGTGGACAAAGTATTTGAGCCTTTTTTCAGCACCAAGGAAGAGGGTACGGGGCTTGGGCTCAGTATTGCCCATCGCATTGTGGGGGAGCACGGCGGCAGATTGGAAGTCGAGGCGAAAGAAGGACACGGAACGACTTTCACCATAACTTTACCGTTCAAATGTTGAGATAGACCGAAAGGATTTACAGGATAGTTGTGAGCACGATTCTGATTGTTGATGATGATCCCCAGTTGCGGCAGAGTTTCGAGAAGCTGCTCAGCGGCGAGGGTCACAAGGTACAGACGGCTTCAAGTGGAGAGGCCGGTCTGGCCAGCGTGAAAAAACAGGTTCCCGACCTGCTCATCATGGACGTGCGGCTGCCCGGCATGAGCGGGCTTGAAACTTTTGCAGCCATTCGCGAGGTAGAACCGAAACTGCCGGTCATAATAATGACCGCATTCGGTACAACCGAGACCGCCATCGAGGCAACCAAAATGGGAGCCTTCGATTATGTGCTCAAGCCTTTCGACATTCCCGATATTTTGTCGTTGATCGAGCAGGCGCTCGATGCCGGACGATTCATGCGGTCGCTGGTGGAAATGGATGTGGCTCCGCAAACGGCCAAGACGGATGCGATCATCGGGCGCAGCAAGGCGATGCAGGAGGTTTACAAAGCGATCGGTCGAGTGGCCCCGACCGATGCGACAGTTTTGATACGGGGTGAATCGGGCACCGGTAAAGAACTGGTTGCCCGCGCACTTTACCAACACAGCCTGCGGGCCGATAAACCTTTTCTGGTGATCAACTGTGTGGCGATCCCCGAGACGCTGTTGGAAAGTGAGCTGTTCGGTTATGAGAAGGGCGCATTTACAGGCGCGATTGCCAGACGTGTGGGGAAGATCGAGCAAGCCAATGGTGGAACGGTTCTGCTCGACGAGATCGGTGACATGCCGTTCAGCATCCAGGCAAAAATACTGCGCCTCCTTCAGGAAAAAAGCATCGAACGTCTTGGCGGCCGCGAACCGATCCCGGTGGATGTGAGGATCATCGCCGCCACCAATCGCAACCTGGAAGCGGCCCTCGCCGACGGCCGGTTTCGGGAGGACTTGTACTATCGTTTGAAAGTTGTGACCTTATGGCTGCCCCCTCTGCGCAGCCGGCCGATTGATATCCCTTTGTTGGCCGAGTATTTTCTTGCCCGCTTTGCCGATGAAATGGATATTGACAGCCCCGGCATGACCGATGCCGCCAAGAATATCCTCACCAGCTATCACTGGCCGGGCAATGTTCGCGAGCTTGCCAATACCGTTCAGAAAGCCCTGATCTTTAGTCGCGGCTGCCCCATTTGTCAGGAGGATATCTCCCAGGCAATTTATGGCAGAACCGGTGAAGCAAAGAGCCCGGAGGAGGGATCTGATGAGGCGGTGCGCCAATGGATTCGCAAGGCCCTGGCGAGCGGTGCCAACCAGAACTTGTTTGATTCGCTAATGGATCGACTCGCCAGTACTATAATCAATGAAGCACTCATCCTGACCGGTGGGAATCGCAGCCGCACCGCAAAGCTTCTTGGCATTTCCCGGCCTACTCTCCTTTCCAAAATTGAAAAATACCGCCTCAAGATCGAGACTTCGGTTACCAGTGACTGACAACGCCTTTTGGGGCAAGGAGGAAAATAGATGCAATACCTGACGATTCCCGGTACAGATCTGTGCGTTTCCAGAATATCCCTGGGCACTTGGGCCATTGGCGGGTGGATGTGGGGCGGCACCGAAGAAAGAGAATCTATCGAGACCATTCACGCTGCATTGAACAAAGGGGTTAACCTCATCGACACGGCCCCGGTGTACGGCTTTGGAGCTTCGGAACAAATTGTCGGCAAGGCGGTCGAAGAATACGGCAAACGAGGTGAGCTCTTCCTCTCAACCAAGGCCGCTCTGGAGTGGAAGGACGGCAGGGTCTTCCGCAATGGCTCGAGGGACAGGGTGATGCGGGAGATCGAAGATTCGTTGAAGAGGCTGCGAACGGATTACATCGATATCTATTTCGTCCACTGGCCGGATCTTACCCGACCGATCGCCGAAACCGCCAAGGCGATGCGCGATCTTTATGAGCAGGGAGTCATTAAGGCGGTGGGCGTGAGTAACTTTACTCAGGATCAAATGGAGGCTTTCCGCTCCGAGTCTCCACTGCACGTATGCCAGCCACCTTACAACATTTTTGAGCGCGGGATCGAATCCGACATTAAGCCTTACTGCGAGCGAAACAGTATCACGCTCATGGCCTATGGGGCACTGTGCCGAGGCTTGCTTTCGGGAAAAGTGAGTAAGGAGCGAAAATTCGAAGGGGATGATCTACGAAAAGTAGATCCCAAATTCAAGGAGCCGCGTCTTAGCCAGTACCTTAAGGCCGCAGACAAGCTGCAGAAGCTGGCCGGGAAACGGTTCAACAAGAGCCTTGTGGCATTTGCTGTGCGCTGGGTTTTCGAAAAAGGAGCTCCAATCGCCATCTGGGGCGGACGCACACCCTCACAAATGGCTCCAATCGACGAGATCGTGGGCTGGTCGATGGATCTGGCAACCCTTTCCACAGTGGATTCCATCCTGGCAGAGTTTGTCAAGGCTCCCGTAGGTGCAGAATTCATGGCTCCGCCGACCGGCCTGACCGGCTAAGCTGAAAAGAAGATCTGCTTAGCGCCATATCCGGTGTGATTGTGGGACGCCCGATTATTTATTGTCTTGTTCAGTCAGGAAGTTTCTGAACCAGGGCGGGTTGAAGATGAGGATATAGGCAAGGAGCAGGGCTCCCAAAGGTAGAAAGAACAGAACGGCATCCACCACTATGATGCCGACAGCGAACAGGATGCGCCCAATAATGCCCATTTCGGCTCCCCACCTTCTATTGCTGGTGGTAAGGAAGAGGCCAACTGGCGCCTGATTGATCAGTCTGAATGTCCATTACAGTTTTTCCACGGCCCCGTAGGCGGCTTGCATCCTTTCGCGCAGCAGGAAGCAAAACCTCTCCATCAGCTTAAAGCCCAGTTCTTTATCTTTCAACATCATGTTGCGCAACTCGGAGCCCTTGAGCGTCAAGACCAGGGTGGGCTGCTGACAATGAGCGGTTGACATGAGAATATGGGGCTCGCCCAAAAGAGTCGACCAGGAGCCCAGCAGCTTTCCTTTACCAAGGCTGTCAATGGTTATCTTCCCTTTGCGTGTGCCCAAATCGACGGACCGCTCCAGAACCACCCTGCCGTCCGCGACAATGTAGATGTGCTCACCAAAGTCACCCTGTTGAAATATGTCTGCTCCGGCAGCATATTGCATCGCCTGGCAGAGCCCGGCGATGGCAGAGTAATGACTTTCTTCAAGGTATCTGAAAAACTCGCTGTTTTCCAATGTCCGCACTATTTCCTGGTGTTCCATTGATAAACTCTCCGCAGTCAGTTCCGCGTTTTTTGGAGACTCATCGGCGTGCTTAATAATTTATTTCCGCCGTTTGACAGCCAAGATTCACTCCAGCAAGATAGCACGTTCTCATGCGGAAAGCCACCTTTGGAATGTTAACTACTCTTATTCCCGACTGCCGCCGGGGAAGGGAGCTCATTTTTCGAGCCACTCCTCAAGAGTGGGTGGGGGCGTCACAAACTCGGAGAAAGCCTTCCATTCGCATTGGGCGGTCAGCTCTACGCCTGCCTGCATCACAGAAACGCGCTTGTCCGATGAAACCACCACCACAATGACGTTCCTGTTCTGGGCGGTGAACCTGAGCGCAGAATTGAACCGTGCGCCTCTCGCCCGGTCTTCCCCCTTAATAGCGCGGCCGTCCAAGAGGCAGGCGAAAGCGTGCAGATGCATGTCAACGCCTATATGGAGAGCGCCGTCGATATTTGCCAAAGCCTTGGACAGCTCGAATAAAT
>Ga0209164_1001911_pt1 | contig 24296 bp, 19 predicted proteins | sample MTBNYHSulfiMetaG_FD_187458 | JGI IMG/M metagenome (GOLD analysis project Ga0209164, IMG submission 187458) | Enrichment culture microbial communities from rom New York Harbor, USA that are MTBE-degrading - MTBE-NYH (New York Harbor Sulfidogenic)... | ecosystem: Environmental > Aquatic > Marine >... | reverse complement strand
CCTGAACGCCACAAGGGCTGCCGTGGAAGAAGGCATCGTCCCCGGAGGCGGCGTGGCCCTCCTCCGAGCCATCCCTGCCCTCGCCGAGTTGAAGCTGGAAGGTGAAGAGCAGACCGGCGTCAACCTTGTCATGCGGGCGCTGGAAGAGCCGATTCGGCAGATTGTGAACAACGCCGGGGCCGAGGGCTCGGTCGTGGTCGAAAAGGTTAAGAGCAAAAAGGGCGGATTTGGCTACAACGCCGAAACCAATGAATACGAAGACCTGATGAAGGCGGGCATCATCGATCCCACCAAGGTGACCCGGTTTGCCCTGCAGAATGCGGCCTCGGTTTCCTCACTGCTTCTGACCACCGAGGCAATGATCGCTGAAAAACCGGAAGAGAAGTCGGACATGCCGGCCATGCCTCCCGGTGGCGGAATGGGCGGTATGGGCGGTATGGGCGGTATGGGCGGTATGATGTAAACAAACCGTTCCACGCCTGAATGGGAGCGGGATCAGATCCCGTTCACAAGACCCTCAAAAGAGATCGTATCGGGGAGCGCCGCGCACCGGATGCGGTCTCTTTTTTTGTGCCCCCTTGAGTTCTCCAAATAAAATCAATGGATTTTTACCTCTCTTTTTGATAGGAAATCCCCGGACAGGCATTTCATGGCAGAGGAGACAGCGACTTGATGGATCAAAATGAAACCATCCTGGTGACAGGATCGGCAGGCTTTATCGGGTTTCATCTGAGTAAAGCGCTTCTGAAAAGGGGATATGCGGTGATAGGGGTGGACAACCTGAATCCCTACTATGATGTAAACCTGAAACGGGCAAGGCTGGAGATCCTGAACCCCTATGAAGGATTCCGCTTTTATGAGGCAGACATCCAGAATCTCGCGGCCTTGAAAGCGATCTTCAATGAGCACCGGATCACCAGAATCTGCAACCTGGCAGCCCAGGCCGGGGTCCGGCATTCACTGAAAGACCCGTTTTCCTACCAGAAGAGCAACCTGGAGGGTTTCCTCAACATCCTTGAACTGGCGCGTGAACACCGGGTTCAAAACCTGGTGTATGCATCATCTTCCTCGGTCTACGGAAACAATACAAAAAGCCCCTACAGCGTTAAAGACAGGGTGGATCATCCCATCTCCCTGTATGCGGCGACAAAAAAGGCCAACGAACTCATGGCGCACGCCTACAGCCATCTTTTCGAGATTCCCTGCACCGGGCTAAGGTATTTCACGGTGTACGGGCCATGGGGCCGTCCGGATATGGCCCTCTTTCTCTTCACCGATGCGATTTTGAACAAGCGACCCATAACAGTCTATAATTATGGGAAGATGAGACGGGATTTCACCTACATTGACGACATTGTCGAGGGCACCATTCAGGCCATTGAAAGACCCGTTCCCTACGATATCTTCAATCTGGGCAACTCCGATTCCGTGGGTCTGATGGATTTTATCCGGATCATCGAAGCGGAACTGGGACGGGAGGCGGAAAAAGAGATGATGCCGCTTCAACCGGGAGATGTGCCCGAGACTGTGGCCGACATCCAGCGGTCGCGGGAGTGTCTGGGATTTAACCCCCGGACCCCCCTGCGGCAGGGCATCCGGGCCTTCCTGACATGGTATCGGGAGTACTATTCCATTGATGATTCATGATTGACGACTGCCGATGGGAAAACACCCGGTGGGATTCGCGATGGTTGATTTGTGACTGGCGATTGAATAATACTCCAAAAACAACGGGTTGCATAATCGCAATCCCAACATGCTTTTCTTAAAGGCTATAATCAGTTATCGGGTGGCGCCCGGGGTGCTGGCTCTGACGCATGGGACGTCCTATGAACCCTGAAACCCCTAAAATGCCCTTGCCATGAGGGGGAGGGCTGCAAAGGCCCCCAGGGAACTCCCCATGTTGGTGAGGACCACAATCAGCAGAACCCGGGTGATCTTGTTTTTCCAGAACCCCTTGACAGACCCGATATCTTCGGGGAGCCGTTCAAAGTCCTTCACCTTGGGTTTGCGCAGAAAAATCTCCACAATCCCGGCCACCCAACCGGCGGCGATCATCGGGTTCAGGGATGTGATGGGAGAGGCCACAATGGCAGTCAGGATCGTCAGAGGGTGCGCCAATGCCACAGCCGCCCCGAGCCCTGCGAAGACCCCGTTGGCCAGGATCCACCATTTGATCATGTGAGATCCGGCGTCAGCGCCTGCCATGAAAAACCCCACGATGATCAGCCCGATAACGAACGCCGGTATGCCCCATTTCAAAAATCCGATGAATTTCCCCTTGGGGGGAAGGACCTCCAGGGCCGCGATGTCCACCGATTCGTTCCAGTTTCTCTGGATCCCCGGCACATGGCCGGCCCCCACCACGGCAACGATCCGTTTTCCAGGGGCCGACCGGATCTTGGCCGTCAGATAGAGATCTCTCTCGTCAATCAGGACCCGCCTCAATTCAGGGAGGAGGTCGCCGATCTCCGCAAGGAGGGCCTCGAGGACATCTTTCTCTTTCATTTTTTCGATGTCTTCCTTCTCTATGCCGTCCACGTCCCCTATGGAGGTAATCAACTGAACCAGCAGCCTGATCTTCGTCCAGAAACCCATCAGCCGCCAGGCCCTTGAAAGGGTGGTGCGGATATCCCTGTCCGCGAGGTGTATCTTGGCGCCTGCGGTCTCTGCGGCCTCGATCGCACGGAGCATTTCCGCGCCGGGTTTGATCCCCAGTTTCTTGCCGATCTTCTTCTGGAAAGAGGCCAGCATCAGGTTGGAGAGAAGGAGGAAGGCCTTCTTTTCGCGAATGACCTTGATAAGGTCGGTTTCCTTCCAGCGCTTTTCCTGTCTCATGGCCTGATATCTGGATTCACACAGTTCCACGCAGACCGTGTCGGGCCGCTCTTCTTCTATTACCGCTGCCACCAGTTCAGCGCTTTCCTGGGAGACATGGGCCGTCCCAAGAAGGATGACCTCTTTGTCTTCGATGGTCAGTCGATGCCGGTTGTCGCTCTGGATCATAGGGTCCCTCGATTCGAATATTCAGTAAACAAGGCTTGCCTCATACCATAAAACCCTCCGGTTTCCAAGGAGTTTTGATTTCTGCTTGATCTGAACACGCATCTGTGGTGGGAATAAATACTTTTTCACGTTGAGGTATGTTTAAGGAGCTGGTAAGCTGCTCAGCTATTCAGCGATTAAGCCATTGAGCTGTTGAGGCCTTGACGCAATCGGCCACCAACTCCTTATCGGCTTACCCGCTTGTCAGCTTACCGGCTTCTAACTGACTAGGATTCCCATGAAAAAAAGATGGATTCACCTGCACCATGCTCCGTTTTTTCTATGGAGGATCGCCCTGACGCTCCTGAGCGTTCCGGTTATGGGTTGCACGGTCACGCCTGATTCAGGACGGATGGAAAAGACCCTGGTGAGCACTGATGATCCGGTCTTTGATAAACGCTTCAGAGAACTCTCTTTCCACGACATTGACTTGGCCCGACTGTGGATCGAAAGACGCCAGGGGGAACGGCGCGCAGACATACCGATTCACAACAATACCTTTGCCGAAATCACCGAGGCCACCCGGTACGCAGTCGTCAACATCTACACCGACCGTCTCGAAGAAAAGGAGGCGCGCTTCGGACTTTCTCCAAACGATATCCTGCCGTTCAGGATCCCGGGGATTTCAAACCTCTTTGACGTCATCCCTTTTAAAGTCCCCATCCCTTACAAGGACAAGGGGTTCAGTCTCGGATCCGGATTTATCATCAGCGAGCAGGGGTATATCCTCACAAATGCCCATGTCATCCACAATGCCACCGATATCCGGGTGCTCCTTTCCGAGGGGAAACGGGAATACCCGGCCAAGATTATCGGAGTGGACCGCATAACCGACACGGGGCTTATTAAAATCGAGCCGGACCATCTCTTGCCGGTGCTCCCACTGGGGGACTCCGATGCCCTGCGGGTCGGTGAAATGGTCCTTGCCATCGGGAATCCCCTTGGCTTGAGACACTCGGTTACCTTCGGGATTGTCAGTGCAAAGGAGAGGGTTTCTCCGGACCTGAATGAAGATCTTGTGGACTTTATCCAAACGGATTCGGCCATCAATCCGGGGAGCAGCGGCGGTCCGTTGATCAATTTTTATGGAGAAGTGGTCGGCATCAATACCGCGCTGGTCTCCCATGCCCAGTCCATCGGATTTGCCATCCCCGTCAATACGGTCAAAGAAGTCATGCCGATGCTCGTTTTGGGTCAAACCGAAAGGGGATGGTTTGGCGTGAGAGCCGTGCCCCTCACCGAGGGCAAGGCGGGTGAACTGGGATATTTGGAAGAAGGGGGTGTGCTGGTTCTGGAGGTGGACAAGGGGAGCCCGGCCGAAGGGGCGGGGATCCAACCGGACGATATCATTGTCGCATTAGACGGGAAACCCCTTGAGAATTTTGTGTTTTTCAGGCGGAAATTACTGAGCCTGGCGCCCGGACACAAAATTCATCTCCTCGTTTTCAGGGGCGGTCAACCACTGGAGATATGGAGCGTTCTGGGCAAGAAAGCAACAGACGAATAGAATCGGCATGTGTAAATCAACAGCACAAGCAGTTCTTTTTCACATTTTTTTGAGACCTTTTGCCTCCTGAACAACTTTTGGTAAGATGGATCTTTTATTAAAAAAAACCAGGAGGCAAGTTGAACGATTATGAATCATCCCAAGACGAAAACCTGTTGGCGGATCGCCTACGCACTTCTGTTCCTCTTTCTTGCTGGGCCGTTCCCCTCCTGGGCAGCGACGGTCCAGGTGGAGACGCTCCGGCCTTTGGAAACCTATCGTGCAGGCGGTTCCTACCCTGTCTACCTGAGAATCCGGGTCGCGCCCCAGTGGTACATACATGGCGACGGATCGGGCCACGATGGACTCATTTCCTCAAGGCTTTCCTTTCCCGATTCTTCCCTGTTAAAGGTAACAGACATCCAGTTCCCAGCCCCTGAGAAAAAACAGTTTCCCTATGCCAAGGACCCCATCGAAGTCCTTTACGGGGAATTCCAGATCCGTGCTCAAATAGTACTCAGCAAAGACGCCCCGGCGGGACAACAGGAAATAACCGGTACGTTTTCGTATCAGGCATGTTCTTCCACATCGTGTCTCGCGCCTGAAACCGTTCCCGTCAGGCTCTCCCTGACCGTTGCGGCATCTGATGCAGGAACAGAATCGGGTAAAAGGCGCCTTCCGGATCCCGCGGGGCAGAAAGCCGCTCCGGACGAGCCGTCGGCCGGCGGTGGGACCGGGGCCGGTCTCTGGCTGACCCTGATCGGGATTTTTTTAGGGGGCCTGGCCCTCAACCTGACCCCCTGCATCTATCCCCTGATCCCGATAACGGTCTCCTATTTCGGGGGGAGAGGCCGGAAAACCGGAAGAGGGATCATCCTTCAGGGAATCATCTATATCTGCGGCCTCGCTTTTACCAACTCCATTCTGGGCGTCATGGCCAGCCTCTCCGGAGCCATGTTGGGATCGGCCCTTCAGAACCCGCTCGTTCTGGTCACAGTGGCCGGGATACTGGTCGGCCTGGCAACGAGCTTTTTCGGTCTCTGGGAAATCCGGGTGCCGTCTGGCCTGACCCGTCTGGCATCAAAGGATTTCGGAGGCTATTTCGGGACCTTTTTCATGGGGCTCACCCTGGGCATTGTGGCGGCCCCCTGCCTGGGTCCATTTATCCTGGGACTCCTGACCTATGTGGGACAAAAGGGAGACCCGTTCCTGGGGTTCCTCTATTTCTTTGTCCTCAGCATCGGAATGGGGCTCCCGCTTGCGGTGCTTGCGGTCTTTTCAGGGGCCCTGAAACGGCTCCCCATGTCCGGCGGATGGATGGAATGGATCCGGAAAATCCTGGGTTGGATCCTGGTGGGCATGGCAGGGTATCTCCTCCAGCCCCTGATCCCTGATCCTGCGGCGCGGATCATCCTCTTTTCTGCCATTGCCGTGGCCGGCGGCGTGCACCTGGGTTGGCTCGACAGGACACGCCACAAATCTCCTGTCTTTTTAAAGGTCAAAAGGGGCTTGGGCGCTGTCCTGATCGTCGGGGCAATCGCCTTTTTCCTTTTCACCCCCCGGCACATGGAAGGGGTTCAGTGGATCCCGTATGAAAGAGGCATGCTGGCAGATCCGGTCCGGGATAAAAAGCCGGTGATCCTGGATTTTTACGCGGACTGGTGCGGACCCTGCAAGGCCATGGAGAGAAATGTCTTTACGGCCCCGGAGATCGTTGAACTGAGCCGGCGCTTCTTACCCATCCGGGTAGACCTGACCCAGCGTCACCGCGATCAGGACGTCCTTATCAAACGGTATCAGATCCGGGGGGTCCCCACCATCCTCTTCCTTGACACCCGGGGCGCCGAAGAAAAGGGATTGAGGATTGAATCCTATACTGGTATAGATGAGGTATTAAAACGAATGAGGCGGGCAGCAGACCTGGCTTCAAAATAATGGAGATGAAAAGGAGAACCTCATGGCTGAAAGTCAAAAGGAACACAATGAGAATCGGGTGAAGCATCTGAAAAGATTTGCGGAGCTGCTCCCCGACGTTCTGAAGGACATCAGGGATCAGGGGGCCAAGGCATACGGAGACGGCGTGCTGGATGCCAGGACCAAAAGACTCATGGCCCTGGCCATTGCCCTGGGGACCGGGTGTCGCAACTGTGTGCTGGGGCAGACCATGTATGCCTTGGAATGTGGTGCCACAAGAGAAGAGATCCTGGAGACCATCGCTGTTGTGGCAAGCATGCGGGGAACCACCGGGGTTGGGGAATCGTTGAGGGTCATACAGCTTCTGGACGAACTGGAAAAATAGCGCCAGCCAAGATGGAGACCCAGGGATTCCCGAATCGAACAGGGAAACCGCTCGTGCCCGGATTCTATTCCAGAAGACCTGACAAGGCCACCCCATGAAAAGAGTTTTCATCTCCCTTTTGGTTGTCTTTGGGTGCATCTATATCGGTTCCCTGGGGGTTCGACCCTTGACCACTCCCGACGAAACCCGGTACGGCGAGATATCCAGGGAAATGCTGACGTCGGGCGACTGGGTTGTTCCCCGTCTGAATGGGTTGAGATATTTTGAAAAACCGGTTTTTGGGTACTGGGTGAATGCCATTTCCATCATCTTGTTCGGCGAGAATGCCTTTGCCCTGAGGCTTCCATCGGCCCTTTCCGTCATTGTTTCGGCCCTTATGATCTTCCTGCTGGTCCGAGGCTTTTCCTGCGGGGGAACGGCCCCCGTCCTGGCCCCGGCCATCTTTTTGACCTGCCCCCTGGTTTTGGCCATAGGCCACATCGCTATCCTCGACAGCCTCCTTTCCATGCTCCTGACCGGGGCCATGGTCTGTTTCTTCTTTGCCTATATGGCACAAACCGGCCCCCGCAAAAGCCTTTTTCTCGCCCTCACGGGAGTTTTCTGCGGGTTGGCCTTTCTCACGAAAGGATTCCTGGCATTTGCGGTGCCTGCGCTGGCGGTCGTGCCGTTCCTGCTCTGGGAAGGCCGTTTCAAGGATCTCCTCAGAATCTCCTGGATTCCCATGGCGACGGCTTTTCTGACCGCTTTGCCCTGGTCCCTGATGATTCATTTTCGTGAAGGGGAGTTCTGGAACTATTTCTTCTGGACAGAGCATATCGCAAGATTTCTGGATCCGGTCGGCGGACAGCATCCAGAGCCTTTCTGGTATTTTCTGCCCGTTTTGGTGGGTGGCGCGCTCCCGTGGGCCATCCAGGGCCCCGCTGCCTTGCCCATGGTCCTGAGGTTCAAAACGAGAAATCCACTTGTGCGTTTTGCCCTGTGCTGGTTTCTGTTCCCGTTCCTTTTTCTCTCCGCCTGCAGCGGCAAGCTGATCGCGTATATCCTGCCGTGCTTTCCTCCCCTTGCCATCCTTTTTGCCATCGGTCTTGCAGACTACTTTGAGGCCGGGAAAAAGAAGGCTTTTTCGGTTTCCGCCTGGGTGCTGGCCGGAATAGCCTGTCTCGGGGGCGCATTCCTTTTGTTCTCAGGGAGTCTCACGAATGAGGAGATGCGTATTTATGGCAAGGACGAGGGGATGAAGTGGTTATTGGGTTCTCTGGGGGCCTTTTTATGGGGACTTCTGGCGATAGGGTCTGCCAGGATGAAAGACTACCGGAAAACGCTGGGGGTTTATTGTGGGGCCATCCTGATATTTTTTTTCATCGCCAATTTTGCTGTTCCCGACAAAGACATAGATTGCAGAGCGCCGGGAAGGCTTCTTGAACTCAACCTATCCAGGGTGACCCCCGATGCCATACTGGTTTCCAATGACAATGTGGTTCGTGCGGTCTGCTGGTTTTTCAAGCGGGATGACGTGAAACTGCTGGAGCCGGTCGGCGAACTCACCTATGGGTTGGATCATGACGATACAAAACCGGGAAGGCTCCTAAGTCTTGACAGGCTAAACGCTATGATACGCGAAAACGCGGGAAAACGTCCGGTGATTCTTGTTCTGATCAAGGAGCACTACAAAAGCTATGCAGACCGGTTGCCCCCTCCCGTCTTTATGGATACCGATAACCATTTCGTCTTTGCGGAATTTTTTTAGGGGGCGCGGATGTCTGTAGATCCATGGGCAGCCGTCCGTCCTGCGCTTTCTTAAAATGGACCTGCCCCCTTACCGCCCGATCCCGGAGATGCTGGGGTTCCATTTTTCTTGCACTAAAACCTGATTTTCTCTATACTCTCTCATCAGAAAATCAAGTTCTTATCATTTCATCTCGTCTTGCATCCTGCCTCGGTTTTGAGAAAGAGGATCAATAGGAGCGCTTTAAACCCAGGCTGAACAACTATCTTGTAACCGTTTTATGAACAGATCCTCACATGCTACACTTTCGGTGAGTGCGTGCTCAAATTCCATCTAAAAGACCTGTGGGCCTGCCCGCATGCCCGTACCGATGGCATCGGCCCCGAGGCCGGGCGACTGCAGGGTGCGCCGCTCGCGGCGATAGTCATCATCGGTCTTGTTTTTGCCTTGTGCACCTATCTGTATGGTCTTGGATCGGCCAACATTCTTCGCAACGGCGACGAACTCGTGTACATGCAGATCACGCGCGTGACCGGCACTGCCAATCAGTGGCTGCCGCTCCAGAGCGACATGCCGGACATGCGAAATACCAAGCCGCCACTGCTTTTCTGGCAGGGACTCTTGAGCACCCGTTGGGGGGCAGACTGGTCGCTATGGGCATTGCGCTGGCCCAGTGTGATGTGGACCTTCGGCACGGCTATCCTCTGCGGCCTGCTGGGATGGCGGCTGTCCGGTCGTGATCTTTTCAAGGGGGCACTGGCGGCCCTTTTCTATCTGGCCTTCTTCACCACCTATCGCTACGGCCGGCCCTATCTTACCAATCCGCCGGAAACATTCTGGGTATTCGCATGCTTCTTCACCATGCTGTGGTGGAGGCCGCGCTCCTTTCAGTCGCGCTTCCTATTCCCGACCATCCTCGGTATTCTGGCAGGCATGGCGCTCCTCACCAAGAGTTTCGCACAACTGCTGCCCATCGTCGCGGGACTTGCGTGTTGGCATTTGCATGCGGGCGGCTGGCGTGTGGGCGCGTTGGTGCGCGCCTCGCTGCCGGGCATTGTCTGGACCGGGCTGCTGTCGCTGGGCATGTTCTCACTCTGGTTCGTGCTCGACCCCGAACCCGCGGCCATCTGGCGCGAGTTCGTGGTGGGCGAGAATGTCGGTAAGATAGGGGGGGACATCGGGGCCTGGTTCAAAGGGCTGCTGTGGGGCGGCGACAGTGTTTGGCGCCTCAGTGGGAGCTGGTTTTCCAACGCCGGCCTCCTGGCATTTCCCTTGTTCGGTATGATGGTGGAATGCTGGAGGCACCGGCGCACCCTCCTGGACGGGGAACGATTGCTGTGGATCTGGGTGTTCGCCATCTTCATCGTGTTCTGCATTCCCAGTGAGCGGAGCGGCCGTTATCTACTGGAGGGCATGCCTGCGCTGGCGGTGCTGATGGCGACGCGTTGCCATCACGTGGGTCGCTATGCCTTTGTCCTGTCTCTGGCTGCCGTCATCGCGGTGCTGCTGCCCATCGGATGGCTCTCGTTGCTCCTGGCACGCGAGGTAGGCGTGCAGGCCTTTCCGTGGTGGCACTGGCCGCTGGTGGTTACCGGCGCCGCGTTTGCAGCCGCGGCCATCGCACGGCCCCGCTGGACCGTCATGGGCAGCGCAATTGCAGTCCTGTCGGTGTTTTTGTCCCTGGCCGGTTTTCTGTCGGTGTTTGACAAACCGCTGGGCGCATTCAACATGGGAGTCACCGAGGCCACCGCTGGTCGCGTGGTGTGGGTGCCGGAGAATTTCCGATCGGTCGCCGAGCAGTATCGATTCCTGCTGCCCCGCGCGGTGGTGCGGGGGTATCCGGCCGCCTCCAAGATGCCTCAAGCAGATATTCGTGGGTCCGATGACTTCGTGGTGATCCGGCGACCCCTCGATGCGCCTGCGCCTGAAGGCGCCATCGGCAGTCGCATCCATCTCACCAGCCGACACACGGCCCGGCAGATCTGGGAAATGGCCACCGGGAGCGTGCAGAAGCACTTGTTCGCCCGGGAGTGGGTGGTGGCGCCGCCCGCTTCCCTCCCCATGCGCTGACCGCGTGCTTGCCGCCGCTTCAGCTGCGCCTTCTTGATCCCTCAACGGGGTTGTCGGCAGGATGGGCGGTAACCCCTATCGCCATGAAGACCACCCGGACCATTGGCATGGGCGGAATGCATGAAAGGGTTGGCGTTCCAGGCGACCCACAGGAAAGAGATGCTTACGCGTCGCGGATTCGCTTGATACTCACCTTTGCCCTCAGATAAAGCTTGTTCAGGCCCCCGGTGTCAGGTTTCAGGTGGAAAAACTGTTCACGGTCACCCGCCAAGAATCAGATTCTTTTGCGCGATCCCGGATTTTACTTGACAATGACGAACCCGATGAGATAAAAGGACGCTCATAGTTGCTGTTCCTGGATAATAAGATGAAAAAGACGATATCATAAGCTCCGGAATATGTTCGGGGCTTTTTATTTTAATTGAACAGATAGCCGATCTCAAAATCTCCGTATCGATCCTATTCATTTTGCTCCTCCAAAGAGGGGTTTGATCCTGCCACTCCCCGGCACCCCGCGGGGCCAGCGAAAATACAGGTTCTCAGTTTCAGAGCAGTGCCCTTGGAATACTCAAGCGAGAAATGGAAAACCGTCTTGGTATGGTGAAGTATATTCATGAGGTGCAGATCCGTATCCGCCACGGCGGAATCCATTTCTTTGGACTCACCGTTCAGAAGGCCTACCCCTTTCGGAGTATCTTCTGATTTCTGAAGGAAAGGGGCAATCCAACCGTGCGTTTGAGATCGGCTCAACAGAAGAAAGGACTTTATGGAATTTAAAGAATTTAATCTGAACCCCAGCGTCGTGGCAGGTGTCGCTGCCGCCGGGTTCGTTACACCCACCCCTATCCAGACCGAGGCTATTCCGTCGGTCATGGAGGGACGAGACATCATGGGCCTGGCACAGACCGGCACCGGCAAGACGGCCGCCTTTGCGCTGCCGATGTTGCACCGGCTGCTCCAAGGCAAGCGAGGTCATATCAGGGCACTCATCATCGCTCCCACCCGCGAGTTGGCTGAACAGATTCACGATGCGATTACCAGCCTTGGAAAAGAAACCCGCATGAGAAGCGTCACCGTCTACGGCGGAGTGAACATCAACACTCAAATCAGGAATCTGAAACAGGGGACGGAAATCGTGGTAGCCTGCCCCGGTCGGCTCCTTGACCACATGAATCGTGGAACGATTGATCTTTCCCGGGTGGAAATGCTGGTTATTGACGAGGCCGATCATATGTTTGACATGGGATTTCTTCCGGATATCCGGCGAATACTGAAAGATCTCCCGGCCAAGCGGCAAACGCTTTTGTTTTCAGCCACCATGCCCCATGAAATCCATGGCCTCGCCAAAGACATTCTTAGGGACCCGATTACCATCAAGGCAGGGGAAACCGCACCGGCGGACACCGTCAGCCACGCCCATTATCCGGTGGCGCAGCATTTGAAAACAGCATTCCTCCTGAAGCTTCTTGCGCATATCAACTCCCAATCCGTGCTGGTGTTCACACGCACCAAGCACCGCGCCAAGCGGCTGGGAGAACAACTGACCAAGGCAGGCTTCAATTCCGCCTCGCTGCAGGGGAATCTTTCGCAGGGTCGTCGTCAGGCCGCGCTTGACGGCTTCCGCAACGGAAGATTCCACGTACTGGTCGCCACCGACATCGCTGCGCGCGGCATTGATATCTGTCAGATCTCTCACGTTATCAATTACGATATGCCCAATACCACGGATGCGTACATCCATCGAATCGGCAGGACCGGACGGGCCGACCAGAGCGGAGATGCATTTACCTTGGTCACCAGTGACGACAACCAAATGGTCAACGCCATCGATCGTGTCATGGGTTCCAAGGTTGAGCGCCGCACCTTAAGGGATTTTGACTACAATGCGCCGGCCCCCGTAAAATATGCGCAACCCGTTCCAAAATCGCATCGGCGCGGGGACACGGGAATGTTCGGCCTGAAAAAGACAAAGCATCTCCCAATGGGTCGTATCGGGGCGAGACCCCACTAAATTCTCTGCCGCTGCAGCGGCCGCCGGTGTACACTCAGGCCTTTAGGGCCTGGTAACTTACATCACCGATGCCATTCACTTGGCGATTTTTAGGGTAATCCTATCTTGCACCCCTCAAGCCACGATTCACATACCGGCGGGGATGCAGGAAAAGCCGGCACAAGACAGCCTGGATCGAACCATGTTGTCTTCAGGGTCCCTTCAATTGTCTCAAGGCGTTGCGGCAGAGCCCGCGTCTTCATTGAGTTCGTAAATAATGCGCGCGGCGATTTCTGCTGCTTTGCCGGTGAATTCGGTGCAGCGCTTACTCAACCCTTTTTCCCGAAACATGGATTTGCCTTCCGGGGTAGCAATGTCGCAGCCCAGCAGAACGTGACAATCCCGGGCCCCGAATGCTTGTTCGAACTCCCTGATAAGGCGATTCACCGCAGTGTATGACGGTTGAACAGACTCATCCGCTTCAGACCGCCCGAGAGCAAGGCCTATGCCCATAATCGCGCCGGAGACTGCGCCACAGGTGCCGCGCGTTCGCCCCATGCCGCTGCAAAACCCGGTTGCGATCCTGGGCAACAGGTCGGATTCAATTCCCTGTGCCCCGGCAAGGGCAAGCACAACGCTTTCCGCACAATAGAGGCCGGAATCGAAGGAATTCTCGGCAGTCTTTCGAACATTTGAAACAAATTGTGATTCCAAAAGCGACTCCTTTACACAAGCTGGATTTTTTTGCCCGGATTCCGATCAGACAGCCGGATCGGTTTCTTTTTTCTCTGCATCTTCCATTGCGATGCCCTCGGCAGGCAGCCCAAGGAGATCCGAGGCTTCGGCCTCGGGCAATTGCTCCACCGAACGGAGCTTACGTTCCATGGCCCGGCTGCGCGCGCCGCTTTGCTCGATGGTACGGCTTGCGGTGTCCAACTGGCGCTTTATTGTTTCCAGTACATCGCCGAATTTTCCGAACTCGGTTTTGACCGCGCCCAAGATCCTCCACACCTCCGAGGTGCGCTGCTCGATCGCGAGTGTCTGGAACCCCATGCGAAGGCTGCTCAGAATCGCCACCAATGTTGTGGGGCCGGCCAACACAACCCGGAATCGTTGCTGCAGGTCGTCCACCAAGGCCGGCTGCCGCAGCACCTCTGCATACAACCCTTCGGTGGCGAGAAACATGATTCCGAAATCGGTCGTGCCGGGTGGATTTACATACTTGTCATGGATATCCTTGGCCGCCACCCGAACGGATCGCGCCAAGGCATCCGCTGCTGCCTTAACGGCCTCCGGGTCGGCCTTGTCCGCGGCGTCCTGAAGGCGGATGTAATCCTCCTGTGGGAACTTCGAGTCAATCGGCAGCCACACGCAGTTCCCTGGATCATCCTTCGGACCCGGCAACCGGACAGCGTACTCGACCCTCTCCGAGGAATGGGCTTTTACACAGACGTTTTTCCGGTACTGCTCCGCTGTCAGAATCTGATCGAGGATCGCTCCGAGCTGCACCTCCGCCCATGCGCCGCGCGCCTTCACATTGGTCAAAACCCGCTTGAGGTCTCCCACACCCGTGGCGAGCGCCTGCATCTCCCCCAGACCTTTATGCACCGCCGCCAGTCTGTCGCTGACGAGTTTGAATGACTCTCCAAGCCGTTTTTGAAGCGTATCGTGCAGCTTCTCATCGACGGTCTTGCGCATCTCATCGAGTTTTCTCTCATTACCCTCCTGAAGATCTTTCACGCGAGAGTCAAAAGTGATGCGGATGCGATCCAGTCCTCTTTGGTTCGATTCAATGAGTTGTCTTAGCTGTTTCGTCATTCCCTCAAGCTGGGTATGCTGGATTTGCACCATTCCTTCCAACATATGGGCAAGCGTCTCGCCGGTCGACTTCATTCCCACGGACACTTCTTCGCGGAGTTCTTTTCCGGCCCCGCGAGCTTCCTCTCGACTCGCACGGAACTCGCCCCGCACTTCCTTGGCGGCATCCTGAAAACCCTGTGAGACGCGGATCAGCAAGGCGATCGAGAATATCGCAATCAGGGAGGCGACCGCCAGGATTATCCATAAAAGGGGCTCTATCATCTGTGGTGGGCCTCACATGGAATGGTGGAATGATGGGTCGGGAGGGATAAGACCCGACCCAGATAGGCGGTTGCTCGGCGTGTTTCAGCTTTCCGTGCCGACATCCCAATATTTAATGATCCCGTCATCTCAGTATTTGAGCCGATCCCCTATTTTTTGAGCTGATACACTGTTCCGATATGGGTCCCCTATATCACACCCGAAAATTGAAATCCATAAAAGCGCGTCTACAGGTTTTACTCCCCCCCTTCATCTCGAGGACTAAATCCGGATGAGAGGGTAAGATCCTCAGATTTCTTGACGCCGCCGGGCTGGCGCCGGATGACATCGACATGGAGTCAGGAAGCATTTGCCTTCTGAAGAAATTTGTGCGGCAGGATCACGGGATCGGCTTCGTAAAACAAGGCGGGATAGATGAAAAACTCGAGAACGGCACACTCAAACAGGTCCGAATCCTTGAAGGATTCCCCGTAATCGAATTTGGTATCGGATACCGGAACCGCAAAGATCTCTCGCATCCGGCCCGGGCCTTTCTCAGACTCCTCGATCCCTCCGAGAATCTGCGGGCTGCGGGACGTCCGGCATAGGGACTTGATTTTCCAGCACGAAGTCGCCGTCCCCGTGCCGAATGCACCAGGGATTGGTATTCAGGAAATATTTATGAAGTCGCTCAACCGTCTCATGCGAAGGGTCCTCCGTGGATCTCTCTATGAGGGAGAGAACCCCCCTTGCGTAGTTCCTCAGGTAAAGCTCGGGGTCCCCCGATCCGAGGACGACCATATCTTTCACCTGAAACTCGGCAAAGGCGGAAGCACTGTTGGAAAGCTTATGGCAGAGCGACTGAATCAGCTTGACGCCCAGGGTGGGGGAAGCGCTGAGGACCGCCTCGATTTTGATTTTGGGAAGGCACAGAACCACGCATTCAGTAGCCGCCACAACGGTAGCTGTCCGAGGGGTGCCGAGAATGGCGCCGATCTCGCCCACGAAATCCTGACCGTTTTTTGTATCGATTGTGTTTATTTTGCGTCCCCTTATAAAAACATCGAGAGATCCCTCCTGGAGAAGGAAAAACCGCGTGTCAACGTCTCCTTCGCGCAGAAGGACATCCCCCTTCGCAATTTCCTGACGGTATTGCGCCATCTCCTCCATTTTGCCCACGATTCCGCCTCCCGGAAAAGCGTTTCAGCGGATCATCCTCAGGCCCTTCTTTTCGTTGCTCTATTTGGCCGTGATCCGTTTGTTGGACTCTTCATTGATCTTTTCGATCAAAACATGATAAGGGCTTTCCCTGGGAACCGCCTCCTGCAAATGCTCCACATAGCCGTGAATTTTTTCGAGTGCCTCCGCCTGGGCCTCTATGATGGTTTCGTAGTCCTTCTGAAGCCCAAAGACTTGATCAATCCTTGCACCCAGGGTCCTCAACACCTTTTCGAGTTGATCCTCGGGAAGATTGTCAAGGTTTACCAGGGAACTGAGGAGCTGATTATGAAGGATTTTGTAGGTCCGGAGGGTATCTTCCGAGTTGATAAAGCGTTTGTATTCCAATATACGGTCGATCTTCTGTCGGACATCCCTTAGTGAAATCGGCTTGGTTATGTAATCAAAGGCGCCCAGTTTCATCGCTTCCACCGCGCTTTCGACGGTGGCATACCCGGTCATCATAATGACTTCGGTATCGGGCATATGCTCTTTTGCATATCTGAGCAGGGTCATTCCGCCTTCCTTGTTATTATCGCGGTCAGGCATATTCTTGTCGAGCAGAAAAACATCGTACTCATTATTACCCATCAGGGCCAAAGCGGCGTCTACCGTGTCCGCAAAATCCGATTGGTACGGCAGATCCGCCATGAACTCGGAAAGCGTATCCAGGATCTCCTTTTCATCATCTACTACGAGTATTCTTGATTTCATCCGGTGATCTCCTCGACAAGATGCATGGTGGTCGTTCCAGTATCCAGGCCCTTCTCTGAGGCGGCCGCTCTACCCTGAGTATCTGTTTTCTGCCAATTGATACGAGTCCAGATGATACCGCTTGATTTTTTCAACAAGCGTCGTCCGCTTCAGGTTTAATAGTTTGGCCGCCTCATTCTTTACCCCTTTGGCCTTCTGCAATGACTGAAGGATCAGTGACTTTTCAAACTCGCTGACTGCCGTATTGAGGCATATCCCTTCATCTGAAATCCCGACAGGCGGTTCTTCCATCGCGATCTCGACGGACCCACGTATCCTTCCGGGCAAATCGTATGCCTCTATGGTGCCCTCCTGCTTCAAAACCGCCAGTCTTTCAACCAGATTCTTGAGTTCTCTGACATTTCCGGGCCACGGGTAAATAGACAAAATGCTCAAGGCTTGTTTGGAAAATCCCTCAAGATGATAATCATTTTTTAGGTTGATGCCCTTGAGAAAGTGTTTGGCCAGCAGCGGAACGTCCTGCTTTCGCCGCCGAAGCGGCGGGAGGGTCAGCGGGATAACGCACAATCTGTAAAAGAGGTCTTCCCGAAACAGCCCCTTTTCCACCCTATCTTCAAGGTTTCGATGGGTCGCGGCAATAACCCTGATGTCCACCCGCAGGGTCTCATTGCCGCCGACCCTCTCAAATTCGCCCTCTTCCAGGACCCTCAATATTTTGACCTGAAGATCTGGACTCATATCCCCTATTTCATCCAGAAAAATGGTCCCCTTGTCCGCCTGCTCGAATTTTCCGATCTTATTCTTCAAGGCCCCGGTAAAGGCCCCGCGAACGTGCCCGAACAGCTCGCTTTCCAGAAGATTCGCCGGAATGGCTCCGCAATTGATCGAGATAAAGGTTTTGCTGGATCTCTGGGAGTTCAGATGGATGGCCCTGGCCGTCAGACCTTTGCCGGTTCCGGTCTCCCCGTAAATCAAAATCGTGCTGTCGCTGACGGCAACCTTTTCAGCGACCCTTAGGACTTCCTGGATTTCGTTGCTTTCTCCAATAATTCCGTTTAGTTCCATTCGAAACCCCAGCTCTCTTTGTCAAAGAGGCTTCAACGTTCCGTTGCGTTTCCCGGATAATCGGCAGGAGAGCATCAAGGCCATGTTAAGCTCCCATTTTTCTTGTGAAAATACTTTAAAGAAAACATGCGGAAGTGTCAACAGGGAATCTATCCACGCTTCTCGTGGGCGGCCGCTCGGGGCGAAGCGCAGATCCCGCAGCATACGGGATTGCTCGTTGCTGAATGCTGGTTGCTGAAGTTTGGGATGCGGGATGACGGCTTTTGGGTGATATCTCATAGCTGATACAGTGTTCAAGAAACGCTCTTTGGGGCCCGGGGTGTGCATCCCGTCCTTTTTAAGCCTTTATTCAGTCAGCAATCATAAATCGACGGCCGTAAATCCAACAGGTCATGGCTGAGGCTGGACCTCCGAACTCTCACCTCCGCCCCTTGTTGAAACGCCTGTTCTGGTACGGAAATTGCTATCACAAATAAAGACCCGTTGGGTCACGAAGGCCCTCGATTGCATTCACTTAATAATCCAGGGAAATCAACCCTGGACCTTTAACCTCTTAAGGGCGTTGCGGTTGATGAATAATACAGATATAACAACAAGTCAGTTCAGAGAGTTGTCTCGTCTGGTATACGCTGAATCAGGTATATGCCTGCCGGAGACCAAACTTGGGCTGGTCAAGGCCAGGATTGCTAAACGGCTCAGGGTCTTGCGCATAAACACCGCCAATGAATACATCTCGCTCGTCCGCCATGATGCCGGTGAGTTTAGAAACTTCATTGACGCCATGACGACCAATCATACTTTTTTCTTCAGAGAAAACGGGCACTTCGAATTTATATTGAGACATGTTGACAACTCCAGACATCTGGATGTCTGGAGTGCAGCCTGTTCTACCGGAGAGGAACCCTATTCACTCGCCGTTCAACTACTGGATAATGCATACAACTTTCATGTCTATGCCTCGGATATCTCCGACTCCGTGCTCAAGATTGCAAGAAACGGCGTTTATCCAAAGGAGAGGGCGCAAAGGGTCCCTTTGCCGATGCTCCGCAAATATTTCCAACAGGGCCGCAATGAGTGGAAAGACTATGTGAAGGTGCGTGGCGAGGTAAAAAAATTCACGTCTTTCGAAAAGCATAATCTGCTCAATGGTTCCTCCCGCCAACAGTTTGACATCATATTTTGCAGAAACGTCATGATTTATTTTGATAATGAGACAAGACAGAAGGTTGTTTTGAACCTTTGTAAGGCACTAAGGGCAAAGGGATATCTTTTCGTAGGGATGTCGGAAAGCCTTAGAGGGATTGAACACGGCCTCAAACATGTGTCGCCGGGCGTTTATAGAAACTGACATGATTTTTGTTTAGTGCGGGGAAAAAGATGAAAAAAAACATCAGGGTATTGATTGTTGATGATTCGGCCATCGTGAGGAAGGTGTTGTCGGAAAATCTGTCGCGCCAAAGGGGAATCGAGGTCATTGGTACGGCCCCCGATCCATATGTGGCCAGAGACAAGATTGTCGCATTGAACCCGGACGTCATCACCCTGGACATCGAGATGCCGCGCATGGACGGCCTGACTTTTCTAAAAAAACTGATGAAATTCTATCCGATTCCGGTCATTATTGTGAGTTCACTTACCCCGAAAGGAGGAACCGTGGCCATGGAGGCCCTCTCCATCGGCGCCCTTGAGGTCGTTTCCAAACCGTCCACCGCCTATTCCGTGGGGGACATGAGTGTTCAGTTATCTGATAAAATCCGGGCCGTGGCCAATGTGAACATGAAGGAAAAGATGGCAGAAAGGCAGTTCATCGCCCCCCCCAAAGCAGTGTTCAGTTCGCGCGCCATGACGGCCACAACCAACAAGATAATTGCCATAGGTGCATCAACCGGTGGGACCGAGGCAATTAAGACCGTGCTGATGGGGCTCCCTGTCAATTCACCGGGTGTGGTCGTGGTTCAGCACATGCCGGCTAAGTTCACGACCTCCTTTGCCGAACGTCTCAATTCTCTTTGCGACCTTTCCGTCAAGGAGGCCAGCGACGGGGACACGGTTACGAACGGCTGCGCCCTGATTGCACCGGGGAATTTTCATATGCTGCTCAAACGGAGCGGCGCCAGATACTATGTACGCGTCAAGCAAGGTCCGATGATTCACCACCAGAGACCCTCGGTTGACGTCCTTTTCAATTCAGTGGCGGATTATGCCGGTAGAAACGCCCTTGGCATCATCCTGACAGGGATGGGGGCGGATGGTGCGGACGGGCTGTTGAAAATGAAGCAGGCAGGGGCAGCCACCCTGGCCCAGGACGAAAAGAGCTGCGTCGTATTCGGCATGCCCAAGGAGGCCATCGAGCGCGGTGCCGTGGACAAGGTGGTGAGCCTGGAAAAAATCGCCCAGACGGCACTCAATATGATTCAATCGAGTTAACCCTCAATTCACACTACGTTTCATCCAGCACCTTTCGGATAGCCTCGGCAACCGTACCAATACTGGCAGGCTTCATAAGAATTTTCCGGACGCCCATTTCCCTGGCCCGGCCTTTGCCGATAGCCTCGCCGTATCCCGTGCAGATAATGATGGGGATATCAGACCGGATACTGATGAGTTTTTTGGCCAATACCTCCCCGGTCATACAGGGCATGGTCATATCCGTGATCACGAGACCAAATTCATCAGGCCGCTCCTCGAACGCCTTCAGTGCCTCCGCCGGATTGGTCTCCACATGCACGCGATAACCGAGGCTCTCCAACACCTCTCTGGTGATATCGGCGATCTCTTTTTCATCGTCTACGAAGAGGATTTTTTCCTTTCCGGTCGGAATCGGTCGGATATGCCGGGACTCAGCCTCGGATCCATCTTCAATAACGGGCAGAAAGACCTCAAATACGGAACCCTCGCCGGGCCTGCTGTCTACTGTTACCGCTCCGTGATAGCTTTCAACAATCCCGTAGACCACCGACAAACCCAGGCCGGCGCCCTGACCAGGCTGCTTGGTGGTAAAAAAAGGTTCGAACACGCGCTTCATAACCTCCGGCTCCATACCGATGCCCGTATCCTTGACCCGTAGTCTGACATATCTCCCCGGCGCCATACCCAGGGGAAAAGACGTGTTTTCCTTTGCGTCCATGGCATCAAGACTCACCTCTAACACACCCCCGGCTTCCCGCATGGCATAAAATGCATTGGTGCAAAGATTGGTAAGGACCTGATGCAATTGGGTAGGATCCGCCATGACCAGTCCCGGATCGCCGCCGATATCTGTATTGATCTCGATCGTCTTTGGGAGGGATGCCCTCATGAATTTCAAGGTTTCTTTGACAATGGCCCGCATGTCCAGCGGTTTGGGATCCTGCTGCCGCTGACGACTGAAACTGAGGATCTGCCCGACCAGGGCTGATGCCCGGGCGCAGGCCCTTTCTATCCTCTTCAGGTTGTTGGTTATCTCGCTGCCGTCTTTGAGGATCTCAAGTGCGTATTCCGCATTGGCCGAGATAATCCAGAGAATATTATTAAACTCGTGGGCAATGCCGCCTGCAAGGGTCCCGATGGCCTCCATCCGTTGGGCCTGTTGCAGAATTTTTTCAAGCTCTCTCTTTTCCTTCTCGATCTGCTTGAGTCGGGTGATATCCCGGACCATGATGAGGGCGGCCTGCCGGTCTTCATGAAAGGTGGATGAGATGCTTAATTCCACGTCAAGGAAAACGCCGTTTTTGCCGGAAAGCACGGTTTCATACCTCTGATCTTCCCTATTCTCAAGGACAACCCGTTGATAGGATCTTAAGGCCGCGGCCAACGCATCCGGATGGACATAATCGGAAAAAGGGGTTTCAAGAAGCTCCTCTACAGAAACCCCTATCATATCAGCCAACCGTTTGTTGGCGAACCGGATGACATCATCCTGAAGGATGCAGATAGCGTCGTTGGAGCTTTCAACAATATTGCGGTATTTCTCCTCGCTTTCCATAAGCGCATTTTCCGAGAATTTACGGTTCGAGATGTCGCGATTGCTGTAACGCCTTCCCAGCCACTCCCCATTCGGGCCGTAAACCGGCTCGCAAATGTGCCGGATCCATCGAATTTCTCCATCTTTTCGGATGATCCGAAGCTCTTGTTGAAAGGCCTTCTCGCTCGTTAATTCCTCTTTCAAATGTCTGAGAAACTGCGCCCGATCGGTTGCATGGATCATGTCGCTGACCCATCCCGAGTTCTTCATTAATTCCTCCGCCCCATACCCGCTTACAAGTCGGCAGCCGGGCGAAATATATCGATGCCGGTTGTCAGGGCCTATCCATCCATCCCAGTCACAGGCAAAATGGGCAAAGCCGTGAAGACACTCCCCACTCGACGTGTTCCCACGATGAGTCCCTTTTGGATCGAAACGGTCATTATTTTGTGTGGGCATTTGAAACGTCCTGAAGAAATTCACGCCTGTTAGTGCCTTATTCCCTGTTTTTCTGTCACAAAAAACAAGAAATCTGTGAACGCTCAAGGGTTCCGGGTTCCGAGTTAAACCCTAAACCCCTGGGCCTTTAAACCCGAAACCTGGGCACCCTTGGGTTGCGGGGGTGGCCCGCATTAGCAGATATTTAATCATTGCCGCTAATTATATGGTTATTCAACAAGGACGATTCCCTTGTCAAGGGATTTCTGATGCAATGTAAGCCGGAGGAGGCGCCGTATTTGGGCATTGAATCCGGTACTGGATCGGATTCACCCCGCAGGAACAACCGCGTCGGCTATGGGGACTCCAGCAGTAAAATCAATTTCTCTGAATAGGCCGTAAACAGCGCCCACACGGCCGATCCCGCAAAAATATAATGGGGAAGCCATTTTTTTGGCATTATTTTTGCTTGGCCTAAGGGACACAACTCATTATTTTGCCGGACCTGCTGCGTTTGACTTTCCCGGCTAAGACTGAGGCATCAGCATCATTGAAAGGGGGAGCGCTATGTCCCAGGGGCTGGATTTGATTATTGTGGATGATGACCCGGAAGTGTGCGATACCGTAAGGGAAATCATCAAGAGATTTTATGTATGGGGAGATGTGATCGCCTTTACCGATTCCGGAGACGCCGCTGATTATTGTCTGGCGCACGAAACGGGAGTGGCCATTTTTGTGCTGGATGTCTTCCTCCGAGATGAGACGGCATTCACATTCCTTGACTCCATTTCAGACAAATTCCCTATGGCCTATGAGGATTCAATTATTATTACGGGGAACGCAAACAATGATGTCGTGGATATCTGCGTGGCATCGGATATCACGTATCTTCTTGAAAAACCAGTTAGATTCTATGCACTTCAGCTGGCTGTGAGGGCCATTGTGAGCAAATACATGAAATTCGCCAAAAAGCTGATGGCCGAACCCCAACTTGCCGAGATTGTCCGAAGACTTTAGGGAATTGCGTGAGATGCCATCATGTTAGATCCCAGGGGCATCGGGTATCATTGCGGCAACGTGCGGAATTCCGAAAAAATTACACAAAGGAAGGATTCAGGCGTGAGTATTGCGCTGCCGATGTGTCACTGTTGAATGCGGAATCGGCAACTGGGACCGAAATCTCTGATGGCCCTTGAAGGCGCCGGGAAATACCGTCACAGGCCTTACAGTTCAACGTTTCTGTTTAAGATCGGGAGTTCTGCGGGCTCTTATGGGAGGTATTCATCAGAATGGCAATTACACAGGAAAGGGAGGTTTCCAAACGTACCTATCGCCCATCTTAACGTCGGTCGCGACAGGCAATACGCCTGTTATGAATTCGTTGTCGTTTCACCATATGTTCCAGTTCCTGGTCCCGAAGTAGGTTTCGCCTGAGGAAATACTCTCCAATAGGGCATTGGAGCCGACGCTGACGCCCTAAAAGGGCCATGACCTCAAAACGGGTCAGATACCCGGCACGGGCTGCGCTCTCGCCGAATTTCTCGCCGAGCCGACGCTCCATGAGGATCGTCCGGATCTGCTGCTCGGAAAGTTTTTTCCATCTCAGTGCTATCTGCCCAATCATGGGACGCTGTTTTCGCTGCCACACAATGGCGTCTATAAGCGTTTGCCACGATATGACGCCGGTGTAATAGAGAAACTGTCCGATTAACAGGCTCCGACCGGGCATTTTTCCATCAAAAAAATGGTCTGAAGTCCCTTGGTGCCGATTCTTTTGAGCGTTGTTCTCCTCTCTTCTCCCACCTGAATCAACCTCGTTACCCAAGAGGATCGCCCCATTGCTCGTTATAATGGGAAGCAGGCTATGGTAGGCACAAGTTGCCTCCAGAAAGCGTTCTGTCATTCTGGCAACGTCCTCTCCGATGGTGCCCGCCCTGTCCGGGTGGGTTTCAAGAGCCCTTTTTCGGTATGCGGCCTTCAATCCCGATGGTTGCAGGTATTTGAAAAATTCCAGCGACGGGTTGACCTGTGGACCAAAAAGGACACCGCAGGCCCTGCTTGCCTCTGTCATCGTTAGCGCATTCATACGTCTCGGCCCGTTACCTCCTTGGCAGCAGCCCTTTCAAGGTAGTACTTCTATTTCTTTCTCTCCGCGAGTATTCTCGCGGTCGAGACATGTGGCTTGTTCTTCATCCCAACCCGCTTTGGTTGCGGTTTTTTGGGACCTCGAGGGTGCTTTTG
>Ga0209164_1001910_pt1 | contig 24297 bp, 23 predicted proteins | sample MTBNYHSulfiMetaG_FD_187458 | JGI IMG/M metagenome (GOLD analysis project Ga0209164, IMG submission 187458) | Enrichment culture microbial communities from rom New York Harbor, USA that are MTBE-degrading - MTBE-NYH (New York Harbor Sulfidogenic)... | ecosystem: Environmental > Aquatic > Marine >... | reverse complement strand
GCGGACGTAGGCGACGGCGCCGTTCTTGCGCACGCCGGCGTAGTGCGTGAACACGAACGTACAGAGGGCGAGCGAGACGGTCACGTAGAGGTTCGCCGTGGCGGTGTAGAAGCCGAGGTTGTTGTGCTCGGCGAAGGGCAGCGGCACGAGGCCGATCAGGTTGCTGAGCAGCACGAAGAAGAACACCCCGGCGACGTACGGGAACCACGTCTTGCGGCCGCTCTTCATCACGCTGCCGACGATGCTGTCGCGCGCGAGCTCGTAGAGGCTCTCCATGATGAACTGGAAGCGGCCGGGCACGTCCCTGATGCCGCGGTTGATGAAGAAGGCGAGCACGCAGACGATCGCGAAGGTGATCCAGAGGTACACCACCGGCTTGGTCACGGAGAGGTCGACCGGCCCGATCGACGGCAGGTGGACGATCGGATGGGTCTCGAACTCCTCGACGACGTCGAACTCGGCCTTCTCGCCCCCGGGGATGAGGAAGAGCGCGGCGATGCCGAGCAGGACGACCACGGCGACGACGACCAGCCGGCCGCGCCTCACGAGCCCTTCGCCTCCCGCGCGCCGAACGCGCCCGACAGCAGCACCAGCCGCACGGCGAGGTACACGGTGAACCCGAAGAGGAAGCTCAGCGCCGCCGTGGCGAACGCCGGCCGCGCGAGCAGGGCGACGACGACGAGGCCGCCGAGCACGGCGGCGATGCGCAGCACCATGCCGCCGAGCGCCACGGCCACCGCGTCGGCGAAGTCGCCGCGTACGCCGCGGCGCCAGGCGAGCTCCTCGAGCGCCCAGTAGACGGCGAGCAGCCCGATGCCGGCGAGCGCGGCCCACACGGGGAGGCCGAACACGGCCGCCGCGCCGGCGGCGAGCGCGCCGAGGCCCGCGATGAGGGTGGGCATGAGCGCCTGCCGAGGTATCGGTCCGCCTCCCGCCGTCGTCACTTCGTCTCCAGGTACACCGCGTAGAGCGCGACGGCGAAGCCCACGAACACACCGATCGCCGTCACGAGGGGGAAGGTGCCGAGCGCGTAGTCGAGCCCCCCTCCGACGGCGATGCCCGTGACGACGCCGCCCAGGAGGAGGAACGCGACCGATTCGGCGGACGCCGACGACTTCGGCTTTCCGCCCCTCCCCTCTTCGTCACTTCTACGCGGAGATGTCACACTCTACCTGTCGTGTCGTGCGGTCGCAACGAGACCCCGGCTAGCGGCCGGCTCTCTCCTGAGTATCTCCGTCGCCGGCCTCCTCACGCACGATGCGCCCTCGGCTGTCGCGCCGCGCGGAGCGATAGCGCGAGAGCAGGCGGAACATGTAGGCGGTCGACACGGCGCCGGCCACCCCGAACACGGCGATGCCGACGGTGGAGCCGCGCTGCATGGCGATGGCGAGGGCGTTGAGCAGGAGGCACCAGGCGTACAGCAGCAGGACGCTCTTGCGCTGCGAGAAGCCGTGGACCAGCACGAGGTCGTGGTGGACGTGGTCCTGGCCGGGGGAGTAGAAGGGGACGCCCCGCCGCCAGCGCCGCCAGACGATGAGGAAGAGGTCGGTGAACGGCACCGCGAGCACGAGCAGCGGCAGCAGGAGGGCGACGGCCGCGGTGCTCTTCATCACGCTCTGCACGCTGATCGCCCCGAGCGTGAAGCCGAGCAGCATCGACCCCGCGTCGCCCATGAAGATCGTCGCCGGGTGGAAGTTGAAGCGCAGGAAGGCGAAGGTGGCGCCGGCGAGCACGGCGGCGACGACGCCCATCGTCGCGAACCCCGTGGAGAGCGCGATCACGCTGAAGGTCAGGGCCGAGATCGCGCACACGCCGGCGGCGAGCCCGTCCAGCCCGTCGATGAAGTTGACCATGTTGATGATCGCCGCCATCCAGAACGCGGTGACGAAGACGGAGACGATCGTGGGGAAGTGGACGAAGACGTCGGTGAACGGCACGGCGACCCGCGTGATGCGCACGTCGAAGTAGACGGCCACGCCGATCGCCAGGAGCTGGCCGATGAACTTGACGATGGGCTCGAGCTCGTAGAGGTCGTCGAACAGCCCGACGGCGACGACGATGGTGGCGCCGCCGATGATGCCCCAGTACGGGCGCGTGACGTCGACGAGGAGCAGGGTCGACACGAGCCACGCGACGTAGATGGCGAGCCCGCCGAGCAGGGGCACGGCGGCCATGTGCATACGGCGTTCGTCGCTGGGTATGTCGACGACGCCCGCCCGGTGGGCGAGGCGCGCCGTCAGCGGGGTCAGCAGGAAGACGAGCACCGCGGCCAGCACGAAGCCCAGGACCGCGGTGCGCGCCGGGGTCGAGAGGCTCAGCAGGCCGCCTATGGAAGCGTCTCCTTGTGGAGGCGCACGCCGGCCTCCTCGAGCAGGGCCCTGGAGAGCTCGTCGGGGTAGCCCTCGAGGTAGTGGATCTCGCGCACGCCGCAGTTGATCAGCATCTTGGCGCAGAGCACGCAAGGGTGCAGGGTCGTGTAGAGGGTCGCGCCCTCGATGGCCACGCCGTGCAGCGCGGCCTGGATGATGGCGTTCTGCTCGGCGTGGATGGCGCGGCAGAGCTCCTGCCGCTCCCCCGACGGGATGCCGAGCTCCTCGCGCAGGCAGCCCACGTCGAGGCAGTGCGCGACGCCGCGGGGGGCGCCGTTGTACCCCGTCGCGAGGATACGCTTGTCGCGCACGAGCAGGGCGCCCACCTGACGCCGCAGGCAGGTCGAGCGGGTGGCCGCCTGGCGGGCGAGCTGGAGGAAGTACTCGTCCCAGCTCGGCCGCGGCGGGCGGCCGGTCGCGCGCGGGATGGGCTGCGGCGCGTCGCCCATCACAGGAACTCGTAGAGGGGGAACCGGTCGAGGAGCTCGACGACCTCCCTGCGGATGACCTCGAGCGCCCCGGGGTCGCCGCGGTGCTCGATGGCGCGCAGCACGAGCTCGCCGGTGGCGCGCATGTCGGCCTCCTCGAACCCCCTCGTGGTGACCGCCGGCGAGCCGACGCGCAGGCCGCTGGTCGCGTTGAACGCGGCGTCGTCGAACGGGATCACGTTGCGGTTGGCGGTGATGTTGACCGAGTCGAGGAGCTCCTCGCCCTCGCGGCCGGTCATGCCGACGCTGCGCAGGTCGACCAGGGCCAGATGGACGTCGGTGCCGCCGGAGACGAGGCGCAGGCCGCCCTCGGCGAGCGTCTCGGCCAGGGCGGCGGCGTTGGCCACGATCTGCCGCTGGAGGCGCTGGAACTCCTCGCTCGAGGCGATGCGGAAGCAGACCGCCTTGGCCGCCACGGCGTGCATGAGCGGTCCGCCCTGCATGCCCGGGAAGACGGCCTTGTCGATCGCCGGCCCGAGCGCGCCCCGGCACATGATGAGCCCGGCGCGCGGCCCGGTCAGCGTCTTGTGCGTCGTGCTCGTGACCACGTCGCAGTACGGGACGGGGTTCGGGTGCACGCCGGCGGCCACGAGGCCGGCGACGTGGGCGATGTCGGCCATGAGCAGCGCGCCGACCTCGTCGGCGACCGCGCGGAAGGCGGCGAAGTCGATGATCCGCGGGTACGAGCTGTAGCCGCACACGATGAGCCGCGGGCGGTGCCGCAGCGCGAGGTCGCGGACCTCGTCGTAGTCGACGGTCTCGGTGTCGCGGCGCACGTGGTACGGGACGACCTCGTACGTGCGCCCCGAGTAGTTGAGCTCGAGCCCGTGGGTCAGGTGCCCGCCGTGGGCGAGCTCCATCGCCATGATGGTGTCGCCCGGCTCGAGCAGGGCGAAGTACACGGCGAGGTTGGCCGACGAGCCCGAATGGGGCTGCACGTTCACGTGCTCGGCGCCGAAGATCGCCTTGCAGCGGTCGATGGCGAGCTGCTCCACCTCGTCCACGACCTCGCAGCCGCCGTAGTAGCGCGCCCCGGGGTACCCTTCGGCGTACTTGTTGGTCAGCACCGAGCCGGTGGCCTCGAGGACGGCGCGACTGGCGAAGTTCTCCGAGGCGATGAGCTCGAGGGTCTCCTGCTGGCGCTGGAGCTCGGCGCGCAGGAGCTGGTTGAGCACCGGGTCGAGCTCGTAGATCGGCTGGCGTCGCCACTCCCGCCCGACGACGCGGTGCGGTGTCACGTGCCCCGCCCCTCTTCCTCGATGAGCTCCACGCGGCGGGCGTGACGGCCGCCCTCGAACGGCGTCGCCATCCACACCTCGGTGATCGCCCAGGCCTCCTCCTCGGAGAGCACGCGTCCGGCGAGGCAGAGGACGTTGGCGTCGTTGTGGCGGCGCGCCATCTCGGCGAGGTGCGGCGTGGTGCAGTCGGCGGCGCGCACGCCGTGGTGGCGGTTGGCCGCCATGCACACACCGAGGCCGGTCCCGCACACGAGGAGGCCGCGCTCGACCTCGCCGCGCTCGACCATCGCGGCGACGGCGTGCGCGTAGTCGGGGTAGTCGACCGAGGTCTCCCCGTCGGTGGTCCCCACGTCGATGACCTCGTGACCCTGGGCGCGCAGACGGCGCACCACGGCCTCCTTGATCGCGAACCCTGCGTGGTCGCTGCCGGCCGCGAGCTTCACGTGAGGCCTCCTCTCGGGCGCATGACGCGCGGCCGGCGACGAACGACGACGCCCCGGCCGCTCAACGTCCGGATTCTACCAGCGCCGACCGGCGGCGACAGCCGTGCCGCGCGCGGGCGACGACCGCGGCGGCGGCGCGGCGCCGGCGTTCGTCGGAGCGTCGCCGGCGACGGGGTCACGGCGCCGCGCACGGAGCTTCGGCGGCGCCGTCACGGCGCCGGTAGGTCGTCCCGGCGCCGCGTCAGCAGCTCCTCGAGCGTCGCCTCGTCCCAGGGGCCCGGGCGCAGGAGGCGCCAGCGCCCGTCCTCCTCGTAGGAGCTCAGGTCGACGACGCTCGAGGCGACCCCGGCCACCGGGCCGGCGTCGAGCACCAGGTCGCAGGCGTCGAGCACGGCGGCCTCGACCTCGGCGAGCGAGGCCGCGGGCCGCTCGCCGCTGCGGTTGGCGCTCGACGCGACGAGGGGGAACGGGAGGGTCTCGAGCAGGCGCCCCGCGCCCGGCCAGCGCGGCACGCGCACTCCGAGCGTCGGGACGACCGTCGTCTCGGTCCGACCGAACCGCCGCCGGCGCTCGGCGCGGACCTCCCCAGGCGGCGGCACCGACCAGTCGGCGGGGTACGGGACGAGGAGGGTCACCGGGCCGGGCAGCAGGCGCCGGCAGGCGTCGCGCAGGCGACGCCCGAGCGCGACCGTCGCCAGCAGCAGCTCGCGCGACGGGAAGACCACCTGCAGCGGCTTCGAAGGGTCGCGGCCCTTGACCGCGGTGACCGCCGCGACCGCCGCCGGGGAGAGCACGCCGCCGACCCCGTAGACCGTGTCGGTCGGGAAGCAGGCGAGACGCGCGGCGGCGAGCGCCGGCGCCAGCCCCAGGGCCTCGGCGGCGCCGACGGCCGCGAGGTCGATCCGGCGCGCGCCGCTCATCCCTCTTCCTCGACGGGGCGCACCGGGATGCCGCGCGCCGCGAGGAAGCGCCGCGCCTCGGCGATCGAGTGCGTCCCGTAGTGGAAGATCGAGGCGGCGAGCACGGCGTCGGCCTCGCCCTCGGTCAGGCCCTGGGCGAGGTGCTCGAGCGTCCCCACGCCGCCCGAGGCGATCACGGGGATGTCGACCGCGCGCGCGACCGCGCGGGTGAGCTCGAGATCGTAGCCGTCGAGCGTCCCGTCGCGGTCCATGCTCGTCAGCATGAACTCGCCGGCGCCGAGCTCGGCGGCGCGCGCGGCCCACTCGAGCGCGTCGACGCCGGTCGGGGTGCGCCCGCCGTGCACGTACACCTCCCAGCGCGACGGCACCCCCTCCCCGCCGCTCCCGGCGACGCGCTTGGCGTCGATGGCGACCACGACGCACTGCGAGCCGAACCGCTCGGCGCAGCGGCGCACGAGCTCCGGGTTCTCGACCGCGGCCGTGTTCATCGTCACCTTGTCGGCGCCGGCGGCGAGGATCGCACGCACGTCCTCCTCGCTCGCCAGGCCGCCGCCGATGGTGAACGGGATGAAGACCTGCTCGGCGCAGCGGGCGGCCAGGTCGGCGATGATCTCGCGGCGCTCGTGCGAGGCGGTGATGTCGAGGAAGACGAGCTCGTCGGCGCCCTCGGCGTCGTAGCGCGCCGCGAGCTCGACGGGGTCGCCGGCGTCGCGCAGCCCGACGAAGTTGACGCCCTTGACGACGCGCCCGTCGCGGACGTCGAGGCAGGGGATGATGCGCTTGCAGTGCACGCCGGGCGCCGCTCAGGCGCGGACGGCGGCCATCGCCTCGGCGAGCGTGAAGGCCTTCTCGTAGAGCGCCCGGCCGAGGATCACGCCGACGACGTTGTCCGCCTGCAGGCGCCGCAGGCGCCGCAGGTCGTCGAGCAGCGCGACGCCGCCCGACATGATGATCTCGAGCGGCGTCGCCTCGGCGAGGTCGCGCAGCCCGATCAGGTTGGGCCCCCCCATCATGCCGTCGCGGGCGACGTCGGTGTAGACGACGCGGCGCACGCCGTGCTCCTCGAGCACCTTGACGAAGCGGATGGCGCTCATCTGCGTGCGTTCCTGCCAGCCGTGCGTCGCCACCATGCCGTCGGTGCAGTCGAGGCCCACGACGAGCCTGTCCTCGAGCCAGTTGACGGCATCCTGGAGGAGATCGAGCGCGGTGATCGCCGCCGTCCCCATCACCACCCAGCGGACCCCGATGCCGGCCACCAGGGCGAGACTCTTGGGGCTGCGGATGCCGCCGCCGTACTGCACGGGCAGGCTGACGCTGCGCACGATGCGCTCGACGATCTCGAAGTTGACCAGCTCTCCGGTGCGCGCCGCGTCGAGGTCGATGACGTGCAGCGCCTCGGCGCCCTGCTCCTGCCACTGCCGGGCGAGGTCCACCGGGTCGTCGGAGAAGATCGTCGCGTCGTCGAAGTCGCCGCGACGCAGACGCACCGCCTGACCGTTCTGGATGTCGATCGCCGGGAACACGATCATGAGCGCTCAGCCTCCCCGCGCCGCGGCGACGAAGTTGCGCAGCAGGCGCAGCCCGACCGCCGAACTCTTCTCAGGGTGGAACTGTACCGCCCACACGTTGTCGCGCGCCACTGCCGCCACGTGCGGTCCGCCGTAGTCGGTGACGGCGGCGACCACCGCGGGGTCGTCGGGGGCGGCGGCGTACGAGTGCACGAAGTAGACCGCCGCCGGTTCGGGCAGGCCTTCGGCCATGGGCGCGCCGGCGGGCCGCCACTCGAGCGTGTTCCAGCCGATGTGGGGCACCTTGAGCGTCGTTTCGAGGCGCTCGACCGTGCCGCCCAGGACCCCGAGGCCGGGCCGGCGCCCGCCCTCGGCGCTGCTCGCGAAGAGCAGCTGCAGGCCGAGGCAGACGCCGAGGAAGGGCACGCCGGCGGCGATGCGGCCGACGACCGCGGCGCCGAGCCCCGACGCGTCGAGGCGCGTCATGGCGTCGCGGAACGCGCCGACGCCGGGGAGCACGACGGCGCCGGCGGCGCGGACCGCCGCCGGGGCGTCGCTCACCGTCACGGCGGCGCCGGCGCGCTCGAGCGCCTTGGCGACGCTGGCGAGGTTGCCCATGCCGTAGTCGACGACGACGAGGTGTGGTGACGCCACGGAGCCCCCGGCGCTCAGAGCACGCCCTTCGTGGAGGGCACGGCGTCGCCGCGCCCGCTCGGGCCGCAGGCCTCGGAGAGCGCCCGCGCCGTGCCCTTGAAGACCGCCTCGACGATGTGGTGCGGGTCGCTGCCGGCGAGCAGGCGCACGTGCAGGGTCGCCCCCGACTGCGTGGCGAAGGAGCGCAGGAAGTGCGACGTGAGGTCGGCGTCGAACTCGCCGACGCGCAGCCCGGCGAGCTGCAGGTCGTGGACGAAGTACGGTCGTCCGGAGAGGTCGAGGACGACCATCGCGAGGGCCTCGTCCATCGGCAGCAGGCACGAGCCGTAGCGGCGGATGCCGGCCTTGTCGCCGAGCGCCTCGCGCAGCGCCTGGCCGAGGGTGAGACCGATGTCCTCGACGGTGTGGTGGCCGTCGACGTCGAGGTCTCCCTGGGCGCGGACGAAGAGGTCGAAGCCGCCGTGGTGAGCGAAGAGCTCGAGCATGTGGTCGAGGAACCCGATGCCGGTCGCGACGTCGGCGGTACCCGACCCGTCGAGGACGAGGGTCAGAGCGATGTCGGTCTCTTTCGTCGTGCGGTGCACCTCTGCGCGGCGTGGCGTCATGGCTGCTCCCCCGGGCGGGCGGCGCGGAGGGCGGCCGAGCGCGCATGGGCGCGCAGACCCTCCTCGCCGGCGATGGTGACGACCGCGTCGGCGAGCGCGGCCGCCGCGGCGTCGTCGAGTCCCAGCACGGCCACCCGGCGCTGGAAGTGCGCGACCGAGAGACCCTGGCCGAAGCGTGCGGCGCCGCCTGTCGGCAGCACGTGGTTGCTGCCGGCGGCGTAGTCGGCGAACGCCGTCGCCGTCGCGGGACCGACGAAGACGGCGCCGGCGTTGCGCACCCTGGGCACCACGGCCGCGGCCTCGTCGAGGTGCAGCTCGAGGTGCTCGGGGGCGAAGACGGCACACAGCTCGAGCGCGGCGTCGAGATCTGGGCAGACGACGGCGACGAGCTGCTCGTGGCCGAGCCCGAGCTCGTCGCCGAGACGCTCGACCGCCTCGCGCACGGGCCCCTCGAGCGTGCCGCCGACGTCGGCGAGACAGGCCATGGCGCCGGCGCCGTGCTCGGCCTGCGCGAGCAGGTCGGCGGCCAGCCATTCGGGGTCGGCGCCGGCGGTCGCCACGATCAGCACCTCGCTGGGGCCGGCGAGCCCGTCGATGCCGACCTCGCCGACCAGCTGCCGCTTGGCCTCCGTCACGTAGGCGTTGCCCGGCCCCGCGACCACGTCACAGCGGGGGACGACGTCGGTGCCGAGGGCCATGGCGGCGACGGCCTGCGCGCCGCCGACGGGGTAGACGTGGTCGACGCCGAGCAGCGCGCAGGCCGCGGCCACGCCCGGCGCGACGGAGCCGTCGTCGCGCGGCGGCGAGCACACGACGAGCCGCCCGACGCCGGCGACCTGGGCCGGCAGCGCCGTCATGAGTACCGACGACGGGTAGTCGGCGCGCCCGCCCGGGACGTAGAGACCGGCGGCCGCGACGGGCTCGATCTCTTGCCCGACGACCTGGCCCTGGGCGAGCGTCGCCCGCCAGGGCCGGGGCGCCTCGCGCTCGTGGTACGCGCGGATGTTCGCCGCCGCGAGCTCCAGCGCGGCGCGCAACCGCGCCGGCGCCCCGGCGAGCGCCCGCTCGAGCGCCGCGCCGGAGACCGCGTACGCGGCGCCGAGCTCGACACCGTCGAGACGCGCCGTCCACTCGCGCACCGCGGCGTCGCCGCGCACGCGCACGTCGGCCACGATGCCGGTCACGGCCTCGCGGACGGCGCCGGGCGGCGGCGCCAGGGCGCGCAGCTCGGCGACGACCCGCGCCGCGTCCCCCGGCCACTCGATCGTCCTCACGACGGCACCGCCTCCCCGGCCCTCCGCGCGAAGGCGGCGAGCTCCGCGCCGCGCAGCGCGTGCGCGGCGAGGCCCGCGACGAGGCGCAGGCCACCGGATGCGACCTCGGCGACCTCGACGTAGGACGGCTCGGGCGCGTCGCCGTCGTCGAGCAGCCCGACGACCAGGTCGAGGCTGAGGAGGTGACCGGCCGGCCAGGGCTCGTCGGTCAGCTCGACCAGCCGCGGCTGGTAGCCGCGCGCCTCCAGGTAGCGCCGGGTGAGCCACGGGTGGGTCGTGGCGACCCGCGGCCGGCGCGGCAGCCGGCCGCCGCCGCTCGTGGTACCGGGCAGCCCCCCGGCGCGCGTCGCCCCGCCGGCGAGCCCGACGTGGCCCTCCTGGGCGGACCCGTCGTCCTGCGCCGCGGCGGCCGCGGTGGCTCCGCGACGCCGCGACGCCGCGACGAGCCTGGCTCCGCCGGCCTCGAGCTCGAGCAGCTCGACCACCTCGGGGCCGCGCTCGAGCAGCTCCTCGGCCCCGAGGACCGCGGCGTCGAGGGCGTCGAGGGCGCAGAGCGTGAGCAGGTCGCCGGGGCGCGCGAGGAGCACGCTGTGGCCGTCCTCCGCGATGAGCCTCGGCAGCGTGGCGCCGGCGAGCGCCGCGGCGGGGACGCCGGCGCGCACGGCGAGCTCGATCGCCGTCGCCGTCCGCCGCGGCGGGCCGAGCGCGATGCCGAGTCTCACCTGAGCCCCAGGGCCTGCAGGACGTCTCGCCAGGAGCCGCTCACCCGCGCGCCGTCGGCCGGCGCGAGCTCGTAGCGGCCGTGGTCGTGGCGCAGCCACGGAGGACCCCCGGGCTCGGCGCCAGCGGGCAGCGCGGCGACGGCGAGGCCGCCGTCGCGGAGCTCCCTGGTCTGCTCGGGGAGACCGAGGCCGCCCACGAACCGCAGCGGCGGCGGCGCGACCGCGAGGGGGACGCCGGCCTCCTCCAGCGCCACGCGCAGGCGGTCGACCGACAGCGCGACGCCGACGCCGGGGACGTCCCAGTCGAAGTGCGCGCCGAGCCCGTCGTAGCGGCCGCCCGTCGCGATGGGCAGGCCGACGCCGGGCGCGTAGGCCTCGACGACCACGCCGCTGTAGTACGTCAGGTCCTGGAAGAGGCCGAGGTCGAAGGCGAGCGCGTCCTCGTGGCCTGCCGCGGCCACCAGGTCGCGCACCGTCTCGAGGCGCCCCACGGCCTGCTCCATCGACGCCGTGCGCGAGAGCCGCCGGGCGTGCCCGAGGACCTCGCGCGCGCCGCTCACGTCGACGGCCTGCTGCAGGGCGCGGCGCGCCTCGTCGTCGACGCCGACGTTGTCGAGGATCGTCTCGAGCAGCGGGTAGTCACGGTCGTGCAGCGCGTCGAGCAGCGCCGTCTCGTCATCGTCGCCTATGCCGAAGGACTCGACCAGCGCGGCGCTGAAGGCCATGGTGCCCACGACGACGCGGTGCTCGCGCAGGCCGAGGGCGGCGAGGACGTCGCAGAGCAGGGTCACGACCTCGGCATCGGCCGCCGGCGAGTCGTCGCCGAGGAGCTCGACCCCGGCCTGGACGAACTCGCCGTCCTGGCTGCGCTGCGGCGCCCAGGGGCGACAGGCGGGCGCCACGTACGAGAAGCGCAGCGGCAGCGCGCTGTCGCGGAACCGGCTCGCCGCCATGCGCGCCACGCCGACGGTCAGGTCGGTGCGCAGCATGAGCTGGCGGCCGTGCTCGCCGAAGACGCGGTACCCGGCCTCGAGGGTGTCGTCCTCGAGGCGCTCGAAGGTCTGGGCGAACTCGAGGACCGGCAGGCGCACCTCTTCGTAGCCGTACGCCGCGAAGCGCCCGCGGACGGCGCGCTCGATGCCGCGCAGCTGCGCGACCTCGTCGGGGAGGATGTCCTGCATGCCCTCGGGGATCACGGTGTCACCGCCTCGTTGCAGGGGAAGCCGCCGAGCTCGATGCAGCTCTCGCCGAGCAGCGCCTTGAGCTCGGCGTAGAGGCCGGTGGCGGGCGAGACCCTGAGCCCGTCGCCGACGCGCAGCCGCGCGCGCTCCTCGCCGCGGACCATGTTGAGCACCACGGGCACCTCCCCCGGGAAGTCGGCCAGCACCTGCCTGATCTCGCCGAGCGCCGTGGGCGGCACGCGCCCGGCGTCGATGGTCACCGTCAGCGGATGGTACTCGCTGACGCCGCCGAACGGCTGCACCTCGACGACGATGAGCTCGACCTGCTCGGCCGTCTTGCGGTCGACCTTGCCCTTGGCCTTGACGATCGCGTCCTCGACCAGCAGGTCGCGGTACTGCTCGTAGGCGTTGGGCCAGCAGCGGCACTCGCAGCCGCCGTCCACGTCCTCGAGCCTGAAGCGCAGCCAGACGGCGCCCTGGCGATTGACCTTCTTCTGGGCGCTCGTGATCACGCCGCCGGTCCACAGGAACGTGCCGTCGGCGACGTCCTCGAGCGCCGACACCGGCAGGTCGATCTCGTCGCGCAGCTGCTGGCGCAGCCCTTTGAGCGGGTGCGCCGACACATACAGGCCGAGGGCCTCCTTCTCGAGGCGCAGCAGCGTCGCCTGGTCGTACTCGCGCCGGGGCACCGTGGGCGCGTGCGCCGCGCCCTCGTCGGGCGCCATCATGTCGAAGAGGCCGCCCTGTCCCTGGGCGCGGTCCTTGCGCCGGCGCTCGCCGTCGGCCATCGCCGCCGGCAGGGCGTCGAGCATGCCGCGCCGCGGGTCGCCGGTCGAGTCGAAGGCGCCCGCCTTGACGAGCGCCTCGAGGGTGCGCTTGTTGGCGTGCTGCGAGTCGACGCGCGCGCAGAAGTCGTAGATCGAGGCGAAGGGCTCCTCGCCGCGCGCAGCGACGATCGTCTGCACGGCGCCGACGCCGACGCCTTTCACGGCGCTGAGGCCGAAACGGATCTTGCCCTCGACGACGGTGAAGTCGACGCCGCTCTCGTTGACGTCCGGCGGCAGCACCTCGATGCCCATCTCGCGGCACTGGTGCACGTAGAAGGGCACCTTGTCCTTCGTGTCCATGACGCTGGAGACCAGGGCGGCCATGTACTCGACGGGGTAGTTGGCCTTGAGCCACGCGGTCCGGTAGCTGATCAGCGCGTAGCAGGCGGCGTGGCTCTTGTTGAACGAGTAGTCGCCGGTGGCCTCGAAGTTGGCCCAGAGACGCTGGCTGACCGCGGGCGGCACGCCGCCCGCGGTCAGCCCCTGCATCAGGGGCTCCTTGAGCGAGGCCATGAGCTTCTTGTCCTTCTTGCCGATCGCCTTGCGCAGGTCGTCGGCCTGGGCGGGGCTGAAGCCGGCCAGGCGGCGGGCGATGGCCATGTACTGCTCCTGGTAGATCGTCACCCCGTGCGTCGCCTCGAGGATGGGCCGCAGGGCCTCGTGGTCGTAGACGACCGAGGCCGGGTCCTTCTTGTTGCGCGCGTAGGCGGGGATGTACTGCATCGGCCCGGGACGGTAGAGGGCGACGATGGCGATGAGGTCCTCGAACGTGGTGGGACCGACCTCGCGCAGCGCGTCGCGCATGCCGCCGGACTCGAACTGGAAGACGCCCATGGAGTCGCCGCGGGCCAGCATGCGGTAGGTCTTCTCGTCGTCGAGCGGGAGAGCCTCCACGTCGACGCGCACGCCGTGCGTGGTCTCGATCAGGAGCAGGGCGGCCTCGATCACGTCGAGGTTGCGGAGACCGAGGAAGTCCATCTTGAGGAGGCCGAGGCGGGCGACGTCGTCCATGCCGAACTGCGTGACGACCTCGGCGTCGCCCTTCTGCTGCAGGGGCACGTACTCGGTCAGCGGCTTGTCGCTGATGACCACCCCGGCGGCGTGGATCGAGTCGTTGCGGATCAGACCCTCGAGCGACATCGCCAGGTCGACGACCTCCTTGACCTGCGGGTCGGTGTCGTACGCCTGGCGCAGCTCGCCGCCGGGCAGCATGGCCTCCTTGAAGGTCGCCGGCGGCGCCTGCTCGGGGATCATCTTGGCGATGCGGTCGCCGATCGCGTACGGGAGCCCCATCACGCGCGCCGCGTCGCGCACGGCGGCGCGCGCCGCCATGGTGCCGAAGGTGATGATCTGCGCGACGCGGTCGCGCCCGTACTTCTCGGCGACGTAGGCGATCACCTCGTCGCGGCGCTTCACCGAGAAGTCCATGTCGATGTCGGGCATCGACTTGCGCCCCGGGTTGAGGAAGCGCTCGAAGAGGAGCTCGTACTTGAGCGGGTCGATGTCGGTGATGCCGAGCGCGTACGAGACGATGCTGCCCGCGGCCGACCCGCGGCCGGGACCCACGGCGATGCCGGCGCGCTTGGCGAAGTCGACGTAGTCCCAGACGATGAGGAAGTAGGCGTCGAAGCCCATCTCGCCGATGACGCCGAGCTCGTACTCGAGGCGCTCGCGCACCTCGGCCGGGGGGTCGTCGCCGTAGCGGCGCCGCACCCCCGTCTCGCACAGCTCGCGCAGGTAGGAACCCTCGGTGTGGCCCTCGGGCACCGGGTACGTGGGCAGGCGGTAGGTGCCGAACTCGAGGGTCACGTTGCAGCGCGCGGCGATCTCGGCCGTGGCCGCGAGCGCCTCCGGGTGGTCGCGGAAGCGCTCGGCCATCTCCTCCGGCGACTTGAGGTAGAACTCGTCGCTCTGCAGGCGCATGCGGTCCTTGTCGTCGAGGAAGCTCTGGGTCTGGATGCACAGCAGGGCGTCGTGCGCGTAGGCGTCCTCGTGGCGCAGGTAGTGGACGTCGTTGGTGGCCACCGTGCGCAGGCCGGCCTGCCGGGCCAGCGCGGCGAGGCGCGGCACGAGCTCGCGCTGCTCGGGCAGGCCGGCGTCCTGCAGCTCGACGAAGACGTTGTCGGCGCCGAAGAGCGCGACCAGCCGGTCGAGCTCGGCGCGGGCGTCGTCGTCGCGGCCTTCGCGCAGCGCCACCGGGATACGGCCGCTCATGCAGCCGGTGAGGCAGATCAGGTCGTCGTGGTACTGCTCGAGGAGCTCCCAGTCGGCGCGCGGCTTGTAGTAGTAGCCCTCGAGGTAGGCGCGCGTGGAGAGCTCGACCAGGTTGCGGTAGCCGTCGTTGCCCGTCGCCAGCAGGGTCAGGTGGTGGTAGCGCTCCTTCACCCCCCCGCGCGCCCGGCGGTCGTTCACCACGTAGAGCTCGAGGCCGATGATGGGCTTCACGCCGTGACCGCCTTCGGTCGCGGCGCGGTAGAACTGCACCACCCCGCCGAGGGTGCCGTGATCGGTGAGGGCGACGGCGTCCATGCCGAGCTCGGCGGCGCGCTGGACGAGGGCCGGGATGCGACAGGCCCCGTCGAGCAGCGAGTACTCGCTATGCACGTGGAGATGAGCGAATGGGGCCATCGACGGTCTCAGATTCTAGCACCTCGCGGCGCGCCCGCGGGCGCCTCGCCGTAAGGCCCGCCGCCCGGGCGAGGTCGCGCCGGGTCAGCCGCGGACGAGGTTGACGAGCCGGCCGACGCCCTCGACCTCGACGGTCACGGTCTGGCCGGCCTGCAGCGCGCCGACGCCCGGCGGCGTGCCCGTGAGCACCACGTCGCCGGGCTCGAGCGTCATCACGCCGCTGACGAAGGCGACCAGCTCGAGCGGGCCCACCAGCATGTCGCCGACCAGGCCGCGCTGTACCTCGGCGCCGTCGACGAGCGTGCGCACGGAGGCCGTCGCCGGCGGCGCCACCGGCACCGCCCAGGGCCCCAGCGGGCAGAAGGTGTCGAAGCTCTTGGCCCGCGTCCACTGCCCGTCGAGCGCCTGCAGGTCGCGGGCCGTGACGTCGTTGGCGCACGTGTAGCCGGCGACGCACGCCGCGGCCTCGGCCGGGGTGACGTCGCGGCAGCGCCGCCCGACGACGACGGCGAGCTCGGCCTCGTAGTCGACACGCGTCGAGCGCTTCGGGAAGACGATGGCGTCGCCGGGCCCGATCAGCGACGTGCGCGGCTTCATGAACAGGACCGGCTCGGCCGGCGGGTCGGCGTCGAACTCGGCCGCGTGCGCGGCGTAGTTGAGGCCGACGGCGACGACCTTGCCGGGCACGCACGGCGCCAGCAGACGGACGCGGCCCATGTCGGTCGCCCCGAGCTCGGCAGCGTCGGGGTCCCACGCCGGCCGGTCAAGCAGCACGGCCACGCCGTTGGCGAACCGGCAGTCGTGGACGTGCATGCCGACCGAGAGGCGGCCGAAGCTCCCGTCCGGAGGCGTCGCCGGGACGGCGGGCGGCACGGGCGCGGCGGCGCTCACGGGCCGCGCTCCTTCGAGCGCAGCATGCCGTACTCGATGGAGTCGACGAGCGCCTCCCAGCTGGCCTCGATGATGTTCTCCGAGACGCCGATGCTGCCCCAGGTCGTCTCGCCGTCGCTGGCGTCGAGGAGCACGCGGGTCACGGCCCCGGTGCCGTGGTTCTCGTCGAGGATGCGGACCTTGTAGTTGACGAGCTCGATGTCGGCGAGGTGCGGGTATTTGGCGACGATCACCTGGCGCAGCGCCGTGTCGAGCGCGTTGACCGGGCCGTTGCCCTCGGCCGTGCTGATCAGGCGCTCGCCGCCGACGTGCACCTTGATCGTCGCCTCGACGACGGCCTTGCCGTCCTCGCGCTTCTCGACGATGACGCGGAAGCTCTCCAGTCTGAACAGGGGCTCGTGCGGGGCGAGCGCGTCGCGCAGCAGGAGCTCGAGCGAGGCGTCCGCGGCCTCGTAGTGGTAGCCGAGGTGCTCGCGATCCTTGAGGCTGTGGAGGACGCCGGGGATGCGCTCGTCCTGGTCCTCGAGGGACAGCCCCATGTCGCGGACCTTGCGCACGATGGCCCCCTTGCCCGACAGCTCGGAGAGCAGGACGCGCGCCTCGTTGCCCACCGTGGAGGGGTCGACGTGCTCGAAGGTGCGCGGCGTGTCGCGGATCGCCGCCACGTGCAGGCCGCCCTTGTGGGCGAAGGCGGCACGGCCCACGTAGGGCGCGTGCGCCGAGACCGTCATGTTGCAGACGTCGGCGACGAAGTGCGCGGTCTCGGTGAGCCGCTCGAGCCGTGCCGGCTCGAGGACCGGGAGCCCCATCTTGAGCTGCAGGGCCGGGATGATGGAGACGAGGTTCGCGTTGCCGCAGCGCTCGCCGTAGCCGTTGATGGTGCCCTGCACGTGGCGGGCGCCGGCGTCGACGGCGACCAGGCTGTTCGCGACCGCGCAGTCGCTGTCGTTGTGGATGTGGACGCCGACGGTCGCCGCGAAGGAGCCGGCGACGGCGGCGACGGCCTCCGCCACGGCCAGCGGCAGGGCGGCGCCGTTCGTGTCGCAGAGGCAGAGCACCTCGACGCCGGCCTCCTCGGCGGCGCGCAGCGTCGCCAGCGCGTAGTCCGGGTCGTCGGCGTAGGCGTCGAAGAAGTGCTCGGCGTCGTACACGACCCGCTTGCCCTCGGCGACGAGGAAGGCGACGCTGTCGGCGATCATGCGCAGGTTCTCGTCGCGGCTGACGCGCAGGACCTGGGCGACGTGCAGCTCCCAGGTCTTGCCGACGATCGTCACCGTGTCCGGGGCGGCCTCGGCGAGCACGCGCAGGTTCGCGTCGTCGTCCGCGCGCACGCCCTTGCGGCGCGTCATCCCGAAGGCGGCGAGGCGCGCGTGCGCGAGGCGCTCGCGCTCCATGCGGGCGAAGAACTCGGCCTCCTTGGGGTTCGAGGCCGGGAACCCCCCCTCGATGAAGTGGAGGCCGAGCTCGTCCAGACGCAGGGCGATGCGCACCTTCTCGTCCACCGAGACCGACATGCCCTCCTGCTGCATGCCGTCGCGGAGCGTCGTGTCGTACAGCTGCACGGTGTGGTCGCCCATGGTCGCCTCCGTCCTCGACCTCTCCGTTCCCGTCAGCCCTCGACGTAGTCGAGGAAGTGCGCGAAACGCTCGTCTCTGCCCTCGACGAGCTCCCGGTAGCGGTGCTGGATGCGCCGCGTGACCGGCCCGGGGTCGCCGATCACGTGGTCGTCGACCTCGCGGATTGGCACGATCTCGGCCGCCGTGCCGGTGAAGAAGAGCTCGTCGGCGACGGCCAGGTCGCTGCGCGTCAGCGTGCGCTCGCGCGCCTCGATGCCCTCGTCGGCGGCGAGCCGCAGCACCGTGTCGCGGGTGATGCCCTCGAGGACGCCGTCGGCCGGGAACGGCGTGAAGAGCACGCCGTCGCGCACGAGGAAGACGTTCTCGCCCGAGCCCTCGCACACGTGCCCGGCGGCGTCGAGCATGATCGCCTCGTCGTACCCGGCGTTGGTCACCTCGACCTTGGCGAGGATGCTGTTCAGGTACTGGCCCGTGGCCTTGGCGGCGCGGGCCAGCTGCGTGTGCCCCAGCGCCTGGATGCTCGACACCTTGGCGCGGATGCCGTGCCGGATGCCCTCGTCGCCGAGGTACGCGCCCCAGGGCCACACGGCGATGACCGTCTCGACCGGGGCGTGGAGCGGGTAGAGCCCCATCTCCCCGTAACCCCGGTAGGCGAGCGGGCGGATGTAGCATGCCTCGAGGCCGTTGGCGGCGATCACGTCCCTGGTCGCCTGGGCGAGCTCCGCCACCGTGTACGGCAGCTCCATGTAGTAGAGCTTGGCGGAGCGGCGCAGGCGCTCCAGGTGCTCGGTCAGGCGGAAGACGGCGGCGCCGCGCTCCGTCCTGTAGGCGCGGACGCCCTCGAAGACACCCGAGCCGTAGTGCAGCGCGTGCGCGAGGACGTGCGTCCTCGCCTCGTCCCAGGGGACGAGCTTGCCGTTCATCCAGATCTTGTCGACTTCGGGGATGGGCATCGGTCCTCCTGACCTTCACGCGCGCTGGGCGCGGCACCTCCGGTCGTCACGCAAGGGGTCTCGTCGCGGTCTGCGCGTCATACACGTTCGGCCACGAGGTCGCCGACCTCGGACGTCGAGTAGCCCATGCGGCCGGACGCCATGCCCTTCATCTTCGTGCCGGTGACCTCGGCCACGGCGCGCTCGACGTCCTGCGCCGCGAGGCTCTCGCCCAGCGTGTCGAGCAGCATCGCGCCGGCCACGACGGCGGCGATGGGGTTGATCACGCCCAGACCGGTGTACTTGGGCGCCGAGCCGCCGATGGGCTCGAACATGCTGACGCCCTCGGGGTTGATGTTGCCGCCGGCCGCCACGCCCATCCCGCCCTGGGTGATGGCGCCGAGGTCGGTGATGATGTCGCCGAACATGTTGCCGGTCACGAGCACGTCGAACCACTCGGGGCTCTTGACCATCCACATGCAGGTCGCGTCGACGTGGTAGTACTCGCGCTTGACGTCCGGGTACTCCTCCTCGCCGATCTCGTTGAAGCGACGGAACCAGAGGTCGTAGACGTGCGTCAGGACGTTGGTCTTGCCGACCAGGCCGAGGGTGTTGTCGGGGCCGCGGCCGCGCGCCTTCTTGCCGTGCTGACGCGCGTACGCGAACGCCCAGCGCAGGCAGCGGTCGACCTGCGCCCGGGTGTACAGCATGAGCTGCGAGGCCACTTCGTGGGGCGTGTCCTTCATCATGACGCCGCCCCCGCCCGCGTAGACGTCGCCCGAGTTCTCGCGGACCACCGTGTAGTCGATCTCGTCCGGGCCCTTGTCCTTGAGCGGCGTCTCGACCCCCGGGTAGAGGCGCACGGGGCGCAGGTTGATGTACTGGTCGAGCTCGAACCGCAGGCGCAGGAGGAGGCCCTTCTCGAGGACGCCGGGCTGCACGTCGGGGTGCCCGATCGCGCCCAGGTAGATCGCGTCGACGCCCCTGAGCTCGTCGACGACGGAGTCGGGCAGGATCTCGCCGGTGCGCAGGTGGCGGTCGCCGCCGAGGTCGTAGTGCGTCAGGTCGAGCGCGAAACGGTGCTTGGCGGCGGCGGCCTGCAGGACCTTCAGCCCTTCGGCGACCACCTCGGGGCCCGTGCCGTCGCCCGGCAGCACCGCGATCTTGTACGTCCTCCGCATGATCCCTCTCTCCGATGACGAATGGGCTCTTACAGTGTCGTGACCCTTCGCGCCGGCGCGGCTCAGGCGCCGTCCGGAGCGGCGATGCCGCTCACGTGCCGGCCTCCTCCTCGAGCCGCCGGCGCACGTAGGGCAGCAGGCCGCCGCTCTCGACCAGCTCGCGCATGAACTCCGGGTAGGCGTCGGCGGCGTGCGAGGTGCCCTTCGTGAGGTTCTCGACGCGGCCGGCGACGACGTCGACGCGCAGCCGGTCGCCGGCCTCGGCCTCGGCCGCCGCCTCAGGACAGACGACGATGGGCAGGCCGGTGTTGAACGCGTTGCGGTAGAAGATGCGCGCGAACGAGGCCGCGACGACGCAGCTCACGCCGGCGGCCTTGATCGCCACCGGGGCGTGCTCGCGCGAGCTCCCGCAGCCGAAGTTCTCGCCGGCGACGATGATGTCGCCCGGCCGCACGCGGTCGACGAAGGCCGCGTCGATGTCCTCCATGCAGTGCGCGGCGAGCTCGGCGGGGTCGCTCGTGTTGAGGTAGCGCGCCGGGATGATCACGTCGGTGTCGACGTCGCGACCGTACTTGTGGACGGTGCCCTCGAAGATCATCGCTCAGCCCTCCCCGCCGGCGACCATGTCGGGGGTGGCGATGTGGCCGGCGACCGCGGAGGCCGCCGCCACGTACGGGTTGGCGAGGTAGACCTCGCTCTCCGGGTGACCCATGCGCCCGACGAAGTTGCGGTTGGTGGTGGCCACGGCGCGCTCGCCGCCGGCGAGCACGCCCATGTGCCCGCCGAGGCAGGCGCCGCAGGTCGGCGTCGAGAACGCGGCGCCGGCCTCGACGAGCGTCTGCATCGTGCCGTCGCGGCTGGCGGCGAGGAAGACCTCCTGCGAGCCCGGCAGGACGACGAGGCGCACGTCGGGGTGCACGCGGCGCCCGCGCAGGACCGCGGCCGCCTGCTGCAGGTCGGCGAGGCGCCCGTTGGTGCACGAGCCGACGACGACCTGGTCGATGCGCACGTCGGCGAGGTCGGTGGCCGGCGCCGTGTTCGAGGGCAGGTGCGGCCGCGCGACGGTCGGCGGCACGGCGGCGGCATCGATCTCGACGACCTCCGCGTACGCCGCGTCGGGGTCGCTCGCGAAGACCCGGCCCGCCCCACGCGCGCGACTGCCTTCGGGCCGGGCCTGCACGTAGCTCGTCGTCTTCTCGTCGAAGCCCACGATGCCGCTCTTGCCGCCGGCCTCGATCGCCATGTTGCACATCGTGAAACGCCCGTCCATCGACAGGTTCTCGACGGCTTCGCCCGCGAACTCCATCGCCCTGTAGAGGGCGCCGTCGACGCCGATCAGGCCGATCGTGTGCAGCATCAGGTCCTTGCCCACGACCCAGCGGGGGGCGCGGCCGTGGTAGACGAAGCGCATCGTCTCGGGGACGCGCAGCCACACCCGGCCCCAGGCCATCGCGGCGGCGAAGTCGGTGGAGCCGACCCCGGTCGAGAAGGCGGCCACGGCGCCGTAGGTGCAGGTATGCGAGTCGGCGCCGACGACGAGGTCGCCCGGGGCGACGAGGCCCATGTCGGGCAGGATCACGTGCTCGATGCCGACGCGCCCGGTCTCGAAGAAGTGCGCGATGCCGTGCCGGCGGGCGAACTCGCGCATGCGCTTCACCTGGCCCGCCGTCTTGATGTCCTTGTTGGGCGTGAAGTGGTCGGGCACGAGGGCGATGCGGGCCGGGTCGAAGACCTTCGTGAACCCGGCCTTCTCGAACTCGTCCATCGCCAGCGGCGCGGTGATGTCGTTGGCGAGGGCGAGGTCGACGCGCGCCTCGACGATCTCGCCGGCCGCGACCTCGTCGCGGCCGGCGGCCCGCGCGATGATCTTCTCGGTGATCGTGTGACCCATCACTGCCCTTTCGCCGTCGTCGCCGCGCGGGCCTGCAGGCGCTCGCGCCCCTGCGCCCCGGCGGCGTTGTTCATCGCCCGCACGTAGGCCTTGGCCGAGGCCTCCATCACGTCGAAGCTGACCGCCTGGCCGTTGTAGGTCTCGCCCGCGACGGTGACCGCGACGCGCACCTCGGCGAGGGCGTCCTTGCCCTCGGAGATGGCGCGCACCTGGTAGTCGGCGAGGCTCCCCTTCATGCCGACGGCGTTGTCGATCGCCTTGAAGACGGACTCGACGGTGCCGTTGGAGAAGCTCTTGCCGCGCCGCAGGCGGCCCCGGACCTCGACCTCGACCTGCGAGGTCGGGATCATCGCCGAGCCGGACTGGCTCACGAAGCTGCGCAGGGTGAAGAGGTCCTGGCGCTCGCGGATCTCCTCGCCGACCAGCGCCTCGAGGTCGAGCAGCGTGACCTCCTTCTTCTTGTCGGCGACGTCCTTGAAGCGGCGGAAGGCCTCGTCGAGCTCGGCGTCGGAGAGCTCGTAGCCGAGGTCGGCGAGCTTGGCGCGCAGGGCGTGCCGGCCGCTGTGCTTGCCGAGCACGAGGTCGCTCTCGGCGAGGCCCACGTCGGCGGCGCGCATGATCTCGAAGGTGGAGGCCTCCTTGAGGATGCCGTCCTGGTGGATGCCGGACTCGTGGGCGAAGGCGTTGCGCCCGACGACGGCCTTGTTGGGCTGGATCGCGTAGCCGGTGACGTTGGAGACCAGACGGCTGGTGCGGGCGATCTCGTCGGTCTTCACCCCGGTCTCGGCGGCGAAGTAGTCGCCGCGCGTGCGGATCGCCATGACGACCTCTTCGAGCGAGGCGTTGCCGGCGCGCTCGCCGATGCCGTTGACGGCGCACTCGACCTGGGTCGCGCCGGCGCGCACCGCGGCGAGCGAGTTGGCCACGGCGAGCCCGAGGTCGTCGTGGCAGTGGCAGCTCACGGTGACCTCGCGCAGCGCCGGGCAGAGGCGGTAGAGCTCGCGGATGAAGTCGCCGAACTCGAGCGGCTGCGCGTAGCCCACGGTGTCGGGGACGTTGATCGTCGTCGCCCCGGCCGCGACGGCGATGCCCAGGACCTCGGCGAGGAACTCGGGCTCGGAGCGGCTCGCGTCCATGGCGCTGAACTCGACGTCGGCCTCGGGGCGCTGCGCGGCGAGCTCGACGGCGAGGGCGACCATGGCCCGCGTGTCGGCCTTCACCTCGTCGGGCGTCTTGCGGATCTGGTACTTCATGTGCACGGGGCTCGTGCTGATGAACGTGTGGATGCGCGGCGCCTCGGCGTGCCGCACCGCGTCCCAGCAGACCCGGACGTCGTGCTCGACGGCGCGCGCGAGGCCGCAGACGCGCGCCCCCTCGACCTCCTTCGCGATCGCGCGGACCGCGTCGAAGTCGTCGGGGGAGGCGACGGGGAACCCGGCCTCGATGACGTCGACGCGCAGCTTGGCGAGCTGGCGCGCGACCTCGAGCTTCTCGGCGCGGTTCATGCTCGCGCCCGGCGCCTGCTCGCCGTCGCGCAGCGTCGTGTCGAAGATCTTGATGTAGCGGGTGGTGCTCACGAGAGCCTCACTTCCCCCGCGGCGTCGCGTGACGGCGCGGCGAAGGTCGGTGCGTCGGTACCGGATGAAAGGGTGGCCGCAGCGGCCGGCAGGTGTCTACGCATCCCCCCGGAGGGGGAGCAGGAGCAGGCCGCCGAGGAGGACGCGGGCGCGTACCCCAATGTGGGGCTCCCGGGCGGACTCGCTTGTCGCGCTGCGACGCATGGCCGGGTGAGTGTACGTCAGGCGCGCGTGCGGGCGCAAGGCGGGGCGGTCGCGCCCGCGACCGCCCCGCCGTGCGCCCATCGGGCCGCGCGCCCGTCAGCGGCCGGCCAGCTCCCGCTCGCCCTCGTCGACGATGCGGCGCAGCTCGTCGGCCACGCCGTCGGGCAGCGGCAGCGGCCGGTGCTCGGCGACGATGCGGCGCGCCTCGTCGCGGGCGCGCTCGTAGACGTCGGTCGAACCGGCCGCCTTCCACTCGTCCCTGACGCGGCGGTCGATGAACTTCGGCTGCGACTGCCCGCGCATGTACTTCATCGTGCTGTCGAGGCTGAGGAAGTCGCCGAAGGCGCCTACCTTCTTGATCTCCTCCACCATCAGGGTCTCGTCGCTCACCGGGATGCCGGCGACCGACTGCTTGATGAAGCGCGCGATCTCGTGGTCCAGCACCAGCTGGCCGTAGTCGATGGTCATGCCCGACTCGAGCATCCCCAGGCCGTAGATCAGGTTGGCGCCTGCCAACGCCGGCAGAAGGCCTGTGAGCGTCTTCTCGTGGCCGGACTGCGCGTCCACGATCTTGCCGTCGCCCTACGCACCGGCGACCCAGCTGGGCAGCAGGTAGAAGCGCGCCAGACAGGCGACGCCGGCGTTGATCAATGCGCACTCGGGGCTGCCCACGGAGGCGGCGGCGAGACGGAGGTCCATGGCCGTCGTCGAGCTGCCGTAGATGACCGCCGCGCCCTCCTTCGTCAGCTGCGAGAGGGTCACGCCGGCGAGCACCTCGGCGTTGTGGGTGACGATCGTGCCGGCGAGGGTCACCGGCGACGAGCCGCCGGCCATCGCCATCGAGAGCACGTTGACCGCGGTGCCCGTGCGCGCCGCGCCCATGATGATCTCGCAGGTGTCCTGGACGAGCTTGAGCGGGCTGACGGGGCAGGTGATGAACGAGATGATCGGGCGGCGCAGGAAGGCGGCCATGCCGCCGGCGATCGCCGCCCCCATCTCGACGATGCGCCCGAGCAGCTCTCCGTTGCCGGGGCCCATGAAGACGTGCTTGCTCGTGTTGGTGAACGCCATCTCGGCGTTGTGCAGCTGCACGACCGACTGCGGCACCTCGTGCGCACCGATGGCGCGCTCGTAGACGTCGACCTCGGGCAGCGCGTCGACGACGCGGGCGGAGTCGCCCACGTCCT
>Ga0209164_1001909_pt1 | contig 24299 bp, 23 predicted proteins | sample MTBNYHSulfiMetaG_FD_187458 | JGI IMG/M metagenome (GOLD analysis project Ga0209164, IMG submission 187458) | Enrichment culture microbial communities from rom New York Harbor, USA that are MTBE-degrading - MTBE-NYH (New York Harbor Sulfidogenic)... | ecosystem: Environmental > Aquatic > Marine >... | reverse complement strand
CGTCGATAAGAAGAGTATCACGCTCGCCGGCCTTTTCACCGTACAGATGGAGGCCAGGGCTGAGGAAGGCTATGAAGTGACAATGCCGCGGGTCGAGGGGCTGATGAAGGATTTTGGTATCCGTGACTGGAACGATGAGGGCAAGAAACTTGATGAAAGCGGACGGATAGTCCGTGTTGTGAGCTATGAGCTTGAACCGTTTGTCTCGGGCAAATACGAGCTGCCTGCGATGCAGTTTGAATTCCGGCGGACGGGAGCTGCGGATCCGAATGAGGCGGAGAAGACATATGCTGTCGAGACTGAGCCGATAGAGCTGACGGTCGTCTCGCTTGCCGAATCGGACCCAAACTGGAAGCCGGAGATAGCGGGCATCGAGGGCGTGATGAACATACCGCGGCACTACGGCGGGCTGTGGATGTGGCTGGGCGGACTCGCGGCGGCGGGGCTGCTCGGGCTGGCGGCGTGGCTTGTTATGGGCGGCAGGGGAAGCAAAGGGCCGGGCGTGCTGAGGGTGCCTGCGCATGAGCTTGCCTACCAGAGGCTGCGCGAGCTTGTTGCCGAGGACCTTGTGGGCCAGGGCAGGATAAAGGAGTTCTACGAGAGGATAAGCAACATACTGCGTCACTATATCGAGGACCGCTTCGAGCTGCGTGCGCCCGAGCGGACGACCGAGGAATTCCTGTATGAGCTGAGGGATAGCATGGTGCTCGAAGATGGCGACAAGGAGAGACTTGGCAAGTTCATGACGCACTGTGACCTGGTCAAGTTCGCCAAGTTCCAGCCGGAGGCGAGTGACATACAGAAGACTTTCGACCTTGTGAAGGATTTCATCGAGAAAACGCGAAGCGATCTGAAGGTTGTCGAGCAACCTGATGCGGCACTGGTGCAGGAGGGGATGTGATGGAGCTATATTCCCCCTGGGTGCTGTTGCTGCTGCTTGGCCTGCCGGTGCTGATCTGGCTGATGCTGCGCACGAGGCGGCAGCCGGCAGTGAAGTTCTCCAGCCTGGGTGGTGTTAAGGGATATGGCGTCTCGTGGCGTCAGCGGCTGCGGCCGGCACTTGTGGTGCTGCGGGTGGTGTGCGTGGCTTGCCTGATATTCGCACTGGCGCGGCCGCGCAAGGGCACGATGATATCGCGTATCTCGACGGAGGGTGTGGCGATAGAGATGGTAGTTGACCGCAGCGGCAGCATGCAGACGGAGATGTCGTATGATGGACAGAAGCTGAACCGGCTGGAGGTCGTCAAGCAGGTGTTCGCCGATTTTGTCAAGGGCGACGGCAAGGAATTCCAAGGGCGCGGCAGCGATATGGTAGGGCTTGTGACATTTGCCAGGTACCCTGATACAGTATGTCCGCTCGTGCAGAATCACGATGTGCTGACCCAGTTCCTGAAGAAGACGAATATCGTACGCTTGCAGAGCGAGGATGGGACGGCGATAGGCGACGCGGTCGCGCTGGCAGCGGCGAGGCTCTACAAGGCAGAGGCGGAGCTGACCAGAAGAACGGCGGCGGTGCTGGGTGAGAAGGCTGACGAGGAGCCGGAATTCAAGATAAAGAGCAAGGTGATAGTACTCCTTACGGATGGCATAAACAATGCCGGCAAATACGACCCGATTGAGGCAGCGGCGCTGGCGAAGAAATGGGGCATAAAGATATACGCGATAGGCGTGGGTGGCGGGCAATCGTTCGTGACGATGCAGACACCGCTGGGGACGTACAGGATGCCGACAGGGCAGGAGCTTGATGAGCGACTGCTCAAGGCAATTGCCGACAGCACCGGGGGCTTCTATGCGAGGGCCGAAGATGCCGAAGCCCTGAAGGATATCTGTAAGAAGATTGACGAGCTTGAGAAAACAAAGGTTACGAGCGTGCAGTATACGCAGTATTCGGAGCGGTTCTCGATATGGGCGTGGATAGCGCTGGGGGCTCTGCTTGCGGAGATACTTGCGAGTTGCACGATACTGAGGAAGATACCGTAGAATGGAGCTTGGCAACGACAAGGTGATATGGCTGCTCTTTGTGGTACCGCTGGTACTCGTGCCGGCGTATCTTTGGAGCTTCTGGCGTAAGAGGCAGGCGCTGGCTGCTTTTGCCGAAAGCGGCACACTTGGCAGGATCAACGCCAGCGTCAGCATCGGCAGGCAGGTGCTCAAGGCTGCCATGCTTACGGCTGGATTTGCCTTCATCGCCATAGCGCTCATGGAGCCCAAGTGGAACCCCCGGCCGCTCGAGATAAAGCGCCAAGGCAGGGATGTGGCGATACTCGTGGATACATCAAGGTCGATGCTGGGCGAGGACCTTCGTCCTAACCGGCTGGAGGCAGCGAAGCTCGCGATTATGGACCTTCTCGAGGTGCTCAAGGGCGACAGGGTGGCCATTGTGACATTCGCGGGCAATACGTCGGTTAAGTGCCCACTTACGCAGGACTACGCCTTCGCCAAGATGGCACTTGTGGATATATCCACTGAGAGCAACGCGCGCGGCGGGACAATGGTTGGCGATGCGATACGTAAGGCGCTCACCGATGTATTTGATGACAAGGAAAGACAGTTCAAGGATATAATCCTCATCACCGATGGCGAGGACCATGACAGCTTTCCCCTTGACGCGGCTGAAGATGCAGGAGCGGAAGGCATACGCATAATCGCCGTGGGACTTGGAAATCAGAGCGAAGGGGCTCGGATACCTGTTACAGATGAGAACGGGCAGAAGACATTCCTCAAATACAAGGGAGAGGAGGTCTGGTCAAAGCTGGACGCCAAGACCCTGCGTGAGATGGCATTTGCGACGCCGGGCGGGAAGTATGTGCCGGTGGAGACGGGTACCTGCGACCTGGGCAGGATATACGAAGAGCTGATAGCAAGCGCGGAGAAGAAGGAGCTTGAGTCGACGACGATGGTACAATATGATGAGAAATTCCAGATATTCCTGGCTATAGGCCTGCTGCTGGTAGCCGGTGAGGTGGTTGTAGGTGAGCGGAAACGTCAGTCATAAGTTGGTATTGGGTATGACTCTGGTGCTGATGATGGCCAGCCTCTGCGCCGCCGAATCGGCAAGGCAGGCTGTCCGCGCGGGCAACGAGCTCTATGCGAAGAAGGACTGGCAGGGGGCTATCTCGGCCTATGAAAAGGCAACGGCCGATGAGCCAGGAGCCATCGTGCCGGAATTCAACAGGGCCAATGCTCTTTTTCAGTCCGGGGACCTGGCGGCTGCCAATGAAGCATACAAGGAAGTGGCTGCAGAGTCTAGAGACCTGCCTATTGTGGCGAGGGCGAAATACAATCTTGGGAACTGCTACTTTAAGGAAGGCATGAGGCAGAGGGATAGCGACCTGCAGAAATCCGTGGATTCGCTGAAAGAGGCCATAGAGAGTTGGAGAGGTACGCTTGAGATACAGCCGGGTAACAGGAATGCGGCGCACAATATCGAGGTGGCCAGGCTGACGATCAAAGAGATCATGGACGAAATCAAGAAACAGCAGGAGCAGCAGAAGCAGGACCCCAACAGCGCACAGCAGCAGAACCAGCAGCAGAACCAGCAGCAGCAAGGCGACCAGCAACAGCAACAGCAGCAGTCTGAACAGGGGCAGGACCCGAATGACCCTAACCAGGCCGGCCGGCAGCAGCAGAAACAGGAAGAAAAGGAAGAGGAAAAACAGGAGGAACAGCAGTCTCAGGCGCAGCAGACTCAGGAGAAGAAGGAGGCTACCGATGCGACTGCAGAGCAGATACTGCGTGAGGAGCAGGATCGCAAGAGAAATGTTCAGCCGGGCGGATATGTGCCTGTGGAACAGGATTGGTAATAGTGAGACGCAGAAGCCTGCTAATTCTGGTGACAACATTATCGGGGATGATGGTCTCTGGCGCCTATGCCGTGACGGTCTCCGCCCAGGCCGGCAGCCAGAGCGTTTACAGGGGAGATGCCGTCGACTACTACATCATAATCGACGGGGTAAGCGAGGCCGGCGAGGTTGATACTGGGCCGCTGAGCGACTTCAGCCCGGTATATGGAGGCGGGACGAATACTTCGCAGACCTCCGTCACCATCATCAACGGCAAAGCAACACAGAGAGAGGTCAAGCAGTTCGTCATGAAATACCAGCTGACCCCACGCACGGTCGGCCAGATCCAGATCCCGAGCGTCAAAGTAAAGGTTGCTGGCGAGGAGTATCAGACGAATCCTGTGACAGTTACCGTGGTAGAAGCGGGCAAGACCGATCTGATGCGGCTGGAGATGGAGCTTTCGGATGAGGAATGCTATGTCGGCCAGCCCGTGCTGCTGACAGTGAAATGGTACCTGTATGCAGACATAGGCGACTACAGACTGACAGTGCCGGTGCTGTCGAGCGAGAACTTTGATGTCATTGACGCGGATGTTGCAGAGCAGCCGACAGGCCAGCAGATACAGGTAAACGCCAACGGCGAGATGGTACTGGGTACACAGCGGACAGTCGCCAAAGACGGCGGCAGGGGCGCGTTGGTCTCGTTCGTCAAGCTGCTTATCCCGAAGAAGTCGGGCCAGCTGAAAATCGAGCCGGCCAGCGCAGCAGCGAATCTCGCTGTCGGCACAGTGCGGCGCAGCGACCCGTTTGAGGATTTCTTTGGCCGCCAGGTCAAGTATGAACGGTTTGTGGCCAGCTCCGATGCCGGGAAACTTACAGTGCTTCCTCTGCCGACAGAGGGCCAGCCGAAGGATTTCTATGGTCTCGTCGGCAAGTATGAGATAACGGCCGCGGCAACGCCAACAAAGGTTAGCATTGGCGAGCCGATAACACTGATAGTGAAGGTGACCGGCCGAAACCTCAAGGCCATGCGTGCGCCGGAGCTTGCGGATGTTCCCGGCTTCTCAGAGAGTTTTCGGCTGCCAAGAGAACAGGCTGCTCCGAAACTGACAGCCGAAGGAAAGGAGTTCACACAGACGATTCGCGCGACCAGCGAGAAGGTTAAGGAGGTCCCTGCGATACCGCTTGTGTACTTCGATGCTGAAAAGGGGCAGTATGTCACTGTGGCCAGCCAGCCGATACCGCTGACGGTCGAAAAGACAAATGTGCTGACAGCTACGGACGTTGAAGGCACGGGCGCCGCGGGCCTTTCAGCCCGCGCCGTGGAAGCTGCGAAGGCCGGCGTATCGGCAAACTATAACGCCTCCGATGCGCTCGTCGATGAGGGGTTCTCCCTGGCTGCAGCAGTGACAAGCCCCGGCTATCTTGTCATGTGGGCAGCGCCGCTGGCCGTCTTTGTAGCGAGCCTTGGCGTGAAGGCAGCGACAAGCACAAGCCCTGAAAAGGAAGCGAAGAAGCGAAGAAAAGGTGCCCTGGCTAGAGCGACGGCGATGCTTAGGAGGGCTTCAGGCGACTCACGATATGAATCAGCGGCGGCGGCCATGAAGCAGTATATCGGCGACAGGTTCGACAGGGTGGCTGGTTCGCTGACAGCCGATGATTGTCGAGAGGTGATAGTGGCTGCGACAAGCGATGCGAAACTTGCCCAGGAATACAAGGCGATGATAGAGAGGTGCGAGGCTGGAAGGTATGCGGGTATGGGCATGGGGGATTTGCCAGCCGACGGCGACATTGTCAACGCCATGAGGCGCATCGAAAGGGGGGCAAGATGATCCCGGGCTCCAGGAGGGCCATTGCCGTTCTCGTTGTGCTGCTGTTTGCGGGAGTAACCTGCGCGAATATGTCGACGGAAGAGGCAGCTAAGGTCTTCCAGGAGGCAAATGTCGCCTTCAGTGCCGCCAACAAAGCAGAAGGCGCCGACGCTGAGCAGCTCTACGAAAAGGCGATGCTTGGATACCGGCGTCTCGCGGAAGAGGGCGGAAGACAAAACGCGAAGCTATATGCCAATCTTGGCAATACATATATCATGATGGGCGATGTCGGGCGTGCGGTTCTCTGGTACAAGCGGGCAGCACAGCTTGAGCCGGGCAATGCCGAGATTGCCAGGAATCTGGCGTATGCAAGGAGCAAGAGGCTTGACAAGGTCGAGCCGCCTGCCGAGAAGAAGGTTCTTCAGACGCTGTTTTTCTGGCACTATGATTTCTCTTCGCAGACGCGCCTCATGATAGCATGTATGGCAATGGGTGTGCTGTGTCTTGTTCTGACCTGTGCGGTCTGGCTGGGTCGGCGGGCGTATTTCACTGCGGGGGCCGTGATTACGGCGATAATCCTGGTTGCCATGGCTGGAAGTCTCCTTGTGCAGGAGATCAGTAAGAGGATGGAAGGCGTGATAGTGGCAAATGAGGTTGTAGCCAGGCAGGGAGATGGCGCAAACTACCCTGAGGCGTTCAAAGAGCCATTGCATGCAGGCACGGAGTTCGTCGTTGTCGAGAGGCGGTCTGGCTGGGTCAGGATCGAGCTGGCCGATGGCAGCAACGGCTGGGTGCCGGCCGACGATGCCGAATTATTTTGACACCGGCATATCAGGGGGATAGGCTTTGGGCATTTCCGATGTTGTTGCGTGAAAGGCCGGTATGGCAGCGGGCGATGTATTTCCAAGTGAGCTGGTTGCGGGCTTCAGGAATGCCTTTGAGGGGAGTGATTGCGATTTCATCAGCCGCGCAAGCGGCCGCGCAGAACTGATAGGGGGACATACCGACTACAACGAAGGGTACGTTATCGCAGCCGCGATAGATGCATCGTACTGGGTGGCAGCCAGAGGCAGAAAAGACAAGGTCGTGCGGCTGTATTCGGAATGGGCCGGCCAGATGCATGAGTTTGACCTTTCCGAACGCATAGAACCCTCCAGACTTCAGAAGTGGGCCAACTATGGGCGCGGCGTCGCGGCCGTGCTGTTGGAGAACGAGTATCCTCTGCGCGGCGCGGACCTTTTCATCACCGGCAATATTCCCATCGGCGGCGGACTTTCAAGCTCGGCAGCGATGGAGGTTTCAGTCGCGCGGGCGCTGCTGCATATCTGCGGCAGGCTGGAGGGGGTCGACGAGGTCGAGCTGGCGAAGATGTGCCAGCGGGCTGAAAATGTCTGGGCGGGCAGTCCCTGCGGGATAATGGATCAGATGGTCTCGATCCACGGCCGGAAGGACCATGTTGTGGTGCTGGATTGCAGGAGCCTTTCGGTGAAGTATGAGCCGCTTGACCACACCAAGTGCGCGATAATGATATTCGACAGCATGGTCAAGCATGAGGTCGGTGGCGGGGAATACGGAAAAAGGCGGGAGATGTGCGAGAAGGCGGTGGAGATAATCGCAAGAAAGCATCCGGACGTGAGGGCTCTGCGGGATGTGGATGCGAAGATGCTGGCGGAGTTTGCGGGAGATATGGATGAGGTGACGTATAAACGTGCCCTGCATGTTGTGACTGAGAACGAGAGGGTATTGGCGGGTGCCAAGGCACTGGAACAGAAGGATATTGCCAGATTCGGAGAGATGGTTTCAAAGAGTGGAGAATCGGCAAGGGATAACTACGAGATATCGTGCGAGGAGATGGATTTCCTTGTGGCGACGGCGAGAGCGTGCAGCGGGGTCTACGGCGCAAGATTGATGGGCGGGGGATTCGGCGGCTCAGCGGTAGCGGTGGTCGAGCCGGCGAAATGCCAGGAGATAGGGCAGAAGGTGAAGGAGTACTACCACAGGGAGTTCGGCCTGGAATGCAGCGTACACGTGGCTGGACCTGCGGCTGGGGTCGCGATAGTTGACCTGTAGCGCTCTGCGCAAATGGCTGGAGAAATGTCGCAGCTGCGCGGGAACGGTGGCCAAAGTGTCCTACCTTGGCGGGTAGGACACGCCGTAAGACTTTACCAATTAAGGAGTTAGGGGCGGCCAAAGCGGTCTTTAGGACATGATGTCGATAATACCTGATTAGTGAGTAGACAATTGGAGAATGCCGACATTATGGTCGTGGTGGTTTCTGTAAATGCGGTGCTGGCGGCGGGCTTCGGCTGGCCGCTGGCGCGGACGATGGCCAATCTGCGTGGCAGCGCAACATGGCGGTGGGTTGCGGGACTTCTCGGGGTGTATCTTGCCGAGTGCTTCGCATTTTCGGCCAGCATGGCGAGTAATGTACTCAGTTTCGGGCTGGCGGTCGTATGGGGGTTTGTATTCGCGCGATGGACGACGGTCAGGGGCGGGACAACTGGCATCCGGCGGGATGACCGTCGCAGGGTCGTGGAGCGGCTGGCGGCCTACACATGTCTGCCGGCAGTGTCATTTCTGGCGGTGTTCCCATTCCTGATGCTCAGCGGGTGGCCTGTGTTCACGCGGCGGGGGGGATATGACTTCGGCATACCGGAGTTCGTGCCTTGGCCATTCTGTACGATAGCGGGGTTCTTTGTGGCTGTCGTGGGGTCGGCGGTGATCGTAAAGATGCTAGTAACGATGGCTATCGCGATGTGGTGGACAAAGCGGCATGGGCAGGGAATCTGAGTAGACGCCATTTGACACAAGCGCGGCCGGGTGGTATCCTTACGATAATAGCATTGACAGGAGGCAAGATATGAAGGTACTGGTCGTTCTACTGCTTTGGGGCATACTACTGGTATTATGCTGGCCGCTGGCACTGCTGCTTCTGGTTCTGTGGCCTCTTATCTGGCTTTTGGCAATTCCCTTCCGCCTTGTCGGCATGACTGTCGGGGCGGTACTTGCGCTGATAAAGGCCATCCTTTTCCTGCCGGCACGGATGCTTGGCTACAGATAATTCCTGGCCCTCGCGGTCGTGACCGAGCTGGATACCGGGCAGGCTACGGGTTCAGGTACATCGTGAACTCGTACATCCAGACCTGCTGCCAGTTGGAGTTGGGTACTCCCGAGACGTCGCATTCCTCTTCAGGCAATACGTTGATCCCCTCACTTGCTGCTGACTGCTGGTACCAGTAGAGGTACTTACCGTTGGCTGTGGGCACGCGCTGCATGGTGACATGCGAGTCGCCAAAAGCGATATTGTAGTGATAGCCGCTTCCTCTGATGGCATGCGGCGAGCAATCCCACGAGAGCGGCCGCGACGGATCAAGGTCCGCATACTTGACAGCGGGGTTGGGGTAGCCAGCTTTGTACCGCAGACTGAACCCAACCGACTGGTCGGAAGGGCGGCCTGCGATGGCTTTGTATTCAGCCGGGGTCATGATACTTCGAGCCAACGGCCAGTATACGTATCCCCTCTTTGCACGGACCCAAACGTTGCCTTCAGTGCCATGCTCGTTCTGGGGGAGGGTACCCCAAGGAGCCGGGTCGCAATAGGAGAGGTACTCGTCGCGCCAGCCGGGCGTGGCAGGGCAGTAGAAGAGTCTGGGGTCAGTGGCGAAATCCGATTTGAACAAGCATCCGAGGGCGTACCATTTCTGTATGCCGGTAGCCATGATAAGCTCTGAGAGATACCAGTGACCCCGCATGAAGCTGCCAGCCGTAGCGGTGTTGGGTGCGCCGGTGAGCATAGGCATCTTGCCATCATATGTATCGGCATATGGGGCCATCGAGAGCCCGATGGTCTTGAGACGCGACTGGCACTGGAGACGCTGGGCCAGCGACCTTACGCCGCGAAGTGAGGGCAAGAGCACTGCCAGAAGGACGGCGATTATGGCAATCACTACGAGTAGCTCAACAAGCGTAAATGCGCTGCGTTTCATACAATATTCCCCGAAGGTCAGGATGACTGATTACCCGATTATGAACGATTCACAACAATAAGACGAATCTGTCGCCGTAAGGTAGACAGGAAAATCCGCTTCCTTGCACAAACGACTCCCAGCGGCTGCCAGTGGGTGCTCAGACATAGATCATTTTTTTCGTCATGCCGCCGTCGATAACAAAGTTCTGGCCTGTGACGAAGCCAGCGGCCGAAGAGCAGAGGTAGAGGACCATCTCGGCGATATCTTCCGGTTTTCCCACGCGACCGGCCGGGTGCTGCGCATGGTCGGCATCTGAGAGGCGGTAATCAGCGGGGCGGGGCTCGGGGCGGTAATCCACGGTATCTATCCAGCCCGGCGAGATACAGTTGACGCGAACAGCCGGCCCGAGACTCATTGCCAGGGCATGGGTCAGTCCGACTATGCCGCCTTTGGAGGCTGAATAGGCTTCGGTGTTGGGCTCGGACATGAGCGCACGGGTCGAGGCGATATTGACGATTGCGCCCTTGTGCTCGGCGATATGGGGCGCGGCATGTTTCGATGTGAGGAAAGGCCCCGTGAGATTGACCGCGAGAACACGGTCCCATTTCTCGCGCGCGAGCTGCCGCGGGTCGCTGCCGGCGGAGATAGCGGCATTATTGACGAAGAAATCTATGCGGCCGAATTCCGCCACTGCGCGGCCGACCATGGCCTTGACCGAATCCTCATCGGCAACATCTGTGGGGACCAGGATGGCCGAACCCTTCTTCACTGTCCCGATGGCGCTATGTCCCCGCGCTGGGTCAAGCTCGGCGATGACGACCGAAGCGCCACGCGAGGCGAACGTCTGGGCGATGCATCGACCGATGCCCTGACCGGCGCCTGTGACTATGGCGACCCTATTATCGAAAAGCATGCCTTTTCTCCTACAGGAAGCTACATGTCAATTCTACGAGAGCACGGGCTCCTGACTTATGATGTGAACATCGCGCTGCGGGAACGGGATAGTAAGGCCGCCAGCCTCGAGGGCCAGCTTGATGGCCTCGTTGAGCGCGAAGTACACATCCCAGTACTCAGTGACTTTCACCCAGGGACGAACAGCGATGTTCACGCCACTGTCGGCCAGTTGAAGGACGCCAATGGTGGGCCTGGGCTCCGGCAGGATGCGTCCTTCCTTTGCCAGGACGTCCATGATGATGAGTCTCGCCTTGCGGATGTCATCGCCGTAGGAGATGCTGAAGACCAGGTCCAGGCGGCGTGTGCCGTTGGCTGTGTAGTTGAGGATATTGGCGCCCGTGACGTGGGAGTTGGGTATTATCGTCCTGATGTTGTCCGGCGTGTTGATGATGGTATTGAAGATCTCGACCTCTGTGATGGTCCCCCTTGTGCCGGCTATCTCTACGAAATCACCGACCTTGATGGGCTTAAGAATGATGAGCAGGACACCTGCGGCGAAATTCGACAGCGAGCCCTGCAGGGCGAGACCTATTGCCAGACCCGCGGCACCTACAACCACGGCAAAAGAGGCGGTTTCCATGCCCAACTTGGCGAGTGCTGCCACAATAACGAAGACCAGTATCGCAGTATAGATGAGGTGCCTTGCGAAGGTGCTAAGAGTGACATCGAAATGTGCCCTGTGCATGGCTTTCTCTATCATGCGCGAGATAAGCGTCGCGACCCATCTACCCACGATCAGAATAACGATAGCGAAGATGATGCGTGGGACATTCTCGATCAGCCATTCGTTCAGTCGATTCCAGATGTCGTGGTCAGTGAGCCAGGTCTGAATTGTGAGCAGCAGGTTTTCCATTCTTGTTCTCCTTAGAGGTTCTATGCCGGCCCCGCAGGCAGGGCCGCGGCCGATAAACGGGTAACCCCCCAGCTTCAGGGCTGGGTATGGCGATACATTATGACACGAACCTTTTCCATCGTCACGAGACCTTCCCGGACGGATTCATCGATGAACGGCAGCAGAAGGGCTATCTTCTCTTCAGTGTCAACTATCTCAACGACTATAGGCATGTCCTCCGAGAGCCGCAGGACCTTCATGGTATGCAGACGCGAATCCGCACCGAAGCCCATCACGCCCCGCAGGACAGTGGCCCCTGCAAGGTTGAGCTCGCGAGCCTTCAGCACAATGGCCTCGTAGAGACTCTTGCCATGGTATGTGTCGGTCTCGCCGATGAAGATTCGAAGCAGCGTTCCTTCCTCGGGCAGTTTCATGAGCCACCTCACTATTTGAACAGGCTGAGTATATATTTCCCCGTGAACAGGCCAGCGAAAGCGAAGACGAGCGGCACGATCATCGCGAGCAGTACGTTCAGCAGGGCCAGTAGCCGCTCCGAATCCCGGATGAGGTTCATCGTCTCAAGGGAAAAAGCAGAGAAGGTCGTGAATCCACCCAGCAGGCCGATGAACAGGAATATCCGCAGGTTCGGCGACATCGTGCTTTGCTCGAAGAAGAACCAGAGCAATCCGATGACGAATGAGCCGAGGCTGTTGACGAAAAGGGTCCCCCATGGGAAGGTGGCGCTGCCGGGCTGGACAAGGCCCAGCGCAATGTAGCGGAGAATCGCCCCGAGGGCCCCGCCGGCAGCCAGTAAGAAATACTTGAGCATCAGTTCCATCCGATTCCAGTGACAGACTTACTGTCTGTGCATTCTATGGCGTGGGGGCAGAAATGCAAGCGGCAAACTCATCTGCCCAGCAGGGCCTGATGTACGATCGCTCCAAGAGCCCATGCGGCGAAACTCACAGCCATTGTGAGAGGCATGGACCAGCCTTTCCTGAGGGCGAGCCACGCGACAAGGAAGAAGAGGATGGTGGGGCCGATGCCCCAGAGGGCGCCTCTGGCGTATTGGGCGAGGGCGGGCGTGTTAGAAGGCTTGTCGGTGTAGAGCCACATGAGGACTATGAGACTCGTCAGTGGCATTGTGGCGATCAGACCTGCCATAGAGGGGAACCTGCGGCCGACCTGAGATGCGACAAGTATCACGCAGACGCTTGCCGCGAGCTTGAGGGCGAACTGCATAACTATCTCCAGACAAAAAAACGGCGCGCGAGCTATATGCCCGCGCACCGTCATGATTCGAGACGTGAACTTTCTATTTGACCAGCCGGATGCAGATCGGATAGCGATACTTGGTACCCTTGCTGGCGGCCACGGCGCCCATGATGCAGAAGACGATGTTGAGGATCTCCGCTGCGATTATTATGAGGACACCGATCCCGATGCAGGAGGTGATGGCACCTGCGGCGTAAGCGATGATGAGTGTTATCTGGAAGTTGAGCGCCTCCTTGCCCTGGTCGTCGACGAAGGAGTCTTCATCCTTTTTGATGAGCCAGATTATCAGCGCCCCCAGAAACCATGTGAAGATGCCCAGAAGATGGCAGAGCATGCCCAGGGTGTAGGAGTCCTTGCCGAACGACTGAACGGGGGCGCCCGGCGTCTGCTGTTCTGTATTTCCTGCGTTCTGTTCCATGACAATCCCCTTAGAAAGAAGGTTTCATTCCTTTGCGATACAGCATATTCACAGAATAGCTGCTACTGTCGCGCTTACCAGCCGTGCGGGCTATGGGTCGCCACCGGCGCGAATATGGACGTGATTATAGCGGCAATGATCCAGAAGAATGAGGCAACGAGCTCAATGATGCCAAGAACAACACCTGCGGTTGCCATCCCCCAGCCGTCGAAGTTCTGTGTTCTCTTCATGCTGCTTCTTGCGCACACGCCGAACACTATGCCGAGTATCGGAAACAGCGGACAGCTGCAGCAACAGCAAGTCAGGGAGAGGATACTCATGACGAACGATGCTATCGCCAAGCCTTTTCCATTGCTGCATTTTTCTGCGACACCTTCCATATGTATCTCTCCCGCGACCGATCGCCGGACGGCCCGTGGTCGCTGCCTTAACCTAGTTTAAGTGTCTTGCCCTCGGCGTCGGTGAATTTGCCGATGGCAATCATGATGATGTCGATTATCCAGAGTATTCCGAAGACCCCGCCGGTTAGAAGCATGATGATGCCTGTGCCTATCTTGCCGACATAGAACCTGTGTATGCCGAGGCCGCCGAGGAAGATTGCCAGGACGAGGGCGATAACTCCATTCTTGTCAGACATACAAGACCTCCATTAAAAAAGGTAAGTGATATACCATGATAGCGTGCCTGGCGCGGGGTGCAACGAAAAAAAGGAGTCGGAATGGGGCTGTCCCGGCCTGGTTGGCAGCAGCGCAGTTCTTGCTTTTTGATGGCGCCACCCCTAGAATCCGGCATTCAGGATAGCGCAAGGAGTATCATATGCAGCAGGAACGGCGTGATGTGTTTGCGGAGATAGCGTCGGCTCGTCAGGAAGTGGCGCGCGCGGGCCTGGTGATACCTGAGCCGCCGAAGCTGCCCCGGCGGTATCTTAAGGCTGGACGGGGGCGTGCTGCGGCGTTCAAACCGCGCGCACGGCTGGATACGCCGGAGAAACTACAGAAGGAGCTTGAGCGTTTCCGAAAGAGCCACCGGAAATACCTGGCCGACCTTGCGCCTGCGATGGAGTCGATGCGGATGAGTCTCACCCTGGCCGAATTCGACTGGCGGGTGCAGACGCCGGCGGACCAGCGGGATTTCTCTTTGGTGCTTGGGGGCAGGGGTGTATGGGAGAAGGTGAGTATCCCTCATTACGGGCCACCGCTGGGGAGGGCTGTGACATATTACCGAACGGCGTTCTCCGTGACACAGGAGATGATGGCAAGGGGGGCGCTATTCGTCTGTTTCAAGGGGGTGGACTACAAGGCACACGTATTTGTAAATGGCTCGCTTGTGGGCTCACACGAAGGTTTCTTTGCGCCTTTCGAATTCGAGTTCACGCAACAGGCGCGGGAGGGTGAGAATGTGCTTGTCGTCATTGTGGAGAACGATTCGGTGTGCATGGGCAACGACCCCTGGCCGGGGCAGCCGGAGCGTACCGAAGGCGATAAGCTCTATGCGGCGACGGGGCTGGGCTATGACGAGCCTGAGCACGGCTGGCACCACTGCCCGCCGGCGATGGGGATCTATCAGGATGTCACGATAGAAGCACGGCCCCGGCTGCACATTCGCGACATATTTGTAAGACCCGTTCTCGATGAGAAGAGAGCCGAGGCATGGATAGATGTGTTCAATTGCGATGTGCCGGCAAAGCCGTGCCAGATCGAGCTGTCTGTATTCGGACAGAATTTCAAGCACGAGCTCTTCGCAGGCCAGGTGCACAAGGTGCTCGATGCCGGGCCGACAGTCAATTCGTATCGCATCTCGTTCGATGTACCGCGGCCAAAGATATGGTCCGTTGAGTCGCCGTGGCTGTATCAGCTGCAGGTAAGGCTGCTCGGCGAGGAAGGCAAAGTCATCGACACCGGCAAGAGGCACTTCGGGATGCGAAGCTTCCGCCTCGATGAAGAGAGCACACCGAAGGGGAAGCTCTGCCTGAACGGCAGGCAGATAAAGCTGCGAGGCTCGAACACGATGGGAGCGACGGAGAGGGCGGTACTGAAGAAGGATTGGCAGCAGGTGATCGATGACATTCTGCTGGCGAAGATATGTCATATGAACTTCTGGCGGATAACACAGCGGCCGGTGCAGCCGGAGGTGTATGACTATTGCGACAGGCTGGGGCTGATGACGCAGACGGACCTGCCGCTGTTTGCGGTGCTCCGGCGGAACCAGTTCTGCGAGGCTGTGCGGCAGGCCGGTGAGATGGAGACGCTGGTGCGGTCACATCCGTGCAATATCATGATCTCCTATATCAACGAGCCTTTCCGCAACGGGCGCGGCAAGCCGCATCGGAATCTCGTGCGGAAGGAGCTGGAGTCGTTCTTTGAGGCAGCCGACCGCGCGGTGCGGCTGGCGAATCCGGACAGGGTGATAAAGCCCGTCGATGGCGACTATGACCCGCCCGCATACGGGTTGCCGGATAACCACTGCTACACGGGCTGGTACTGTGGGCATGAGGTGGACTTGGGGCGGCTGCATAAGGGCTACTGGCAGCGGGTCAAGCCGGGATGGCTTTATGCGTGCGGGGAGTTCGGGTCGGAGGCGCTGGACAGACTGGAGGTTATGCGGCAGTATTATCCGAAGCACTGGCTGCCGACCGATGCGGAAGCGGAGAAGACGTGGTCGCCGGACAGCATACCGAAGGCGCAACTCGGGCGTTTTCATTATTTCTGGTATGACACGCAGGAGAGCCTGAGTGATTGGATCGAGGTGAGCCAGGAGCACCAGGTCTGGATAACGCGGCTGATGACGGAGGCCTTCCGCCGGGACAACCGTATGACCAGCTTTGCGATTCATTATAATATCGACACGTTCCCCGCCGGCTGGATGAAGGCGATAATGGATGTCACGAGGTATCCGAAGAAGGCGTTTTTCACATACCGTGACTCCCTGGAACCGCTGATGGTCAGCCTGCGAGGCGATCGCTGGGCATTCTATCCGGGCGAGGATATGGTTTTTGATGCATGGATATGCAATGATACGCATGATGTGCCGAAGGGGCTGGCGCTGCACTGGCAGCTTGAGAGTGGTGGCAGGGTGCTGGCCTCGGGGAAACAGAAGGCGGATATCAAAGCGCTCGAAGCGGTTTTCCAGGGGCACTTGAAAGTCAAGGCTCCGCAGGTATCAACTCCGGAGTGGTTTACGCTCCGCCTGGGGCTGCTGGCTTCTGGCAGGACTCTCAGCGACTCTGAGGTTCGTGTCAAGGTCTTCCCTCACGTGCCCCGAAGGGCCTTGGGCAGAGCTTTCATTGTGGGTGCGCGAAATGGAAAGGCTGCTCAGCTTGCAGGAAACCTCGGCATCAAGACCGCTTACACGGGCCGGATGCGACCCGATGACCGCATATTGATCGATGATTTCGCCACATATACCCGGAAGAAAGGTGCCGTGCTCGCAGCTGTCGAACGAGGCGCACAGGCGATGTTCGTTGAGCTTCCGGCGGGCAGGTATGAGATAGCCGGCAGCCAGGTCGATGTAGAAAAGCTGACGCTGAACCCGCGGCATTTTGTTTCACGCAAGACGGGGCATCCGTTTGTTACGGATTTTGAGCCGAATGATTGCCGCTTCTGGCATGATGCGGATGCCGGTTATGTCACGCCGATACTGGAGACATGCTTCACCGCGAAGGATTTTGTGGCCATTCTTGGGAGCGGTAACGGACCGTGGACCAGGCCATGGCACCCGGCTATTGCGGTCGGCGAGAAGGCATATGGCAAGGGCCTGATCCGGATTGCACAGGTGAAGCTTGCCGGACGGCTGAAGGGCAATCCGCCGGCCGACATATTATGTCGCCGACTGTTTGCATAGTCACTGGCTACAATTGATCGAGGGTAATTATGAAACACTATTCTGAGCCATCACGGAAACTGCCGGCACGGGAATTTGATGTAGTTGTAGCCGGCGGTGGCACTGCGGGCGTGATTGCGGCAGTGGCTGCTGCAAGACGCGGCGCAAAAACTGCCCTCATCGAATCGAAGGGCTATGTGGGGGGCACCGTTGTAGAGGGCGGAACCGCTCTGCACAGCTTCTATAACCTGTGGAAGGCCTTCCCCGGCGTGGAGAAGAAACAGGTCGTCCGAGGACTGCCCCAGGAGCTGATAGACCGCCTGGCGAAGGTCGGCGGTACCTCGGGCCATGCCGAGATGCTTGAGGGCTATGACTATGACTGCGTCTGTACCGCCATCGACACTGAGATATATAAACTTGTGGCGTTTGAGATGCTCGTCGAGGCCGGCGTCACGGTATGTGTCAACACACTGCTGGTCGGGGCAATAGCCGAAGGCTCGCATTTGAAGGGCGCGATAGCGGAGAGTCGCTCAGGCCGCGAGGCATTCTTTGCCAGCAGCTTTGTTGATTGTACCGCGTACGGCGACCTGTCTGCCTATGCCGGCGCGAAGTACACCGAACCCAACGATTACAGGGTCGCCAACAGCATCGGCATCGGCAACGTGAACGTTGAAAAGTACTGCGAATGGCTCAAGTCGCATGACGCGCTCACGCAGTACGCTGAGGGCATTCGCAGCGGCACGCCGGGTCGTATTGTCCGACTCGACGGAAGGCTGAAGAACCTTCCACCGGAGTTTGCCAGGAGAGCCGAAGAGATCGGTATGCATACTGTGACGACAACCGTGCATGATGACTATTTCATGTTCATAAAGCTGAATCTGAAGATGCCGGTCAGCCCGACGAATCGTGATGAGGTCACTAAAGCGGAACTGGAACTTCGACGTCGCACGGCCAAAGCGGTGGAGCTTTTCCGCCAGTTCGTTCCGGGTTGCGAGAAGGCTTTCATCGCCAGGACAAGCCCGTCACTTTGTATAAGGCGGGGCAGACTCATAACCTGCGACTATGACATCACACTTGCAGATGTATTGGAGGCGTGCCATTTTGACGACGATGTCATGGTCTATGGCTTTCATGACTCCGCGCCCCGTCTGCAGATAAGAGGCGGCGGCACCTATGGCATACCATACAGGGCGCTGTGCGTAACCGGCCTGGATAACCTCCTGGCAGCGGGGATGATGATAACCTCCAACCATGACGCTCACATGTCGACAAGGAATACTGTCTGCTGCATGGGTCAGGGACAAGCGGCTGGAACGGCCGCCGCCATGTGTGCAACATATGGGTGCGGCACGCGGCAGCTTCCCTATGCTGACCTGCGCGAAGCCCTCGTCGAAGACAGCGTTTTCTTCGCCTAATCGGCGGCGGCAGCAGGCAGGACAAGAGCGAATGACGTCGTGCGGGGAGACGTCTTTATCGTGATCGAACCATGATGCTGCTCAGCAATGCATTTGGCGATAGCCAGGCCCAGTCCCGTACCGAATCGCTGCTTTGTCGAGTGGAACGGGACGAACGCCTTGGCAATCTGTTCATCTGTCATCTGCGGGCCATTGTTGGAGATGGTGATGCGGACCTTTTTGCTGCGACGGTCGAGCTTCGTTGAGATCGAAATGAGGCCTGTGTTTTCGGCAACAACGTCGGCAGCGTTGAGGATAAGATTCGTGATCAGCTCATGTATCCGGCCGCCATCGAGATTGAGCAAGGGAATGGACTTGTCGAGCTTTCTGCGTAGGCGGATGTTCTTCTGGCCGATCTGAAGCGCCAGAGACTCTATAGCCGAAAGCGCAATCGCGTTAAGATCGCATTCGGCCGGCTCAAGCGGGCGGTCCTTGCTCCAGTAAAGCATATCAAGTGTCAGGCGTCGGAGGCGATGCAGATTCGGCTGCATTATCGCCCATGAGCGCAGCACACGGGGCATTTCGTCGCGCTTCAGGGCAAGGTCGATAACCTCCGCAGCACCGCCGATGAGCTGCAGGAGATTCTTAAGGGAATGCGAGCAGTGGAGCGCTGCAGTCCCCGCGGTGAGCAGCCGTTCATCGTTCTTCAGTCGCCGCTGCAACTCAAGGTTCTGCATAGCAAGCGACAAATACTCAGCAACGATATCCAGAAGCTCAAGCTCAGCCTGCGTCCACGAGCGAGCGCGGCGAGAGTCAAGGTATAGAAGCCCCGATACCTGCGAATTGGCAAGCAGCGGCCCGCACCATGCCCAGGACATATTAAACGTCTGGAAGGCGGGATCGCCCGCGAAATCATTGGCATTCATGGCATTTTCGACGAGCCTGGGTTCCAGCGATTCTGTCACTGTCTGCATCAGCGCCTCAGAGGCAGTCTGGGGGGTATCAGGCAGAGAGGCTGTCACTGTCAGAGTGTTCTTGTCGTCGCGCCCAAAGAGGAAAGCATCACAAGCATCAAATCGCATGGCTAGAACATGAAGAGCTTCTGAAAGAAGCTCTTCGCGGTTCTCGGGCGTCAGGTCCGCCAGATGGAGTGACCTCAACAACGACAGAGTGGTCGAACGTCTTGGATGTGAAACAGCAGTACTCATCGCGGCCCTCTTGCACTCCTGTAAAAAACCGCCCATCTATACAGACAGGCTGGGCAGTAGTATATCGGCTCGATGAGCTATAAGTTAATGTGGGTAAACAGGGCAATATGGCAAGAAGCTGCAAAATGGGCCGGGCTTCTACCGGGCCTCAAGGGCTGGCGCAATATAAAAGCCAGATTCCGTAAACAGAATCTGGCTTCGGAGGAGGGTGATGAAAAGCTTGTACAATAGCCTGAAAGAACTGCAAAACTACGTATTCACTGGTCTTATCGGTGTGTCAAGAAGTTTTTCTTTAGTACTTCCGTGTATATTGTGAGTCAATTCCAGAAAAAGTCAAAGAACCGATAAAACCTTTTTTTAATAGGAGGTAACCTATCGCGTTATCGGGCCGGAAACATAGCTCCTGCACTGCTAAGCCGAGCTTGCCTGGCGGATTTCTTTGTGATACTCTTAACAGGTGGATGTTAGCAAGAACCTCTTGACGCTCGGACAGAGCGCATGATTCGGCGGCTTGGCCGCCAAGGAGAGACCGTGAGTGCCAGAATAACGATAGCCGACCTGACCGAGGCTAAGCAGGGCGGCAACAAGTTCGCAGCCGTAAGCTGCTATGACTACACAACCGCTCGCCTGGTCGCCGCCGCAGGCGTCGAGATGATACTTGTGGGCGATTCGGCCGCCGAAGTGCTGTTGGGGCACCAGTCGACACTTCATGCGACCATGGATTTCATGGTTACCATGACGGCTGCCGTGCGACGGGGAGCTCCGGAGGTCTGCCTTGTTGCGGACATGCCATTCCTGTCATACCAGACCGGACTGCGCGACGCACTCAGGAACGCCGGCCGCTTCGTAGTGGAAGGCGGGGCGCAGCTTGTCAAGCTGGAGGTGAGCGAGGCCCAGGTGGACATTGTCAAGGCGGTAAGCGATGCAGGCATTGGGGTGATGGCCCATATCGGCATCAAACCTCAGTCGATAGGCAAGACGGGCAGGCTGAGAGTCGAGGGCGACACGACCGAAGCGGCGGCGATGATGCTCGACGTGGCCGATGCGATGGTCGATGCCGGTGCGGTGTCACTCCTTCTCGAGGGCACAGCCCGCGAAGTGGCGAAACTGGTGGCCCAGCGCGTATCTGTGCCGGTCATAGGCTGCGGTTCGGGGCCGGACTGTGACGGTCAGATACTGATCATATCAGACATTCTCGGCCTGACCCAGAGGGAGATGCCGAAGTTCTCTAAGCGATATATGGATGGCGGCAAGGCTATCACCGCAGCGGTTGCCAGATATGCGGCACAGGTCAGAAGCGGCAGATTCCCTGATGACAAGCATTCCTACCATGTGCGCAAAAGCCAGGCGGCCGAATTTGCCAGGTGGAAAAAGCAGCAGGATTAGCTGCCGTGAGGCGAGGACAGAGCAGGTAGAACATCGGGGGCGTACGGTCGTACAAGATAAGTGTACACCTTAGCAGTCGATACTTCGGGTATAGATTTCTGGGAGAGCTGCGTATGAGTTATGTCAAGTGGATGGTTATCCTGTTGGCCGCCACCAGCTTCGGGTTGCCGGCTGTGGCTGCAGATAGCCAGACAGGGGGTCTGCCGGTCAGCTTCCGCGATGCGGTCAGGAAGGTCAAACCGGCCGTAGTATATATTGAGTCTACACTTAGGACGAGTGAGGGGCGCTACACGGGCTATGGCCAGGCCAGTGGCAGCGGAGTGATAATCGACGCGAAGAAGGGCTATGTGCTGACGGCTGCACATGTGATAGATGGAGCCATAGATGTGACAGTTCGGCTTGAAGATGGCAGGAAGTTCACAGCGAATAAACTCTGGACCGATGCTCCGTCGGATGTCGGATTGGTGCAGATTGAAGGCGAGAAACTTCCCGAGGCAGTTCTTGGCGACTCGAATGATCTTGAGGTCGGTGACTGGGTACTCGCGATAGGTTCACCATTCGGCAGAGCACTCGAGAACAGCGTCTCAGCAGGCATTGTCAGTGCCAAGGGCAGGCGAACAGGCATACTCGGCGAAATGGGCATAGAAGACTTCATCCAGACCGATGCGGTCATTAATCGTGGTAATAGCGGCGGCCCTCTTGTAAATATCAATGGCGAAGTTGTAGGTATCAACTCGAACATCATCTCGTCAACGGGCATGAGTGCCGGCCTGGGATTTGCTGTTCCAAGCAAACTCGCCAGGACGGCAATAGCGCAACTGACGACTGACGGCAAGGTCGTGCGCGGCTATATGGGGGTCTCACTTGCCAATCTGTCGGAAGTCGATGGCAGCGAGGTTGAAGAAATGCCGGCCTGGGTAAAGGACCACGGAGGTGCGTATGTAGCCGTTGTGGTGCCCGGCAGCCCAGCCGGCAAGGCGGGCATAAAACCCGGCGACGTGATACTGTCTCTGGATAGCACAAAAGTAACCAGCGCTACCGACCTGATCGAGTATGTCAGAATGAAGAGACCCGGCGACAATGTCAAAACCGGCGTTTGGCGCGATGGTAAAATGCTGACAGTCAACACAAAGCTGATAGAGCGACCAGGCAGCAGCGAGGTGGCCGCATATGAGCCTCCGGGTGCCGCCATGCTCTCATACAGGATGATTGGCATCATCGTCGATGACTATGTCGGCGTGACTATTGAAAGAGGCCGCATGGCGCGGATTGAGGCGCCAATGGTGGAGTATGTCAAGGGCGGCTCGCTGGCGGACGAGGCTGGGATCTCCGTAGGCGATGTTATCGAAGAGGTGGATGGCAATACGATCGCCGACAGCAAGAGCTTTGAGAAGGCTCTGCAAGCCGGCGACCTGAAAAAGGGCATCACTATAAAGGTCATAAACAGACGCGAAGAGCGGACGGTCCTCATCAGGAAATAGATGCAGGTCTGCTGTAACAGATGCTATGGTTTAAGTCCCGTATGAGCGTTGCGCAGGATCAGCCTTGAGAATGGCCCGGGAGAGAGTACCCTCTGCATGCATACATTGCGGTGTGAATAGAAGGAGTATGCTTAGTGGCTACGAAGATTGCGTTTGTCGATGCGTTTGCCAATAAGCCGTTTGCAGGAAATCCAGCCGCCGTGTGCCTCCTGGAGCGTCCAGGCGACGAACGGTGGATGCAGTTTGTGGCGGCAGAGATAGGATTTTCTGAGACGGCGTTTGTGGTCCGCAATGGTGGCGAGTTTTCCCTCAGATGGTTCACTCCGGCCTGCGAGGTCGAGCTCTGCGGGCACGCTACACTGGCAAGTGCACATGTTCTGTGGCAGGAAGGTTGGCTTGATGCCGGTAGAGAGGCTCGCTTTCACACGGCAAGCGGCGTATTGACCGCCAGACAGATGGATGACGGCATCGAGATGGATTTCCCTGCCGAGCCCGCGGCTGAGTGCGATATGCCTGCAGGGCTCAGCCAAGCCCTGGGAGCTGAGCCGAAGTGGGTGGGCCGAAACCGGATGGATATCCTTGTCGAGCTGGACGATGCCGCTACGGTCAGAAACCTGATTCCTGATATGGTGCTCCTTAAGGAACTGGACACGAGGTGCATCATAGCCACAGCCCCTTCAGATATATCCGAATACGATTTCGTCTCTCGTTGCTTTGGTCCGCGCGCAGGCATCAGCGAAGACCCTGTGACGGGCTCAGCGCACTGCTGCCTTGGACCTTACTGGAGGCAAAGGCTTGGCAAGGATGACTTCGTCGCCTACCAGGCTTCGAAGCGCGGCGGAACTGTCGGGGTGAAAGTGCGCGGCCCGCGCGTCCTGCTGAGCGGATGTGCCGTGACCATACTTCGCGGAGAGCTGCTCGTATAGATGTAGTCACGTCAGACAGAGACGGTCCTATGGCACACATACGAGAGTTTCATAGACGCGAATTCAAGCTGTCAAGAAACTCGTCGATTCAACGATTGAAGCATCATACGCGGGAGTGTACTGCCCGGCTGCGATAACGTACTTCAAAGAGCACCACCCAGTCGAGAAGATACTAACGGATGCAGTAGAGGGTTGTGTCTTTGTGGCGGAGCAGAGTGGCTGCATTCTGGGTACGGCGACGCACACAGGCACAAACTGACCGTTCTCTCAGATTTGGTCAGAGTCGTCCTCGTCGAAGATGTCACGGTGTAGAGTACCGCTGCAACAACTAGTGACTAGGTGAATACATCCACGGGTTCACTGCCGCCAGAGTTGTCACCCGGCGGCTGGATACCCCATAGCTCGTTATAGATCGCCAGGAATTTCTCGTAAGCCTTGCCGCTGCCGGTGGGCCCGGACAACTCCGGCAGAGAGCTGGTAGCATTCAGCGCCCTCTCGAGTTCTGCTACAGCGGCTGCAAATGCACTGCTCAACTCGCCAAGAAGGCCTTCATAGTCTGCATCCGCGCTTGCAGGGAGGACTGGTTCTTCCTGTGGCAGTGGTTCGACAAGCTCCTCTATCACCATTGCATCAGGTACAGCTGCCGGGACTATGGCATCTGGTGAAGTGGCCCCAGACTCACTGTTGTCCTGAGTGGCTGTATCCTGTGTTGCCAGGTCTGATTGGACCGAGTCCTCGGCGAGGGGCGCAATAGCTTCTTCAGCGGATGGGATCAGAAGATCGTGCAAACTTGCAAGGAACTCTGCAAAGGCGTTCTGTACGCCATTGACAAACTCGCTGACCGCTGGTGTCTCTGAGGATTGGAAGTTCTCACCAAGGGCTCGCACGGTCTCGGCAAACACGTTGTACAAATCCGAGACGGAAGTGGCTTCGCCAGGTTCGCCGCTGACTTCGGGCAGCGCCTCGGGCATGGCAGTGGAGTCTGGCTCAGGTATCTGGCTGGCGGCTGCCTCGACGGCAGCGAGCAGTTTCTCAACCTCCGGGC